>Ga0335079_10001092_pt1 | contig 30842 bp, 25 predicted proteins | sample Lox_Sample_33_FD_206719 | JGI IMG/M metagenome (GOLD analysis project Ga0335079, IMG submission 206719) | Soil microbial communities from Loxahatchee National Wildlife Refuge, Florida, United States - Lox_Sample_3.3 | ecosystem: Environmental > Terrestrial > Soil > Wetlands | place: USA...
CGCCAGGTGATTGACGCCGAAGGTGGCATCGTAGCCCTCCGCCGTGCAGTGCCGCTGCGTGCCGTCGATGAGGCCGGCGTTGTTGATGAGCACGTCGAGCCGCGGGAGCCGGGCGAGCTCCTCGGCGAGCGCGCGCACCTCATCGAGATGCATGAAGTCGGCGTGCACGAAGCGCACCGAGGCATTGCCGGTCTCGCGGCCGAGGCGCGCGGCCACCGACCGGCCGAGCTGCGGATCGCGGCCGTGGACCAGCACGCTGGCGCCGGCGGCGGCCAGGGCGCGCGCGGTGGCGAGCCCCACGCCGCGCGTGGCCCCGGTGACGAGGCAGGTTTTGCCGTTCATACTGGGCTGAGCTCCCTCCGGCGGATGGTATATGAAAGGTCGCGGAGCATGCGCGCACTGAGAACTCCGGCGTGGCTCGCCGGTGCTGCCGCCTGCGCGCTCGCCGCCTGCGGCGGCGCGGCTGAGCAGACAGCGTTCCGCGCCCCGGAATTCACCCATACGGCGAGCGCGGACTGGCTCAACAGCGCACCGCTCACGCTCGCACAACTGCGCGGCAAGGTGGTGCTGGTCGAGTTCTGGGCGTTCGAGTGCATCAACTGTCTCAATACCCGGGCCTGGGTGGAGTCGATCGCCACGAGTCGCGCCGGCGCCGGTCTCGTGGTGGTGGCGGTGCACACCCCGGAGCTGAGCGCCGAGCGCTCACCGGACAACGTGCGCGCCGCGGTCGCGCGCCTCGGCATCCACTACCCGGTCATGATCGACGGCGACTATTCGTACTGGAACGCGCTCGGCAACCAGTACTGGCCGGCGTTCTACCTCATCGGCCGCGACGGCCTGGTTCACGGTCGCGCGATCGGCGAGCTGCACGTCGGTGACGGCACGGCGCGTCCGCTGGAGACACTCATCGACCGGCTGCTCGCAACGACACCCTCATGAGCGGTGTCGTCAGCGCCTTTCTGCTCACCTTCGCGGGGCTGTTCCCGATCGTCAACCCGCTCGAGTCGGCGCCGTTCTTTCTCGGGCTGACGACCGGCGTCTCTTCTGAAGAGCGGCGCATCCTGGCACGCAAGGCCGCGCTCAACGGCTTCGCGCTGCTGCTCGGCTCGATGGTCCTCGGGCCCTGGCTGCTCGAGGTGTTCGGCATCGAGCTGCCGGTGGTGCGCATCGCGGGAGGGCTGGTGGTGACGGCTCTCGGCTGGAAGCTGCTGAGTGCGGCGGAGCTGTCGGAGCACGCGGTCGCCGCCGGACCGTACGGAGGTCCGGCACGCAAGATCGGCAGCTTCTATCCGCTCACCATGCCGCTCACGGTGGGACCGGGCTCGATGTCGGTCGCCATCACCATCGGCAGCCGTAAGGCCGAAGGTTTCCCGCCGTTGTCGCAGCTCGCCGAGCACGCGGTCGGCGCGGTGCTCGGTGTGATCGCCATCGGGCTGAGCATCTACCTCGCTTATCGCTTCGCCGAGACCATCGCCCGGCTGCTCGGCGCGACCGGCCTCGAGGTGCTGGTGCGGCTGTCGGCGTTCATCCTGATGTGCATCGGGATCGAGATCATCTGGAGCGGCTATAGCGCGCTGATCGCGCACTGAGGAGCTCCAGCACCGCGGCGCGCGCCGCCGCGGAATGCACCGGCAGCGCCAGCACATCTCCCGGCCGCGCCCACTCGAGCGCACGGCGCACCGCCTCGAGCTCGCTCGGGCACTGCGGCAGCGCCGCTGCGGCGACGCCGGCGCGCAGCAGCGCGTCGCGCAACAGGCGCGGCACTTCGCCCGGCTCGCGCCCGCGCAGATGCGCCTCGTTCTCCTTGACGACGATCAGCTGCGGGTGCGCGGCCGCCGCGACCGCGGCCAGCGCCTCGATGTCGGCGTCCTGGCGGTTGCCGGCGTGTCCGAGTATCAGCCCGAGTCTGCCGCGGCCGGCGCGCAGGTGCGCGGCGACGGCGAGCAGTCCCCGCAGCCCATCGGGGTTGTGCGCGTAGTCGATGAGCAGCTGCACGCCGTCGAGCTCGAAGCGCATCAGCCGCCCGTGGTTGTCCCCGGGGTCGCTGCCGAAGCGCGCGAACACCGCCGCGATAGTCGCGGGCGCGATGCCGAGCGCCGCGGCGCCGAGCGCCGCCGCCGCGAGGTTCGCGATGTTGTAGGTGGCGCTGGCATCGACGGTGAGCGGCATCGCCGCCACCGCGCCCAGCTCGTGCACCGCCCCGCCGCTGCACAGCCGCAGCCGGCCGTCGCGTACGCCGCAGGTGGCGCCGCCGCACTCGCGGTGCGCAGCGAGCGGCGGCGAGTCGTCCTCGAGCGCGAACCATCCGAGCGTGAGCTCGCGCCCGAAGCGCTCGCCGAGCCGCGCCGCGCGCAGTCGCAACAGCGCATCGTCGGCGTTCAGCACCAGCAGTCCGCGCTCGCCGAGCACCGCGGCGACGCTCAGCTTCACGTCGGCGAGCGTCTCGAGATCATCGACGCCGTATTCGCCGAAATGATCGGCACTCACGTTGGTGACGATGGCGGCATCGGCGCTCGAGACCGCGATGCCACGGCGCAGGATGCCGCCGCGCGCGGTCTCGATGACCGCCGCCTGTGCGCGCACCTCGCGCAGCACCCGGCGCGCTCCGGCGGGGCCGGAGTAGTCGCCGGCGGCGAGCGCCTCGGCATCGAGGAACACGCCGTCGGTGCAGTTGAGCGCCGCGTGCCAGCCGTAGGCGCGGGCGCACGCGGCCAGCAGCCGCACGGTGGTGGTCTTGCCGTTCGAGCCCGTGACGAGCGCAGTCGGCACGCCGCGCAGCTCTCGCCACGGCACCTCCTGCGGCCCCGGCAGCGCGGTCAGCGCGAAGCCGCGCCCGCCGGCCCCGGTGCCGAGGGTGAGCGTCTCGTCATCGAGCACGTAAGGCAGCTCGCGGGCCGCGGCCGCCGCGAGCAGACCCCGGAGCGCCGGCCGCGCCTCGGCGGCGGCGAGCCGGCTGAAGCGCTCGAAGGCGGCGCGCTCCTCCAGCACCGGCGGTATGACGGTCGCCGGCTCGGCGGCGTTCTCCAGCGCCGCCTCGAGCAGCAGCGGCTCGAGGCCCGCCCAGCGCCCGGGATCGCGCTCGCTCAAGGTGGCGCACAGCGCCCACTCGTTGACCTCGGTGGCGACGTACAGCTGATCGACGGGTGCGGCGACGGCGAGCGAGGCGCCGCGCGCGTGGGCATGGGCCGTGGTGCCGGGCATCGGCCAGCCGAGGTGCGCGCGCGCCCGCTCGGCGCGCGCCCGCCAGCCTCCAAGCAGCGCCGCGTCGGGCTCGATGCCGCTCGTCTCGAGCACCGCGCCCGTGGACGCGAAGAACAGGTTGGCGCCGATCAGGCGCCGCGAGACGCTGAACGGCAGCTCCGGCGCGGCGTTCAGTCGTCGGCCTCGGGCGCGAAGCGCACGCCGCGCTCATCGCGGATCAGGCCCTCGAGGCTCACGGACTGAGGTCCCGCTTCTCCCGGCCGGCCCGCGCCGTCGCTGCCGAAGCCGGAGACGAAGTGTCCGTCCTCGCCGCGGCGCGAGTCCGCGGGCGGCGCGGCCGCGCGCGGCGCCTCACGGGCCACGGCGCCCGCCGCCTTGAACTTGGTGATCTGCTTCCACGAGCGCGTCAGCTGGTCGGCGAAGATCAGCAGCAGGTCCCCGGGCTGGCCCATGTTGAGGGCGGCGTCGATCGCCGCCTGCTCGTCGGGAATGATGCTGATCGATTGCTCCGGCACCCCCGCCGCGCGCAGCGCCGCGGCCTGCAGGCGCGGCACCTCTTCCGGTCCGCGCTCGCGCAGCGCGTCGTCGCGGCGGCAGATGTAGTGATCGAAGCGGCCGGCGGCGGCGCGGGCGATGGCCACCAGGTCCTCGTCGCGCCGGTCGCCGGGACCTGCGAGCACCACGATGCGCCGGCCCTGGACATCGAGGCGCTGCGCCAGATCCGCCATCACGCCGACGGCGTGCGCGTTGTGGCCGTAATCGAACAGCACCTTGAAGGGGTGCTCGTTGAAGACGTTCATGCGGCCCGGCGCCTGAAAGAAGGTCGAGTCGAAGGTGCGCAGTCCCTGGCGGATGGCATCCAGCTTCATGCCGAGCGAGAAGGCGAGCGCCGCGGCGAACATGGCGTTCTGCACGTTGTGGGTCGCGCGTCCCTCGAGGGTGGCCGGGATGAGGTGCGTCCACAGCAGCGGTATGTGGCCGCCGCGGTCGTAGAGCGTGATCATCTGGCCGTTGACGCCGCCCTCGAGCGCGCAGGCGCGGGCGCCGGCGCGGATGTGCTCGCGCACCAGCGTGTGCTGCGGGTTCATGGTGACGTAGCAGATGTGCTTCGCCTCGGTGTAGCCCGACATCTTCATCACCAGCGGGTCGTCGGCGTTCAGCACCGCGCAGTCGGTCGCGACCTCCACCACGATGCGCTTCACCTCGGCGAGCTGCTCGAGGGTGTCGATGCCCTTGAGCCCCAGGTGATCGGGCTGCACATTGAGCACCGCGCCGACGTTGACCTCGTTGACGCCCATGCCGGCGCGCAGCAGCCCGCCGCGCGCGGTCTCGAGCACCGCGATGTCGATCTGCGGATCGGCAAGTACCATGCGCGCCGACACGGGGCCGGTCATGTCGCCGGCCACGGTGCGCTGGCCGTCGATGTACACCCCGTCGGTGGTGGTGAACCCGGGCGTGAAGCCCGCCATCTTGGCGATGTGCGCCAGCATGCGCGCGGTGGTGGTCTTGCCGTTGGTGCCGGTGATCGCCGCGATCGGCACGCGCGCCGGCGCGCCCGGCGGGAACAGCATGTCGATCACCGGCGCGGCGACGTCGCGCGCCGTGCCCTCGCTCGGCGCCACGTGCATGCGGAAACCCGGCGCGGCGTTCACCTCGCAGATGCCGCCGCCGATCTTGCGGTAGCTCTCGGTGATGTTCTTCGACAGGAAATCGACGCCACCGACATCGAGCCCGATGGCGCGCACGGCGCGTTCGGCCATCTCGCGGTTGTCGGGGTGGATGACGTCGGTGACATCGGTCGCCGTGCCGCCGGTGGAGAGATTCGCGGTCGAGCGCAGGTACACGACCTGCCCGGCGGCGGGCACCGACTGTGCGGTGAGCTGCGCGCGCTCGAGCATCTGCAGCGCCTGCGCGTCGAGCTCGAGGCGCGTGAGCACCTTCTCGTGCCCGACGCCGCGGCGTGGATCCTGGTTCACGACCTCGATGAGCTCGGCGATGTTGCGCTCGCCGTCGCCGACCACGTGCCCGGGCGTGCGGCGCGTCGCCGCCACCAGCTCGCCGTTCACCACCAGCAGGCGGTGGTCGTCGCCCTCGAGAAAGGTCTCGACTATGACCGAGCGGGAATGCTCGCGCGCAACCCGGAAGCCATGCGCCACCTCCTCGTCGGTGGTGAGGCGGATGGAGATCCCGCGGCCGTGGTTGCCGTTGTACGGCTTGGTGACCACCGGGAAGCCGATGCGGCGCGCGGCACGCACCGCCGCGTTCTCGCTCTGCACCAGCTCCTGCTTCGGCACCGGCAGGCCGAGACCGGCGAGGATCTTGTTGGTCTCCTCCTTGTCCGAGGCGAGCTCCACCGAGATGTGGGGCGTGCGCCCGGTAACGGTGGCCTGGATGCGCTGCTGGAACTTGCCGTGGCCGAGCTGCACCAGCGACTGGTCGTTCAAGCGCAGCCACGGAATGCCGCGGGCTTCCGCCGCACGCACCAGCGACATCGTCGAGGGGCCGAGCGCGCGGCGCTGGGCGAAGCGGATGAACTGGTCGCGCGCCTCCGGCCAGCTCCAGTCGGGGGGAACTGAGTCGGCGGGCCGGATGGCATCCGGCAGCAGCGAGCACAGCAGCCGCAAGCCGAGCTCCCCGGCGGCGATCCCCTCATCGCGCTGCGCGTACTCATAGACGACGGTGTAGACACCGGTGGCGCCGGCGCTGCGGGTCTTGCCGAAGGTGACTTCCTCGCCGGCGATGTTCTGCAGCTCGATCGCGACGTGCTCGAGCACGTGGCCGAGCCAGGTGCCCTCGCCCTCGCGCATGCGGCGGAAGAACCCGCCGGGCTCGCGGTACGAGCAGCCGTGTTCGGCGAGCCCCGGGAGCGCCGCGGCCAGCGCCTCGATGAAGCCGTCGCCTAGGCGGCCGGTTGGCCAGGCCTCGAGCTCCTTGAGGTCGAGCTCGAGACGGATGACGGGGAAGCGCGCGTACAGCGACGGGCCGACATAGACGGATCGATCGAGGATGCGCATGGGTGTTGCTCGGCGTCGTAGTAGTTGTTCAAGGCAACCTGACCAGGCGGGGCTGAAGCTCTAAGTCTGGGTCACTCCTTCGACTTTCTCAACGCGCCGGCGCTGGCGATGCGGGTATGCAGGTTGAAGGTGGCGCCGGCGACCAGGATGTGAAGCTTCAGCCCCAGCACGCAGGCCGGCTGCCCCTCCTCGACGCTGTCGATGGAGGAGTAGCTCACCTCCGCGGCATCGACGATCGTCACCCCGCCGCTCCCCTCGACCTCGACCGTCTCGTCGGGGCCGATGACCGCCGCCGTGTCCTCATCCAGCCCGATACCGACGGCGAACGGGTTGTAGGCGAGCGCCGTCAGCAGCCGGCCCAGGCGGTCGCGCTGGCGGAAATGCTGGTCGATGATGAAGCGATTGGTCAGCCCGAGGCCCGGGGCGAGCCGCACGCTCCCGGCGACCACCGCCGAGCCCTCGTCCCCGGCGGCGATCATGTGCTCGGAGAGGATGCTGGCGCCGGCGCTGGTGCCCCCCACGGTGACACCGCGCGCGTTGGCGGCGCGAATCAGCTTGGCGACCGGAGTACCGCCCAGGAGCGTCGTGAGGCGCAGCTGGTTACCGCCGGTGAAGAAGATGCCGCTCGCCTGCTCCAGGCGCTCGAGCCTGCCCGGTTCGCAGGCATCGCGCCGCGTGTCGAAGTCCATGACCGTGACGCGGGCGGCGCCGGTGTCGGCGAACAGCTGCTCGTAGCGCGAGCCGGTCTCGTGCATGCGGCTCGCGGTCGGGATGACCACGATGTCTGCGTGGGCACCCCCCGAGGCGCGCACGAAGCGCTCGAGGATGCGGCGGTCGTTCTCCTTGTTCTCCGCGCCTCCGATCGCGATGATCCAGCCGCGCTCGGCGCCCTGCGGAACTCTGCTCGGCATCCTGTTCCTCACTCCTTATATACAAAGATATACAAAGGCTCCGGGCCGGAAGGTATCACGGCACGCGGCCAGGCCGGGAGAGCCGGCAGCGGCGTCTGTGACCCTGCGCCCAGAATCGCCGCGGGACCGAAGCGCCCCGGTGGCGGCTTGCAATCGACCCCTGCCGGGTCGACACTGCGCGCGCCCGGCATCCGGCCGGTGCGTCGGTCAAACCAACCACACCTGAGGGAGTCGCCATGAGAGGTAAATTGATCCTGTGCTCCGCCGTGCTGCTGCTGGCAGGAACAGCACTGGCCGCGCCGCCGGTCGAGGACATCAGCGGCAGGAGACACCCGAACCTGGCTGCGGCCCAGGATCTCTCGCACAGGGCCTGGGAAAGAATCACCGCCGCCCAGAGAGCGAACGAGTGGGACATGGACGGCCATGCCGCGAAGGCCAAGGAGCTGCTCGACCAGGTCAACAACGAGCTGAAGATGGCGGCCGAAGCCGCCAACAAGAATCACAAGTAGACACCGCTCACCGGAGGATACTGCGCGGGCCCGGCTCACTGGCGGGCCCGCGTGCTTTCCGGCCTGTCAGCGCGCGAGCGCCCGGACCCCCGCGAGCAGCCGGTCGATCTCCTCCTCGGTCGTATAGGCCGCGCAGCCGGCACGCACCAGGCCGTCATGCTCGTGGCCGAGCACGCGCGCCACCGTGGTGGCGTAGAAATCGCCATGCGATACGAACACGCCGCGCTCGGCGAGGCTGGCCGCGACCGCGGCACTCTCGTGACCGCGCACGGTGAAGGACAGCGTCGCGGTACGTGCGCCTCCCGGCGGCGGGCCGTACAGGCGGACCCCGGGGACCTCCGCCAGCCCGTTCCACAGCTGCTTCAGCAGCTGCGCGCCGCGCTCGTGCAGGGCGTCCGCGACGCGCTTCAGGCGCGCGCGGCGCACGCCGCCATCGGCCGCGAGCGAGGCGAGGAAGTCGATGGCGGCGCCGGCGCCGACTATCCCCTCGTGGTTCAGCGTGCCGGTCTCGAGCAGCTCCGGGGCGCTCACCGGAGCGGGGGCGAGCTTCGGCGGGTCGAGCGCCTCGAGGAGCTCGCGCCGGCCCCACAGCACCCCGACGTGCGGGCCGTAGAACTTGTAGGCCGAGCAGGCGAAGAAGTCGCAGCCGAAGGCGCGCACGTCCGGCATCTCGTGGCTGGCATAGTGCACGCCGTCGACGAACACCCGCGCGCCGACCGCGTGCGCCCGCGAGGTGAGCCGCTCGACCTGGTTGATGGTGCCGAGGGCATTGGAGGCGGCGCCGAGGGCCAGCAGCTTCACACCGGCGGTGAGCTTGGCGGCCGCGTCGTCCTCATCGAGCCGCCCGTCCTCGCGCCGCATGCGGATGGAGCGGATCTCGATGCCGCGCTCGCGCGCGAGCGCGCGCCAGGTGTCGGAGTTCGCGTGGTGATCGAGCTCGGTGACCACCACGATGTCGCCCGGCTTCCAGGTCCGCCCCAAGGCGCGCCCCAGGTGGAAGGTGAGCGTCGTCATGTTGGCGCCGAACACGATCTCCTGCGGCGTAGCCCCGAGCCAGTCGGCGAGCGCCTGCCTCGCGGCGAGCAGCGCCGCATCGGTCTCGCGGCTCGAGGGGAAGTCCCAGTGCGTGTTGGCGTTGTGGTTGAGCAGGTAGTCGCTCATGGCGGCCACCACCGCGCGCGGTACCTGGGTGCCCCCGGGACCGTCGAAGTAGGCGACCGGGAAGCCGTTGTGGGTGCGTTCCAGCGCCGGGAAATGCGCGCGGATCTCGGCGACACTGGCGACGGAGGACATGGCAGGAACCTCGAAAGCGCGTCTGCGAGGTACGCGCACTATACTCTCCAACATGAGCAAAAGATGGCGCAACGCCGGCTGGGCGGGACTCGTGCTGCTGGCGCTGCTCGCTTACGGCGGCTACCGCATCGTCTGGGGCCAGCCGTTCACGATCGACATGCTGGCGAACCGCCAGGCGCTCGAGTTCCTGATGAGAAACCCGGAGGTGTTCACCGCCGTCGGCATCTCGGAGGGCTCGATCCTCGATCACCACTCCGACAAGCTCGCGCCCTACACGCTCGCACAGCGCGACGCGGACTACGCGCAGCTCAGGCGCTTCCTGAGCGAGGTGCGGCGCTTCGACCGCGCACGCCTCGACCGCCAGGAGCAGATCACCTACGACATCCTGATCGATCAGTACCAGTCGGGACTCGCGTTCCAGCGTTTCGACTGGCTGCAGGGGGGCGAGCTGTATCCCGTGAGCCCGATGTTCGGCATCGAGGTCGAGCTGCCGAGCTTCATGCAGACGACGCACGTAGTGCGCAATGCCAGGACCGCGGCCAACTACGTCAGGCGTCTCGAGGCGATGGGCGTGAAGCTCGATGAGGTGACCGCCGCGGTCGAGCGCCAGGCGCGCGCGGGCGTGGTGCTGCCGGCAGCGCTGCTGGAGCGCTCGCTGGTCGTGATCCACGACACCGTGAGCGCGGAGCCGCGGGACAATGCGCTGGTCACGAGCTTCACCGAGCGCATGAGCAGGGTGCCCTCGCTCGATGCCGCCACCCGGCGCGAGCTCACGGAGGCGGCGGTCGCCGCGGTGCGCACGCGCGTCTATCCCGCCTACGCGCGCATGAGCACGGCGCTCATCGCGCTGCGTCCGGCGGCCGCTGCCCAGGCCGCGGGAGTCGGCCGGCTGCCCGAGGGCGCCGCCTACTACGCGGCGGCGCTCAAGGAGAGCACCACCACCGACTACACGCCCGCGCAGGTCCACGCCCTCGGACTCTCCGAGGTGGCGCGCATCAGCGCGCAGATGGATGGGCTGCTGGCCGCGCAGGGGCGCGCCGCGGGCAGCGTCGGCGAGCGCATGGCGGCGCTCGCCAGGGATCCGCGCTATCTCCTGCCGAACGATGATGCGGGCCGCCGCCAGGCGCTCGAGCGCTACCAGCAGATCCTCGATGTCGTGGCCGCGCGGCTGCCGGAGTACTTCCGCACCCTGCCCGGGAAGCGGCTGCTGGTGCAGCGTGTGCCGGCCTCGCAGGAGAAGGGCACCTCCGCGGCGTACTACCAGCAGGCGACGATGGACGGCTCGCGGCCCGGCATCTTCTTCGCGAACCTGCGCGACATGAGCGAAGTACCGACCTGGAGCATGAAGACGCTCGCCTATCACGAGGGCGTTCCCGGCCATCACCTGCAGATCTCCACCGCGCTCGGGCTCAAGGACCTGCCGCTGATACGCCAGCAGACGCTCTACACCGCCTACGCCGAGGGCTGGGCGCTGTATGCCGAGCAGCTGGCCGCCGACATCGGCATGTACAGGGACGACCCCCTGGGCAACCTCGGGCGGCTGCAGCTCGAGCTGATGCGCGCCGCCCGGCTGGTGGTCGACACCGGCATCCATGCCGAGGGCTGGTCGCGCGAGCAGGCGATCAGCTACATGGTCGCCACCACCGGCAAGTCGGAGGCCGACGTGACCTCCGAGGTCGAGCGCTACATGGCGATGCCCGGCCAGGCGTGCGCCTACAAGGTCGGCGAGCTTAAGATTCTCGAGCTCAGAGCCCGGGCGCAGGCGGCGCTCGGACCGAAATTCAACCTGAAGGACTTTCACGCCGTGGTACTGGAGAACGGTGGCGTCCCGCTGACGCTGCTCGAACAGCTGGTGGATGAGTGGATCGCGCGCGCCCGGAGAACCCCATGAGCTCCCGCCGCCGCGAGAATCCGCGGGCCGCGGCCGGCGCGCAGCCGCCGCGCTCGACGCGCTACCGCAACCTCGTCGATCCCTTCGAGCCGGTGCGGCTGTTCTCCGCGGACCATGTCGAGAGCATGCATCTCGCCGCTCTCGGGATCCTCGAGCGCCAGGGCATGCGCGTGCTGTCGCCGCGCGGACGCACGCTGCTCGCATCCGCGGGAGCCGCGGTGGATGAGGCGACGCAGATGGTGCGGCTCGACCCGGCGATGGTGACCGCGGCGCTGGCGAGCGCGCCGGCCGAGGTCGATCTGGTCGCCGGCAACCCGCAGCGCACCAGCCGCGTCGGCGGCCGTCACGTGATCTTCGCGCCGGTCGCCGGCCCCCCGAGCGTCAGCGACCTCGAGCGCGGCAAGCGCTCCGGCACGCTCGCCGACTACCGCGATCTGGTGCGCCTCGCGCAGTCCTTCGACGTGATCCACGTGCTCGGGCAGATGACCGAGCCCGGCGACGTGCCGGTGCACGAGCGGCACCTCGAGACCACGCTGGCGCAGCTCACCCTCGGCGACAAGCCGCCGAATTTCTACTCCCGCGGCATCGGCCAGCTTGCGGACTGCTTCGCGATGCTGCGCATCGCGCACGGCATCGACGAGCAGACCTTCCGCAGCGCGCCGCGCTGCTACAGCATCTGCAACACCAACTCCCCGCTGCAGCTCGACCTGCCGATGACCGACGGCATCATCGAGTTCGCGCTCCACGGCCAGCTGATGATCGTCACGCCGTTCACGCTCGCCGGCGCCATGGCGCCGATCACCGTGCCGGGGGCGCTGACCCTGGCGCACGCCGAGGCGCTGTTCGGCATCACTCTGTCGCAGATCGCCCGCCCCGGCGCGCCGGTGATGTACGGCAGCTTCACTTCCAACGTCGACATGAAGTCGGGCTCGCCCGCCTTCGGCACGCCGGAGTACGCCAAGGCGGCGTTCGGCGCCGGGCAGCTGGCGCGGCACATCGGGCTGCCGTGGCGCAGCTCGAACGCCACCGCGGGCAATGCGCCGGATGCGCAGGCGGTCTACGAGTCGCAGATGAGTCTGTGGGGGGCGCTGCTCGGCGGCTGCAATTTCATGCTGCACGCCGCCGGCTGGCTCGAGGGCGGGCTCACGGCCTCGTACGAGAAGTTCATCCTCGACGTCGAGATGCTGCAGATGTTCGCCGAGCTCTTCCAGCCGGTGCCGGTCTCCCCGGACGAGCTCGGCATCGAGGCGGTGGCCGAGGTGGGCCCGGGGGGACACTTCTTCTCCGCCGCGCACACCATGCAGCGCTATCGCGACGCCTTCTATACGCCGCTGGTCTCCGACTGGCGCAACTACGGCCAGTGGTTCGACGACGGCGCGAAGACCGCCACCCAGCGGGCCTGCACCGTGTGGCAGAACACGCTCGCCGCCTTCAAGCCGCCGCCGCTGGATCCCGCCGTCGCCGAGGCGCTCGACGCCTACGTCGCCAGGCGCCGCGCCGAGGGCGGCGCCCAGCCGCAGACCTGAAGTCTCAGCGGACCCGCAGCACGATCTTGCCGAGCACGTGTCCGGCGGCCATGCGCTGCTGCGCGGCCGCCGCCTCGGCGAGCGGGAACTCCGCCGCGATCGGCACTTCGAGCTTCGCAGCTTCGATCGCCTCGTTCAGCCGCGAGTACTCCTCGGGTCCGGTGAGTGCGTCGTATTTCACCACCGACAAGCCCTCGCGCGGCTTCGGCACCGGACGCACGCCGCCCGGAAAGGCCACCCGGCCGCCGGGCCGCAGCGCATCGATGCAGGTCTCGAGCGCATCGCCTCCGGCGAGCGCCAGCACGGCATCGACCCCGCCAGGCGCGAACTCCCTGGCCGCCGCGGCAATGTCGCCGTGGCGGCCGTCGACCGTCGCGGTGGCGCCGAGGCGCTTCACGAAGGCCACGCCATCCTCGCCCGAGGCGGTGGCGAGCACCCTGGCGCCGCGCAGCCGCGCGAATTGCACGGCCAGGCTGCCGACCGCTCCCGAGGCACCATGAATGATCAGCGTCTCGCCGGACCTGATGTGCAGCGCATCGTCGACTCCCTGCAGCGCCGTGAGCGCGCTCACCGGCATCGTGCCGGCGACCCTGAGACTCATCCCCGCGGGAACGTGTCCCACTGCCCTGGCCGGCACGGCGACGTACTCGGCGTAGAAGCCGCCGTCGGGGTTGTCCCAGGCGTATGAGTAGACGGCATCGCCGACCTTGAAGCCCTGCACCGCGGAACCCACCGCGGCGACGGTGCCCGCGCCATCGACCCCCAGCACCACAGGAAAGCTGTGGCTCTTCCAGTAGTCGAGACGCTCGCGTACATCGATGTCCCAGGGACCAACGCCGACCGTATCGAGCGCGATCAGCACCTCGTCGGCCTTGAGCGCCGGAAGCGGCAGGTGGTGCAGCGTCAACACCTCCGGTCCGCCCTTGCGATCGATGGCTGCGGCCGCCATGGTCCTGGGCAAGGCCACGGGAGGCGCAGCGCCCGCGGTTGCGGCGGCGAGCGCGAGGACCACGGTACCCAGGATGGCAAGGGCTGCGATCCGCGGTGTCGGCATGGCTACGGCCTCCCCACGAGCTGTCGTTGCCTGCATCCTATCTCACGGCTTGCGCGCGTACTCGCGATCGAACAGCGCCTCGAGCTGCGGATGCACGCCGCGCATCGGATCGACCACCGCCTTCGCCCAGTCGAAGTACTCGCGCTTGCGCTGCGTCGACCAGTCGGTGGGCGGGGAAACGATGATGTCGTGCAGATTGCAGATCTTGTCGGCGAGCTTCACCAGCTGGGCGCGGCGGGAGAGCTGCGCCGCATGCTCGATCTGCAGCCGCTTGCGCTCCGCCCTGGGGAGGGACTTGTCGTCGGTCACCTCGCGCACGATGTCCGCGACCTCGCGGCCGAAGGCGTGCTCGAGGTCCTCGAAGCTGGTCGCTGTGTCCTCGACCGTGTCGTGCAGCAGTGCCGCCATCAGCAGCGGCGCATCGCGCTCGCCGCGCTCGGCGAGCAGGCTGGCGAGCGCCAGCGGATGGTTGATGTAGGGCGAGGCGTCCTTGCCCTTGCGCCGCTGGTCGCGGTGGCGCTCGGCGGCGAAGCTGGCGGCGGTGAGGATCCGGGTGATGGGATCCGCGGATGGCGTATTCATGGCCGGAGGATTGTGCCAAAGACCCCGGGTGCTTGCGCGGCCCGGAGCGCGCACGTAGTGTTCTGCGCCATGCAAACGCTGGCCGGCGGATGCCATTGCGGCAACATCCGCATCGAGCTCGATCTGACCCGTGCCGCCGGCACCTACAGCCCGCGGGCCTGCGATTGCGACTTCTGCCGCAAGCACCAGGCCGCCTACATCTCCGACCCGCAGGGGGCGCTGCGCCTCACGGTCCGCGAGCAGCGCGACGCCACGCGCTACGCCCAGGGGAGCGGCCAGGCCGAGCTGCTGCTGTGCCGCAACTGCGGCGTGCTGGTCAGCCCGCTGTTCACCGACAGCGGGCGGCTCTACGGCAGCGTCAACGTGAACGCCGTCGAGGGTGCCGCGGCCTTCGGCCCGCGCCAGCCGGTGTCGCCGCAGACGCTGTCGCCCGAGGAGAAGGCGCAGCGCTGGAAGACGCTGTGGTTCTCCGATGTCACCCTCCGCACGGGGCGCACACCATGAGCAGATCGAAGACCACGGCCTGGCTCCTCGCGGCGGCCGCCATCGCCGGGGCGCCTCTCGCGACCGCGGCGGACTCGCCGGGCATCCGAGAGGCGCTCGACAGCCTCAACTCGGTGCAGGCGATCGGCGAAGTCGCGTTGTCGCCGGACGGCAAGCGCCTCATCTACGGGCGCCAGCAGCGTGGCAAGCGCGCCGGCGCCGAGGTCGAGGTGTCGACGCTGTGGATCGCGAGCGCCAGGGACGGCTCCGGCGCCACGCGCCTCACCGCCTGCCCGGGAACGCTGTGCGATGAGCACTCGGCCGCGTGGTCCCCCGACGGCGGCCGCATCGTCTTCGTGACCACCGACGGCAAGGAGCAGACGCAACTGGCGCTCGCCGCCGCCGACGCCACGGGCGTGCACACGATCACCCGCGCACACGGGCCGCTCGACACACCGCGCTGGTCGGGCGACGCGCGGCGCATCGCCTTCCTCTACTCCGAAGGTGCGCCGCGCACTCCCGGGCCGCTCAATCCGCTCGAGCGTGATGCGGGCGTCCTCTCCTCGATCGTCTACGAGCAGCGCCTCGCGGTGATCGCCGCGGACGGCGGCGAGCCGCGGCTCCTGGGTCCCGCCGACCTCAACATCTACGAGTTCGACTGGTCGCCCGACGGACGGCGCTTCGTGGTGAGCGCGGCGCACGGCTCGGGAGACGACAACTGGTGGCTCGCCGAGCTCGATCTGCTCGACGCGGCGAGCGGTGCGGTCACGAGGCTCGCCAAACCGCAGCTGCAGATCGCCTCGCCGCGCTGGTCGGGCGACGGCGCGCGCATCGCCTGGATCGGCGGCATCATGAGCGACGAGACGATCACCGGAGGCGATGTCTTCGTGATGAGCGCCGCGGGCGGAGAGCCCGTGGATGTGACTCCGGGTCTCGCCGCCTCGGTTCACACCATCACCTGGAACGGCTCGGCCTTGCGCCTCATCGCCACCGAGTTCGCGGCGGGCGAGGAGGTGCTCGCCGCGATCGACGTCGACAGGAAGTCGCAGCGCGAGCTGTGGCGCGCGCCGCAGATGATCTGGGCCAACAATGTATTCGGATTCACCCCAGGCGATGCCGGCATCTCGCTGTCGAAGGATGGCAGGCTCTCGGCCGTCATTCGCCAGTCCTACAACTCGCCGCCGGAGGTCGCGACCGGTGCGCCGGGAAAGTGGCAGACCATCACACACCTCAACGCCGCGGTGCGGCCGATCACCGGCCGCGCGAGCAACGTCTTCTGGAAGAGCGACGCTTTCGACGTGCAGGGGATGCTGATCGAGCCGCCCGCCGCGGTGCCCGGCAGGACCTATCCGCTCGTGGTGGTGGTGCACGGCGGCCCGGCGTACGCCAGCTACCCGCTGTTCCCGGCCGCTGCAGACTCCTACGATGCGGTGCTCGCCAGCGAGGGCTACTACGTCTTCGAGCCCAATCCGCGCGGCAGCTATGGGCAGGGGGAGGCTTTCACGCGCGCCAACGTGCGCGACTTCGGCTACGGCGACCTGCGCGACATCCTCGCGGGAGTCGATGCGGTGCTGAAGAAAGCGCCGCTCGATCCCGCGCGCATCGGCATCGCGGGCTGGAGCTACGGTGGCTACATGACGATGTGGGCGATCACCCAGACCGACCGCTTCAAGGCGGCGGCCGCCGGTGCCGGCCTCTCGGACTGGCTGAGCTATTACGGCACCAACAACATCGACACCTGGATGCTGCCCTTCTTCGGCGCCTCGGTGTACGACGACCCCAGGGTCTACGAGCGCAGCTCGCCCCTGACCTTCATCAGGAACGTGCACACGCCGACGCTGCTCCTCGGCGGCGACCGCGATGCCGAGGTGCCGATCACGCAGTCCTATGAATACTGGAATGCGCTCAAGCGACTCGGCGTGCCCACCGAGTTCGTGGTGTATCCGGACGAAGGCCACGTGTTTTTCCGGCGCGAGGACCAGGCTGACGTCATGACGCGGGTGGTCGGCTGGTTCAATCGCTACTTGCGTCCGGGCGGCTAGGACGGCACGTGGCAAAGCCTCTCGATCTCGCCGACCTGCAGGTGTACCTGAGTGCGCGCATCGCGCCGGCGCGCGCGCTCGGCCTCACCGTCGAGTCGGACGCTCCGGTGACCATCGCCGCGCCGCTCGAAGCGAACGTCAACGACAAGGGGACGGCCTTCGCGGGGAGCCTGTTCTCGGTGGCGGCGCTCGCCGGCTGGATGCACCTGATGCGCTGGTGCTCGCTGCGCACGCTGGAAGCGGAGGTGGCGCTGTCGGGCGCGAGCGTGCAGTTCGTGGCGCCGGCACGCGGCGCATTCCGCGCCGTCGCCGGCGAGCCCGGCGCTGCGCAGCGCGAGAAGCTCGAGCTGATGCTGGCGCGCCGCGGCCGCGGGCGCATCGAAGTCCCGATCGAGGTCCTCTCCGAGGCGAAGGTGGTGATGCGGCTCGCCGGCGTGTACGCGGTCATTCTGACGAGCGTCGCGCCCTGAGGTCTGCGCCCGGCCGCCCCGGCGGGTGATGCGAGCGGCGCGCCGCTCGGCTAGACTCTCGCACCCTCGAGAGCCCGATCAAAAAGAAGGAGCTGCTCATGAGCCGCCGCCATCTCAGCGCCTGTCTCGCGTTTCTCCTGTCAGCGATCGCCTGCGCCGCGGTCGCCGCCGCTCCCGAGGGCGGACCGCCGGAGCGCAAGGCCGAGGGCGGAGCCGAAAAGGCGGAGGCGCACAAGTTCGAGCCCTTCAAGGCCGAAGCGGTGACGAGCAGCGGCAGCGTCAGCATTGGCGGGCGCGCGGTCGCCTACGATGCGGTCGCCGGAACGCTCATCGTCCATCCGCGAGGCTGGGACGACGTACCGGCCGACCCGAGCGCCAAGGGGGGCGGTGAGGAAGGCGCGGAGCACAATCCGACGGCCGAAGCGTCCATGTTCTACGTCGCCTACTTCAAGAAAGACGGAGGCGCGCAGCGTCCCATTACATTCCTTTACAACGGCGGTCCCGGCTCGGCGACGCTGTGGCTGCACATGGGCGCCTTCGGCCCGAAGCGCATCGTGACCTCGACCGACTCGCACACTCCGGCCGCGCCCTACTCGATCGTCAACAACGCCTACAGCCTGCTCGATGCCAGCGACCTGGTGTTCATCGACGCACCGGGCACCGGCTTCAGCCGCATCGCCGGCAAGGACAAGGAGAAGGAGTTCTTCGGCGTCGACGCCGACGCCTACGCCTTCACCCAGTTCATCACCGAGTTCTTCACCCGCTACGGCCGCTGGAACTCGCCCAAGTACCTGTTCGGCGAGAGCTACGGCACGCCGCGCTCGGCCGTGGTGGCGCGCTATCTGGCGACCGAGCGCTCGGTGGATCTCAACGGCGTGATCCTGCTGTCGCAGATTCTCAACTTCGATCTGAGCCCGGATCGCCCCACCGGCAATCCCGGCATCGACCTGCCCTACGAGACTGCGCTCCCCACCTACGCCGCCACGGCCTGGTATCACAAGAAGCTGCCGGGCGAGCATCCGAACCTCGAGGCCTTCATTGCCGAGGTCGAGCAGTTCGCCCTCGGCGATTACGCGCGGGCGCTCGCCGCCGGCTCCTCACTCGCCGCGGGCGAGCGCAGCGCCGTTGCCGCCAAGCTCCATGAGTACACCGGGCTCCCGGTCGAGTACATCCTCAAAGCCGACCTGCGCATCGACGGCGGCGAGTTCCGTCAGACCCTGCAGGGCGACGGCGGGATCACCACCGGACGACTCGATACGCGCTTCTCCGGTCCCGACATCGATCCGCTCGCGCAGCGCGCCGACTACGACCCGCAGTCCGCCTCGATCGGCTCGGCCTACGTGGCTGCGTTCAATGATTACGCGCGCCGGGAGCTGCACTACGGGCAGAACCAGGAGTTCCATCCCAGCATCCAGACTTTCCGCACCTGGAACTTCGCCCATCAGCTGCCGGGCCAGACCGGCGCGCCGCTGTCGGCCCGCCAGGCGGCCAACGTGATGCCCGACCTCGCGGAAGCGATGAAGCTCAACCCGAATCTCAAGGTGCAGCTGAACGCCGGGTACTTCGATCTGGCGACGCCCTTCTTCCAGGGTGTCTACGAAATGCAGCACCTGCCGATTCCGCAGAGCCTGGTCGGCAACATCGAGTACCGCTTCTACGACTCCGGCCACATGGTGTACGCCAAGGACTCCTCGCTCAAGGCGCTGCACGACAACGTCGCGGACTTCATCCGCCGCACGAGTCATCCGGGCGACTGAAGCCGGCCGCAGCATTGCGCCGCCCCGGCTATTGCAGCAGAGCGCCCACCACCGGCGTCGCGGTCGGCACCGCGCCCATGATGTAGATCTGGTTGCTGGCGGACTCGTAGAAGACCACCGGCGCGCTGCCAAAGGTGGTCGCGGAGTTGAGGGTCGCGGTCGCCCGCCCGGTGGTGGTGTCCAGCGTATAGCCGCAGGGCGCACCGTTGCAGCTGCCGCCCGCCGTGTTGTCGGCGAACGTACCAGTGGTGGCGGTCGTGGCACTGATGCTGACACTCGTCACCGCGAGCGGCGGCGCCGCCGTGAAATTGAATACACCGAAGGAATAGTTGCCGCCGATCGCCGGCAGCGGGGCCGGTGCGGCCTGCGTCTCGATGAAGCCGAAGGGGACGCTCGCGCCCTGCCCGAGGAGATACCCGCCGCCGACGCCGTCGAGGTAGAAGGTGCCGCTCTCGGCCTTCATGGTCAGCGGATCGGTATAGGTGAGCACGCCGCGCCCCGCGGCCGAGACCTGGTAGCAGGCGGGCGCAGCGTTGATCGCTCCTCCCGCGCCACTCACGTTCTCATCGGCGCTGAGGCTGGCGCTTCCCTGACCAGCGGCGCACGAGCCAGCGCCGCCGGCTGCGACGTTGTTGACCACGCCGAGAATGGCCGCGGAAGTACCTGCGCTCTCCGTGGTCAGGCCGAAAACTGAATTGGCCAGGGATGAGTTGGAGAAAGTGCCGACGCCGCCGGCGCCCGTCGGCATGCAGACCAGGCCCTTGAAGCCGGTGATCACGCCGCTCAGCACCTGAGTGCTGGTGCCCACCGGGCTTGCCTCCATGGCGAAGGCTTTGCCGCCCCCGACCCCGTAGATGAGCAGATAGAGCGAGGAGCCGTTGCTGAAGCTCAGCTGCGAGGAAATGGCGCGCCCCGTGGTGGCATCGGGCGGGCTACCCGCCCAGCCGGCGGGTACCGTGGCGGTCGTGACCGTTCCGGCGGCGTCGAAGTCGGCCTGCAGGAAAGGCGTCTGACCGCTCGTACACATCGCACCGATCACCGCCAGGCGTTGCGCGCTCGCGCTCTCGCCGAGGAGCCCGAAACCGAAGCTGCCCGCGCCGAAGGCCGTCGGCTTGTACTGGATCTGCACGTGGCCGGTCGCGTTCACTCCGTATAGGGTGTCGGTGAGCGTGATGCGCCCGGCGTTGCCGGCATTGCGCAGCCCATAGCTCAGCGTGAAGGTGTCACCCGCGATGCCATTCACGGTGAAGCTCACCGTGCCGATGCCTGGAACGCCCGCGGGCGGAGTGGTACAGGCACCCGCGGCGCTGCTGATCTGCCCGGCGGCGTTCGGGGGGTTGGCCGAGAACAGTTTCGACGCATCCTTGAAGTCCATGTAACTGTCGCTGGTGACTACCGTCCCGGTCGCATCGATGCGCAAGCTCCCCAGCATCGAAACGGCGCCGTTCTTGTCGCTGCCGCCGGCGACGAAGGCGAAGTTGTGTGTTCCGGCCAGCAGGCAGGCGGCTGCGACCGGAGCGCTGACCGTGAAGTTAGCCTGCGAGACCGCGGTGGTAATCGAGCCGTCGGCGTTGTAGTTGACTACCGCGACCGGCACTACGCCCTGGGTCGCGATCAGACCGTTGGGGATGATGGCAGTGAGCGTGCCGCTGCCGCCGGTCATAGCGGGCGGCGACGTGAGCGTGTCGAAGAGAGTGAACGCGTTGGGCTTGCCGTAATTCCACACGACGACGCTGTTGTAGAGCACCCCGGTTGCGCTCACCGCGAGGTCGAACCCGCCGCCGAGCTCGGCAGCGCTTCCCGGAGTGAAGGTTGGCGATCCCGGCATCGGCGGGTTCACCGCAAAGTTGACCGCGTTCGAGTTGCCGCCGCCCGGCGCCGGATTCGCCACCACGACCGTTGCGGTATAAGAGACGATCAGCTGGTTAGCGGGCACGGACACCGTGAGCTGCCCGCTGTTGACGAACGTGACGCCGCCGAGCTGCGTGCCGCTCCACGACACCGTGGCACCGCTCACGAAGTTCGTGCCGTTGATGGTGAGCATCTGAGAGCTGGCGGTGCTCGAGGCATCGGCCGTGAAGCCCGGGCCTGGTGTCAGGCTGGTAATCGTCGGCGTCGGGTTGCTGCCGCCGCCACCACCTCCTCCGCCCCCACCTCCATGTCCACCCCCGCCGCCGCCACAGGCAGCTAGACCGAGCACCATCAGACCGACGAGCAAGGAAATCCGAGAACTGGGGTTCATGACAGTCTCCGGCTTCCCGCGAGCCGGGCGCGGCAGGAGCAGCGGTCAGCGGCGGTCCCGCCGGCGAAACGGCGCGCCGCGTGGCGCTGATTGTTGAAGCCCCCTGAAACTGACGTCGCTGCCTCGGATCGCGGGCGTGCGCGCTAATTTGCGCGGAGCATCCGCCTTCCTTGAGGGCATGGCAAGGGCGGGACGCGCTGCGCCGCGTCATCGCTCCGCGCGCAGAGCGTGCCGCTAAGAACGGAGATAGGAAGCTCCATTCACATCAAGAATCGCGCCGGTCATGCTCGGCGGCGCATCGAGCGCGCAGAAGGCGACCACCTCGGCGACTTCCTCGGGAGTGGCGACCCGCCCGAGAGGCTGGTCGGCGAGCACCGCGGGTTCGGTGACTCGCGCCGCGACCCGCGCGGTCGACACCCAGCCCGGGGCGACGACGTAGAGATACACCCCGCGGGGAGCCAGCGCCTTGGCCATCGACTGGCTGAAGGCGTTGAGGCCGGCCTTGCTGGCGGCGTAGGCGGGCGCGGTCGGCTCGCCCCTGAAGGCGGCGCGTGAGGACACACTGACGATGCGGCCGCCGGAGCGCGCGGCCATGGCCCGCGCCGCGCAGTAGCCGAGGTGCGCAGCGCCGACGAGATTCACCGCGAGCGTGCGCTGCCAGGCTTCGATCCACTGCACATAGTCGGTGGCGAGCGGCGGGTGCTCCGGGAAAATGCCGGCGTTGTTCACCAGCACGTCGACCGGCTGACGCGCACTGGCCTCCTGCCAGAGGCGCTCGATCGAGCGCGGATCGGCGAGATCGGCCTGGAGAATCGCATGTCCATCGCCCTCGAGCGTGCGCCGCGCCGCCTCGGCCGCATCCCGCCCGGACTGGTAATGCAGCGTGACGCGCAGGCCGCGCGCCGCCAGCCGCCGCGCGATCGCCGCTCCGATGCCCCCGGAGGCGCCGGTGAGAAGTGCGTGAGTCATAAGGTGAGCTCCTGCCCGAGCTTGCGCCGCCGCGCGGCCTCGTACACCGCGCGCGCAACGTACAGATCGTACAGCGCCATGCCGGCGGACTTGTAGGCGGTCGTGCCGGTGACCGCGAGCGTGCGCCGGCCTGCGAGCAGCTCGCCGATCGCAAACACATCCGCCGCCGCGAGAATGCCCGCCTCGACCGGACGCACCGCTTCCCCCACCTCGTGGCGGGCGAACTCCGAGTCGAGCACCAGGTGGCCGGCGAGCCGGAACACGCTGTCGGGGAGCTCGCGCATGTGAGGCTCGTAGGAGCCTATGGCGATGAAGTGCTTGCCGGCGAGCAGCGCCGCATCGTCGGGAAGCACGGGCTCGGCCGAGGTGGTCGCGGTGACGATGACATCGGTGCGTGCCAGGAGCTCCGCGGCACTCGCGCAGGGCACGAGCGTGACCCCGGGAGCGTGCGCACCGAGGGTCGCGGCGAAAGCGGCAAAGCCCGCGGCCGAGCGCTGCACGGCAAACACCCGCTCGATCGGCCGCACCGCGCACGCCGCGATCGCCTGCCATGCGCCCTGCACGCCCGTGCCGACGACGCCGATCGAGCTCACGCCGGCGGGCGTCAGGTGCTTGATGCCGAGCGCGCCCACCGCGCCGGTGCGCAGCGCCGTCAGCGCCGCCGCGTTCAGCAGCGCGAGCGGCAGACCGGTCGCGGCATCGCTCAGGATCAGCAGGCCGTTGGTCACCGGCAGCCCCCGTGCGGCGTTGCCCGGCACCACCGAGACCAGTTTCACCGCCATGGCGCCGGCTGCGATCGCCGGCATGGTGAGCAGCGTCCCGCCCGGCCACTCGATATGCTGGCGCCTGGGCACGACGCAGTCGGTGCCCTCCAGTGCCGCGCGCGCCGCGGACTCGACCAGCGCGACTGCCTCGCGCGGCTCGAGCAGGCTCAGAACCTGGGCGGCGTTCAGTGCAATCACGCGCGCCTCGCACGGGCGCTGCCGAGCAGATAGATCGCGACGCCACCCAGCAGCAGCACGGCGTTGAAGCCGGCAACCTTGAGGACCGCGAGCGCCGGGTTCACCTCATCCGGCGGCGGCAGGAAGGCGAGCGCCATCGAGCCCGCGGTGGTCGCAAAACCGAGCATCGCCAGAAGGATCACGCTCGCGCGCACCCCGGGCCGGCACCTGCCGGAGGCGGGCGCGCCCCCCGAGAGGCGAATGGTGGCGGCGAACAGCACCAGATACGGCAGCATGGAGCAGACGATCATCATCTCGATCAGCACATTGTAGGCGCCGCGCACCGAGGTGCCGCTCTGGCCGAGAAGCACCAGCAGCGCGACGATGATCGCCTGTGTCCAGATGGCGAGCGCTGGTGCGCCGCGCGCATCGAGCCGCGTGAAGCTGCGCGGCAGGAAGCGGTCGACGCCGGCCGCGAGCGGGATGCGTGCCAGGGCGCCCATCCACAGGCAGGAGCTGCCGACGCGATCGAGCGCCACGCACGCGGCACCGAGCGGGATGAGCCACGACAGGTGCAGCCGTGAAGCGGAGCCGCGGATCGCCTCCATCACCCCGTACACGCCGCTCGCGCGCCCGGGCGGAATTGCCAGCAGCACGCTCGCCGTGCCGACGATGTAGATCGTGGCGATCATCGGTGCCGCGAGCGCCAGCGCCCGCGGCACGGTGCGGCGCGGCTCGCGGATCTCGCCCCCCATGAAGGATGCGGCCTCGGGACCGGTCCAGCAGAAGGCCAGCGTGCTCCAGAAGATGACGTCGGCGAGGCGGAACTGCGGCACGATCGTGTGCGTGTTGATGGCGCTCGCCGAGCCGAAGCGGGAGCAACTCGCGAGCGCCAGCAGCACCAGCAGCAGCGTCCCGATCCAGCGCGCCACCGCCCCCGCGCTGTTGAGCCACTTGGCCACCGCGAGGCCGCGCAGGTTGAGCGCCACGGCGAGCAGCAGCGCCGCGATCGAGAAGCCGACGAACCATGCCGGGGTGATGGCGGTCGAGTCGCTCCCGGGCGCCGCCAGCCGTGCGCTGCCGGCCGCGAAGTACAGCACGCTCGGCACGAAGGCCAGCGTTCCGGTCCAGTAGGTCCAGCCCGTCATGAAGCCGGCGAACGGTCCGAAGGCGCGACCCGTCCAGGCGTACAGACCCCCTTCCTCGGGATGGCGTGCCGCGAGAAACACCACGCACACCGCGAGCGGCAGGAAGAATGCGAGGCCGCCGAATACCCACACGAGCAGCGAGCTCGGGCCGGCCGCGGCAGCCACCGCGGTCCACTGCAGGCTCGAGCCCGCGGTGACCATGAACAGCGTGACGTCGCCGAGGCCGAGCGCCCGCGGCGGCTGTCCGGATGCTGATGCCATCGACCCCCGGCCTCTCGCAGCAGCGAAGCGTCCTGGCCGATAATATCGGAGGCGCACCTTCCCCGCGGGCAAAAACGAGGAGCAACTGCCATGAGTGCGATGCAGGCGACATCCCGCGCACGGCGCCTCGCAGGCGGTGCGCTCGCGCTCGGCTGGCTCGCGCTTGCGGGCGCAGCACCCGCCGCGGCCCCGGTGCCCGCAGCGCGGCTCGATGCGCTCATCACCGAGACGCTGCGCCAGCAGCAGATCCCGGCGATCACGGCAGCGGCAGCGAGCGCGGACGGCATCGTGTACTCGCGCGCCTTCGGCAGCGCCGACCTCGAGAACGCGGTCGCGGCGACACCCGAGACGCTGATCCGCACCGCCTCGATCGCCAAGTCGCTCACCGCCGTGGCGGCGATGACGCTGGTCGAGTCGGGCAAGCTCGACCTCGATGCGCCCGTGCAGAGCTACTGCCCGCCGTTCCCGCCGCGGCAGTGGCCGATCACGACGCGCGAGCTGCTGTCGCACACCTCGGGTCTGCGGCACTACAACCCGGGCGAGATCGAGAGCACGCGCCACTATCGCTTCATGGCCGACGGCTTCGCGATCTTCGCCGCGGACCCGCTGCTGTTCCGCCCGGGCAGCGCCTACCAGTACAGCACCTATGGCTACACGGTCGTCGGCTGTGTCATCGAGGGTGCAGCCGGCGAGCGCTTCGAGGACTATGTCGCCGCGCATGTGCTGAAACCCGCCGGCATGACCCACACCGTCGTCGATGACGTCCACGACATCGTGGCGCACCGCGCGCGCGGCTATCAGAAGGTCGACGGCGAGGTGAAGAACGCCGAGCTCATGGACTCGAGCTACAAGATCCCGGGCGGCGGCTACGTGACCACCGCCGAGGACCTGGTGCGCTTCGCGCAGGCATTGCTCGCCGGCCGGCTGCTCAAGCCGGCGACCGTCGCGCAGATGTGGACGCCCACGGCCGTCAGCGGCAAGGCGAGCTACGGCCTCGGCTTCGAGATTCTGGACGGCGGACGGCTCGTCATGCATGCCGGCGGGCAGCCGGGCACCTCCACGGTGCTGCTCATCGCGCCGCAGCAGCACCTCGCGCTCGCGGTGCTCGCCAACATGGATGGGGTGCAGCTCAAGGAGCTGGTGCGCGCACTCGCCGCAGAGCTCAAATTCCCGCTGCCGCCGCCATGAGCGCACGCCGTACGCCGTGGGCGCTGCTCGCCGCCCTGGCGCTGCTCCCCGGCGCACTGCTTCCCGCGTGCGCGGATCACCCCGCACCCCGAGGCGCGGTGTTTCATGTCACACCGGTGCGCCCGGTCGCCGAGCTCCTGGCCGGAGCGCTCGCGGCGACGCCGCCGGTGGAGAGGGGCGAGTTCCGGCGGGCGGACCTCGTCGAGCTGACCTCGCTCGATCCGACGATCCGCCTCGACATCCGCTACGCCTCGAGCGCCAACCTGCTCGGCACGCCGCTCTACAGCGAGGCACGCGCCTTCCTGCAGCGGCCCGCCGCCGAGGCGCTGGTGCGCGTCGAGCACTCGCTCGCCGCGGAAGGCTACGGCCTGCTGGTGCACGACGCCTACCGGCCGTGGTACGTGACGAAGCTCTTCTGGGACGCCGTACCGCCCGAGCTGCACCGCTACGTGGCCGATCCCGCGGTCGGCTCGCGCCACAACCGCGGCTGCGCGGTGGACCTGACGCTCTACGACCTGAAGACCGGGCAGGAGGTCGGCATGCCGAGCCTCTACGACGAGACCACCGAGCGCGCCTGGCCGGGCTATACGGGCGGCACCGCGGCGCAGCGCGCGGCGCGCGACCTGCTGCGCCGGCACATGGAGGCCGAGGGCTTCACGGTGTACGAATTCGAGTGGTGGCACTTCGACTATCGCGACTGGCAGAGCTACGCGATAGAGAACGTGCGCTTCGAGGATCTGCGGCCGCGCTAGCTCTTGAGCTTGTAGCCGGTCCTGAAGATCCAGCTCACCAGCAGCACGCATACCGTGAGGAACGCGAGCGTCGCGCTCGCGCTCGCCACCACGTTGACGTCGGCGGTACCGAAGAAGCTCCAGCGAAAGCCGCTGATCAGGTACACCACGGGATTGAAGAGCGTGATCTTCTGCCACACCGGCGGCAGCATGGTGATCGAGTAGAAGGCGCCGCCGAGAAAGGTGAGCGGCGTCAGGATCATGAGCGGCACGACCTGCAGCTGCTCGAAGCTCCCCGACATCACACCGATGATGAAGCCCAACAGGCTGAAGGTGACCGCGGTCAGGATGAGAAAGGCGAGCATCCACACCGGATGCAGGATCTCGTAGGGCACGAACACCCGGGCGGTGGCGAGGATCAGCAGGCCCAGCATCAGCGACTTGGTGGCGGCGGCGCCGACGTAGCCGATCAGCACCTCGAGGTACGACACCGGGGCCGACAGCAGCTCGAAGATGGTGCCCGACCACTTGGGCAGATAGATGCCGAACGAGGCGTTGGAGACGCTCTCGGTGAGGATCGACAGCATCATGAGGCCCGGAACGATGAACGAGCCGTAGCGCACGCCGTCGACCGTCCCCATGCGCGAGCCGATCGCGGCGCCGAATACCACGAAGTACAGCGCGGTGGACAGCACCGGCGAGGCGATGCTCTGCATCAGGGTGCGGAAGGTACGCGCCATTTCGAAGCGGTAGATCGCGCGGATTGCATGGACGTTCATGTGCGCTCGCTCACCAGGCCGACGAAGATGTCCTCGAGCGAGCTCTCGCTGGAGTGCAGGTCGGTCACCTCGAGACTGAGCTCGCTCAAGCGCTTCAGCAGCGTCGAGATGCCGGTCTCGCGGCTGTGCGCATCGAAGGTGAAGACCAGCGTGTTGCCCGCGTCCCTGAGCTCCAGCGGCCAGTCCGCGAGGCCGGCGGGAATCGCGGCGAGCGCTCGCGGCAGGTTGAGGACCAGCTGCTTCTTGCCGAGCTTGCGCATCAGCAGCATCTTGTCCTCCACCACGATCAGCTCGCCCTTGTGGATCACGCCGATGCGGTCGGCCATCTGCTCGGCTTCCTCGATGTAGTGCGTAGTCAGGATGATGGTGACGCCGCTGTCGCGCAGCCGGCGCACCAGCTGCCACATCTCGCGCCGCAGCTCCACGTCCACGCCCGCGGTCGGCTCGTCGAGAAACAGGATCTGCGGCTCGTGTGCCAGCGCCTTGGCGATCATCACGCGCCGTTTCATCCCTCCGGAGAGCGTCATGATCTTCGAGTCACGGCGCTCCCATAGCGACAGGTCGCGCAGCACCCGCTCGCACAGCGCCGCATCCGGCGCACGGCCGAACAGCCCGCGGCTGAAATTCACCGTCGCCTGCACGGTCTCGAAGGTGTCGGTGTGCAGCTCCTGCGGCACGAGCCCGATCTTGCGCCGTGCGGCGCGGTAGTCGCGCACGATGTCGTGCCCGTCCGCCAGCACCGTGCCGGCGCTCGGCGTGACGATGCCGCAGATGATGTTGATGAGCGTGGTCTTGCCGGCGCCGTTGGGGCCGAGGAGCGCGAAGATCTCGCCGCGGCGGATCGTGAGCGAGATGTCCTTGAGTGCGGCGAGACCGTTGGCATAGGTCTTGCGCAGGCCCTGCACCGACACCACCGGTGCAGAGCCCGCGGATGCGCCCGTGGGGGCGCCGGCTGTTGCTGGCATCATTCGAAGTATCCTAACCTTGCCGCCCAGGCATTTCGCTCTCACCCGCCATGTCCGACGTCTCCCAGGACCCCGCGCGTCCCGCGCCCACCGTATTCCTCAGCTACGCCTCCGAGGACCGCCAGGCGGCCCGGGCGCTGCGGGACGGGCTGCGCGCGCTCGGGCTCGAGATCTGGTACGACGAGAGCGCGCTCGACGGCGGCGATGCCTGGGACCAGAAGATCCGCCGGCAGATCCGCGAGTGCGACTACTTCATGCCGCTCATCTCGGCGCAGACTGCCGCGCGCCCCGAGGGCTATTTTCGCAGGGAGTGGCGCCTGGCTGTCGAGAGAACGCTCGACATGGCGGACGACCACCCGTTTCTGCTGCCGGTGGCCATCGACGAGACGCCCGAGGGCGCGGCACGCGTTCCCGAGCGTTTTCTGACAGTGCAGTGGCTGCGGGTACCGGGCGGGCAGCCGAACGCGGCGATCGAGGCCCTGTGCCGCCGGCTGACTTCCGGTCCGGCGGCGGCGCCGGCGCAGCCGGCGAGGAAGGTGCCGGATTCGCCTCCCCGGTATGCCGCCGCGCCGGCCGGCGGGCAGGCGGCGGAGGCGCCGGCTGCGGCAAGCGGGTACCCGCCCTTCCCTCACCAGGAGCCCGGACAGAAGGTGCGCTTCTGGTTTCAGGTGCTCGGCTGGTCGCTCCACTGCGCCTGGCTCCTCTTCAAGCGCCTCCCCCGCTGGATCCGCATCCTCATCTACTGCTGGCTCGCCATCGTGCTGATGTCGCGCGGTTGCTCAGTGCTTCGGCCGGAGCCGCCGGAGCCGCCGGAGCCCGCGCGCGCGAAACTCTCGGCGGCGGACGCCGAGAAGCTCAAGGAGATCTCGCAGGGCTACCAGGGGGGCTCCGACAAGGCCGACCTCATGAAGCTCGGCGCGCAGATCGCCCAGCAGTTCTCCAACGAGGTCGGCGCGCAGATCGCCGCCGCCGAGCATCCGCTGCTCGCGATCCCCTTCACCGCGCCCGCGGGCGATGCTGCCGCGAAGAAGCTCGCGGACTCGACGTTCGCCGAAGTCTACGGGCGGGTCGCGATCTCGCATCACGGACGCATCGGGCTCGCGAGCGAGCCGCTCGACGCGGCCGATGCCGCGGCGGCGGCCCGGAGCGGACGCGCGCAGCATGCGACCTACGTGATCTACGGCGCGGTCGACAACCGCGCGCCCGCGCAGAGCCTCACGATAAGCCTCGTCAAGGTCGAAGACGGCTCGGTGGCGTGGACGCAGTCGTGGCCGGCAGCGGGAGCCGACCCCGCCGCCATTGCCGCGCGGGTGGACTCGAAAGTCCCCGCCGTCGAAGACGACTGAGTCGGGCCGGCGCCGCAGCCCGCTTTACGCGCCCACCGCGTTGGGATCGCGCCATGCGCGCTCGAAGGGCAATCGCCAGGTGTGCGGGGCGATCAGCTGATGGATGGCGTTCGGTCCCCACGAGCCCGGCGCATAGGGACGGACCGGCGGCGGCGCCTCGAGCAGCGGCATCGATACTTCCCACAATCGCTCGATGCCGGCCGCGCTCGTGAACAGTGTGTGATCGCCGCGCATGGCATCGAGGATCAGCCGCTCATAGGCCTCGAGCACGTCGCCGACCCGGCCGGTATCGTGCATCGCGAACTGCAGGCTCAGCTTGTCGAGGCGCATCCCCGGCCCGGGGCGTTTGCCGTAGAAGGACAGCGACATCTTGGACGCGTCGGCCAGGTCGAAGGTGAGGTGATCGGGCCCTTGCGCTCCGACACCCGAATCGCCCGGAAACATGCTGCGCGGCGGCTCGCGGAAGGCGATGGAGATGATGCGCTGACCCTCGGCGAGACGCTTGCCGGTACGCAGGTAGAACGGCACGCCCGCCCAGCGCCAGTTGTCGAGCGAGCACTTCAGGGCGATGAAGGTCTCGGTGTCCGACTGCGGGTCGACGCCCGTCTCCGCACGATAGCCGCTGTACTGGCCGCGAACCACGTCGATCGGCTTGATCGGCAGCATGCTGCGGAAGACCTTGTTCTTCTCCTCGCTGATGGCTGCGGGCTCGAGCGCGGTCGGCGGCTCCATCGCCATGAAGCCGAGGATCTGGAACAGGTGCGTGACCACCATGTCGCGATAGGCGCCGATGGTCTCGTAGAAGGCGATGCGCTTGCCGAGATCGAGTGTCTCCGGCACGTCGATCTGCACATGGTCGATGAAGTTGCGATTCCAGATGGGCTCGAACAGCCCATTGGCGAAGCGGAAGGCGAGGATGTTCTGCGCCGGCTCCTTGCCGAGGAAGTGATCGATGCGAAAGATCTGGTCCTCCCTGAATACCTCGTGCAGGCTCGCATTCAGCTGCACCGCGCTCTTCAGATCGACACCGAAGGGCTTCTCCATGACCACCCGCGCCCGCTCTACCAGCTGCCCTTCGCCGAGCATGCGCACCGCCGAGAGCGCCGCGGCCGGCGGCACGCTCAGGTAATGGAGGCGGCTGATCTCGGCCGCACCCAGTGATTTCTCGGCCCGATCGACCGCCGCCCGCAGTGCGGTGGGACCCGCGGTGAGGGGGACGTAATCGAGATTGCCGGCGAAGGCGCTCCAGGCATCGGCCGAGACGCTGCGGGACGAGAACTCCCCGAGCGCCGTGCGGGCAAAGTCGCGGAAGCCGTCCGCCGTGAGCTCATCCAGCGACACGCCGATGATGCGGCAGCCGGGAATCAGCCCGGAGCTGGACAGATGGAACAGGCCCGAGAGGAGCTTGCGCCGCGCCAGGTCGCCGGTGGCTCCCACCAGCACCACGACCTGCGGATGCTTCGGACCGACGCCCGCGGGAATCTTCGCCATGATTCAGGTCCCTTTGTCCGCAGCCAGCCGCCGCGGGCTGCGGGGAAA
>Ga0335079_10001093_pt1 | contig 30830 bp, 23 predicted proteins | sample Lox_Sample_33_FD_206719 | JGI IMG/M metagenome (GOLD analysis project Ga0335079, IMG submission 206719) | Soil microbial communities from Loxahatchee National Wildlife Refuge, Florida, United States - Lox_Sample_3.3 | ecosystem: Environmental > Terrestrial > Soil > Wetlands | place: USA...
GACATGGCTGGGGACATTTGTTTTTGACGCGGGCGCGCTCCACCTGACGCAGGCACGCAATTCGACCTTGGGCTTTGCACTGGCATTTCCCTTCAGCGCGACGTCGCTGACGGTCTCGGGTTTTGAAACTTACGGCGACAACCAGTTCGCCACGCCGATCACTTACTTTCCTTCGGTGCGGGACCAGCAGAAATATCAGCTGCGATACGACGTCAGCCATGCCAGGAGCAGCCACTCGACGAAGTTCGGCATTAATTTCGTTCACGAGCCGGTGCTCAGCGGCCAATTCCCGGGCAATCAGGAGACGCTGTATTCGTTCCCGCAAGATCCCACCTTCTATCTTTCGAATTTGGCGCAATTCGGCGACGACTACGCGGCGGGCGGTGTGACGACTCCCGCGAGCGACGGCAACTTTTCGCAGAACGTACAGCGGCTGGGTTTGTATGCGCAGGATTCATGGAGAGTGACCCGCCATCTCACATTGAATTACGGATTACGATGGCAGACGACGTTCGGACTGTTCACCGGATCGGGCCACAGCCAGGAACTCAATCCTGCGTTCGTCACGATGCGGGCGTTGCAGATTCCCTTCATCACAGGTGTTCCGCATGATTCCCGGAAGCAGTTTGGGCCAAGACTGGGAATCGCGTATTCGCCCGGGAATAGCGGCAGTACCGTGATCCGCGCTGGATTTGGCTTGTTCTTTAACGATCTGGCACAGAACGGATGGGCGACTGCGTTTCAGGGTGTGAACGCAAGCAACGTGGCCGCGGGATCGTGCGCACTCACAGGAAGTGATGGAGCTTACTCGCTCGTTGGCGGTGGATGCCTGCAGGGCGGGGCTTCTGCGGCCGGGAACCTGATCGACCCGAATTACAAAACTCCATACGGGATCCACATTACCGGCGGCGTGCAGCATGCGATCAATCGCAACTGGACAATCAGCGCAGATTTCACCCACGAGCAGGGGAATCACGGATACCGCGGCTATAACTTCACGAGCGGAACCAATTTGTTTACACCACTCATTCCCAGTTCCGACGGATCGTACGACTCCGACCAGCAGAGCGTGGTTCCGAATCTGAATCTTTTTAAAGCGGACAATCGATCGAGCTACAACGCATTAATGATCGTGGCACAGGGCAACGTCAACCGCAGGTTCAATCTCATCGCGCATTACACGCTCTCAAAGGCGCAGACCTGGGGATGTCTGTTGGGTGAGCTTTGGGATTATGTGAACGGTGTGTGCGACCCGCTCAATCCGTTTGGGCCTGGGGATTACGGACCTTCGGGAGAGGACGCTCTGCATCGGTTTGTTCTCGCCGGAACGGTTTACCTTCCCGGTGGAGTGGAATTGACAACGCTGACACAGGCAGAATCGGCCAGACCCATCACGCTGACGACGCCGGATGGGGATCGGGCGGTAGTCAATGGCGTCAAGACGACGCTCGATCAATTTCGGGGAACGCCGTTCGTTCAGGTGGACATCCGGGTGAGCCGACCGATTCGGTTCGGTGACCGCTGGGAGATACGTCCATTCGCCGAGTTCTTCAACTTATTCAACCGCAACAACCCCGGGGCGAACTACGTAACGGACATCTCGGCGTTGCAGAATCCGGTGAACGATCTCAGCAATGCGACCTCGATTTGTTCCAATCCTCCAACCTGCAGCAGCTGGGTTCCGATTACGAATCCGCAGAAGCAGATGCTGTTTCCTTCCGGGGCCTTGGGAGACTTCTTCGGACCTGGAACGACGGTGGGGATTCCGTTCGCGGCACAACTCGGCGTGCGGGTGAATTTCTAGCGGGAGGTGCTTATGACCCCCGAGGGGGAAGCGGAGCGACTCTGGCAACCCAGAGTGGCCGGTGTCGCACGCCCGCAGGCTGTGGCATTTTGCAACATTCGCCGCCTGCGAGACATGAACCTTCGAAATCTGGCTGGTGGCGCTCGCCACTGGCAGACTATTCTAAGTCCATCCGAAGTCTGATTGTGTTCAACTCACAGCGTGAGGCGAGTACTCAAGTGAAAGACGATTGCACCAGGGTGCTAAAAGGAGCAGCAGTTGCCATTCTCGCAACTTGCTCGCTCGGTCTGCTTGTTGGTTGTCAGGGGGTTAGTGCCGGAGGTTCCGGAGGCCAACAACAAACTGGCGCATTGTCGATCTCAAGTGCCACGCTCAACTTGGGCAGCGCGGTCGTGGGGAGCAGCACTTCAGTTACAGGAACTCTTACTGCTAGCGGAGCCAGTGTTGCTGTCACCGGTGCGAGCACAAATAATTCGGCCTTCACGATCGGTGGCCTCTCTCTGCCTACGACGATTCCAGCGGGCAGTAACACTTCATTTACAGTGACCTTTGCTCCGAAAGCCGTTGGCAATGTGAACGGGACCTTAACCTTCAGCAGCAATGGACAGCCTTCAACCACGACGGCAGCGTTGACGGGTTCCGGTACTTCGGCACCAACGCATAGCGTGAGCCTCTCGTGGAATGCGAGTACGTCAGCGAATGTCGATGGCTACAACGTATATCGAGCAGCCTACGCGAGTGCGTGCGGGAGTTTCAGCAAGATAAACTCACTGCTGACTACAAGCACGCTTTACACCGACGCGACTGTGGTGGATGGCACATCCTACTGCTACGCCACAACCGCAGTGGACACAAGCAATCAGGAAAGCGCGTACTCGAACATCGTCAGCAATGTTCAGATTCCCGCCCAATAGCCACTGCTGATTCATATTCAGCGCGATCACAGAAATCGTGGACCGTTGTTCCCTCCGCGATTCGCCGAATCTGGATGCTGCTTTGATTCACCAACCAACAGCGTGGCAACAGCATTCTTCAAAAACGTATCTCTAAAGCCCAAGGCCTGGCTTCTGGGAATTTTCTCCCACCAGAGGCAAGCCGGCAATGTGAACCAAGCCGTCCAGCAGAAAATGCGAGAGGACCACGAGTCGCGCCACGAGCCAGACCCGCTTGGCAGCCAGCCAAAAGGGCGCGATACCAGGAATCCGAACGTTATGGCCCACAACAGTAGGGCGAACAAGCCGTGTGAATAGGGGAACGTGAACAGAAGGTAATGCTCGTGAGCGTAGTCCGCGGGACGATGGCATGCTCGATGCCGAGCGAAGGGAAGATGCTCAACAGAAAATTAACGAGCACCGCGGCAAACCAGCCAACCTACGTTCAATTGCGGGGTCACCCGTGACGCTCCCAGGGCAACCGCGACATGTCCGATTCCCATGTTGTCACGAAACTATTTCCAGAGGTAATAGAACCCGACCTGCTGCTCCATCAGTTTCTCTCGGCTGGGGATGTACTGGGAAAGATCGCCCGTCAACAGGTCCAGCAGCGTGCGACGATCTTTTTCTGGCCGCACCAGCGTCGGCTCGCCGCTGATACCCACCGATTTTGCGGTATCGGTCACGGCAGCCTCGAAGTCCCCGATGCTGTCGATCAGCTTCATGTCTTTGGCCTGCTCGCCCGTCCACACCTTGCCGTTCGCGATGGACTTCACGTCGTCATACTTCAGACTGCGGCCGTCAGCGACGGCCTTGATGAACTGCCCGAACATGTTGTCGATCAGCGACTGCATATAGGCTTGCTCGGCTGGGGTTAGATCCCGTGCAGGATTACCTGTGTCTTTGAATTCACCTGTCTTGATGACCACGTCTTTCAGCTTGGCCCACTTCAGCAGGTCGCCATAATTCACCCATTGCGCGATCACGCCAATCGACCCAACGATGCTCCCCTGATCGGCAAAGATCTTGTCACTCGCCGAAGCAACATAAAACGCGCCGCTGGCGCCGACGGTCTCAATCGAAACGACAACCTTCTTTTTCTTCTCGCTGCGGAGGCGCTTCACTTCGCGATAGATCTCTTCCGAGGCAGCTACCCCACCCCCCGGCGAATTCACGTGGAGAATGATTGCTTTGATCGAGGAATCGTCGCCGAACTTTTTCAGTTGTCCGACGACTGGCTGCGGAGACAGGATTACTCCCTCCAGGTCCACCACGCCGATGCGGTCGCCGAAACCCCCGAGTCCTGCTTCGCCGCCGGTGGCGTGCAGCGTGAGATAGACCAACGTGAAGACGGCCAGCACGAACAGAAAAAATGCCCCGCCGCCAATCAGAACCCAGAGCAGAGTGCGCGATCGTCCCTCGGCCATGGCAAAAGTGTAGCACTTGGCCTGATTGTGTAGGGGCGGACGCCCTCGTCCGTCGCCACGAGCGCGAGACCGAGCGGTGCGAGAGCCCGCGTAGAGACCGCGCGCCCATTCTGTCCGGCGTCCCCGGAGCGCAGTCGAAGGGAGAAGGGCACTCAGTACTTAAACTGGAGCGATAACTTTCAAAGCCGATTTTTGCACCGAAACTCTCATCGGAGTTCGGCACACGTACTCCCCGTCCGCGTAAACATCCATAGGAGTCGCTGTCTCGACTTGAAGCAGCGAAGCATGGAAGTACTCCACTTCGGGGATCTTCAGATGGCGCCCGCTGTAGACCGAGGGAAACAACCGAAAGAGGCGCAAAGGAGCCACCGCGCCTACCTCGCAGATATCCAGCAGACCGTCGTCCATTTTGGCTTGAGGCGCAACCTTCATCCCGCCGCCATAAAAGGGAGCATTGGCGAAGACCGCCAGCAGCGCGGGCTGATCGGTGCGGATGGCCCAGTCACCGTCCCCCTCATGAGGGGTCAGAATTCTCAAAGGAAATGGAGCAAAAGTGAAGATGGTGGGCGCCAGGCTGAGTACATAGCCGCCGTTTCCACGTAACCAGCGAGGTAGTTGATTGGCTCGTCGCGCAACTTCGCCATCCAGTCCTACACCCGCCACGCAGCAGAAATAACGGGGTCCCTGCATTGATGGTGCCGCCCCGGGACTGGTGATCGGAGAAATAACGCCGAGATCAATTTCACGGACGTTCGTGGGGCTCCTGCAGAACTCTCTCCACGCTGCTAAAGAATCTCGGACCCGCCGCAGTCCGAGGGAAGCGGCAAAATCGTTCCCACTGCCTGACGGTATCACCAACACGGGCAGCTGAAGCTTCACCAGTTGCCCGAGGTGACGGTGAATCGTGCCGTCTCCGCCGAACAACAGGATCACATCCGCATCGCGCAATCCAGGCATGCCGATGATCCATTCCACCCCTGGCACACGCTGAAAAGGTTTGAGATCCTTGGGAGAACATCCCAGCCCGAGAATGGCCGCCGCCCGCATTCGCGGGATGAGAGTAGCAGAATTGGAAGGAATCGGTCGGTTTATATAGGTCTTACTCTCTTGATCTTGCGCCCAACCTGTACAACTGGTTTGGACGAGATGTCGACGACCGTTGTGGGATCATTGACCGTTGCCGCGTTCACTCTGACAGCTCCCTGCTTCACCATTCTGCCAGCATCACTTACCGACCCTGCGAGTCCGATACGCGCCAGCAGTTTGTCAATTCGGATGCGGTTGCCGGGTACTTCGACTTCGGTTTCTTCGATATCCTCCGGCACTTCGTCCTTCTGAAACTGCTTTGCCCAGTCCTTTGCCGCCTTGGCCGCAGCCTCTGCCGAATGAAAGTCCGCCACGATCCGACGGGCGAGCTCCTTCTTGGCTTGCATTGGATGAGCCTCGCGCTTCATCTTCTCAATTTCGGCAAGTTGCACGTCCGTCAGCAATTCGTAGTACCGCCACATCATCTCGTCAGAGATACTCATGATCTTTCCGAACATTTCTAACGGCGGTTCGTGGATTCCGATCGCGTTGCCCAATGACTTCGACATCTTCTGCACGCCATCGAGGCCTTCGAGAATTGGCGTGGTCAGCACCACCTGCGATTCCTGCCGGTACGCGCGCTGCAGCTCCCGGCCGACCAGCAGATTGAATTTCTGGTCGGTACCGCCCAACTCGACGTCGGCTTCAAGCGCAACTGAGTCGTATCCCTGCACCAGCGGATACAGCAGTTCATGTACGGAAATCGGCTTCTCTTCCTGAAAGCGCTTGTGAAAATCCTCGCGCTCGAGCAATTGGGAAACTGTGTACTTCGCCAGGAGTCGCACGAAGTCATCGGCGGTGAAGGCGCCCATCCAGCGCCGGTTGAAGTCAATCACGGTCTTCTTCGGATCGAGAATCTTGAAGACCTGCGTCTTGTAGGTCTCGGCATTCTGCTCGATCTGTTCGCGGGAAAGCGGTGGCCGGGTTGCTGATCGCCCGGTGGGATCTCCAATCATGCCTGTGAAATCACCGATCAGGAAGATCGCCGTGTGTCCGAGATCCTGAAAGTGCTTGAGCTTGCGCAGTACGACCGTATGCCCTAAATGCAAGTCGGGCGCCGTCGGATCCATCCCTAGCTTGACGCGCAGCGGCTTGCCGGTCGCGCGCGACTTTTCGAGCTTGGCGCGCAGGTCGGCATCGCGAATGATCTCTGCCGCGCCCTTTTTGAGATATGTAAGTTGTTCTTCAACCGAAGCGAAGTTCGACATGCATTCCGATTATAACTAGGCCTTCCGGATAAGCCGCCGGCCAAGGATTTCGAACTTCCCCGCCAGCACAATATTGATTGCTTCGGTGTAGGCGACGTGCTCCTGCTCCAGAATTCTCACGGCTAATGTGTGTTCATCGTCGGCGTCCATAACTTGCACAGCTCTCTGCGCGATGATGGCCCCGTGATCGAGTTCCTCATCGACGAAATGCACTGTACAGCCCGAGACCTTCACCCCGTAGGCAAACGCCTGTTCCTGCGCTTCCAGCCCTGGAAACGCAGGCAGCAGCGAGGGATGGATATTCAAAATCCGCTGCGGAAATTGTTGCACGAACCAGGGCGAAAGCAAGCGCATATACCCGGCGAGGCAGACCAGGTCGACACCGTTTTGCTTAAGCGCCGCAACTACTTCGCGGTCTTGATCTTCCCGTGGCTTGCCCTTGGAGGGAATCACCAGCGCGTTCAATCCTCGGGCGCGGGCCGTTGCAATTCCCGGCGCCTCGGGCCTGTTCGAGATGACCGCCGCGATCCGTGCATCGGGAATGCGCCCGGCGTCAATACTGTCAGCGATCGCAACGAAATTCGATCCCCGCCCAGAGAGAAGAATGCCCAGATTTTTCATTGCAGAAGTTTTCAGCTGTCAGCGCTCAAGCTGTCAGCCAATCATCATAATTCAGCGAATCCACAAGAGGTGTATCCGGTATCACAGACGGTTCCCGGGCTCGGCCGCTACATTAATTTTGTCTGCTGTGAGGTTTTCTCATGAAGAAGTGGCTCAAGCGTATCGTCATCATTATCGTCATAGGGCTAACGATTCCGGCCTTGGTCTATCACCTCGGCCTGCGCGAATGGTGCCTGCACTGGGGTACGACGAGCGCCGAAGCTCACAGGGCTCTGCCCGGGGACGAACTCTTTCCGGCCTACACGGGTGAAGCCACGCACGCCATCACGATCCATGCCGCGCCTGAAAAAATCTGGCCATGGCTCATGCAGATCGGGCAGGATCGCAGCGGTTTCTACAGCTACACCTTTCTTGAGAATGCTTTCGGCTGCGACATGCCGAAGGTGGAGCGCCTGGTTCCCGACTGGAAGCCTCGCACTCGCGGCGAAGCCGTCTGGTTCTGCGACCCCAAACGTTACAACGGCGAGGGGAAGATGATCCCCGCAGTCGTCGAAACCGATCGCTCATTCGCCATGATCATGCCCGCAGACTGGAAGCGCGTAGAACGAGGAGGCCCTGCGCGGGAGGGGATGTGGAGCTTCACCTTACAATCGGCAGAGGGTGGAAACACCCGTCTGATCGCACGCTTGCGAAACGGACCTCCTCCGACGTTGGGTGCCCTGATGATGGGACGATTATTCTGGGAACCCGCCCACTTTGTTATGGAGCAGAAGATGCTCCGTACGATTCGCGATCTGGCGGAAAGAAGCTAGAGCTGCACGGCCGCGAAGGGACTGTTGTCTGAATGGAGATTTGCGCGGAACGTCCGAACGGGCTAATTGTAGGTGACTTTCCGCTCGCCTTTGGTGATCCTGCCGATCGTGTATGCCTTTTCTCCCACGCGCTCCAGTACCGACTGCGCTTTCTTGAACTTCGCAGCCGGGACCACCAGCAACATCCCCATGCCCATGTTGAATGTGCGCAACATCTCTTCCTGTGTCACATTCCCGAGTTGCTGTAGGTGCTCAAAAATCGGCAACACCGGCCATGATCCGAGTTCGATGGCCGCTGCCGTACTCCTCGGCAGGACACGCGGCAGATTCTCTGTGATCCCGCCCCCGGTGATATGCGCCATCGCCACCACGCACTGCGCATCAATCAACTTTCGCAACGCGGGCCAGTAGCTCTTGTGCGTACGCATCAATTCGTTGCCGACTTTGTTCTTGATCTCGTTGACGTAGGTCTCTGGGGAATACTTCGCAACCTCGAACAGCAGCTTGCGGGCGAGCGAATAACCATTCGTGTGCAGCCCATTGGAAGGCAACCCGAGAATAATGTCGCCGATCTGCACGTCTTTGCCGGTGATGATCTTGTCCCGGTCAACGACGCCGACGATGAATCCCGCCAGATCGTACTCGCCGTCCGGATAAAACCCGGGCATCTCCGCGGTTTCGCCGCCGATCAGCGCGCAGCCATTGTGCTTGCAGGCGTCAGCGATTCCCTCCACGACTTTTTCCGCCACCGACGGATCCAGCGTGCCCGTTGCCAGATAGTCCATGAAGAACAGCGGAGCAGCGCCCTGCACGGCGATGTCATTTACGCAGTGGTTCACCAGATCGGCACCCACGGTCGAATGCAAGTCCATTTCGAACGCAATCTTCAGCTTCGTACCCACGCCGTCCACGCTCGAGACCAGCACGGGATCGATATACTTGGTCTTGTCCACGGCGAAAAGTCCGCCAAAGCCACCAATTTCGCTGAGCACCCCTTTGGTGAACGTTTTGTGGGCCAAGTACTTGATGCGCTGCTTGGTGCGGTTGGCTCGGCTGATGTCGACGCCCGCATCAGCGTAGGTGATCGGCGTCGGACTGGAGGTAGGTGTTTTGGGCACAGCTGCTTTCCGCTAGTTTCGTAATCTTGAGTGGGATGACCGACTGAGCGCCGAAGGCAACACCCTAAGGCCGCTCATTGTAACACGATCAGGAGACGCATCAGCGAAGGACAGCGAGTGCCGCGAGATCGGAGATTTCAGATTGCGAGATTTTAGATTTCAGACTGTTTGAATTTCGGGGCTCAATCGAAGATTTGGGCAAACTGAGATCTCAGTGAGGCGCACTGCAACCTCTTCCGCGGACGCTTACGCCCGTTCGTGACCGCATCCCTGGGACTAGTGGGAGATGAAGTCTGAAAAGAAGTAGGCGAGAACCCCGAACAACGCCAGCCCCGATAAGCCATATGCCGTGAGCACCCAGGCTCCGCGGCCTTCGTGCTTGATCGAGGTGGTTGTAGTAGAGGACGGTTCAGTAGGGGAGACGGCAGGGGCCCGATCTTCCATGCAAACCTCCGAAGGAAAGATCGTGGCGCAAGTACGGTATGCGTCACGCCTGCCTCGCGTCGTAGGGAGGCAGGACCATCTGAGGCGGATTCTACCTCCGATTTCGAACATTGGTAAGCAAATTGTGATTGAAATCACAATTATCGATATTCAAATAAATTTAACCAAAATGAAAAATACTAGAGGAGACATACTCCGATGTGGGTGGATAGCCCCTTTGTCTGTCCACAGAGCGAGGCTCTGCGGTTCAATGCAAGTAACCAGTTCCGATTTGCCGGCTGCAATCCAGCCTTCCCGCAGCGTTCTCTTGCATCCCTCAGCATGGGATAATGAGTAAGGCTCCCCATTCAAGCTATGCGTAAAAGTTTGCTGCTTCTTCTAATTTTCTGCGGCACCCTTGCCGCGCATGCCCAACAACCCGACCAGTCCACTCCGAAGGCACCCGGTAGCACGCCGCAGTCCACTGGCAGCGGAGACAAGTCCGCAGGCACCCCAGCTCCTGCTCCCACAAGCGAGAACAAACGCGACTATGCTCAGGAATCCTTCGTTATCGAGCAGATGCATTCCCGCTACCGCTTCGAGGCCGACGGAACGGGACGTAAAGAGACCGTCGCCCGCATTCGCGTCCAGAGTGAGGCTGGCGTGCAGCAGTGGGGACAGTTGCTGGAGGGCTACAACTCTGCGAACGAGCGGGTTGAAATTCCCTATGTTCGGGTCCGGAAGGAAGACGGCAGTGTCGTGAAGGCAGGCGACGATGCAGTGCAAGATCTCAGCGCCCCGATCGAGCGCGAGGCGCCCGTGTACACCGATTACCGCCAGAAGCACATCACCGTTCCCGGACTACGGCCGGGAGAAGTCCTGGAATACGACATGGTGACGGTGATCCACACGCCGCTGGCTCAGGGGCAATTCTGGGCGGAGTACGAATTCGACAAGACCAACATCGACCTGGACGAGACCCTTGATGTTGACGTCCCCGCCGGGCGCACGCTGAAACTCAAGTGCAAGCCGGGTATGGATCCCAAGGTGACAGATGAGAATGGGCGCCGGATTTATCACTGGGCGAGCTCTCATCTGGAGCGTGAGGACGACAGCAAAGACAAAGACAAAGACAAGAAAAAGAAGAAGCGTCGACCCGATGACGACCGTCCCGATGTCCAACTGACCACGTTCGAAAGCTGGGAGCAGATCGGCCGCTGGTATGCCAGCATGGAAAAAGACCGCCGCTTCCCTACACCGGAAGTACGCGCCAAGGCGGACGAACTTACGAAAGGCACGACCGGCGATTTGGCGAGGATCGAAGAGCTCTACGATTATGTAGCCAAGAATTTTCGGTACGTGAGCCTTTCCCTCGGAGTGGGGCGCTACCAGCCGCACGCCGCGTCAGATGTTCTTCACAATCAATATGGCGACTGCAAAGACAAGCACACATTGCTGGCGTCCCTGCTCGAGGCCAAAGGACTTCACGCCAATTCTGTCTTGATCAACTCCAGCCGAAAGCTCGACCCTGACGTGCCTTCGCCCTCGCAGTTTGATCACGTCATCACGATGCTGCCAATGAATGGCCAGGAAGTCTGGATGGATACAACCAGCGAGGTCGCTCCGTTCCGGCTGCTTGCCTACACGCTGCGCAAGAAGCAGGCGCTCGTGATCCCGCCAGCGAGCCTGCCGAATGCGCCGGCACCGCATCTGGAAGAAACGCCGGCCGATACTCCCATGCCCGACAGTGAGCGCTCTGACATCACGGGCAAGATTAACGAGATTGGAAAGCTCGAAGCCCACGTGAGCTACGAATTCCGCGGCGATGAGGAACTGCTGTTGCGCTCGGTTTTTCGACGTGTGCCACAGGCCAACTGGCAGCGCGTGGCAGAAAATATCAATTCCAGTCTCGGAGGCGACGTTTCGAATCTCAAGGTCAGCGATCCGGCGGCAACCACGGAGCCCTTCACGCTCTCCTACGACGTTTCACGACTGAACTTTCTCGACTGGTCGAAGAAGAAGACGCAGATCGTTCTGCCGCTCGTACAGTTCAACCTGCCGGATGTGGGCGATGGCGATGACAGTGATGATGACGCTGAGCCTCTAAAACTCGGGCCCAAAGCCGAATACTCCTACAAGGTCAAGCTGGAATTGCCAACGAAGTACTCGGCACGCGCTCCTCTGGCGTTTTCATTGAAGCGGGACTATGCGGAATATGAAGCTTCCTACCAGGTCGAAGGGAACATCTTCATCGCAGGCCGCAAATTAACGCTACATCAGGATGAACTTCCAGTGGCTCGAGCGGCTGACTATGAGTCTTTCCGCCGAGCAGTCGGCGCGGATCTTAACCAGCAACTCGCGGTGGAGAATGCCTCCGCGGGAGGCTTCGTTCCTCCTGCTGATATGAAGGCCGATGAGCTTGTCGAAAGCGCACGGGCCGCCGGCGATGCGGGTAATCTGACCGTGGCCGAGGCCCTGCTCAGGCGCGCCACCGAAATCGATCCCAAGAACAAGTTCGCCTGGAACAATCTTGGCCTGGTCTACATGACCATGCGCCAGGACGACCTGGCGATCTCTGCATTCCAGAAGCAGATCGAAGTCAATCCCTACGACGAGTTTGCCTGGAACAATCTTGGCCGGGTCTACTGGAACGACCGCAAGTATGAAGAGGCGGTTAAGGCATTCAATAAGCAATTGGAAAACAATCCGCTCGACAAGTACGCGCATGCCAACCTTGGTGCGATGTACGCCGAGTGGCACAAGTATGATTTGGCCGTTCCAGAGTTAGAAAAGGCGGCTTCATTGAGTCCGGATAGCGCCGAGTTGCAAGTCAGCCTGGGCGATGCGTATCTCAACCTTGGCCAGGACGAGAAGGCGCTGGCCACTTTCGATCATGCTGTCGAACTTAACGCCACTCCTCTGGTATGGAACAACATCGCGTACCAGCTCTCGCTCAAGGGCTCACATCTGGATCGCGCGCAGCAATACGCGGAGTCGGCTGTTTCCGCCACTGCGGCTGCCTTGCGCAATATCTCCCTCGATCGCCTGACGCCAAAAGACCCACCCCTTGTGCAATCTCTCATCGCCTACTGGGATACGCTGGGCTGGGTCCAGTTCGGCGAAGGGCATCTCGATAAGGCGGAGAAGTACGTTTCTGCGGCGTGGAACCTCGGCCATCACGGGGAAGTCGGCGATCACCTCGGACAAATCTACGAGAAGCGCGGCCAGAAAGACCTCGCTCTGCGCACCTATGCGCTCTCGATGAATGGCCTTCGCCCGATTCCTGAGACACGAACCCGGTTAGCCTCTTTGGCTGGGGGCGATGCCAAGGCTGACGTGGCGGTTGCTCGCTATAAAGAAGAGCTGGAACACCTCAGAACAATTGATCTGGGGAAAGCCAAAGAAAGCGGCAATGCCGATTTCTTCATCCTGCTGAGCGGTGGCACCGGCGAGAAAGCCAAGGTCGATGCGGTCAAGTGGGTGAGCGGGGATGAAAAACTCAAATCCTATACCGAAGCTCTGAGGACGGCGGATTACCGCCTTACTTTCCCCGACGATACACCTGTGAAAATCTTGCGTCGCGGAACGCTTTCGTGCTCGGCCCCGGATGGAGGCTGCAAGTTCATCTTGACTCTGCCCGACGATGTTAGAACTGTCGACTAGCCAACAAGTGGGAGTTGGTCTCCCCTTCAGGCCTGTTGGCGGGAGCGGATTTGCTTCGGGTGCGAAATCTGCGGAGTCGACGATCCCAAGGAGAGCGACCGCGTGTGGGCCAGTAGAGATCGCCAACACCAACTTACTTACACCCTCGCTCTTTTTACATTACACCATCGAAGTTACGTCACCGTCACCGCCGCTTGCATTGACTTGGCTTCCGACGTCACGTAAGATTCCGCGCAATTTTCTGGAGGTCGTTTGCAGCTGCGCCTGGAAAGTCGTCCGGTCGGAGAGGTCTTTGTCGTCCAATGCCACGGGCGGATCGTGAACGGCAATGAGATCTTCACCCTCCACTCCCACGTGCAGGACGCCATCGAGAAGTATGGAGACGTCGTACTGCAAATGGAGAACGTCGAATTCATCGACAGCAGCGGGCTGGGCGCCATCATGCGACTGATGCAGGCGGCGCGGGCAAAAGGCGGGGACCTCAAACTTTGCGGGCTCACCGCTAAAATCCGCAAAGTCCTCGAGCTCACGCACCTGCTACCGCAGTTCGAAGCCTACGACTGCATGGAAGAGGCCATTACGGCGGCCTATCTCGGATCCCGGTATTCCCGCGGCAGGACCGGCGATGCTCGCCCGCGCATGATCTGTGTTTATCCCTCGCTGGACGTCTGTGCGTTCCTGCGGGAGATTCTCTGCAACGCCGGATTCAATGCCCTGACCACGACCGCAATTGAAGACGCACCGATTCTGTTGAAAGCGACCAAGGCGAGGTTGGTGGTCGCCAGTGCACGAATGCAAATGGTCCGCGGCAGGCCGCTTCGCCAAGTGTTGCAGGAGATCGTTCCTGACGTTCAGATCATGGTTCTCGATGAGACGTTCGCGGCCCAGGATCCTGGAGAAGCAGCGGAAAAGCTGCTCAAAGCTGTGAATACCTTCGTGACACCCGTGAATTGAGGGACGTGTAGTCGCGTCACGATCCTGCCCAGTGTTTGAAACCCTGATACTTGAAACCTTGGAATGTTGCCTTACCAGATCCTCACTCTCTCGTCCGGCTTCAAGTACATCCTTTCCCCCGCTTTTACATCAAAGGCCCCATACCAGGCATCGATGTTGCGCACCGTTGCAGCCCGATATTCCCCGGGAGAGTGCGAATCGGTTAGCACCTGTTGGCGCAGCGCGGCGTCGCGGACCTTCTCGCCCCAGTTCTGCGCGAACGCGAGGAAAAACTGTTGGTCGCTCGTCAAGCCATCGACAGAAGAAGCTACCTGTCGGGAAGCCTTATATCCGTCATAAGCTGCCGAGATCCCGGCAACGTCCGCAATATTCTCTGCCAGCGTCTGCTTACCATTCAGCGACAAATCGGGAAAAGGCTTGTAGGCGTCATACTGCGCCGCCAATCGCGCTGTCGCTGCCTCGAAGTGCTTGAGGTCTTCCGGTGTCCACCAGTTCCGCACGCGACCCTTCGAGTCAAATGCGCTTCCCTCCGTATCGAAGGTGTGACTGATTTCGTGCCCGATCACCGTTCCGATCGCACCATAGTTGATCGCCGCTGGGGCATCGGGATCATAGAACGGAGGCTGCAAAACCGCGGCAGGGAAGTTCAGCGCATTTTGCAGGGGCAGATTCACTGCATCTACGGTTTGCGGGGTCATTGACCATTCCTTCCGGTCGACCGTTTTGCCCAACCTAGCCACCTGCCGCTGATAGTCCGACAGGTTGCCCCGCCAGATGTTTCCGAAAAGATCATCTGGCTTCACCTCGTAATTGGAATAGTCGTGCCAGGTTTCCGGAAATCCAATCCCCACGTACAGGGTCGAAAGCTTCGCCTGCGCTTCAGCTTTAGTCGACGGACTCATCCAAGCCAGGGCGTCAATTCGCTTGCGGAACGAGGCGATCAACTCCGCAACCATGGCCTGCACTTTTGTCTTCGCCTCTGGTGGGAAATATTTCCTGGCGTACTCTTGTCCGACGGCATCGCCCAGCAAGCCGTTCACAACGAACACTCCCCGCTGCCACCGGGGACGTGGCTGCTGCGTTCCTGACAATTCCTTGCCGAAAAAGGCGAAACGCTCAGTCGTAAAGGGTTTTGGCAAGACTCCCCCATATTCCTCGATCAAGTGCAACGCGAGCCAGTCCTTCCATGTGTCCAGCGGAATCGAGGCCACCAGCGCCGATTCTCCCTGGAAGGCAGTCGGCTGCCAAACGATGAAACTCGCCACATGGTTGAGCCCGGCTCCATTGAAGTACTCCGCCCAGTCCAGTCCCGGGGCCTTCGTCGCAAAATCGGTGCGCTTCCAAGTATTGTTGGCCTTGTGGATGTCCTCGTTCTCGGCCAGTGTGAGATGTTTCTTAGCGATCGCACTCTCCAGATCAATAATGCGGGCCGCTCGCGCATCCGGGTCAGAGAATCCCGCGAGCTTAAGCATCGCAGAAGCGTGGGCTTTGTAGCGCTCCCTTAGGGTTCTCATTTGCTCAGTGCCGGACAAGTAGTACTCGCGATCCGGAAGTTGGAGCCCGCCCTGCATCAGGTACGCCATATAGTGTTCGGAATCGTTGAACCCAGGTGCTACCCAGAGCCCGAAAAGATTCGACGTGTAGAAGTTGGTATTGTTCAGCGCGTCGACATCGGCGCGTAGAGTCTTGCCGAGCGCGTGGGCCAGTTCCTTCCTGTCGCGAATCGCGGCAATCGCATCGAGGTGCGGTTTTAGTGGAGACAGGCCCTTCGCCTCTATGGCGTCTTCATCCATGTACGAATTGAAAAGGTCAGCCACCTTGCGCGAATTTGAAGCTGCCGGCGGATTTGAGCTAGCAATCTCCTTGATCAAGTCGGCGGTGCGCTGATTGCTGAGATCGGTCAGCTTTGTCCACACGTCCATCCCCGCGCGGTCCGGCGGGATCTCGGTACGTTTGATCCAGTCACCATTAGCGTAGCGGTAGAAGTCGTCTCCCGGTTTGATCGAGTGGTCGATGCTGGTCAGAGCAATCCCGTGAATCCCCTCAACGGGTGCACTCCGGGACAACAGGGTCAGGGACAGCAGTGCGAGAGAAGCAAGGAAGGTCCTTAGAACCACATGGATTCGTTTCATTCAGACTCCAAGGAAGTGTTGCCGCATGGATAATTCCCGGCTGATGTGCCGCTGTACTTTGATTAGACGCACCCGAACGCAAGAACGTTATCCAGACAGCGTGACCGTAGACCGACAGATTTCTAAGACTTAGCTCTGCGTCTCCTGCCGTGCTCCTGGCTTTCTCCGTGGTTGAAGCCGCCGAGGACGGCGAAGTCCTGTCTCATGCGAATGAGCATTTCCGTTTGTGCCAGGCGGTAGCTTGTTCGTAGGCATATGCCAATCGCAACACCAAGTCCTCGCGCCAGTGTGGGCCGGCAATCTGCAAACCAATCGGCAGCCCGCTCTGCGTGAAGCCGCACGGCACTGAGATCGCTGGTAATCCCCACACGTTGAATGGCCGTGTATTGCGCAGCAGTTTCAACTCGGCTGGACGCAACGCCTCCGGGTTCGACGTCAAGTCTGCGATTGCAGGCGCAGGCATAGGAGTCGTGGGAGTGACCAGCAAGTCTATATCGGCAAGCTCCTGGCGCACGCTGCGCCGTGCGGTCTCCAGTTCGCGTCGCCGCTGTATATAGTCAGTGGCGGTAATCTTCTCTCCGCTACGAATTCGCCGCAATGTTTCCGCCTCGTAGAGCTCAGGGCTATTCGCAATATTCCCAGCGTGATAGGCGTAGGATTCGACAGCAGGCAAGGTACGGTCGGTTGCTACTTCGAGTTGCACATCTTTCATGTTGGCGACGAGTGTTTTGATGCCCATCAGCGCATTCTCCATCGCCGACGCAACTTCCGGATCCAGATCATCGAAGAAATAAGCCCGCGGCACACCGATTCGTAGGCCTCGCGTACCGTCTTTCAAAACGGAAACATAGTCAGTGACGGGAGCCTCCGCCGAAGTGACGTCGTCCCGATCGTATCCCGCGATTACCTGCAGCACGATCGCCGCATCCTCGACGCTGACGGCCAGCGGGCCAATATGATCCAGTGATGTCGAGAGTGGAATTACTCCTCGGCTCGAAACTCGTCCGTATGTCGGCTTGAGCCCGACACACCCGCAAAGCGCCGCCGGTTCGCGGATTGATCCTGCGGTGTCGGTACCGATCGCCGCACACGCCATGCCCGCCGGAACACAGGCTGCAGAGCCACCTGACGACCCTCCGGCGATCTGTTCGAGGTTCCACGGATTGTGAACGTTGCCGAAGTAACTTACGAGCGAACTTCCGCCGTAGGCGAACTCATGGAGATTGTTCTTGCCGATGATGACCGCGCCGGCTTCGCGCAATTTCCGAACGACCCAGGCATCTTCGGCCGGGATGCGGTCCTTGTGCAGCGCACTGGCAGATGTTGTTCGTACTCCGGCCGTGTCGATCAAGTCTTTGATTGCGATCGGAATCCCATGGAGTAGCCCCCTCCAGTGACCACTCGCGATCTGCTGTTCGGCGGCTCGGGCCTCGGTGAGCGAGGATTCCGCCATCACCGTGATGAACGCATTCAGTCGTGGATTCAACTGTTCGATGTTCGCCAGACACACCTCTACGATTTCGACCGGAGAAGTTTCCTTCCGGCGAATGCGCTGTGAAAGCTCGGCAATCGTTTGCATGCCTATGATGCGCGCTTCATTGTACAGGCAACCTCTGCAACCTCTGTGTCCCCAAATGTTGCGGGGACTTTTAACGAGCGGAGTCGCTCCTAGACAGAAGTCCTATAATTAAAGCAAGCGTTACTGGGGGGCAATGGAAAATGGCAGAGATGACGATAGCGCCGGTAGCGCCTGTTGCGACGCATGGTTTTTTTGTGGACGGCAAATGGCAACAGGACGGTGACGTCGTCGAAGTCCGCGCCCCTTTTGATGGCAGCATCATCGCCCGCGTTACACAGGGACGCAAAGAGCATGCCGACGCTGCCATTGCTGCAGCGGTGAAAGCCTTCGGCACCACGCGGCGCCTGCCTGCTTTCGAGCGTCAGCGAGTTCTCCGTCAGGTTTCCGCATTCATTGTCGAACGCAAAGAGGAATTCGCCCGTACGCTGGCGCAGGAAGCGGGCAAGCCGATCAAAGCCGCCCGCACCGAAGTCGAGCGTGCCATCTTCACCTTTAACGTCGCTGCCGAAGAGAGCACGCGCATGTACGGGGAGTACCTCCCTTTGGACTGGCAGGAGTTCACCGCCGGGCGATGGGGCATTGTGCGACGGTTTCCCCTCGGACCAGTCGCCGGCATCACTCCATTCAATTTCCCGATCAACCTGGTGGCCCACAAGGTCGCTCCGGCGATCGCCGCAGGTTGCCCCATGGTTCTGAAGCCAGCGCCGCAAACTCCGCTCTGCTCGCTGCTCTTAGCTGAGTGCGTGCAGCAGGCCGGATGGCCCGACGGCGGTCTCAACGTGCTTCCACTCTCCAACGAAGATGCCGGTCTTCTCGTCACCGACGATCGCATCAAGCTGATCAGCTTCACGGGCAGCGTCCCGGTAGGTTGGGACATCAAGCGCCGGGCCGGAAAAAAGAAAGTCGTCCTCGAACTCGGAGGCAATGCAGCCGTCATCGTTCACAGCGACACCGATCTCCAATATGCCGCCGACCGTTGCGTCACAGGAGGGTTCGCCTACTCGGGGCAAACCTGCATCTCGGTGCAGCGGATTTTCGTTGAGCACTCGGTTTATGGAAAATTCACAGACCTGCTGGTCGATAGCGTGAAGCAGTTGAGGACTGGAGACCCTCTCGACGATTCCACCGATGTCGGACCGCTCATCCGCGAAAGTGATGCGATTCGTACCGTCACGTGGATTGATGAGGCCGTTCGCGCCGGAGCGCGTCTCCTCTGCGGTGGGCGCCGCAATAAATTGGTCGTGGAGCCCACAGTCCTCACCGGCACCAAGCCCGAGATGAAAGTGAACTGTCAGGAGATCTTCGGCCCGGTCGTGACAATCGAGCCCTATGAAGGTTTCGATCAAGCCCTGCGCCAAGTCAACAACTCCTCTTATGGAATGCAGGCTGGCGTCTTCACGCGCGACGCTAAGCTGCTCTTCCAGGCCTACGAAGAACTCGAAGTCGGGGGCGTTATCGCCGGAGATGTTCCCTCATTCCGCATCGATCACATGCCCTACGGTGGCGTAAAGGATTCCGGCCACGGCCGCGAAGGCCTGCGCTACGCCATCGAAGAGATGACCGAACCAAAATTGCTCGTAATGAACCTGCGCTAGCCCGCTGATTAATACGTTGCACTCTGAGACGAAGCTTCCTTTATCAGAATCGTTTTTGGCTATGGCGCAAGGCCTAACTGATAACAAGTCGTTCAGTTGAAAAACTCAACATGTTTTCAGTAATGTTTGCTCAGGATTTTTTTCTTTTGCGAATCTTCAAAAAACCGCGACAAAGACGGTGAGAGTTATTTATAATTCTCAGTTTCGCAACCAACTCGAAAACCTGTGTGGGTGGTTTTCTTACTCGAAACATAATCGGAAACATAGACTGACGCACTGACGGACGATCCGCCGGGTCTCTTCAGCCAGATCTCAAAAGAGAATGTCGCAGATCTTTCATCGCAGCACGAATACGCTGTCACGCGCCACCATTTTTGGCGCGGTGTTTGTCGTTGTCATTTTGGGCTGGGTCTTGTACGTCGTTCAGGGCTCGCCCTTCGTTACGTATGCGGGGGTTCGCAAGCCGCAGCCGGTCCCATTTAGCCACCAGCATCACGTCACCGGACTCGGCATCGACTGTCGTTATTGCCATACCTCGGTCGAGACGTCGAGTTTCGCCGGTATTCCTCCGACCAAAACGTGCATGAACTGCCACGCGCAGATCTGGACCAATGCCCAGCTGCTCGAGCCCGTCCGAGCCAGCTACCGGTCCGGAGAATCGCTGCTATGGACCCGTGTCAATCAGCTTCCCGACTTTGTTTACTTTAATCACAGCATTCATGTCACCAAGGGAGTCGGGTGCAACACCTGTCACGGTCCGGTCGACCTGATGCCTTTGATGTATCAGCAGGAATCATTGCAGATGGAGTGGTGCCTGGGATGCCATCGCGATCCGGGCAAGAATCTGCGTCCTCGGGAACAGGTCTTCAATATGCGTTATCAGCCGCCGAGTACAGGCAACCCGGTGTCACTCGACGGCCGCACGTTCAATAATCAGGATGCGCTGGGCGCGTACCTGATCCAGAAATACCAGGTTCGCGTTGGCAGGATAAAGACAGAAGACGGGCAGGTCGGTGTCAGCGAAATTACCAGCTGCAGCACCTGTCACAGATAGAAGTGGTTAGGAGTCGATTACCGTAATCCTCCAGGAGCGGCACTGTTTTAGGAAATGACGAACGACGAAAAGCATAACGGCGGCTTGATCCAGATCAGAACCCGCGAAGACGTGTGCCCCAGCAAGAAGGTCGACCTCGCCAGCGTTCGCGAAAAGATCGATGCCGCCACGGCGCACGATGCGGCCGAGAAGACGGGTCCACAATACTGGCGTTCACTTGAAGAGTTGGCCGGCAGTCCTGCATTCCAGGAGGCCCTGCACCGCGAATTTCCCAAAGGCGCTTCCGAATGGCTCGACTCGGTCTCGCGCCGCGGATTCCTTAAAGTGATGGGCGCCTCACTGGGCCTTGCCGGCATGACCGGATGCGTCAAGCTGCCGCTCGAGCCCATTGTTCCTTATGTTCGTCAGCCCGAAAACGTCATCCCTGGGCGACCGCAGTATTACGCCACTGCGATGACGCTGGGCGGGTACGCAAACCCGCTTCTGGTTGAAAGCCATCTTGGACGCCCGACCAAGATCGAAGGAAACGACCTGCACCCCGCCTCGATGGGTGGGACCGACATCTTTGCACAAGCCTCGCTCCTTGGTCTCTATGATCCCGATAGGTCGCAGACGGTCACGTCGATGGGTGACGTCCGGTCGTGGCAAGCATTTCTGGGCGCGATTCGCGGGCCGCTCAGCGCGCAGAAGGCGCTGCAGGGATCAGGCATTCGCATTCTTACGACGACGATTACTTCGGCCACGCTGGCCGATCAGCTTCGCGGATTTCTGAAGATTTATCCGCAGGCGAAGTGGCATGTGTACGAGCCGGTCAATCGCGATAACGCGCTCGAAGGCGCGAAGATGGCCTTTGGCCAGCCGGTTGAGACGCGCTACGACTTCACCAAGGCCGATGTCATCGTCTCGCTCGATGCCGATTTCCTCTACGGCGGATTCCCCGGCAACGTGAAGTACATCCGCGATTTCGCCAGCCGCCGCAATCCCGACGGCAAGATGAACCGGCTGTACATGATCGAGAGCACTCCGAGCTCAACAGGGGCGAAGGCGGATCATCGGCTGCCCGTGAGGATGTCGCATATCGAGGTGCTGGCGCATTCGCTAGCATCGTCTCAAGGGTCGGAGTACATAGACCGCCTAATCGCGGAGGACCTACAGAGGCATCAGGGAACTTCCGTTGTTATCGCTGGAGATCATCAGTCTCCCGTCATACATGCGCTGACTCATGCGATCAACGCCAAGCTTGCCAACGTCGGCAAGACCGTTTTCTATACCGACCCAGTCGACGCGAATCCGGTGAATCAAACCGAATCGCTGAAAGAACTCTTGGCCGACATGCAGGCGGGCAAGGTGAGCCTGCTGATTATTCTTGGAGGCAATCCGGTTTACGACGCTCCCGCTGATCTCAAATTCGCGGAAGTTCTCAAGAGCGGCGCCGTCCCGCTTCGAGTCCATCATGGCCTCTACCAAGACGAGACGGCGGAACTCTGTCAGTGGCATGTGCCTGCGACGCACGAACTGGAATTCTGGGGTGACGCCCGCGCCTACGACGGCACTGTCAGCATTATTCAGCCGCTGATCGCTCCTCTCTATAACGGCAAGAGCGCAATCGAATTCGTGGCTTTGCTCTCCGGTCAAGCCGAGGCGAGCGGCTACGATCTCGTGCGCGCCTACTGGCAGAAGCAGCACACTGGCGCCGACTTTGAGCAGTTCTGGCGGAAATCGCTGCACGATGGCTGGATTGAGGGCACGGCATTTGTCCCGAAGTCAGTCACGGCGAAAACCGCCGCCGCATCCGCGCCGGACACGAAGCCCGCCGATCCCAGCGCCCTCGAGCTCAACATCCGCCGCGATCCCACCATCTACGACGGCCGCTTCTCCAACAACGGCTGGCTGCAGGAACTCCCCAAGCCGATGACGAAGCTCACGTGGGACAACGCCATTCTCATCGGTCCGAAGATGGCTGAGCGCCTGCAACTCGCCAGCAAAGACGTCGTCGAACTCGAAGCCAACGGCAAAAAGGTGATAGGCGCAGTTTGGATTCAAGCCGGGCAGCCCGACAACTCGGTGACCATTACGCTCGGCTATGGGCGCAAGCGCGCCGGACGCGTTGGCAGTGAGCAGGGCTTCAACGCCTACGAGTTCCGTACCACCGCCAATCCGTGGATTGCGAATCTCGACAAGATCACAAAGACCGGCGATGTCTACGAACTTGCCTCTGTTCAGGGTATGCAGTCGATGGACACGCCCGAAGGCGGCCATCGGCCACTTGTTCGCGAAACGAACCTTGAGGAATATAAGAAACACCCCAACTTCGCGAATGAAGAAGAAGGAAGCCCTGCGCGCGACGAAACTCTCTACCCGAACTACGACTACGAGAAGCAGCCGTACGAGTGGGGCATGGCGATCGATCTCAACAAGTGCACTGGATGCAACAACTGCATCATCGCTTGCCAGGCGGAAAACAATATCCCGGTGGTGGGCCAGCAGCAGACACATCTGGGCCGGCACATGCACTGGATCCGCGTCGACGTCTACTACCAGGGCGACCGCGATAATCCGAAAGCGTTTTTCCAGCCCGTCCCATGCATGCATTGCGAGAACGCGCCCTGCGAGGTTGTCTGCCCTGTCGGCGCAACGAGCCATTCCACCGAGGGCCTGAACGATATGGTCTACAACCGGTGCGTAGGGACGCGCTATTGCTCCGATAACTGCCCCTACAAGGTGCGCCGCTTCAACTTCCTGTTGTTCCAGGACTGGGATACACCGCAATACAAGATGATGCGTAACCCGGACGTCAGCGTGCGCAGCCGCGGCGTCATGGAGAAATGCAGCTATTGCGTGCAGCGCATCAACGAGCGCCGCATCGATACCGAAACCGCGTCAGTCCGCGAGCGCAAGGAAATCCGCATTGGGGAAGAACTGCAGACGGCCTGCCAGCAATCCTGTCCGGCCAACGCAATCGTTTTCGGCAATATTAACGATCCGAATAGCACGGTTTCCAAATGGAAAGCACAGTCAAGAAATTACGGGCTTCTGGGCGAACTGAATACCAGACCGCGCACCACGTACTTGGCGGAAGTTAAGAATCCAAATCCGGAGTTGGAAGCTTAAAGCTTGGGGCGATCGGGTTTCCGGATGCCGGATAGCGTAGGAAGAAAAGCAGAACACGAGTTGAAAAACTTAACGAGACAGGATGCCAGAGCAATACAAATCGTCGACTGAGATCGAGCGCGCTCCCGTAATTGAGCCCGGCCATACCTTCGGGACGGTCACCGAAAAAATCAGCGCGATTGTTCTCACGCGCCCGGCGACCAATGGATGGTTCATCGGTTTCGGCATTGCCTTCATGGCTACCATGATGTTGCTGTACGCCCTCGGATATCTCTTCCTCAAGGGCGTAGGGATCTGGGGAATCACCATTCCCGTCGGATGGGGCTTTGCCATCGTCAACTTCGTCTGGTGGATCGGTATCGGCCACGCCGGCACGCTAATCTCCGCCATTCTTTTGTTGTTGCGGCAAACCTGGCGTAACTCGATCAACCGCTTCGCGGAAGCCATGACGTTGTTCGCCGTCGCTTGCGCTGGAATTTTCCCGGCGGTTCACGTCGGTCGCCCATGGCTTGCGTACTGGCTGTTTCCCTATCCCAATACCATGCGCGTATGGCCGCAGTTCCGCAGTCCGCTCATGTGGGATGTTTTTGCGGTCTCGACGTACGCCACAATTTCGGCTTTGTTCTGGTACACCGGCCTGATCCCCGACTTTGCGACTCTTCGCGACCGGACTGAAAAGCGCTGGATCAAGGTCATCTACGGCATGCTTTCGTTCGGATGGCGCGGTTCGGCCCGGCATTGGCATCGCTACGAGACCATGTACCTGCTGCTCGCCGGGCTTGCTACACCGCTTGTGCTCTCGGTGCACACAGTCGTCAGCTTCGACTTTGCGGTCGGCATCGTGCCCGGGTGGCACACCACGATCTTCCCACCGTACTTCGTTGCGGGGGCCATCTATTCCGGTTTCGCGATGGTGCTGATGCTGGCCATCCCAATTCGGAAGATCTACGGCCTGGAAGATTTCATCACCGAACGCCACCTGCAGAACTCGGCCAAAGTCATGCTCGCGACGGGATTGATCGTCGCCTACGGATACGGTATCGAAGCCTTCATGGGCTGGTACAGCGGCGAACGCAATGACATGTTCCTCCTCTGGAATCGGCTGCACGGTCCGTATGCTGTGTCCTATTGGGCGCTGCTCCTATGCAATATCTTCATCCCGCAAGTGCTCTGGATTCGCAGGCTGCGCACCAGTCCGGTGGCGCTTTTCTTTATCTCGTTTGTCATCCTGGTCGGGATGTGGCTGGAGCGCTTCATCATCGTAGTCGTCAGCTTGCACCGGGATTTCCTGACTTCGTCGTGGGGCATGTACTATCCCACGCGCTGGGACTACATGACCTATTTTGGAACGATCGGCATGTTCCTCATGCTCATGTTCCTGTTCCTACGCGTGCTGCCAGCTATCTCGATCTTTGAAATGCGCACACTTCTGCCTGAAGCGGAGGTGAAGGAATAATGGCCAAGCGTGATCCCATCTACGGGCTGATGGCCGAATTCGACTCGGCGCAGGCATTGGTCGATGCAGCGAAGAAGACGCACCAGGCTGGCTACAAGAAGATCGACGCCTATAGCCCGTTCCCGATCGAAGGCCTCGCCGAGGAAATCGGATTCCATCACGACGAAGTTCCGCTGGTCGTGCTTATTGGCGGCATCATCGGCGGATGCACCGGCTACCTGATGCAGTACTGGATGTCTGCCGTCGATTACCCACTCAACATCGGCGGTAAGCCCCCACATTCCTGGCCGGCGTTCATCGTGATCACGTTCGAAATGACGATTCTGTTCGCGGGGATCTCGGCTGTGCTCGGTATGCTCGCCCTTAACGGACTGCCGATGCCCTATCATCCGGTCTTCAACGTCCCGCGCTTCGCATTCGCATCGAAAGATCGTTTCTTCCTCATCGTGTTTTCGTCCGACAAAAAGTACAACGCAGTAGAAACCCGCCGTTTCCTGGAGAGCCTAGACCCGCGTTCTCTTTCGGAGGTGCCAAGCTAATGCCGCACCTTCTTGAACGTTATTTCCAGGCTGGCAAGAAACAAGCGGCGACTGCCCGTCAGGTTGGTCGAAGCTCGACAACGACTTTCTCCGGGGCACTACTGATCCTGATCGCGCTCACGACGGCCTGCCGCCTCGATATGCACGTACAGCCCCGTCAGAATCCCCTCTCTTACAGCGATTTCTATGCCGACCACCGCTCCGCCAGGGTCCCGGTAGAAGGCACAGTCGCTCGCGGCCAGTTGAACGCCGACACCTACTTCTACACTGGAAAGATTGGCAACAATCCTGGCGATGTGATGCCGTTTCCTGTTACAAAAGAAGTCCTCGAGCGCGGACGGGAGCGCTACGACATCTACTGTGCCCCGTGTCACTCGCGCACGGGCGATGGCAACGGCTTTATTCCGTCGCGTGGATTCGCCCGCAAGCCGCCGTCCTACCACATCCCGCGTCTGCAGAAAGCGCCCGTAGGATATTTCTTCGATGTGATGACCGCCGGTTTCGGCATCATGCCCGACTATGCGGCGCAGATCACTCCGCAAGATCGCTGGGACATCGTTGCCTACATCCGCGCGCTGCAACTGAGCCAGAACGCCACCATGGCTGACGTTCCCGAAGGACAAAAGATACCCTCGGAGCCCCCGAAATTCCGCGACCCCGGATCAGGCGCGACCCTGCCGGTCATCGCTCCCGAGATGAAACCCGAAATGAAGGAAGAAAGCAAATGAGCGCGGCGCCCAAGCATCTGGATTTGTCCCCGCCGCCCATCGTAAAGACGATCGGCCAGCGCGCCCTCGTTGTGGGCGTCGTGTTCAGTCTCGGCGCGCTGGCGCTTGCCTTCACGCGCCCTGAAGAGTTCTATCGCGGATACCTGCTCGGCTACATGGATTGGCTCGGTGTCGCATTGGGCTCCATGGCTATCGTTATGATTCGCCACCTCACGGGTGGCGGATGGGGCACCGTCATTCGCCGCATCCTTGGTGCAGCGATGCGCACACTGCCGATCCTCGCGGTTCTCTTCCTCCCGATCATCATTGGCGTGCTGCAGCATCAGATGTATCCCTGGCTGAAGCCGCTCGATGCGATCAGCGATGCGCATATCAAGGAACACCTCGAGAAGCACGACTTCGTCAAGGGCGCGTACCTCAATGCTTCAGGTTTCATCACTCGCGCAGTCATTTACATCGCGATCTGGAATCTGCTTTCTTTCCTGCTCTCGATGTGGTCCAGGCAGACCGACAAGGCGAACGCGCCCGACAATACGCAGAAATTCAAAGCCATTGCTGGCCCGGGCCTGATCCTCTACGCCTTCACCATCAGCTTCGCGGCGATCGACTGGGTGATGTCGCTTGATCCAAGCTGGATCTCGACCATCTTCGGCCTGATCGTCCTCATTGGTGAATTGATCTCTGCCATGTGCTTTGCCATTCTCGTCGAGCGCATCCTGGTCGACTACAAGCCGATGTCGGAGATGCTGCGCCCGGACTTCGTTCATGACCACGGCAAATGGACGCTCGCCTTTATCATGGTTTGGGCCTATTTCAGCTTCTCGCAGTGGCTCATTATCTGGGCCGGCAACTTGCCCAACGAGATCACGTTCTACCTGAAGCGGATCAATCATGGCTGGGGATATGTCGCTGTATTTCTGGTCTTATTCCACTTCTGTGTTCCATTCGTCATACTCTTGTCGCGGCCCTTCAAGCGCGACATCCGTAAACTGGTGTGGCTTGCGGTTTGGCTGATGTGCATGCGCTTCGTCGACCTGTTCTGGATCATCGAGCCCAACTTCTCGACAAGTTTCGCCATCACTATCGCCGATGTCGTCGTGCCGATCGCCATTGGGGCCATTTGGATTTTCTTCTTCTGCCGCAATCTTGCGTCCCTGCCGCTGCTGCCGGCGTATGACGTTTCCGCCAACGATGTCTTCGACCCGCATTCGACTCATCCGCCTGGGATTCCGGAGAACGCATGAGCAACGACACCCATTCCGTGAAGACCGACGGACACACCGATTTCGAACGCCGCGATATCGGCATTGCGGGAGTTGTGTATTTCATGGTTGGCTTAGCCGTGGCCGCCATTTTGATTCATTTCATTATTGCCGGCCTCTACAAGTATCTGGAAAACCGCTCCGAAGCCCAGCAGAAGGCGGTTAGCCCTCTGCTCACCAACCCGGTGCGCGACACGCGCACTCTTCCGCCGCAATTCAAGACTGACTCCGAGGGCAGCGATTACGAGAAGTATCTCCAGAAGAGTTTTCCGACACCGCAATTGGAGATTGATGAGCGCACTCAACTGAACAAGGTGCGCCTCTATGAGGAGAACACGCTGAGTACGTACGACTATGTCGACAAGGATGCTGGCTCCGTCCGCATCCCCATCGAGCGCGCCATGGATCTCCTGGTCCAACGAGGACTCCCCACGCGAGCTCAAGCTGGCGAGTCGCCTGTTGCAACCGCAAAGGGCACAACGAAGGAAGCAGAAAAAAAGTGAAGCATCAGAATCACAATTCGAAATGGAGCGGAGGGTTTGCGGGGACAGCATTCCAGGTTCTCGCCGCACCGCTGGTGGTGATTGCGATCGGCACAGGCCAAGCGGTGTCGCAGGGAATGACCCAGGGCATCATGTCCCCACCCGCAAACGTCCGCCCACCGTACCTGACGAACGTTGGCATCGAGCAGCATCTGGACAACCCGGTTCCGTCCGAACTCGCCTTCGTGGATGACAACGGTCGTCCGGTCAAACTCGGCGACTACTTCGGCAAAAAACCGCTGATCCTCAACCTCGTCTACTACAGCTGCCCCATGCTCTGTGGCGAAGAACTGGCCGGCCTGAGCGCCTCCATGAAGATGATAAAGTTCGATGTCGGCAACGAATTCGACGTTGTGACGGTCAGCTTCAATCCGAAGGAGACGCCAGAACTCGCCGCCGCCAAGAAGCAGGAATATCTCAAGCGCTATGGACGGCCCAATGCCGCCTCCGGCTGGCATTTCCTGACAGGCGCGGTTCAGTCGATTAACGCGCTTACCAAAGCTGTGGGTTTTCAATATCAGTACGACGAATCCAAGAACCAATACGCGCACGCGACCGCGATCATGGTTCTGACTCCGCAAGGCCGCATCTCGCGTTACTTCTACGGCGTCGACTTTCCGCCGAAAGATCTCCGCATGGGACTTGTCGAAGCGTCACAAGGCAAGATCGGCAATGCCGTTGATCAGGTGCTCTTGTATTGCTACCACTACGATCCCGCCGCCGGGAAATACGGCGCGGTTGTCAGCAACATGTTGAAAATCGGCGGGGCACTTACAATTCTGGTGCTGGGCGGGATGATCTTGATCTTTCTACGCCTCGAAAAAGCTGTATCGCGGCGTAATGACTGGGGTCATGTACCAGGAAGTTAGAAGTATTGAAGTCAGAATGCAAAGGTAAGATCAAGCACTGGTCTGAGTTTTCATTCAGCATTCTGACTTCTAACTTCTGCTTTCCGCAAAGAAGATATGTTCGATAACTTTCCATTGTGGCCGCAACGGGCCTCGAGCATGGCGGGTAACGTCGATGCTCTGTTCATCTTCCTGGTCATCCTGTCTGGGATGATGACGCTTTTGATTTTTGTTTCGCTGGTCTATTTCGCTGCGCGCTATCGCCACCGCAAAGGTGTGCTCGCCGAACAGATCGAGGGCTCGACTCCGCTGGAATTGACGTGGACCATCATTCCGTTCGGAGTCTTCATGGTGATCTTCGCATGGGGAGCCGTTGTGTACTTCCAGCAGCGAACCCCTCCCCGCGACGCAACCGAAGTCTACGTGGTCGGCAAGCAGTGGATGTGGAAGCTCGAACACGCCGAAGGGCAGCGCGAGACTAACTCGCTCCATGTTCCTGTCGGGCGTGACGTCAAGCTGATCATGACCTCGCAAGACGTCATTCACAGCTTCTTTGTTCCTGACTTCCGCATCAAGCAGGATGTTGTGCCAGGCCGTTACACCGTGACCTGGTTCCGCGCCACGAAGGCCGGTACTTATCACTTGTTCTGCACGCAATATTGCGGCACGCAGCACTCAGGCATGATCGGTTCCATTGTTGTGATGGAGCCCGCGCAATATGAAGCCTGGATGTCGGGCGGTTCGACCGGCCCACTCTCGGCGTCCGGCGAGAAGATGTTTGCCGAACTCGGATGTGCTACCTGCCATCGCAGCGACTCTCAGGGACGAGGGCCCAATCTTCAGGGAATGTTCGGGAAGACTGTGCTACTCGAAGACGGCCGTTTGGTCACCGCCGATGAAAATTATATTCGCGAATCAATCCTCGATCCCGGCGCGAAAGTCGTAAGGGGATTCAAGCCGGTCATGCCTACGTTCCAGGGACTGGTCAGCGAAGAACAACTTAATGCGCTAGTGGCATATGTTAAGTCGCTCACGCCACCTAGCGCGCCCGGAGGCAGGAATACGGCCATGAGTTCGCCGGATAGCACTTCGGGTCAGGGAAGTCAGGTGCAATAGTCTATGGCAACGGCAACAGTTCCGGCGGTCGAACGGGAAGACTACCTCAACAAGGAGTACGGTATCGCTTCGTGGCTGTTGACCACGGACCATAAGCGCATCGCCCTGCTCTACCTGATCTCGATCACGTTCTTCTTCTTCATCGGCGGGTTTTTCGCTTTGTTGATCCGTCTCGAACTGCTTACGCCCGCAGGCGATCTCGTTCAGGCCGACACCTACAACAAGCTCTTCACGCAGCACGGCCAGGTGATGGTGTTCTTCTTTCTGATCCCATCTATCCCCGCCGTACTTGGCAATTTCCTCATCCCGCTGATGGTCGGCGCAAAAGACCTTGCCTTCCCTCGTATCAATCTTTTGAGTTGGTATCTCTACATTATTGCCGGCATGATGATGGTGCACTGCATGCTGACGGGCGGCGTCGACACCGGATGGACTTTCTATACACCCTTCAGCACAGCCTTCAGCAATACCAAAGTCATCGAAGCTGGACTCGCCATCTTCGTTGCCGGATTCTCTTCGATTCTCACAGGCCTCAACTTCGTCGTTACAATCCATCGTATGCGTGCCCCGGGACTAACCTGGTCACGCCTGCCCCTCTTCGTCTGGGCTCACTACGCCACCAGCATCATCCAGATTCTCGGAACCCCGGTCATCGCCATCACCCTGGTTCTGGTGGTCGCCGAGCGCGCCTTGCACCTCGGTATCTTTGATCCCAAACTCGGCGGGGACCCGCTACTGTTTCAGCACCTGTTCTGGTTCTACTCCCATCCGGCCGTCTACATCATGATTCTGCCTTCGTGGGGGGTAGTCACCGAAATCA
>Ga0335079_10001096_pt1 | contig 30825 bp, 23 predicted proteins | sample Lox_Sample_33_FD_206719 | JGI IMG/M metagenome (GOLD analysis project Ga0335079, IMG submission 206719) | Soil microbial communities from Loxahatchee National Wildlife Refuge, Florida, United States - Lox_Sample_3.3 | ecosystem: Environmental > Terrestrial > Soil > Wetlands | place: USA...
TCTTCGACGCCAGCTTCCAGCTCACCTTCCTGGCAGTCGGATTCCTCGCTGCGTTCGCCGCGCCCGCCATCGCCGCCACCTCCGGCCCACTCGCAGCCGCCCTATCCGATCTCCCCGACACCGGCCGGGATCTCCACCTTCTCCCGCGCGCCGCCCAGTTCCGGATCGAGATGCGCCTCCTCGCCAAAACCTTCGGGGCAGCCTGGCCCTTCACGATCACGGCGCGCATCCTGTTCTTCATCTACGAGATCGTGCTGACTTCCGCCGTCGTACAGCTCGGTCTCGCACTGCCCATGGTGGTCTACTTCCATCGCGTCGGATTCTCCGGCCTCTCCGCCAATGCCTTCGTGGTGCCTCTGATGGGGTTCGTCGTTCCCGTCGGCTTTCTCGCCATCTTCACGAACTGGGCGTGGATCGCCAAAGTCGCCGGAATCCTGCTTTGGCTCTCACAAAAAGTCGTCTGGTGGCACGCCAATCTGGAGCCCAACTGGCGCGTTCCGACTCCCCCTGTGTGGCTCGGTATCGCCATCTCTGCCGCGCTGATCGCCGCTGCTGTCTGGAAGGCCCGCTGGCTGGCGCCCGCTGTAGCCGCGCTCCTCGCACTGCTTATCGCGCATCCCTTCCGGCCCGCTCTCCACCTTGGTGAGCTCGAACTTACTGCCATCGATGTCGGCCAGGGCGACAGCCTCCTGGTAGTCCTGCCCGACGGCCGCCGCATGCTCGTCGATGGCGGCGGCATCCCGGCCTTCGGCCGCATCGCACGCAGCCAGCTCGACATCGGCGAGGATGTCGTGGCGCCATATCTCTGGGACCGCGGAATCCGCACCCTTGACGTGATCGCCATCAGCCACGCCCACGACGACCACATCGGCGGCATCCCGGCGCTTGTCAGCGACTTCCGCCCGCGCGAGATCTGGACCGGCGCAACTCCTGAAAGCCCTACCTGGGCCGCCGTCCGCGAACGCGCCGGGCAGATCCACGCGGACATCCTTCCTCTGCAGGCCGGGCAGTGCCGGACCTTCGGCGCGGTCGAGGTCCAGGTCCTTGCGCCTCCCGCCGATTACATCCCGCTGGACGAGCCGAAGAACAACGACTCGCTCGTGCTCCGCCTCATTTACGGCAGCCGCAGCTTCCTGCTTACGGGCGACGTCGAGCGGCCCGTCGAGCGCGAAATGCTCGATGCGGGCGAGATCCATCCCACCGACGTTCTCAAAGTCGCCCATCACGGCAGCCGCACTTCCAGCACCGAAGAGTTTCTCGATGCCCTCCATCCGGCCTTTGCCATCGTATCCGCCGGCTTCGAGAACAGCTATGGCCATCCGCATCCCGCCATCGTGCAGCGGTTCGCAGACCGTCACGCGGCGCTCCTCCGCACCGACCGCGACGGCCTCATCACCATCCGCACCGACGGAAGGCACCTCGCCGTCGAAACCTTCGCCGGCGCCTTCAAGTTAAGATGACCTACAGCGGTGCGGGCGGCCCTGCTCATCTACGGCGCGTTGAACGCGATCCTGTACGCGGGCCTGACACCGCTATGGGAAGGCTTCGACGAGCCCTTCCACTACGGCTACGTGCAGCACCTCCGGCTGGCCCGCTCCCTTCCCGTGCAGAAAGGAACGTGCCTTTCCGAAGAGGTCTGGCAATCCTTCCCTCTCGCCCCTGCCAGCTTCATCGTCAAGCGCAACCTGCCGATGGTCACCACGTTTGATGACTACTTCCGTCTCTCCCAAGCCGAGCGCCTCGCCCGTCGCCGCGCTCTGGAACAACTCAATCCTGAGCTCGCCGCCGCCGATTCCAACGCGCCGAACTACGAAGCTCAGCAGGTGCCGCTCGCGTACGCGCTGCTGACTCCCTTCGATGCCGTGTGGGCGAGCGTTCCCCTGCCTCGGCGTGTCTGGCGACTGCGCCTGGTCTGCGCGGTCTCGTCTACCCTGGCGACCGGCCTCCTCCTCTTCCGGCTCGCCGGACTGCTCGGCTTCGACGAGCATTCGAGCCGCGCTGCAGTCTTCCTGGCGTTCTCCTCCCAGATGTTTTACGCCACGACGGCCCATGTCACCAATGATTACCTTGCCCTGCCGCTCTTTCTGCTGGTGCTGGTATCGGCCATAGACTTGTATCTCGAACCGCGGCGCGCCGCCGTCCTGATGCTTTCTATCGCCCTGGCTGCCGGGCTCCTGACGAAAGCGTATTTCCTCGCCCTTGTGCCATTCGCCGCCGGTGTAGTGCTCGCCCGCTGCGACTGGCGCGATGGGACGTTATTCGCCGCGGCGGGCCTATTGCCCGCGGCCCCGTGGTACGTCCGCAACCTGGTTCTTTACCGCGATCTCGCCGGCTTGCAGGAGAACGTCGGCGGCATTCCCATGGCTTCGGTGGTCACCGACGCTTTGCATCTGCCCTGGGCCCGCGCTCTCGTGACTACCTTGAAGACCAGCCTCTGGGAAGGCAACAGCTCCGCCACCACCTTCGGCGCCGCTACCCTCTGGCTGATGATCCTCCTGCTCGCGCTGGCGGTGGGCAGGGTCTTAATCCGCCGCCCGCGCGGCGCTCCACTCGTCCTGATTGCCGGCCTGGCCAGCTTCGCCGCGGGTCTGGCCTACAACACCGTGATCCAGTGGCGAGCCACGAACGGCGCCGGTATGACGCCCGCCCCGTGGTACGTGCAATTGCTGTTCCCGCCGGCCTTTTGCCTGGTGGTTGCCGGCGCCGGACGCCTGCTTCGCACCGTGATGTGCGGCCTCTGGGCCTACGTGATCATCGCTACGTATATCGCCAAGCTGATTCCGCTCTACGGCGGATACTCCGGCCGCCCGGCGCGGCTGATGGAGTTGGTGCGCTGGTACACCGGCTCCTTCCCGCAGATCCGCGAGATCCTGGCAACTACCGCGATGATCCCGCCGCCCGCCCTCTTCGCCCTGACCACGCTGGTGGCCGGCATATCGGTGCTGCTGGCCTGGCGCATCACTCAGCCCTTCTTCCGCAGCCACAAATAGCAGTGGTTTCCGATCCGCGCGGTCCCTGGCGTCCGCAGCAACCAGAGATCCAGGTAGCGCAGCGGAAACAGCACCCATCCCAACGCGACGTGCGCGATCCCGCGCCACCAACGCCACGGCAGGAGGCTTTTCGCAAACTCCAGTACTACCACCAACAGAGTTGCCGCCGGCCCGGTTCGCCAGCCCTCCGCCACCACTTCCAGGCCGCCGGTAAGCTGCCGCAGCCCGTCCGGCGTGAATCGACGGTAGTCCTTCGGATACTCGTGAAACGGGTGGCAGAACGGCGTCACCAGGTGCGCATATCCCCCAGGCGCGAGCACTCGCCGGATCTCTCCCATTGCGCGGAGCGGATCGTGGACATGCTCCAGCACCGCATCGCACTCCACCCGCTGAAACAGACCGTCGCCGAACGGCAGGCATTCGGCGTCCGCCGCCACGTCCACTCCGGGCACGCACACCAGGTCGAGATTGACATATCCCGGCACGGTCCGTCCCGCCCCGCCGATATAAAGATTCCACCGCCCCAGCGGAAAATCCCGCGGCTCGCGCGGATTCATCACGAACAGAGCCGGAGGCTCCAGCGCGCGGCGTAGCCGCGACCGCCTCTCGCGCGCCCGATACCGCGCCTCCAGCGAATCTGTTTCCACCTTCTCCGCGTCTTCCTCCGCGACCTGCGCGCCTCTCCGCGTTTAGATTCCTACTTCGCCGGCGGCAGAATCTTGATCTTGGCCGGCAGCGTGAACAAATCGTCCTTCAGATTCTTGTTGATCTCCGCCGAATCCCCATACATCTCGTAGATTTTCTGCCCGTTCCGCATCCGGCGGATACTCTGCGGCCACTTCACCCCTCCGCCTAAATCGCGATACCGCGAAAAGAACGTCTCCTCGATGTCGAAATCCTTGTACTCCTCATTGCGCCGCTTGAACATCTGCCGGACCGGCAGCTTCGTAAGCTGGCTGAAGTGCACGGTCACCGTTTTCCCGCCAGCGTCCGTGATGTCGACGATCTCGACCGGCTGGTTCTCGAACCGGTCGGCTCCCTGCGAGTAGAAATCCATTCCGGGCTCGTCCAGCCGCTGTCGCAGGATGTAGAAGATATTCCGCAGGGTACTATCGCGATACTGCGCCAGCCGCGCCGGCTGCAGCGGGCGCGCGCCCTGAAACGTAATCTCCCATCCGCCCTCTTCGTTGAACAGCACGCCGTAGGATTGGTCTTTGCCGAAGTTCTGGCGTTCGCGAACCGACGCCTGTCCCGGCACGGGCGCCAGGTACCGCGTGTAGATGTGCGCGATCGTCAGCCCCGAGAGCCGCCCGTCCCAGAACGAGTACGCGCGGCCCGATTCCACGCGATCCTCCATCGCCAGGTACGCCTTACCGCCCACCGCTTCCAGCGCCTCGTGCACCACCCGCTTCCCGCGCTCTCGCGCGGTCTCCGCGCCGCCGGCCTCCGCCAGCAACAATGCAACAGCTAACACCCGACTTCTCATAATGGCCGCCGTGCCAGGTCCGTAACCTTGAGTCCCGAGTTGAGCTTGTACTCGGAGACGGTCGCCTCTGCAAATTTCCTGCCGCCCTGGTTGATCGTGATCTTGAACGGCATCTTGATGCCGTCCACGTCGCGGAAATCCTCGAACACGTCTTCCGTGTAAAGGGGCGCGCCGATGGCCTGGGGCGTATCGTACGTCACACGCCGGGGCAGGCCGGTCCGCGCATCGAACTCCACCTTCGTCTCTTGCCCCGTGCTGTCCGTGATCTCCGCCGACGTGCTGTCGATGGCGTTCACTGCTCGGCCTTCGATCCGGTCGCTCAATAGCAGCCGGAACCACGAGCGAAACAGGTCTCCAAGCACCTGCTTCTGCTGGGCACCCACGAGCGGTCCCCAGCCGTTCGGCGTCGAGATCCATCCGATCTTGCCATCGGTATACGCCGCGATGCGGCCAGTGGCCAGCGTGCTGTCCTGCCGCAGGTTTGTCGGCGCAATCCAGCGGTCGGTCTCGATCACCCTCGACCCTCCAAGATTCGGTACCGCGGCATCGATCTGAAAGGTCGCTGTCTCGGTATAGTCTTTGACAGCCGCCAGCTTTTCCGCGCCGCCCGCCGCCGCCTGCGCTTTCTGTAGCAGTTGCCTGCCTTGCGCCATGCTGGCGTCCGTAGCGGCCACGGCATCCGGACGCGCTTCCGGAATCGTCAGGTCGATCTTGTTCACTGCCGGACCTAACGGTTCGGGAATCATCTGCGAATTGGCCACAACGACGATCGACAGGTTCTCCGGCTGAATGTACTGCCTGGCCACCCGCAGCACGTCGGCGCGGGTGACGGCTCCGAGCGCCTTCTCGGATTGCGCCAGGTAGTCCGCGGGGTAACCGAAGTAATCCAGCATCAAGAGCCGTCCCAGCAGCTTCGCCTTGGTATCGTTGGCGAAGACGAGGCCGGCGATCAGCAGTTCCTGCGCGCTGCGAAGTTCCTCTTCGCTCACCTCCGCGCTGCGCATCCGGTCGATCTCCGCCCGCACCACCTTCAGAACGTCCGCTGCCCCGATGGCGCGCGTAGTACCCGCGATCTGGAACAACCCCCGATGATCATAGGCAGCTTGCCACGACGCGGTAATCTCGTGCGATGCCCCGGTCTTCGCTCTCGCCTGCGCCGCCAGCCTGCCGCGCGGCCCGCTGCCCAGGATGGCCGCCATCACCTGCAACGCCGCCATGTCTTTGTCCGAGGCCTGTCCGCCCAGGTGCCCCACCGCGAAGTAAGCATCTGTCAGGTCCGTTCGTTCGGCTATGTAGACCCCCGGCGCCGGAGCGTCTTTCACTTTCGGGAATTGCGGCGCGGGCTGAGCGGGCGCGCCCCACGTGCCGAACAGCTTCTCCAGCGTGCTCTTCATGCGCGCCGAATCGAAATCGCCCCACACCCTCAGCCAGACGTTGGCCGGGAAGAAATAGCGCTGGTAAAACGCTCGCACGTCGTTTCGCGTGATCCGACCCACGGTGGCATATTGTTGGATCCAGCCATACGCGTTGTCCTTGCCATAGACCACGCTCGACAGTTCGCGCCGCGCAATCGCTGCCGGATCCTCGTTGCGCCGTGCAATCAAGTTGCGCATCTGCGCGCGCACCAGGTCGATCCGGTCCTGCCGGAAGCCCGGCTGGGTCAGTACCTCCTTGAACAGGCCCAGCAGCTCATCCGAGTTTTCCGCCAGCCCGTTGAAGCTCAGTCTCGCGTAGGACTCCTCCATCACCAAGTCGATGCCGGCCGCCATGCCCTCCAGCAGGCTGTCCAGTTGCTCCGGACTCTTGGCCGCCGTTCCGCCCGAGCGCAGCGCCACGCCGGTCAGTACTGCCAGCCCGATCTTCTCGGGCGGATCCAGCAATTTGCCCGTCCGCACGATCGCCGCGCCGTCGATCATCGGCAGTTCGTGGTCTTCGATCATCGAGACCTTGAGCCCGTTGGCCAGCGCGAAGGTAGTGATCTTGGGCATCTGAATCGGCCGCAGCGGTCCGAATTTCAGATCCTTCGGATTCAGGCCCGCGGAAACCACCGGCGCACTCCTCCCTCCCCGGCCCGCCGCCGGTGCGGGAGTTTGTGCCGCCCCACCCACGCAACACGCCAGACAAACGATCCAGGACCTCACTGCTGATCCCCCGCCTTCTGCACCGGTCGCGAGGACGCCCCCGGTAAGACCGTATAAGCGGTCGTGCGTCCCGGCGGCACGAAGTACTTCACCAGCAGCCGCTGGATATCCTCGGTCGTGACCTTGTTGAGGTCGTCGAGGGACGTGAACAGCATGCGCCAGTCTCCATAGTTCGCCTGATACGACCCCAACAGGGCGGCCAAGCCCGGGTTGGTCATCAGCCGGTTGTAGACCATCGATCTCGCCTGCACTTTGGCACGCGCAAGCGCTCCCGGCACCACCTGCAGCTTCAACCGGTTGAGAAACTCGTCCACAGCCTGCTGATTCTCCTCCAGTGTATGCCCCTGCGCCGCGACCACCCGGATCAGGAAAAGATTCGGATAGCGCCCCGCCGGCATCGTCGAGCTGGTTTCGACGGTCTGCGCCAGATGCTTGTTGGCGGTCAGCTCGTTATAGAGTAAGCCGCCTTTCCCGTACGCCAGCAGCACCTGCAGAAGATCGAACGCCGGATCGTCTCTGTCCAACTGATTCGGCCGCTTGTATCCGATCACCATCTGGGCAGTTCCAGCATTCTCCACGACTGCCGTCTTCGGTCTCGTCTGCGGCGGCTCCTGAGTGGGTACCGGCGGCGGAAGCGGCTTCGCCTGCCAGCTTCCGAAATACTTCGCCGCAAGCGTCTTCAACCCGGCCGGGTTCACGTCGCCCACCAAAGTCATCACCACGTTACCCGGAGCATAGTATTTCTCGAAAAACGCCCGCGCCTCCGGACGCCGCAGGCTGGCCATATCTCCTGGCCAGCCACCCGGGGGATTGCGATACGGGTGCGCCACAAATGCAGTCGCCAGCAGCGCGCCGAAGAGTTGAGCCTGGACCGATCCCGCCACGCGTTTCTGCCAGTCTTCCGCGGCGGCATTACTCAAGCCGTAAAAATCGCGGAAGACCGGCTTCTGTAAGCGCTGCGATTCCATAAGGAACCACAGCTCGATCCGGTTCGAAGGCAGGCTGTAGGAGCACTCCGTCCCATCCGCCGAGGTGTTGCGCGCCGGATCCACGCCCCCGATTTCATGCAGGGCCCCCACATACGCCTCCGGAATCCCGTATCGGGTGGCGGCGTCGATCGCCAGCCTCACGTGCGTCTCCAGCGTATCGATCCGGTCTTGGTTCGCCTTCGGTCCAAGGTTCCGCTCCTGTTCCAGGCGATCGTAAGTCTCCTCCACCGTATCCAGGGCCTTCCGCTCCTCCGGCCAGTTCTTCGACCCGATGGTATCCGTCCCGTTGAACAGTGCCCGGTCCACCAAGTAAGCCATACCCGTCTGTCCCGTCACGTCGTCCGCAGTCCCTACCCGGACGTATGTGTGAAAGGAGACAACCGGGGTGTCGTGACGTTCTACAACCAGAAACTGCAGGCCGTTGGGCAGTGCAAATTCGGATACGCGCCTCTCGAAATCCTTGAGGTCCTGCGCCGCGATGATCAGGGGCCCCGACAACAGCAGCAGGCAGGCTCCGAAGCCTTTCACGATGTGCACCTATTGAGGATAACAAGCCCGGCGATCCCGGCCGAACAACCCCCTTTGCTCAGCGGCGATATTAACTTTTTGCGGCCCTTCGATATCAGCCATAGGAGTAGAACCGCGAGTACCCCCGAAGTACCTTCATGACTGTTCGCCGCGAATCCCCCTTACCCATAATTAAGTTGCGTGCAAGCAACTATGGCTTGGGAGAGACAGACGGCGGAGTCCGACAGCATCTCTGGCGACCGGAGGCAGGACCGCCGCTATCAACTACAGCTTGACCTCAAATGGAAGCTGATCCGGCGCCGCCGCGTCCTCGACACGGGCACCGGCCAGACCCTCGATCTCTCCAGCGGCGGAATTCTGTTCGATGCCGGACGCCCGTTGCCCGAGGGTTTGAACCTCGAACTCGCGGTCACCTGGCCCGTCCTCCTCCACAATGTAGCGCCTATGCAGTTGGTCGTCTACGGCCGGATCAAACGCTGCAGCGGACGCCACGTCGCGATCCAGACCATCCAACACGAGTTCCGCACCACTGGCATCACGCCCGACCACCGCGGGGGAGTCGTCTCGCCCAATCGCCCGCCCGCCTTGCTCAGCAGCCGCGCGATTCTTGGCGCCCTCAACAAACTCTAACCGCTGCAGCCGAAATCTCCGATCTGCCCCTGCCCCAATGTCATACTGAAGCAGAGTGGATTTCCAGCTCGTCGCCAACAACCTCAGGGAGTCCTTCCGCGTAGTCGCCGGCAGCCGCCCCGCGGGTGAGGTCCGCGAACTGGGCGGCGCCAGCATCGCCAGCGCGGGAGTCACCTTCCAAATGTTCAACGCTGCGTTCCTGGCCAGCCCCGTGGCCACCGAAGGCGAACTGGTCCAGCGCATCCTGCTGCCTTCGGTTCACTTTCAGGCACGCGGATTGGAGTGGGCCTACTGGGTTTGCGAGGATTGGATGGACGGCCGCGTGCGCAAGCGCTCGCGCCGTATGTTCGAACAGCACGGACTCCGTCTCTCCACCGAGTTGCCCGGCATGATCGCCCACCGCGTACAGCCGGCAGTCAAGCCCCTCCCGCGCCTGGAGGTGCAACGCGTCTGCGGTGAGACCGCGCGCGACGCATTCTGCGAAATCGGGTCGGTCTGTTTCCATGTACCCATTCCGTGGTTCAAGGAGGTCTTCGACAGCCAGGCCGTCTGGGACCGCTTCACCGCGTATGTCGCCTACTCCAACGGTGAGCCCGTCTCCACGGCGGCTGTCGTGGTCGGCGGCGGCGCCATCGGCGTTTACAACGTGGCCACCCTGCCCGGCGATCAGCGGCATGGATTCGGGGAAGCCATTATGCGGCACGCTCTAGCCGAGGCTCGTCGCGAACATGGCACGCTGCCGGTAATCCTGCAATCCACTCCTGCCGGCCTTCACCTCTATCAGCGCATGGGCTTTCAAACCGTCGCTCGCGTGGCCGTCTATTCCAGCTAGCCACTCAAAGGTCCCGCCCGTTGGCCCAGCGCTCCTCGAACAGAGCCTTCATCGCCTCGCCCATCCCCTCATGGCGGAATACCACGCTGGTCCACGTGGGCCTCGTAATCACCGGATCCAACAGAGCGATCATTCCACACTCGCCATCGAAAACCGCCAGCTTCATCGGGAGCGAATCTGCGAACCGAACCTGAACCCCGCTGGATTTATAGTCCGCCAGCCGCTGCTGGTGATCGTTGTCCAGAGTCGAAGCCTCCAGCAGCAAGCGGCACGATACTCCGCCGCTGCCCGCCTGCCTCACCAGCCTCTCATCCAGAGGATCTACCGCATAAGGCGGCCGCGAGAACTCCAGATACTCCTGGCGCACCTCTGCCAGCATCCGGCGGTATTCCGCCGCCGTCTGTGCCGGCTCCGTGACAATTCGCAAAAAATCGAGCGTGCCGCGCCCGCCCTGCCCTTCCGAGTACAGTGCCTTGAGGTCCTCGATCAGCGCGCCGCCCGCGCGCCCGTTGTCCATCAGCTCCTGTTCCAGCGCCTGCCGCTTCCTCGCCAGGTAGCTCGGGATTGCCAGACTCGGCTCGACCGCCGAAAACAGTTTGGTCTTTTCTTGGACCACCTGCGCAAATCCTTTTTCCACAAGGCTATCCAGTACTTCGTAGATCTTCTGCCGGGGCACGTGTGCGCGCGCCGCCAGTTCCAGCGCCTTGAATTTTGGATGGCCGAGCAACACCAGGTACGACCGCGATTCGTAAGCATTGAGCCCAAGTTGTTGCAGCCTGCGCCAGAACCGTTGAAAATCAACTTCGCCCAATTCATCGCTCATATTCATACAACCTTAGCAGAATCAGGCGCCCAGCGCGCCTGCCACGGCGGCCCGCCGCCGCAACTCCAGCACCTGCCCGCACGATTTACGGTACAATTCAAAGAACGGGTGATCTGATTACATCCCGCTCAAGCCAAATTCGGCAATACATGGGTTGTGCTCCCTGGCATTACCCTCTCGATTTCCACCGGAGCAAGTATTTGACTTGGTACTAACAGAAAACTACAATGTTACACAGTGGGATAGTGTATGTCTGATAACAGCATGGGAATCAACGGGCCTTCTACCGTGGGAAGCCCTGCAAGGTCCAAAATCCGGATCGTCGTTGCAGACGACCATCCCATTTTTCGCGACGGCCTCTGCCGATTGCTGGCGCTGGAAGAGGATTTCGAGGTAGTCGCACAGGCCCAGGACGGGCGCCAGGTGCTGGACGTGCTTCAGCAGTACGAGCCGGATATTCTCCTGCTCGATCTGAAGATGCCGGGCCTCGATGGCCTTGCCACGCTCCAACGCCTGCAGGCATCGAAGAACAAGACCAGGGTCATCGTCCTCACCGCCTCCGACGACAAGAATGAATTCGTCCAGGCGATGAAACTGGGCACCTCCGGCATCGTCCTGAAGCAGACCGCGACCGAGCTCCTTATCAAGAGCATTCGCAAGGTTCACGCCGGCGAAATCTGGCTCGACTCCCACACCACCGCCGCGGTCATCCGGCAGTTCGTTGCCAATGACGAAGCCCCGGCCCCGCCCATTCCTTCCGGCGCGCCGACGCGCGAGCGCGAGCGTTCGCCTCTAAGCCAGCGCGAACGCGAAATCGTGGCGCTCGTAGCTCAGGGCTTTAAGAACAAGGAAATGGCCGAGAAGATGTTTATCAGCGAGCAGACCGTAAAGAACCACCTGCACAACATCTTCGATAAACTCGGCGTGTCCGACCGCCTCGAACTAGCCCTCTACGCCATCCACAACAACCTCCATACCGGCCGTTAGCGTGGGACAGGCCTCAGCCTGTCCACAGCCGCGCGCTGCATCTACACCGCGTTCCCAATCTCTTTGCCCCCGTACTCCTTCAGCTTGTTGTGCAGCGTTTTCAGGCTGATCCCCAATATTTCCGCCGCCCGGGTCTTGTTATTCCGGGTATGCTCCAGGGTGCGCAGGATGAGCCCTCTTTCCGCCTCCTCAACGGTTGTGCCGATGGCAAACTGCACGGAATCCAAGTGCGCAGCCGCCGAAGCTGCGGCAGACACGGACGCGGCCGCTACACTTTGTTTCTCCGCCTCTCCAAGCAACGATGCCGGCAGGTGCCGTGCTTCGATGAACCCTTCTCCGGCCAGAATCGCCGCCCGCTCCAGAACGTTGCGCAGCTCGCGGACGTTTCCCGGCCAAGAATGCCGCTCCAGCCGCTCCAATACGCCTGGCGCAACCCCTGTGACGCGGCACTCGTGTTTGCGGTTCACTTCCTCGACGAGGGAGTCCACGATCACGGGAATATCGTCTTTCCGCTCCCGCAACGGCGGCAAATGAACGTGAAACACGTTGAGCCTGTAATACAGGTCTTCCCGCAGATGCCCGCCTTTCACCGCCTCTTCCGGCACCTTGTTGGTCGCCGCCACCACCCGCACGTCTACTTCAAACTCGGTCTTTCCCCCGAGCCGCCGCACGCGCGAGTCCTCCAGAATCCGCAGCAGCTTGGCCTGTGTCGCCAGCGGCATCTCGCCGATTTCGTCCAGTAGCAGCGTTCCGCCCTGCGCCACCTCGAAGCATCCCTGACGGCGCTCGCTCGCGCCGGTGAACGATCCCTTCTCGTGTCCGAAAAGCTCGCTTTCGATCAGCGTCTCCGGGAGTGCCGCGCAGTTTACGGCCACGAACGGTCCGTCGTGCCGCGGACTCAGCCGGTGAATCGTGCGCGCCACCATTTCTTTGCCGGTTCCGCTTTCACCGGTAACCAGGACGCTCGCTTTGCTCGGAGCGGCCTGGCGCAAAAGCGCGAAGATCTCCTGCATGCGCGGCGCGCGGCCCACCATTTCGCCGAGCACTCCCTGGTAGCTTAACTGCCGTTCCAGGATCCGCTTCTCCGTTCGCAGACGCGCGTGGCTGCCCGCGCGCCGGATCAGCAGCTCCAACGCCGGCATCTGGAAGCTGCCCTTTTCCAGAAACCAGTACGCGTTCAGCTCATGCACGGTCCGCACCGCCGTCTCCACGTTGCCGAACGCGGTCAGAACGATCGTCGGCGGCATCTCGCCCGATTCCCGCAACCGCTCCAGCAGCCCGAAGCCGTCCAGCCCCGGCATGTTCAGGTCGGTGACGATCACGTCCGCATCGAATTCCTGCAGCTTGGCCAGTGCTTCGTTGCCGTCGCTCGCGGTATCCGGCCTCATTCCCCAGGCCGACACGAGTGCCGCCAGGCCGCTGCGCTGGCTCGGGTCGTCATCCACGATCATCACTCTGATTTGTTGGCTCAACTAAGGTCTTTACCTCCCGGTGACGCGATACTTCCATTCTAAGCGCGCCGATCTGAAACTCAAAAGCCTCCGTATTCATCTATGATAAAGAGATAGAGAGAGACGGGGTTTACCGTGAAATTGGGCGCTATCTGGATAGCTTCGATACTCACCCTGTGGGCCGGTGGTCCGCAACTCGATCAGGCGCGAACCCTATACCAGCTTACCGAGTTCGAAAAGTCCCTGCACCTGCTTCAGGCTATCCCGGAGCCTGCCCGCGACGGCGCCGATTGGGAGCTGATCGGCAAGAACTATTACGGCCTTGCCGACTACAAAAAAGCCACCGAAGCCCTCGAGAAAGCCATCGCCGCCGAACCCGGGAATGCCGAATTTCAGCTGTGGGCCGGCCGCGCCTACGGCAGGCGCGCCGAAACCTCGAGCCTCATTACCGCCCCGGGCTACGCCTCGAGAGCGCGGCAGTTCTTCGAGAGGGCGGCCCAGCTCAATCCCAGAAGTCTCGATGCCCAGAGTGATCTCTTCGAGTACTATCTCGAAGCGCCGGGCTTCCTGGGCGGCGGGCAGGACAAGGCAGCCACCGCGGCAGCCAGAATCGCCCGAATCGACCCCGCCGAAGGCTTCTGGGCCCAGGCCAAAATCGCCGAAAAGCGAAAAGAGTATTCCAACGCGGAGGCGCACCTGCGCCAGGCCATCGACCTCACGCCGCAGCAGATCGGGCGCTTCATCGACCTCGCCCGTCTCCTCACCAAACAGGGCCGCATCCAGGAGGCCGATCAGAGCATCGCGCGCGCCGAACAGATCGCCCCGGACAGCCCGAAGCTGATATTCGCCAAAGCCGATCTTTACATCAAGACCGGCCGCAACCTCGATGCCGCCCGCGACCTCCTGCGCCGCTATCTCAGTATGAAGCTGAGCCCGGACGATCCTCCGCGCTCCCATGCCGAGAAGTTGTTGAAACAGCTCGTAGGGTAGGGGGCCGGCGCGCGCAGCACGCGCGAGTTGTTACCCTCAAACCATGTTCCTCGGCGAAGCACTCCGCTTCAGCGCACAAGCTCTCCGCGCCAATCCCGTGCGCTCGCTCCTCACCGGCCTCGGAATGGTCATAGGCACCGCCAGCGTCATCCTCGTCGTCACCATATCGCTCACCAGCCGCGACTACATCCTCGAACAGGTGCAGGGCATCGGCTCCAACATCATCTTCGCCTACTACGCCAGCGCCGGCGGCTCCACGACTGCCGACGAAGACTACGTCAAATTGAGCGACGTCGAAGCCATCCGCCAGTTGCTCTCCTCCGACATCGTCGCCGCCACCGGCGTCATGTCCAATTTCGACCGCATCCTGATCGCCGGCAAAGAACAGGAAGTCAAGATCATCGGAACCGACCAGGAGTATCAGCCCGTGCGCAATATCGTCGTCAGCTCCGGCCGCTTCCTCGACCGGACCGACCTCACCATGCGCACCAAGGTCGCCCTGCTCACCGACAAGCTTGCGGCGCGCATGTTCGGCGGACGCGCCGCCGCACTCAGCCAGACCGTCAAACTCTACGGCCTCGAGTTCACCGTCATCGGCACTTTCCACGAAAAAGTCGAGACTTTCGGCCAAAGCGAAGTCGAGCGCGACACCATCCTCATTCCCATCACCGTCCTCCGCTACTTTACCCCCGTCGAGCGCATCGACCCTTTATACGTCCAGGTACAATCGTCCCAGAAGGTCGACCGGATCGCCGCGCGAGTGCAACAGATCCTGGAGGCGCGCCACCGGCCCGGTGCCCGCTACCGCGTGGACACGCTCACCGCGATCCTCAATGCCGCCAAGAACATTTCGCTGATCCTCTCGCTCGTCCTGGTCCTGGTCTCCGCCATCACTTTGGTGATCTCCGGCATCGGCATCATGAACATCATGCTGGTCACCGTCACGGAGCGAACACGCGAGATCGGCGTGCGTCTCGCCGTGGGCGCAGCGCCTCGGGAAATCCTCCTTCAGTTCCTGGTCGAAGCCGTGATGGTCAGCCTCTCCGGCGGCCTGATCGGCATTCTCGCCGGTGTGGCTATTCCGCTCAGCGTCCGGCTCTTCGCCGATATCCGCATTCCCATCTCCTGGGTAGCGATAGCCGTAGCCTTCGGCGTGAGTTGCCTGGTCGGTCTGGTTTTCGGCATGCTCCCGGCCAATCGGGCGGCCCACCTGCATCCCACCGAAGCGCTTCGTTACGAATAGCCGATAGCCGTTAGCTGAGGCCGAACAGGTTGAGGCCTCATGCCTGATGCCTATCGGTGGGGCGCCATCGCCAGCCCCGCAGCGCCCACGATTCCCGACTTGTCCGCCACCTGCTGCTCGACAATCGGCACCTCTCGCCCCAGCAGCCCTCGCGTCCGCCTCCACACCTCTTCCTGGAGCGGTATCACCAGTTCCGCGCCCGCATCCGCCACGTGTCCGCCTAGAATCACCAACTCCGGATCGAAGATATGTAGCAGTCCAGCGAGCGCGGCCGCCAGCCGGTAGATCGCGTCCGAAACGATTGTGCCCGCGATCGCGTCGCCTTCGCTGGCCGCCTGGAACACTGTGCGGCAGGTCGCCAGTTGCGGCTGCTCCCGGAACAGCCGTGTCAGTACGGAATCGCAACCGCGGTGCACCGCGGCCCGCGCTTCAGCTTCGATTGCCCGCGCCGAAAACACAGTCTCCAGGCACCCACGATTGCCGCAGGAACACACCGCGCCGTGCGGCTCCACCGTTATGTGCCCCAGGTGGCCGGCCATCCCGGTATGCCCGCGCAGGAGCTGCCCGTTCACCACTGCCGCGCCGCCCACGCCGTTGCCCAGAGTCAGCATCAGGACGTGACTGCGCCCTCTCGCCGCACCCCACACGATCTCGCCGGCCAGCGCCACGCGTGCATCGTTATCGGCAAATACCGGCACATCCAGCGGAAGCCCCACCAGGTCCGCGATCCGCAGTCCCTGCAAGTAGTGCAGCGATCCGGGCAACGTCTCGATCCGGGTGCTGTCGGGATCGATCACGCCTTTGCATCCCACACCCACGCCTACCGGAACTCCACTGGTTTCGATCAGCCAGCGCACAGCGTCTTGTAATGCGGGCAGAAAAGCGTCCAGGTCGCCCGGCGTAGGAATGGTCCGCGAAGCGACGATCGCGCCCTCGTCGTCGACCATTCCGCCGCGAATCTGTTGCCCGCCGATATCGATGCCTAACACCACCACGAGATCACTCCTTGCACTCCCGTCAGCCGCTACGCACCACGTCATTCCTAATGTAGCGCGGCGCACGAAGTTCCTGTTGCTCCTCGGTTCCTCCGCGCCCTTCGCCCCTCTGCGTTTCAATGAATGCGCCCCTTTTTGTGCGACACTGGCATTTTCATGAGATTGAAACCCCTGGCGGTTCTACTCATCTGCTCCACGGCTGCATCGCAAACCGCCGCCCTCCCGGGCAAGGAGAGTCTCTCTTACCTGATCGAATGGCGGCTGTTCAATGCCGGCCGCGCCAAGATCGATGTCGATCCGATTCCCCGCAACGGCTATACCGTTCGTCTCCGCCTGGAATCCACCGGCATCGTCTCCAGACTCTTCAAAGTCGAAGACGACTACCTGGCCAACCTCAATTTCGGCTATTGCGCAGAAACCGTGCAGATGAACATCCACGAGGGCAACCGGCTGCGCGAAGCCAAGGTCACCTTCGACGCCGAATCCAAGAAGGCCAGCTACCTCGAGCGCGACCGGACCAGGAACAACGCGGTTATCCTCGCCAAGGAAACCGACATACCGCCCTGCGTTCACGACGTGCTCGGCGGCCTGTTCTTCATCCGCACACTCAACCTGGAGCCCGGACAGAGCGCGCAAGTCCCCGTCAGCGACGGCAAAAGGGCCGCCGTCGCAAAGGTGGAGGCGCAGCAACGCGAAGACATCAAGACTCCGCTCGGCACCTTTAAAACCATCCGTTACGAAATCTATCTCTTCAACGGGGTCCTCTATCAGCGTTCCGCGCACCTCAACATCTGGATGACCGACGACCGCCGCAAGCTGCCCGTCCAGATTCGCGTGCGCATGACGATCACCATCGGCACCATCACGCTGACCCTGGACAAGTACGAGTGATGCGTGCGGCGCGCGCAGCGCGGTGTGTATTTGCTCGCCTTGCTACTTCGCCCACGCCGAGTACATGTCCCGAATCCCAGCCTGGTTCGAATCCCCTGAATGAATCACCACCCGGTATCGGAACCGCAGCGGCTGTCCGGGCCGGATCGCCAGGCTTCCGTCCCGCGATTTGTCGTTCTCAAAATCCCGCAACCCGAAAATGTTGTTCGCAAACAGCCCGTACGCCCTTGCATGCCAGTAAGTCGGCGGCCGAGGATTGCTCGGATGATCGAAAATCGCCACCCCCACCGTCGCGCCATCCAGTTTGCCCGAATAGTCCACCCACTCCGACCGCTTCCCCCAAACATTCTTCTCGCCCTGCTTGTTCTGCGCGTTGACCATCTTGCCGCCGTTGTCCTCCTCGAGCGGCGAGGCCAGCCGGATGGCAAACATACCTTCCTTGGTATCGCCGAACGTGACCTCCTGTTGCGGCGACAGCGTGCTTTCGAAATCGAGCTGCCGCAGGTTCGGGTCCGAGTAAAAAGTCATCGTCCGAGTTTCGATCAGCAGCGTATCTTCGCTCGGAATCTTCCACGCGAAGGTGGCCGTGATCGTCCCCGATTTCCTTCCGCCCGACACCTTCAACACCCGCTCCAGCACCACCTTGCCCTTGCCTTTCCCTGCCCCCTGCTGCGAATCCTCGTTGCCCCAGAAGTCGTACCCATTCACGTCGCCGTGCGTGAACCACAGCCCGCGATGGTGCGGATGATCGTGCGGCTCCCCCGGAATGCCCGCCACCATCGGGTATCCGCGCGTGACCACCTTGCCATCCGCCGTCCGCAGCGGATGCAGGTATGGTTTGGGGGCCTCCGGTCCGATATAGAAATCCGTGAACGGCTTCCCGTCGATTTCCACCGCAACCTTGGTCTGTCCCTGCTGCGTGATCTTGACCTGCGCGAACAGGGGCAGGGCCAGCATCGCAATCCAAAGCGCCATCTTCATGCCGCCACCCCCGCTCCCACAATCGCTCGAATCTCCGCCATGGTGTGCTCCACCTCCTCATCCGTAGTGTAGAAGTGCGGCGCAATCCGGATGCCGGCCTGCGGACGATAATCCACCAGCACCTCGCGCCGCCCCAATTCCTGCGTCACCGCGTACCCATTCGGCACATCCACCACGACTACTCCGCCGCGCAGCTCTGGATCGCGGCAAGTGTTGATGCGAAAGCCGGCCTCATCGGCCAGCTCGATGATCCGCGCCGTCTGCCGCAGCGACTTCTGCCGGATTGCAGGCACTCCGACTTCATCGATAATCTCGTAACCAGAGCGCGCCGCGTACATCCCCGGCACGTTCGGCGTGCCGTTCAGAAATCGGAAGATCCCACTTGCGTACCGGATCGGACCGCCGGCGAACGCGAAGGGCTCTTCGTGCGCCACCCATCCCGTCGCCGCGGGCTGCAGCCGGTCCTGCAAGTCGCGCCGTACATACAGATACCCCGCGCCAGGTCCGCCGCACAGCCACTTCACGCTGCCTCCCGTGGCGAAGTCGACGCCGAGTTCGCGCACATTCACTGGCAGCGTGCCCGCCGATTGATACAGGTCCGCCGATACCATCGCGCTTACCGCATGCGCGCGCTCCGTGATCGCCGCCAGGTCCTGCACGTAGGAGCTCCGGAAGGCGACGTGCGAAACCGAAACCAGCGCCGTCTCCTCGTCGATCGCCTCCAGAATCCGCTCCACCGGCAGCATCATCCCGTCCGGCGACGCAGCCGTCACCACCCTTGCTCCGCTCCGCTCCAGTGCATGATAAATGTAATTGTTCGACGGGAAATTCAACGCGTCCGTCACCAGCTTGTTCCGCCGCGTGTGCCAGTCGAAGCAAGACGCCACGATCCACTGGCACACCGAGACGTTCTGCTGCATCACCACTTCGCCGTCGCCTGCGCCAATAATGCGGCCGATCAGGTTGCCCACCGTGACCGGCATCTCCCACCAGCCCTCTTCCCACGCGCGAATACCGCGCGCCGCCCAAGTCTCCGTGTACTCGGCCACGCGGGCCCGCGCGCGCTCCGGCATCGCGCCCAGCGAATGGCTGATCATGTAGGTCGTGTGCGCCAGGATCGGAAATTCCTTGCGCCGCGCGAGCAGTCCGGCTTCCTCGATGCGCCCCATGGGTAATATGGTACGTTATGGCGCCCGCTCGCTACACCTGCTACCGTGCCGCCGGCCCAATCGTGGTTGACGGCAAACTCGACGAGCCGAGCTGGCAGCTCGCCCCCAAGAGCACTCCCTTCGTCGATATCGTCACCGGCAAGCCCGCGTGGTTCGACACGCGCGTGGCGCTCCTCTGGGACAACGACAACCTGTACTTCGGGTTCTGGGTCGAAGAGACCGACGTCTGGGGCACCATGACCAAGCGCGATTCCAGAATCTGGGAGGAGAACGACGTCGAAGTCTTCATTGCCGGCCGCGACGCCTACTACGAATTCGAGATCAACGCGCTCAACACTGTTTACGAAGTCTTCTGGATCTGGAAGGACATCCACGTCCCCGGTGGCCGCTACTGGGGCCGTCCCGAATTCGACCCCGCCACGCAGCGCGCCATGGTGCTCGATGGGGTCGGCGGGCACGTCCACGAGCGCGGCGAGCGCTGGGGCTTCCTCGATTGGGATTACCCCGGCCTTCGCACCGCGGTCCACGTCGATGGCGTCGTCAACAGCCGTACCGATACCGACCGCGGCTGGACCGTCGAGGTCGCCTTCCCATGGCGCGGTCTCGGCGACATCGCCGACGGCCGCTCTCTCCCGCCCAAGTCCGATGACGTCTGGCGCATCGATTGTTCCCGCTTCGAAAAAATCGGCCGCAACCGCGAAGTGCTGGACCCCTGCGCAGGCTGGACGTGGAACCGTCACGGCCACTACGACTCCCACGTCCCCGAAGTCTTCCCTTACATCACGTTCTCCGGCGAGTCCGTGGGATAGGCGCCGCACCACGCACTTACTTCTTCACCGCGTCGGCCTTTTTCACGGGCACCGCCTTCTTGGGCGGCGGCCCGGATTTCGGCAGGGGTGCCTCCAGCGCCTTCAGCATGCCTTCGAATTGGGTGTGCAGGTCGTCGTTGATCGGGTTCGGTGGGTCCAGCGCCGCGAGTGCTTTTTGGTAGAAGCTCTTGGCTTCGTCCAGTTGCTGCTCCGTGAATGCCTGCGTTGCCTGCTGCGAAAGCCCCATCGCGTGGAACCGTGCGCGCACTGCCGTGGACCGCTCCAAGGCCTCCCGCGCCTCGGCATACTTTTTCTGCTCCGAGTAGAACACCGCGATCTTGTCCAGCGTCACCGCCACCATCGGGTGCTCCGGACCGACGTTCGTCTCCCAGAGAGACAGCAGGCGCTTGTACACCGGCTCCGCTGCGTCGTAATTCTTGAGGCCGAACAGCGCGTACGCCAATCCGTCCACCGTCGAGATCAGGTCTGCGTGCACCTTGCCGTACATCGTCTCGCGAATCACCAGCACGTGCCGGTAGGCGCCGGCCGCGTCATCGTAGGCCCGGATTGTGGTGTAGAGTTCACCGAGACGGTCGAGGTCGGGCACCAGCGACGGGTCCAGCGGTCCCGCGATCCTGGTGCGAATCTCCAGTGCGCTCTTCAACGAGCCGATTGCCGGCTCGGGCTTCTTCTGCTCCATGTAGATCTGCGCGAGGCGATGGAAATCGTCGGCCACCATGCTGCTCTCAGAGCCGTAGATGGCGGTGTGCAGCGTCTGTACCCGCCGCAGAATGTACATGGCCCGGTCGTAGTCTTTCAGGCCGCGGCAGAAACCGACGGAGATCAGAAGGTCGTCCGGAATCTTCGGGTCGCGCTGTCCGAGAATGTTCTCGCGCCACGTGATCGCCTGCTGGAGCCAGTTGTCGGCATCCGCAAACTCTCCCTCCGCTCCGCGCACGCTGACGATCCGCTTGAGCACGTCGTAGCGGACAGGATCTTCTTTGGGAGCCTTCTGCGCCAGTTCCCAGGCGCTCAGGAAGAGCTGACGCGCACCCTCGTAGTCGCCCTTCAGATGGGCCGCATTGCCATCCGTCACGAATCCCGCGATCGCCTTCGCAGGATCTTCAATAGCAGCCTCCTGTGCGCCAAGCAGGCCGCATGCGCCAAGCACCAAAACGACGCGCCACATACTGAATTTATAGTACTAATTCTTTAGCAAGTCAACGGCCGCCGAGAACCTCGTATACGTCGTAGCGGTTCAATTCGCCGCAGCCGATGGCAAAAGGCAGATAGCCGAACCGGCTGGAGAAGAATCCGGCCCCGAGCATCCGGTTGAGGACGAACACCCCGCAGCGCCGGTCGCGGAATGACGCTAGCGCTTCCGTGTGGATGGGAAGCTCGGTGAACCGTCCGTAGTAGTCCAGGCGGCTAATCACAATCTCGTCGCCCGGACCGGGCAGCGGCGGCGTGTTGCCGAGGGCGTTGGCGCCCGCCCGCTCGGCGTATCCCAGAAAGGCCCACTGTCCACCTGCCCAGACCGTCTTGCCGCGTTTGAGAAGCGGCACGATGTGTTGCTCCACCGCCGCTCGCTGCGATCCCGCCAATGCCGAATCGCCGGCGATGATCGCCGCGCCCGCCATCCAGCCCATCGCCATCAGCAGTGCCACCGTCAGCGGATATCGCGGCTGCTGCGCCCGCGCCGCGTGCAGCACGATCAGCAGGGCTGCCGCGGGCACGCCCGGCAGCAGATACTTGGCCGCCATCTGCACGTACGGCAGCGCCGCCATGCCCGCGCAAAGCCAGACCACCAGCGGGGTCGCGTGCCGAAGATCGTTCACGATCAGTGCGCATGCCCCGGCAAAGCACAGCCCCAGCGATGCCGGCACCGCGTACTGCGCGAGGTTGGCGGACGGCGCGAAGGCGAGCGCGGTGCTCAAAATTACGATGCTCGCCGCTGCCATGGCGAACCGTCGTCCCGCCGACACCAGCACGTACGCCAGAATCGGTCCCGTGAGCGCTTCAAAACACAGAAACGCCACGAGGTTGCGCGGCACGTTTCGTAACCCCGTGAGGGATTGCAGCGCTATACCTGACCCCCGCTGCAATATCAGCCATCCTCCCACGAGCATGCCGGCAAGCGCCACTGGCCACCAGCACGCGCCTGCGCGTTTCCATTCCGATGGCATCAGCAGCAGGGCCGCCGCCAGTAGCACCGCCGCCGCGCTTCCCCGGCAGAGCACCGCCGCCGCCAGCAGGAAGCTCGCTGCTGCTCCGGCCCCGCGCCGCTGCTCCTCCCGATATGCCAGTGCCCGGTCGACTCCCCAAACCCCGAACGCCGCTGCCATCACGTCCGGCATGCAAGTCGCCGACATCGCCAGCGTTACCGGGTTCGTTCCCACCAGCACTCCCACGATGCTCGCTTGCTTGCGGTCGCACCCCATCCGGCGTGCCACGCTCACGCTACCGATCAGGAGGCCGCACAGAAACATCCATTGATACAGATGCGCCACCCACTCCCGGCTGCCCAGCGCGGCCACGGGAACCAGCAAGTACGCCGGCAGCGTGCCGCCCAGCCAGTACTCGGAAAGCAACAGCCGGTCTCCCGCGTTCCACACCTGCTCGAAGTTGCCGGGATGCAGCGGGTCCTTAAGAGCATGCTCCGCCGCGCGCAGAAACAACGGGTCGTCTATGGTGAACGGCTTGTTCAGGAACGGCAGTAGCAGCAGGCTAGCCAATACGATGGCCGGCGCCGCCAGCCGAAAAGTCACCTGCGCGGCCTCGCCACAAAAACGAACTGATAACCCAGCAGCCCGGGGAAAAGCGCGGTGAAGAACCCTAGGACGGCATTGATGCAGCGCATCAGCAGGTTGTCCGGGTCGAGCCCCAACACCAGCTCCAGCGGCATCACGGTGGCCTTCATCTGGATCACCTCGCAGCCGTTCTCTTCCAGCAGGCGCCGGGATGTCCTGCGCGTAAAAAATCGCAGGTGCGTCCGGTCCAGGATGCCGCGCTCCGCGTAATTGAACCGGCCCAACAGGATCGCGATCCGGACGGTGATGTTGGCCACGTTCGGCAGCGACACGATCAGCCGCCCGTGCTCACGCAGCGTGCGCCGGGCCTCGCACAATAGGCGGCCGGGCTCGGTCAGGTGCTCGAGCACGTCCAGCAGCAGCACGCAGTCGAAGCGGCGGGAGCCAAGCTCGACGGGCAGTCTGCCGCCCGACTCGATCAAGTCGATCGCGAAGTATTCGTCCAGCGCGCGGTGTTCCGCGGTATGCGGGAGCGCGTCCACACCGCTCACGCGGTTGCCGCTCTCCTTGAGCAGTGCCGCGAAGAATCCGACGCCGCAGCCGATATCCAGCACTTCCTGGTCGCGTCCGACGAAGTGCTGCGCGTAGTAGTGGCTCGACCGCTTGGAGCGCTTCAGCGGGTAGTGTACGAAGTACTCGGCGAACTCCGGCGCCCGAAACACGCTGCGGCAGGTTTTTCGATAGCGCCGCACCGCCCGCGTCACGTCCGCCGCGTACTTGAGGCCGTCCACGTAACACAGCTCGGAGCCGTAATAGGTCGGGATCGGCACTTCATGGATGCGCATGCCCTGGTGCCGCAGCTTAATGATGATCTCGGTATCGAAGTGAAAATCCCGCGTCATGTGCGAGAAGTCGATCTTCGCCAGCGCCTTCAGATTGTATGCTCGGTAGCCGGAGTGAAACTCGGTGAGGTTCATTCCCAGAGCGCGGTTTTCGAAGACCGTGAGAATGCGGTTGCCGACGTACTTGTAAAGCGGCATGCCTCCCGCGAGCGGTCCGCCGTAAGTTTGCATCATGCGTGAGCCGAACACCGCATCCGCTTCGCCTGCCACAATCGGATGGTACAGGCTCGCCACGATCTCGGGCGCGTATTGGCCGTCGCCGTGGAGCAGGATCACGATGTCAAATCCCCGCTCGATGAAGTAGCGGTAGCCAGCCATCTGGTTGCCGCCGTAGCCCAGGTTCTTCGGATGCTTCATCACGTTGAGCTTGGGAATCGCGCAGATGGTCTTCAGCCCGACCGCAACCTCGAAGGTCGCGTCCTGGCTGGCATCGTCGAACACCAGGACTTCCTCCACGCTCTTCCACACGTTGGGCGGAATGCGCCGCAGCACGGAGACCAGCGTGGACGCGGCATTGTAGGTGACCACCAGGATGCCGATGCGTTTGCCCTGGCACGGCGCCAGCGCCGGATCCTCGTAGCGCGCGAACTCGGGTTTCGGTTCGTACGCGAGGCCTTGCGGCGCGCCGATTTGGGTCATACCTTAGTTTTCCACAAAAAGTATACCGGTACGCCGGAGAGAATGAACAGGCTGCCAACGATAGCAGGCCTGGGAGTGGCAATAAACGTATTCACCACGAAGCCCACGGCGACAAGCGCAAACACCGCCAGGGTTGCCGGATACCCGCTCATCCGGTACGGCCGTGGGCGGTCCGGCTGTGTACGGCGCAACACCATGAGGCCCAGTGTGGTCAGCGCATAGAAAGCCCAGGCCGCGAACATCGCGTAGGAAGCCAAAGTCTCATAGGTTCCTGTCAGAGCCAGCAGCGCGCTCCAGGCGCCGAACATCACAATCGAGATGTAAGGCGTCTGAAATCGCGGATGAATGGCCGCAAAGCTCTTGAAGAACAACCCGTCGCGGGCCTGCGCAAAGTAGATCCGCGGCGCCGTCATGCTCCACCCGTTGATGCCGCCGACGATGGACATCAGAATCGCGAACGCGACGAAGTTTCCCCCCGCAGCGCCCAGGCACGTTCGGCGGCAAGCGCGCCCACCCGGTCCGTGGCCGCAATCTCTTCCACACTCAGCACCCGCTGGTAAGCCAGAACCGCCAGCACATAGATCGCGATCGCCGCCGCGAGCCCCAGGGTGATGCCCAACGGCAGATTACGCTTGGGATTTTTGACCTCGCCGGCCACGAAGCTCAGGGCGACCCAGCCGTCGTAGCTCAGCACGCACGAAATCATGGCCACGCCGAAGCCGCTGAGCGTCACCGGACCCGCCGGATCGGCCGGCGGCGACGGGTGGGCCCCGAAAAAAGCCGCCCCGATCAGGACCGCCAAGGCGCCCACCTTGATCGTCGTAAACGCATTCTGCACTGCCGCGCCGGCACGCACACCCCGATAGTTCACCAGAGTCACCGCCGCGATCAACGCCACAGCCACCACCTTCTCCGCCGCCTTCCCCATCGGCACAAAGTACCCGAGGTAGGTCGCGAACGTGATGGCCAGCCAGCCGATCGAAGCCGAAAGCACGACGAAGAAAAACGTCCAGCCGCACAGGAACGCGCAAAGCGGGCCCCATGCCTCGCGCAGAAACACGTACTGCCCGCCGGTCGCCGGAATCATCGCACCCAGTTCGGCATATGCCAATGCGCCGAAGAAGGAGACTACTCCCGTGAAGACCCACACCGCCACCATCCACCGCGCCGAAGGCAGGCTCCGCGCCACCAGGTTCGGCACCAGAAAAATGCCGGCTCCGATAATGGTCCCCACCACGATGGTGGCCGAATCGAACAGCCCGAGTTTGCGTGGAAGTTCCAAGGGAGCACGGTACGAGTCATTTTACCCCGCCCCCGAGAAGTCTTACCGCTGCACTCGCCCCGACCCGCCGCTCTTGAGCAGCGACTTCACGTCATCCGCCGTGCAGCGGTTGAAGTCTCCCGGCACCGAGTGTTTCAGGCAGCTTGCCGCCACCGCGAACTCCAGCGCCTCCTGGTGCGAAGGCAGGCATAGCAGCCCGTAAATCAAGCCGCCCGCGAAACTGTCGCCGCCGCCCACGCGATCCACGATGTGCGTGATCTCGTAGTGCCGGCTCAACAGGAAATCCTTCCGATCGTTGAAGCAGGCCGACCACCCGTTGTGCGACGCGCTCCTCGATTCGCGCAGCGTGATGGCGATCCCCTTCATTTGCGGATAGGCGTCCAGAACCTTCGCCGTGATCTTTTCGTACTGCTTGCGGTCCAGCTCGCCGGAGTGCACGTCGACGTCCGCCTGAATGCCGAGCGCCATCTGCACGTCTTCCTCGTTGGCGATCGCGATGTCGACGAACTTCGTCAGTTCGCTCATCACCTCGGCCGCCGTCTTGCCGTACTTCCACAGGTTCTTGCGATAGTTGAGGTCGCACGAAACCGTCAGACCCATCTCGCGCGCCTTCTTCACCGCCTCCATCGCGAGTTCCGCGGCGCTGGCGCTGATCGCCGGAGTGATTCCGGTGGTGTGGAACCACTGGGCGTCCGCGAAGATTTCCTCCCAGCGGAAGTCACCGGGCTTGGCCAGCGCGATCGTGCTGCCCGCGCGGTCGTAGACCACCTTCGAAGGCCGCTGATTGGCCCCGCCCTCCAGGTAATAGATCCCCATGCGGCCCTTGCCGCGGACGATGCGCGAGGTATCCACCCCGAACCGCCGCAATTCGCCCACACAGGCGTCCGCGATGGGATTCTCAGGCAGCGCCGTCACATACACCGACGGCACCCCGAACTGCGCGACCGACACGGCGACGTTGGCCTCGCCGCCCCCGAACGTCGCAACGAACTGCGGCGTTTGCAGAAACTTCTCCATTCCCGGCGGCGCCAGCCGGAGCATGACCTCGCCAAACGTAACAATGCTTTTCGCCATAGTTGATATGCGATCACGATTTTAGCGGCTTTCGTCAAGCCAATCGGTCGACTGCCTGGATCAGCGCCCGGATGTACCCATACGCAAACGCGAACGACTGCAGCCCACCGGGATCGCCCGGCGCCACCGGCACGTGGTCCGGCATCAGCAGGTACGGATACCCGACCTCTTTGTAAACCTGGATCGCCTTGACGAAATCGACGTCGCCGTCATCCGGGAACGTCTCCACAAACTCATCGCGGCGTCCCCGGATATTGCGGAAGTGCACGTTGAAGATCTTCTGCCGCGACCCGAAGTAGCGGATTACGTCGTAGATCTCCTTGCCCGGATCCTGCAGCATCTCCGAGACCGTCCCCTGGCAGAAGTTGAGCCCATGATATGGACTCTCCTTGATCGTGATAAACCGCTTCAGGCCGTCCACCGTGCCGAGCACGCGCGTGACGCCTTGGTAACCCTCGGGCGGCACGCCGGGATCGTGCGGGTGGCACGCCATGCGCACCTTATACTCCTCCGCCACCGGAATCACGCGCTCCAGGAAATAGGTGATCCGTTCCCACGCCATGTCTGCCGTCACTCGCCCCGCGCGCGTCAGAGGCGGATCGGGATGCGCATCTTTCAATCGCCACGTGCTGTACGTAGCATCGCCGCGGCCCGGCGACCGCCCCGTGCGCAGCACACCCAGGATGCTCATGTTGTACTTGATCGATGGAAGTCCGGCTGCCGCGCAGTTGCGGATCAAGGTCTGCAGCGCCTCGATATCGCGATCGCGCTCCGGGCTCTGCGCGAGCATGATCGCCGGGTGCCGCTCGCGATCGATGTGGCTCGAAGCCAGGAACGGCGGAGCGACGCAATCGATGGCTACCCCGTTCTTCTCCGCCAGGTCGCGCATGCTCTTCAGCTCATCCACGGTCGCGTACAGGCGTCCATCGGCGATCGTCGGGTAGCCGCAGATGTTGCGCACTCCGTACCTCGCGAGGTACTTGAGATGCGTGTCGTTTGTGGGAGCGCTCTGGCATCCGAGCTTCATGCGCGCCGGAGGGCCGGAGGCCGCCTGCGCTGCACGGGGCGCGAGAGTGCTCGAAAGCGCCGCTGCCGCGGCGCCGGACGAGGAGACAAACTTCCTGCGATTCATGAAATAAGAATACCTTGACTTTAACGTTCCAGAAATGATAGCTTCCCTCCCAGTAACGCAGACCTCCAGGCCTGCCCGTCGTAACCAGGAGGGGTCCATGCAGATCAATCGCGCTGTCCTTTGTCTCGTCTTCGCCGCTGTCTTGTACGCCCAGGGCGACCGCGGCACCATCACCGGCACCGTCACCGATTCCACCGGTGCTCCCATTCCCAACGTCGTGGTCAGCATCGTCAACACCGCCACCAACACCGCCGTTCGCGTCACCAGCACCAGCACCGGCGAGTACAGCGTGGCCAGTCTTCAGCCCGGCGACTATCGCGTCGAAATCGCCGCCGCGGGATTCAAGCGCTTCGTAGAGAGCGGTGTCCGCGCCGCCGCCGGCGGCACTGTGCGCCTCGACGCCCGGCTCGAAGTCGGCCAGGTCAACGAATCCGTCGAGGTCACGGCCCAGGTAGCCGGCCTGCAAACCGAGAATGCCAAGGTCACCAGCTCCGTCGAGAACAGATCCATCGACGAGTTGCCTCTGGTGGTCGGCGGCGCCATGCGCAGTCCCTTCGACCTCGTGACCATCATCCCGCAGGCGCGCGGCAGCGGGACCTCCCTCATGATCGGCGGCGGGCAGGCAGCCGCCTGGGGCGCCACGCTCGACGGCCTCCTGGTGAACACCAATCGCTCAGGCGACGCGGGAGAGACCGCTTACCTCACGCCCTCCGTGGAAGCCATTACCGAGTTCGCCGTCGATAACAACGGCTTCAAAGCCGAGTATGGCCAGGCTGGCGGCGGCCTGATTTCGTTCGCGTCCAAATCCGGCACCAACGCCTTCCACGGCACCGCGTACGAATTCCTCCGCAACGACCACTTCGACGCCCGTGGCTTCTTCGCCACGCAGCGTTCCATCTACAAGCAGAGCGATTTCGGCGGCTCCCTCGGCGGCCCCATCATCATCCCCAAGCTGTATCACGGCAAAGACCGCACCTTCTTCTTCGTGACCTATGAGGGTTTCCGCAACCGCATCGGCTCCAATGGCGGCACCCTCACCGTTCCCACGCCCGAAATGTACCAGGGCGACTTCTCCAAATGGGTCGACTCCAAAGGCGCTCTCCTGCCCATCTACGACACCAGCACCACGCGCCCCAATCCCAACGGCAGCGGTTTCGTCCGCGACCCCTTCCCCGGCAACCAGATCCCGCAGAACCAGTTCAGTGCCGTCAGCAAACAGGTCCTCACGTATGCGCAGGGCGCGACGCCGAATCGCCCCGGCCTGGTTCCGGGAACCTCCGCCTACGTGCGCAACAACTACATCGTCACCGGAGGCACCACCGCCAGTCCCACCGACAAGATCAGCGCCAAGGTGGACCACAATATCGGCTTTCGTCAGCACCTCGACTTCTTCCTCAACCGCACCGTGTACGACAGCGGCCCCGGTCCCAGCGGCGCCGTGGGTCTGCCCCAGCCGCTGTGGAATGGACAGGTCTCCCACTACGAGGCCAGCGTGTACCGCCTCAGCTACGATTTCACCGTCACGCCCCGGCTGCTGAATCACTTCTCGGTCGGCGGCAACACCTTCTTCAAGAACTCGTACTCACCCAACGCGCTCAAGAACTGGCAGGGCAAGGTCTGCATCAAGAACGCCGTCGATTGCACCGTCAACTTCCCGAACATTTCCTTCAGTGACCAAACCGGCTGGGGAAGTTCCAGCTTCAACGGCACCGAACAGCCCAACTGGTCCATCAAGGAGGACCTGAGCTGGACCCGCGGCGCGCACAGCCTGAAATTCGGCTACGCCTTCACCAGCCAGCGAGCCAATGGGTTCGGCCAACAGAACATTGCCGGCCAAGCCACGTTCAGCTTTCTGGAGACCGGCGTCCCCGGCGTCACCAACGCCACCAGCGGGAGCTCGTTCGCGTCATTCCTGCTGGGCAACGCCGATAGCGGCGCCACCGAGACCATCCGCTACGTCCCGCAAACCTTCGGCTATCACGGCTTCTACGCTCAGGACGACTGGCGCATCAGCAAGCGCCTGACGCTCAACCTCGGCCTCCGCTACGAGTTCACGCTGCCGCCCGTCGCCGGGGGCGACCAATACGAAGATTTCTCGCCCACCACACCCAACCCCGCGGTCAACAATTACCCCGGGGCGCTCATCTTCGCCGGCACAGGACCGGGCCGTCAGGGCACGCGCAGCCTCGTGCCCGGTTGGTACGGCGGCCTTGGACCGCGCGTCGGGTTGGCTTATTCGCTGAACTCCAAAACGACCATACGGTCCGGCTTCGCCCGCTCCTTCAGCCGCGTGACGGTGGTGGCCAGCAGCAGCCACTACTCGGGCTTCATCGGCCAGTACAGCTTTGCCTCGACCAACCAGGGCATCACGCCGGCCTTCAACTGGGACGTCGGCCTGCCCTCGTACCCGCTGCCTCCGCAGATCGACCCCGCCTTCTCCAACAACCAGAACACGGACTACTGGCAGGGCCAAAACGCCACGCGCGCCCCGGAATCTTACAACTGGACCTTCTCCATTCAGCGCGAAATTACTCGCAACACGACCCTCGAGCTGAACTACAACGCCACGGTCGGCGCGCACCTGCAATCCGGGCTCGTGAACATCAACCAGGTGCCGATGTCGGTCGTCAACGGCTTGATCGCCAAACTCGGTCCCACCCAGGCCATCAGCCTGCTCAATTCCAACATCACGTCGCCAGCCGCCGTCGCTGCCGGAATCCCGATTCCCTATCCCAATTTCACCAACCCCGCCGTGCAGCGCTCGCAGACCGTGAACCAGGCCCTGCGCCCGTTCCCGCAGTACCTGACCATCGACACCAGCCAGAGCGGCGGCGACAAGAGCGGCCACTCCACCTACAATGCCATGGTGGTCCGCCTCGATCACCGCTTCGGCCACGGCCTCAATCTGCAATGGAGTTATGCACTTTCCAAGTTACTCACCGATTCCGATACCTATTACGCCAATGGCGGCTTCGCCCAGGATCAGGGCAACCGCCGCCTCGAAAAATCCATCGGCCAGTATGACCAGACACACGTGCTGAAGCTGAACACGATCTACGAACTCCCCTTCGGCAAAGGCCGCCGCTGGGTGACCCACGGATTCCCCAATTG
>Ga0335079_10001101_pt1 | contig 30759 bp, 16 predicted proteins | sample Lox_Sample_33_FD_206719 | JGI IMG/M metagenome (GOLD analysis project Ga0335079, IMG submission 206719) | Soil microbial communities from Loxahatchee National Wildlife Refuge, Florida, United States - Lox_Sample_3.3 | ecosystem: Environmental > Terrestrial > Soil > Wetlands | place: USA...
CGCGTCCGTTCCTTCTCCAGTGCCTTCAGCGCAATCGAATCCAGATCGCCGCGCATCTGTCTGGCCAGGGCAACCGGCTCCGTCTTCCGCTTATGCGCCACGTCCGTCAACGTGGCAGGGTCTTGCGTGCGGATTCTGGTGCTCAGCTTTGGGGGCTCTTCCTCGCGCAGCTTCCGGAAGAACTCCTCGAGGGCGATCTTGCGCAAGTCCAGCGGCGGACCGCCTGCCAACAGCTCATAAAAGATGATGCCGAGCGAATAGACGTCGGTGCGTGTATCGATATCCTCACTCGATGAAAGCGCCTGCTCCGGACTCATGTATTCCGGGGTCCCGATCATGGCGCCCACGCGCGTGTGGATGGTGTCGGTGGTGAGTTTCCGGGCCAGCGCCTTCGCCACTCCGAAGTCGATGATCTTGGGCGCCGCCTGGCCGTCCACCTCCGTTACCAGGATGTTGGACGGTTTCAGGTCACGGTGGATGATGGCTTTCTGATGGGCGTGCTGGACGCCTTCACAGACGTGCATGAAGAGTTGCAGGCGTTCGCGGGTACACAGCCTGTGATCGTCGCAGTAGGCATTGATCGGAACGCCCGCGACGTACTCCATGACAAAGTATGGCGCGCCCTGAGCGGTGGACCCAGCGTCGAAGACTTTGGCGATGGCCGGGTGGTCCATCAAGGCCAATGCCTGGCGCTCGGATTCGAAGCGTGCGATGACTTCGCGGGAATTCATCCCGGCTTTGATCAGTTTGAGTGCAACGCGGCGGTGAACCGGTTCTCTTTGCTCGGCGAGCCAGACCTCGCCCATGCCGCCCTCGCCGATTTTCTGCAGCAGCCGATAGCGATCAATCACTGCGGCGGCAGGCGCCGAGGGGGCGATAGACTCGGTAGGCCCACTGGTTTCAGTGGGGCCAGCGCGCTCGTCAGGACCGGACTGTGGTTGGGGTGACAGCCTTCGCAAAACCCCCAAGGGAGTATACCAGCAAAGTCAAGACGGGCTGGAGGCCGTTGCACTGGACCGGGACATAACAGATAATCAAGTCCGTAAGTTGTGTTTCGTATCCCGCGCGATGTCAGGGCCTGGCTTCCGGCACTTCTTCTCTCGCCCGCGCTGTCTTTTGGCGCGCCGGACAATTGGATTCCCGCGCGGTGGACGGGCGGGCCGCTGGAGCTTGCGAGGCGGGACAAGGCGGGGGACGCAGCGGTGCGCGAGGCGATTGCGAACTGGTACGACCCCGCGACGCTCGACCTGCTGCGGGGCTCGCCGATCAACTGCCTGCTGGTGCCGTGGAGCGGCGGCGCGGCGGAGGAGACGGAGCGGCGGCAGCAGGAGCTTGTGAAAGCGTATGCGGATGAAGCGCACCGACGCGGGCTGGCGGTCCTGGGGTTGGTCTATCCCGGAGCCGAGCCGGCGAGGTTCGTGCGTGCGGCGGCGGATGCGCGGCTGGACGGGTTTGTGCTCGAGGGCACATTTCCTGCGGGATTTGCGGCACGGATCGATGGGCCGGTGGTGATCCCGCAGATTGGCGAATCGCCCAGCGCGCGCAACCTGGCCGATATGGGAATCCGGGCCGCGCCATCGAGCGAGCCGTGGATTCAATCCAACGTCTGGCTGGTGCGGGCGGCGCGGTTTTCCGATCCACGAAAACCTGTGTGGATCAGCTACCGGATCGAGCACGCGAAGGAGGCGGATTATCTGCGGGCAATTGCCGACGCGGCGGTGGCGGGCGGGCGCTGGATCGTGGACCTCGACGACGGGCTGAGGGTGAAGCTGCGGCGCGGCGACGCGGGCGCGCTGGGGACGTGGCGGCGGATTGCGGACTGCCTGCGCTTCGCCGAGGACCACTCGGCGTGGCGAGGGCTCGAGCCATACGGCAACCTGGGCATTGTGGTTGGGACCGGCAGCGAGATGGAAGATGAGTATCTGAAGCTGGTGGCACGGCGGCAGGTGCCTTACCGGCCGATCGCGCGGGCGCATTTGGACGCTGCGGCTCTGGCAGGGCTTCGCGCGGTGCTGGCGACCGGGCTCGCGCCTCCCACGGCAGCGGAACGGAAGCTGGTGCGGGCGTTTGCGGAGAACGGCGGGCTGGTGGTGGGCGGGCCCGAATGGGGCGAGATCCCGACGGGCGAACCGTACGTGGAGCGAGCTTGCGGGAAGGGCCGCATGGCGCTGTACCGGAGCCCGGACCCCGAGTCCATCGCGCGCGAGATGCGCGAGCTGCTGACCCTCAAGGACGCGGGCCTGATTGCGTTCAACGTGCCTTCGGTCATCATCTATGCCAGCCGGGAGCCTGGCGGAAGGCGGCTGCTGGTACAGTTGCTCAACTACTCGGATTCGCCGGCGACCGACATCACGATCCGGATGAGCGGAACCTTCAAGACCGCGCGGCTGGTCAGGCCGGGCGCGGCACCGGTCGCGCTGGAGACGAGCGCGGCGAACGGCGAAACCGACATCACCATTGCGAAGCTGGGGCTTTGGGGTGGAGTCGTACTGGAAGGAGAAACGCCATGAAAGACGCGAAGGCCACTTTTACACGCCGTGGCTGGCTGGCAGCGTGCGGCGCCGCGGCATACGCGGGATCTGCCGCGTCCGCCGATCCCCAAACTCCGGCGGCGTCCGCTCCGTCGGCACCGGTCGCCATCGCCAAGGTAGCGAGCTATGACGAGGACCTGGTGGCGCAGTTCCGCAAGCTGTTCGACCAGATCGGCGGCATTCAGAGCCAGGTGCAGGGCAAAACCGTGGCGATCAAGGTGAACCTCACGGGCGGCAACCGCTTCGAGGGTTACACAGCGGGCGATACACACTGGGTGCATCCCAAAGTGGTGGGCGCGGTGACAGCGGCGCTGGGGCAGTTGGGGGTAAAACGTATCCGCATACTGGAGAGCGCGGGCGGACGCCGTCCGGATTACAAGCTGGAGGACAAGCTGCTGCAGGGCGGGTGGGACGTGAATGCCATCCGCAACGCGGCGCCGCTGGTGGAATTCGAAGACACCAACGGGCTGGGCTTCGGCAAACAATACTCCACGTTCCGGGTGAAGACGAAGCCCTACATTTTTCCGGCCTTCCAGTTGAACCACTCTTATGAAGATTGCGATTTCTTCGTGAGCCTGGGCAAGGCGAAAAATCACGAAGAGATGGGCGTGACAATGTCGATCAAGAACATGTTCGGGGTGACGCCGACGGCGCTATACGGCGGGCGCGAGCGCATTTTTCATTACGGACAGGTTCAGGCGCCCGCGGGCGCCACGGCGGAGCTGGACCCGCAATCCAACCGGTACGAGGGGTGGCGGCTGCCGCGCATCCTGGTGGACATTATCGGCGCGCGGCCCATCGACCTGGCGATCAACGATGCGATTGTTTCGACGTGCGGCGGCGAGGGGCCTTGGGTGCTGGGCGCGAAGCCGATTCATCCCGGGTTCCTGGTCGCCGGCCGCAACTGCGTAAATACGGACACGGTCACGATGGCGACCATGGGATACAATCCGCGCGCGGGGCGGCACGAAGCGCCGTACCGGCTTTACAAAGGTCCGGGCAATCATCCCAAGGAGCAACTGACACCGGCAGACGAGAGATTTCAGTATGCCGACAACATGATGCTGCTGGCGGAGGCGGTGGGGATCGGGTCGGCGGACCTGGGCAGGATCGATGTTCGCGGGGTGCCGATCGCCGAAGCCCTGTTCGACTTCGAAGCTTTCTGGAAGAACCAGATGCCGAAGGAGAAAGGGTGAGGGGACGTCCGAAACCGTCAACCAGATGACATTATCGTACTTCGCTGGGATAGCTGGCGGCTGACGGCTGAAAGCTGACGGCTTCTTATTCGGGGATTTCGAAGTCGACCAGCTCGCCGCGGAAGCCGCGGGTTTTCCAGGCACCGAAGGCGATGCCGGCGGCCATCCAGATGCTGCCGGCGATCTGGGCGGTGCGGCTGAGGTTCAGCCAGAGGAGCAGGCAGACGGCAAACCCCAGAACGGGAGGGAGCAGGTTGCGCATCTCTTTCTTGTTTTCGCGGATGTAGTAGCGCACGAGGGCGGCGGCGTTCACGCCCATGAAGGCGATCAGGGCGCCGAAGTTGAGCATCTGGGCACCGAGGTCGTAGTCGATGATGAAGGCTCCGATGAGGCTGACGACGCCCACGAAGACCACGTTGTTGCGGGGAACATGACGCTGGGGATCGATTGCGCCGAAGAATCCTCTGGGCAGGGCGTTGCTGCGTCCCATGCCGTAGAGGAGGCGTGCGGCGCCGAGCTGAGCGCCCATGCCGGAGCCGAAATTCGCGACGACGAGCGTCATGCCGACGATGGCGAACAAAGGCGCCCAGGTGCGGCCGGCGGCGTATACGAACGCGGTGGTCTCGTCGGGGAAGGGTTCGGAGGCGGGCCAGGCGAGCTGCGCGGCGTAGACTTCGAGTGCGGAGAGAATGCCGATTACCACGCAGGTAAGAACCGTCGCGAGCAGGATGTTGCGGCGCGGATTTTCGGCTTCTTCGGAGAGCGTGGAGATGCCGTCGAAGCCAATGTAGGTGAGGACGGCGATGGAAGTGCCGCCGAGGACTCCGCCGACGGAAAAGGTGGCGGGGTCGTAGAAGGGGCGGGTGAAGAAGCCGGCGCCATCGTGCGGATGGCCGAAGATGTAGCGGGCGGCGCAGACGAAGAAGATCGCGATTACAATGCCCATGCCTGCGGCGAGGCCGGCGTTCATGCGCGCGGAAGTGCGGATTCCCTGGATATTGAGGCCGGTGAAGAGGAGCGCGAAGAAGATGGCCCACGCCCAATACGGCACGGCGGGGGCGAAGACGTGCGCCTGCTGGCTTATCCAGACGATACAGATGAGGGGATTGAGCATGTAGTCCATGACCATGCTCCATCCGGTGATGTAACCGAGGGCGGGATTGATCTCCTGGCCGACGTAAGTGAATGCCGAGCCGGCGCTGGGATAGGCGCGCGCCATGCGGCCGTAACTGATGGCGGTGAACAGCATGGCGACCATGGCGATCAGGATGGTGGTGACGACGTGGCCGCGGCCGCGATTGCTGAGTACGCCGAAGACCGACATGGGGGCGGTGGGCTGAATCACGATTACGCCATAGAGGATGAGGTCCCACAGGCTGAGCGTGCGGCGCAGGCGGTTCGGCTGGACGGCCGAAGTGGACATAAGAACTCAATTGTGCCACAAGGCGGCGAGCTTTCGACCGCGCATTGGAGAGTTTGCGATACGATACACCGTGAGAACGGGAGCGGAGGTAAAGATTTGACCAGGACAAGCATTGCTCTGCTGGCGATTCTTTCGGGAGTGTTCCCATGCCTCGCCGCCGACGGGTCCAGAATCGACCTGGCGAAGGGGTGGTGGATTCAATCGTCCGCCAAGGCGGCAGAGAAAGGCGACGCGATCTCGGGTGGGAAGTATGCGCCGTCCGGATGGTATCCGGCGAGCGTACCGACGACGGTGGTGGCGGCGCTGGTTCAGAACAAGGTGTACCGAGATCCGTACTTCGGGATGAATCTGCGATCGATTCCGGGCACGACTTACGGCATCGGGACTAACTTCGCCAACCTGCCCATGCCGGCGGACAGCCCGTTCGCGGTTTCGTGGTGGTATCGCACAGCATTCCAGCTTCCGCCTTCGGTGAAGGGAAAGCGGCTGTGGCTGAACTTCGACGCGATCAATTACCGCGCCAATATCTGGCTGAACGGACGGCAGGTGGCAAAGTCGGACGAGGCGGTGGGCATGTACCGCATGTTCGAGTTCGACATCACGGATATCGCGCTGCCAGGAGCGACCAACACGCTGGCGGTGGAGGTGATTCCGCCGACGCAGACCGATCTGACGATTACGTACGTGGACTGGAATCCGATGCCGACGGATAAAAACATGGGGCTGGTGAGGGATGTGTACATCCGGGTGAGCGGGCCCGTGTCTGTGCGGAATACGCAGGCGGTGACGCGGCTGGAGAACCACGGCGATCTGGCTCACGTGACGCTGTATGCCGATCTGAAGAACACCGCTGCCAGCGCGATCGAAGGCACCCTCAAGGCGGCGTTCGACAACGTGGCGGTCTCAAAGAAGGTCCGGCTGGAGGCGAACCAGAGCACACGCATCGCGATGCCGGCGGAAGATGTCGCTCGTCCGAAGCTGTGGTGGCCGTACGGGCTGGGGGCGCAGGACCTGCATCACTTGCGGATGGAGTTCGAGACGGGCGGGGCGGTGTCGGACCGCGAGGAAGTGGATTTCGGAATGCGCGAGTTCGCGTCCGAGGTGGATGCGGAAGGACACCGGCTATTCACTTTGAACGGAAAGAAGATTCTGATCCGTGGAGGCGGGTGGTCGTCGGATATGATGCTGCGTTACGACGACGAGCGCGAGGATAACGAAATCCGCTACGCGAGGGATATGCATTTGAACACCATCCGGCTGGAAGGCAAGATGATGAACCAGCATTTTTTCGACACTACGGACCGATACGGGATGCTGGTGATGCCGGGATGGTGCTGCTGCTCGTATTGGGAGCGGTGGCGGAATTGGAAGCCGGACGACTATCGGATTGCGGGGGAATCGCTGCGGGACCAGATCCGGCGGCTGCGGAACCACGCGAGCGTGTTCGTGTTCCTCTACGGCAGCGATAATTCGCCCAATGCCGAGGCCGAGCAGGTCTATTTGAAGGTGCTGGAGGAGGAGCACTGGCCGAATCCTTATGTCTCTTCGGCGGCGAAGGCGACCACACCCGGCGCGGGACCGACCGGCGTGAAGATGACCGGGCCTTACGAGTACGTGGCACCGAATTACTGGCTGCTGGATCGCACGCGGGGCGGGGCGTTCGGATTCAATACCGAGACCAGCCCGGGTCCGGCGATTCCGGTGCTGGAAAGCCTGAAAGAGATGCTGCCCAAGGAACACCTGTGGCCGATCGACGAGTTCTGGAATTTTCACGCGGGCGGGGGCGGCTACCGCAACGTGAATGTGTTCACGGCGGCGCTGGCGGGGCGGTACGGAAAGGCGGCCGATCTGAACGACTATCTGCGCAAGAGCCAGGCGATGACTTACGAGGGCGAGCGGGCGATGTTCGAGGCGTTCGGCCGGAACAAGTACGCCGCGACCGGGGTGGTTCAGTGGATGTTGAACAACGCATGGCCGTCGATTATCTGGCACCTCTACGACTGGTATCTGCGGCCGGGCGGCGGATACTTCGGCACCAAGAAGGCGAACGAGCCGGTGCACGTGCAGTATTCGTACGACGACCGGTCGGTTGCGGTGGTGAACTCGTATTACCGGAGGTTTTCGGGTTACATGGTAGCGGCGAAGGTTTACAATCTCGATCTTACGGAGAAGTTCTCCAAGACGGCGACGGTGGATATCGGCGAGGACGGTGTCGTCCGGGTGTTCGAGTTTCCGGAGATTGAGGGACTTAGTACCACTTATTTTGTCCGGCTCACACTGCAGGATTCCGCGGGTAAGCCGGTCAGCTCGAATTTCTACTGGCTTTCGACGCAACCCGATGTTTCCGATTGGGCCGCCGGCAATGGGCGCTACACGCCGATTAAGACGTACGCCGACCTTACGGGCCTGGAGAAACTGGCTCCGGTTAAGGTGAAAGCCACGTCCCGGGCCGAACAGAAGGGTGGAGAAGAGGTGCAGCAGGTGACGGTGCAGAACACGGGCTCGGCGCTGGCGTTCATGGTGCACCTGACCGTTCACAAAGGACCGGACGGCGCCGATATCAATCCCGTGTACTGGGAGGACAATTACTTCGAGCTGATGCCTGGTGAGAAGCGCGAAGTTACGGCGACTTACCAGCACAAACTGTTGGGCGGCGCGAAGCCGCAGGTCAAAGTGGACGGGTGGAATGTCGAGTAGCGCGCTGATAGGGGTGGTGGACATCGGCGGCACGAAGATCGCGGTGGGAGCGATATCCGAAGAGGGCGTCGTGGTGGGCCGGTCGGAGTTCCCGACGATGCCGGCGGCCGGGTTTGCGGCGGCCATGCAGCGCACGGCCGAGATGCTGCGGCAAACGAGCCGGCAGGCGGGCACGGCTTTTTGCGGCATCGGCGTGGCGTGTCCGGGCCCGCTGGATCCGCTGGCGGGCGTGGTGGGCGATGTCGGCACACTGCCGGGGTGGCGAGGCGGCAACATCACCGCCGCGCTGTCGGAAGAGTTTGGCGTGCCGGTCGCGGCGGAGAACGACGCGGACTCGGCGGCGCTGGCGGAGGCGGACTCGGGGGCTGGGAAGGGCAGCAGCCGCTTGATTTATGTGACCGTGAGCACGGGGATCGGGGCGGGAATCATCCTCTCAGGCGAGTTGTATCGCGGAGTGGAGGGCGCGCACCCGGAGATCGGGCATCACGTGCTGGACTGGTCGGGGCCGCGGTGTTACTGCCGTGCGCGCGGGTGTTGGGAGGGCTTGGCGAGCGGGCCGGCGATGACGGCGTGGGTTCGGGAGCAGAATCCGCAGGCCGAAGAATTGAGCGCTGCGCAAATCTGCGAACGGGCGCGAGCGGGCGACGACCTGGCGCGCCGCGCGGTGGCGCGCGAGGGCATGTATCTGGGGCTCGGACTGGCCAACCTGATCACCATGTTTACGCCGGATACGATCGTGCTCGGCGGGGGCGTGATGAAGAGCGCGGATCTGTTCATGGATCGCATCCACGAAGTGATTCGCGAGGTGTGCACGCAGGTGCCGGCGGAAAAGACCGCGATCCGGCTGGCCTCGCTGGGAGCGAACACCGGCCTCGCCGGAGCGGCGCGCGCGTGGATGCACCGGTACCGGAGATGAGGCGAATGCCATGGTGATCGAAGGCGGCTATTTTCGCGACATTCTGGCGCAGCCCGCGGCTCTGGAGGACACGCTTGCGGGGCTGGACCCGGCAGTGCTGTGCGACGTGGCGAAACTCTGGAGCGAAGGCCGCTTCGATCGCGCGGTGCTCACGGGGATGGGCGGATCGTATTGGGCGCTGTATCCGCTGCACCTCGCGCTGCTGAAGGAGCGCCGGAACGCGCTGCTGGCGGAGACCTCGGAGCTGATTTATTCGCTGACGGGACTGCTGAATTCGCGGACGCTGCTGATCGTGTGTTCGCAATCGGGACGGAGCGCGGAGACCGTGCGGCTGCTGGAAGGCAAGCCGGCGGATTGCTACACGCTGGCGGTCACCAACACGCCGGATTCGCCGCTGGCGGCGCGGGCGGATTGCGTGGTTCTGACCCGCGCGGGCGAAGAGTTCACGGTTTCTTCGAAGACGTATGTCACGGCGCTGATGGCGTTGAAGTGGGTGGGGGACGCGCTGGAGGGTATCGGCGAAGCTGAGTCGCGCGATGAGTTGGCGCAGGCGCCGCCGGCGGTGGCGGAATATCTGCGGGAGTGGCGGAGTCACGTAGCGCGGGCCGAAGCCGAATTGACCGGGGTGCGGGACGTGTTCGTGCTGGGGCGCGGGGCGTCGCTAGCGGCAGCCGGCACGGCGGGGCTAATCATCAAGGAATCGACGCACCGACACGGGGAAGGCATGAGCGCGGCGGCTTTCCGGCACGGGCCGTGGGAGATGATGCATCCGGGTCTGTTCGCGCTGGTGCTGGCCGGAGACGATCCGGGCCGGCTGGCGGAGAGGCTGGTGAGGGACATTATCGATGCGGGTGGGCGGGCGGCGCTGTTTCGCGGGGCGCGCGTGCCGGCTTCGGTGAGGCCGATTGTCGAGATTCTGCCGGTGGAGATGCTGACGCTGGCGCTGGCGTCGCTCGACGGGCGCGAGGCGGGGCGGTTCGTGCGGGCCACGAAGGTTACAACGACGGAGTGACTCCCGGGCTACCGGGCCGGTCCGAAGCGCTGCTGCAGCCAATCGGCGACGATTTCCAGAGCCTTGGGGGAGATGGTCTCCTCGATCTCGCTGTATTCGTCGGGGGCGCATTTCACGCAGGTCTGGAAGAGATGATTCAGTCCGGGCAGCTTGCGAACGGTGACATCGCGGTTGCCGGCTTTTTTGAGCGCCGCCTCCCAGGCGGGGAGGTTCTGATCCGCAATCACCTGCATGTCGCGATCTCCATTCAGGGCCAGCACCGGGCACTTTACCTTCTCGAGCGCGACCGCCGGATCGTAGGTGATGAAGAAGCGCATCCACGGGCCGAGCATGGCCTTGATCTGTGCCTGGGCGGCCGGGGAGTCGCCGAAGATGCCGCCCAAGGCTTTGGCGGCCTGGGCGCGGTCGCTGAGGTCCATGGCGGCCATGATGCGATTGTGCATGGCCCGGTCACCATCCAACTCCGCTTCGGAGGCGCCGGCGGCGCGCCGGATCGCCCTTCCTTGCGCGTACAGGACGTCTCCGCCCTTGACACCGTTTCCGGCCAGCGAGACGACGAATGCCACACTCGAATTTCGTGCCGCCACCATGGGGCCGATCACGCCGCCTTCGCTGTGGCCGATGAAGCCGATGCGCTTGGGATCGACGGCCGCGCGCGTCTGGAGATAGGCGAGCGCGGCCTCGGCGTCGGTGGAGAGGTCGGCGGTGGTGGCGGCATCGTAGTCGCCGCTGGAACCGCCTTCGCCCCGGTCGTCGTAGCGCAGGACGGCGATGCCGTTGCGGGTCAGGTAGTCGGCGATGACCAGGAACAGCTTGTGGCCGAAGATGGTGTCATCGCGGTCCTGGCGGCCGCTGCCATTGAGGAGCACGGCGGCGGGGAAGGGACCCTTGCCGGGCGGCAGGGTCAGGGTAGCGGCCAGGTGAATGGTTGCCGCCCGATTTTCGAAGACGACATCTTCGGATGAGTAAGGGTAAGGCGGACGCGGCTCCTGCCGGCGCTGCGCGAATCCGGCCGACGCCAGGATCGCACACAGCAAGACTCGAAACACTCTGCGATCAGGGTAACAGACGGCAGAGAACAGGGCAGGTCGGGAACCTGCCCCACGGTCAAAACTGCAGGCGTAGCGACATGGACATCTGGCGCGGGTTGGCGGCGGCGGTGTAGCGGCCGAGGTTGGCGTTGGTCTGCTGAAGGACGCCGGTCTGCCAGAGGGGCCAGTTGTACTGCGGGCTGGTGTTGGCCGCGGTGAATTGCGTGTGGTTGAAAATGTTGTACATTTCGGCGCGAAAGATAATCTGGCGCTTTTCGCTCTTGAGCGGAAAGGCCTTGCCGAAGGTCACGTCCCAGTTGAAGACCTGCGTGCCGGGGAGCGGGATGATGCTTCCGGCGCCGGCGTTTCCGAAGCACTCCATGGACTGACCTACGCCCTGCTGGGGCGTAGCCCCCGGAGTCCAACTGCAGGGGAAGGGAATCACGAAGGCGCTCATGTTGAGGATCTGGTTGCCGGGCGTGCCATTCGCGTTGGCGCCCGGGGCGGGCACCAGAGGTGTGTTACCGGCGAAGGACACCTGGCCTGAGGAAAGCTGCGGGTTTCCCACGATGAACATGCGCGCGCCTTCGTAGCCACCGGTCCAGTTCATCTGGGGGTTGGTGGATGTGGTTCCGCTGAAGGAGATACCGGGCGCCGCAATGCGGAGATTGTTGTGCCACTGGGTAATGCCGGAGATGGTCCAATGGTCCGTGACCCATCCGAGAGGTTTCCTGTTCATCCTTTGCCCGAGATTCGGAACCTCGTAGACATAGTTGAACGATAGAACCTGCGGCGTGGGTTGAAAAAGGGGTCCGTAGTTACGGAACTTATCCGGGAAGTAGGGGCTCTGCGTGGGAAACTCGGAGGCGCCGTAAGCGGTCATGGTCTTGGACCATGTGTACGCCAGTCCATAGGAGAGGTGCTGCGTGAAGTTGCGCCGGAGGGTCACCTGCAGCGAGTTGTAACTGCTGGAGCCCGCGTAGTCGATGTAAGTCAGCGCGCCCAGGCCGGGAAGCGGCCGGAAATAGTTGTCGTTGAGGTTTTTGCCGTTGGTGTTGGGCGGCAGGTAGGCCACGTTGGGATTGTAGTTGGCGGGATTGTACTCGGCGTACATCGGGACGGCATTGAGCTGGCGGGTGATGCTGCGGTGGCGGCTCAGGTTGAAGACGTACGCCGTTTCAAGGACCGTGCCGAAGCCGATTTTCTGCTGGATCATGAAGCTGCCGTTGATGGTGCCGGGCACTTTCTGCTCGCCGACCGTGCCGCCGGGAGTGATGGGCGTGATGCCGGCACTGGAAGCCAGGCTGGGGATCTTGTCGACGCTGGAATAGTAGGCCGCGCGGTTGTAAATGTCAGGAGGGTTGCCGGAGAAGTTCTGGGAATTCTGAGTGGAGCTGAGGTTGTAAAACTGGCCGAAGCCGGTGCGGATGGCGGTTTTGCCGTTGCCGAAAACGTCCCAGGCGACGCCGAAGCGGAATGCGGGGATGACGGAGCGGACCGTCCAGAGAGTCAGAGGAAGGTTGGGATTGTTGTTGGTGGCACGCTCCATGCCGGGTGCGGGGGTTGGATTCGCGCCATAGCCACCGGCCGACGCGGGTACGAAGGTGCCGTTCAGAGCGAAGTAGGTCGTGGAGCCCGTGACGGGGTCGATGGCGATCTGATTGGCGGTGGGGCAGGCCCTCGTGGCGGTGGAGACCGTGCAGCCGGGGTAATAGAGGCGCATGGCCTGGGCGGGATTGTAGGAGGTGCGGACCCATTCGGTGGTGTTGTAGTCGAGGTTTTCGGTAGGTAACTGGTGGTAGAAACGCACACCAACATCGAGAGTGACGCGGCGGCTTACGCGCCAGTTGTCCTGAATGAAGGCCTCGACGTCTGTGAACCAGTAATTTCCGACGACGCGGCCGCCTTCGTTGTAACTATTGAATTGTCCGAGGAAGGCGTTGGCGTAACCATCCTGTGTATTGTTGGGCATTGCCGAGGAGCTGGCGAAGTTATAGGAGCCAAGGTAGGCACTGGCGAATTGGTTTTGCTCGACCTTTCCCGTGCGTTCGTAGTAAAGGCCGGCCTTCACGTTGTGTTTGCCCCAAACTTTGCTGATGGTGTCGTTGAAGCTGTAAATGTCGTTCCAGTTGGTGTAGGGGCACTGGGCGCTGCACGGACTGCTGTAGCTGGCTTCATTGGGCTCCTGGCCGCCGCCGAAGCTGATATCGGGGATGCCGATCTGGTAGTTCTGGCTGCCGGGAGAAAGCGTGGGGCGCGCCTTGTTCTGGTCGGCTTGGAAATTGGGATCGGTGGCGAAATTGATGAACGAGGGCGGGTTGCCCATTTGTGAACGATCGATTTGAGACTGGTCGTGGGCGTAGTAGTCCCAGGTGTTGTAGCTTTTGCCGAAGGTGAATTCGTTGACGAGGGTGGGGCTGATGGTATAAGTGATTCCGACGCCGTAGCCGTGTCCGGGGTTGGGGTGATCGATGGCCAAGGGAGCGAGTTGTCCCTGGGCGTTTTTGACCTCGCCGAAAGTGGCGGTGGTGTCGCGGTCGAAATCGTTGATGTAGCGGAACCAGCTTGTCAACTTCGAGGTCACATTGTAATCGACGCGGACCGTATCGTTGCGGCGCGGGTGGGTTTCGTTGTAACTCCAGTAGTAATTACGCTGATAGCGCTGGCTGGCGAACTGGGCGTCCTGGACGCAATGACCAGGATCGACTCCCGGCTGGCCGCAGATGTTGGGCAGGGGAAGGAAATTCAGGATGGCCTGGCCGGCTTTGGCTGCCGCCGGGTTGAGCGCCGCCAGGCCCGCGATGTTGTTATTGGGGACCGGATTGCCGGTGGTGGGGTCGGTCAGGGCGACCGGGACGCCGTTGCCGTCGGTATAGCCGGAGAAGTCGCCGGCGCGCTGCGCCGCTGTCGGCATGTTGGCGTAACCGCTGAGGGTGGCGGGCTTCTGCTTGGTGTACTCCTGGGACCAGAAGAAGAACAGCTTGCGCTTCTGGGTGTTGAAGAGCTTGGGAATGTAGACCGGCCCGCCGATGGAGTAGCCCCAGACGAAGAACCGGTACACGCTCTTCTGCTGACCGTTGTAATTATTGAAAAAGTTCTTGGCGTTGAACATTTCGTGGCGCTTGTTGGCCCACGCGCTGCCGTGGAATTCCTGGCTTCCTCCCTTGGTCACGACGCTGATGGTGCCGCTCATGTTGCGGCCGTATTCCGCCTGGTAGTTGCTGGTGAGGACGCGCATTTCGGCGATGGAATCCATGTTGGGCGCGTAGTGGGAGGTGCCGTTCGAGCCGGTGTCGAGGTCGGTGATGCCATCGACGGTGAAGTTCGCGCTGGCATACGGGGCGCCATTGATGCGGACCCGGCCCACGGTGTTTTCGTTGGTCGTGTCTCCCGGCCCGGTGGAAGTGAAGCCAACACCCGGTATCGTGACCAGCATGCCGAACAGGTCGCGGCCCTTCAGGGTAATGTTGGCGAGCTGGTTCGGGTCGATCAGTTTGGAGTTCTCGGAGGAGCCGGTCTGGACAGGTGTGGCGATGGCGGAAACCGTGACCTTCTCTGTGATGGCGCCGAGCGCGAGGGTAATCTTGCCCAGGTCGCGGATCTCGTTGGCGGTGACCTCGATGTTGGCCTGGGTGTAAGTCTTGAAACCGGAGGCTGGCGTGATGGTGAGGTTATAAGTCGCGGGCACGAGGCTGTTGAAGCGGAAGAGGCCTTCAGCGCCGGTGGTCGTCGCGACGACGGCGCCGGTGGCGACATTGATCAACTCAACGCGCGCGGCAGGCACGGCGGCGTCGCCGGGGTCCACTACTGCGCCGAGCAGGGTCCCGGTTGTGGTTTGAGCAAAGAGACAGCTTCCGGAAAGCACGAGCGTGGCGAGTGCAAGTGCGGTACGTTGCAAGATCATGGCCACCCCCAGTAAGTCTTAAAATCCCCGGGCCGGGCAGGCCGGGAGGCCAGCCCCACTAACTGCTACTGCTGCTTCGGCGGCTGGTGCGTCTTGATGTAGTCTTCCATTTCCTTGAGCAGAGCGGGATCGCGCGGGCGCCCGTAGAGATCGCTGGATTTGTACTGGCGCAGATCCATTTTCGATTTGATCCACTCGTCGCGCGCCACGGTGCTCTGTGCGGCGTCGATCGCATCCTTGACGAGGTGCGGCGGAATAAAGAACAGGCCTTCCTCATCGCCGAGGACGACGTCTCCCGGCATCACGGTGGCATTGCCGATACGGACGGGAATGTTGATGCCGGTGAGCATGACGTTGTTCAGCGAGTCCGGACCGGTGCCGCGGAAGTAGGCGGGCATGCCGGTGGGAATCACTTTACCGAGCCAGAACATGCCGCCATCCACCACCATTCCGGTGCCGGTGGCTTTCCAGATGTAATACGCGAGCTTGTCGCCGACGAAGGTGCCGCCATCGGTCTTGCCGAACAGGTCGACGACGATCACGTCGTTGGGGCCCAGCATGTCGATCACGGTTTGGTTGCGGAGGCGTCCGATGCCGCGCTTGTCGGCCTCGGCCTGCATGCCTTTGGCGACGTCGGGGCGCAGGGGCATGAACTGGACGGTGAAGGCGCGGCCGACGAGCCGCTTGCCGGGCTGGAGGATCTTCCAATCGCCGGAGAACTGGTTGGGGAACCCTTTGGCCTTCACCGGGCCGTAGACTTCTTCGATGACGAGGCTCTTCACCTGTTCGAGCAGGGCGTCCGGAACTTTGGGGCGGCCGTCGGGGAAGCGCTCGTAGGGATTGTCGGCGGTGTAGGCGATCATCTGGTCTTTGGTCAGCACGAACTGGCCATGCGCACAGATGGCTCCGAGCAGGAATGCGGCTGCGAGTCTCATCCGTTATCTCCCTGGCCGCGGCCGAACGAATGGCGCGTCGCGGTCCACTTCGCGCCCAGGTACTCACCCATATCGAGAGCGCCAGACATCTTATCGCCGTCCAGTTTCCCTGTAAAGGTGTAGGAGAGGGCGGCGCCGTGTACCTCGCCGATGGAGCTGGCGATGCGCACGTCGGATCCGGAGATCGAGCCCGAGAAGTCGCGGGCGGTGAAATCGCCCTGGTGCGTGCCGACGAGCTGGTTGCCTTGCTGCTTGACGTGGAAGGTGTGGTCGGAGGCGCCGGCGGCGAACTCGATGTGCACGTCCCATCGGCCGGTGAGGTCGGCGGCGGGCGTCTTGGGGACCTCGGGACTCCAGGGCGCGCGCTTGGCGGCGAGGATTTCGTGGATGCGGTCGGCGACGATCTTCACGTCGTCGGGCATCATCATGTAGGCTGTGATGGAAATGCCGGTCTGGCTGTTGGCCGCGCGTCCGCCGCGCCCGCCGCCACCGCCGCCCGCGCCCCCGAGGGCGATGCGCGGCTCGGTCGTCCAGAGGATGCGGGAGACCTCTTCGCCGGTGATGCCGAGTTTGGCCGGGTCCCAATTGATGGAGAGGCCGGGGCTGTGGTTGTTGATGCCGCGCGGCTGGCGGACGGTGGCGGTGACGCCGTCGATTTTGGTGACGCGGTCGGCAATGGTCTGCATCCACTGGGTCCAGGTTTCGTCTTCTTTTTTGTGGTCGCGCTGGACCCACATTTCGACCGCGGCGAGGAGCCCGAGGATCTCTTCCTTGCCGATCTTCATGGTGCGGCCGTGGCCGTGGTGGGGCGCACTGGAGACCCATGCCGCCTGGAGCAGATCTTTTCGGCCGAGGATCAGGCCCGAGCACTGAGGGCCGCGCAGGCACTTGCCGCCGCTGTAGCCCACGAAGGTGGAACCCTTCTGAAGATAGATATTGGGAACGGTCAGCATCTCCGCGGCGGCGTCGGTGAACACCGGGACGTTCTTCTTTTTGGCGATGCTGTAGACGGCGTCGTAGTTGAGCGGGCCGTTCTCCATGCGGTTGCCGGTCATGATGTAGACCATGGCGACCTTGGGGCCGAGCGCGGCTTCGTACTCGGCGGCGTCGGCGACTTCGATGATGCGGACGCCGACGGAGCGGATGGCCTGGTCGTACTCGTTGCGCGAAGCCTTCGGGATGACGACTTCGTCTTTGGGGAAGCCGGTGAGGTCGGGGATGCGGACGTGGAGATCGGGGTTGCCGCCGGTGACGCAGGCGGCGGTGGTATGGGCCATGCCGGCGGCGCAGCCCGCGGAAACCAGGGCCCACTCGGCGCCGGTGATCTCGGCCAGGCGGCGGGCGGCGGCTTCCATGAGCTCGTCGAGTGCCACGTGATGGAGGGCGCCGGCTTCGACGGCCGCCCTCACTTCGGGCAACTCGAGCGAGCCGCTGATGACGGTCAGGGTGCCGCGGCAGTTGATGAGGGGGCGAACGCCGATGGATTTATAGATGTCCGGGCTAAGCTGCAGCTTGCCGGCGGTAGCAGGGGCGGCGGATGCGGAACGCGAGAGCCCGGGCAGGGCCTGGGCGGCCGCCAGGAAGCCGCCTCTTCGGAAGAGATCGCGGCGTCCGAACACAGATTTCATGGAGTCAAACACGAGCACCTCCCGGTCTGGTTGATAATACCTCAGCCCCGCGGCGAGGGGGGATTACTTCCGGATTACGATTCGGTAATCCGCAACCGGGGGAGCGGTTATCGGATAAACTAACTCCGTGTTTGAGAAGTTCGGAGGGGTGACGTTGATTTTGGCGGTCTGCGCGGCCGCGCAGGCGCCGGATACCGGCAAACGGCAGTACCTGGCTTTGTGTGTGGGCTGCCATGGCGAAGACGGGTCGGGCGGCGGACATGGGCCGGGGTTCCTGGAGGCGCGGCGGCCGCGCGGCACGTCGCGCGAGGCCGTGCGCGACCTGATTCTCAAGGGAATCACGGATGCGGGCATGCCGGCCTTCAAGATGACGGCGGAGCAGGCGGACGCGATCGCAGGCTACGTGATGACGCTGAAAGAGCCGGCGGGACGCGCAGCGGCGAGCGGCGCGGCGTCCGGCGACGCAGCGGCGGGCGAACGCTACTTCAACGGGAAAGGGAACTGCGTGAGGTGCCACATGGTGCGCGGGCGGGGCGGGGTGCTGGGTCCGGACCTTTCCAACATCGGCCGCGACCGGACGGCGGCGCAGATTGAGCAGGCGCTGCGCGATCCCGGCGGGGCGCCCGCGGGTCCGGCGGGGCGCGGCGGCGGGCGCGGAGGCCGAGGCGGCGCGCCATCGTACCGGGCGGTGACGGTGCGGCTGCGGGGCGGGCAGACCATCCGCGGAATCGCGAAGAACGAGAGCGCGTTCGACGTGCAGCTTCTGGCGATGGACGGAACGCTGCACCTGATGTCGAAGGACCAGATCGCGGAGATCGTGCGCGAGAAATCGCTGATGCCGAAGGTGGACGCGGCGGCGGAAGAGATGCGCGACCTGGTCGCATACCTGAGCCGGCTGTCGCGCGATCCGAGTGCGAAGGCAACCCTGGCCATGGGTGAGTTGGGGCCGGGAATCCCGTTCGCCGACGTGGCGCATCCGAAGGCCGGCTCCTGGCCTACGTATCACGGCAATGAGAGCGGCAACCGGTTCAGCCCGCTGGCGCAGGTCAACACGGGCAACGTGGATCGCCTCGCGCCCAAGTGGATCTTCCCGATTCCGAGCGCTCCTCGGGCGCTCGAGGGGACGCCGGTGGTGGTGGACGGAGTCATGTACGTCACCACGGTGAACGAAGCGTGGGCGCTGGACGCGCGCAGCGGGCGCGAAATCTGGCACTACAGCCGTCCGCGAAGCCAAGGCATGGCGGGCGACGCGGCGAGCGGCATCAATCGCGGAGTGGCAGTGCTGGGCGACCGCGTGTTCCTGGTCTCCGACAACGCGCACCTGTTCGCGCTGCACCGCTCCACGGGCCAGCTCATCTGGGACGTGGAGATGGCGGATTCGCACCAGAACTACGGGTCGACGAGCGCTCCGCTGGTGGTGAACGATCTGGTTGTGGCCGGAGTCTCGGGTGGAGACGAGGGCATCCGCGGGTTCCTCGACGCGTACAAGGCTTCGACCGGCGAGCGCGTCTGGCGCTTCTGGACGATCCCAGCGCCGGGCGAACCGGGGTCGGAGACCTGGGTGGGGCGCGCGCTGGAGCACGGATGCGGCGCGACGTGGCTCACGGGCACGTACGATCCGGAGGCGCGGCTGCTGTATTGGCCGACGGGCAATCCGTGCCCGGATTACAACGGCGACGAGCGCAAGGGCGACAACCTGTACACGGCATCGGTGGTGGCGCTCGAGCCGGACACGGGGAAGCTGCGCTGGTATTACCAGTTCACGCCGCACGATGTCCACGATTGGGACGCGACAGAGACTCCGGTGCTGGTGGACGCGCAGTGGCGCGGCGAGGCGCGCAGACTGCTGCTGCAGGGGAATCGCAACGGGTTTTTCTACTTGCTGGACCGGCTGACGGGGAAGGTGCTGGCGGCCGAACCGTTCGTCAAGCGGCTGACGTGGGCCAGCGGAATCGGGGCGGATGGGCGGCCGGCGCTGCTCCCGGGCAACGAGCCGACGGTAGAGGGCCAGTTGGTTTGCCCGGCGGTAGCGGGCGCGGCGAACTGGGCCTCGAACGCATACAACCCTGCGACCGGGCTGTTCTACATTTTCGCGGAAGAGTCGTGCAACATTTACAGCAAGAACGACCAGTGGTGGGAGGCGGGGAAGTCGTTTTACGGCGGCGGCACGCGGCGTGCGCCCGGGGAGAGCGGCGGGAAATTTCTGAAGGCGATCGATATCCAGACGGGGAAGACCGCGTGGGAGATTCCGGATATCGGCGGAGGCATCCTGGCGAGCGGCCTGATGGCAACCGCGGGCGGACTGATTTTCTACGGCGACGGCGGCGGCGCGTTTGTAGCGGCTGACGCGACCAACGGAAAACTGCTGTGGCACTTCAACACCGGGCAGAGCTGGAAGGCGGGCCCGATGGCGTACGTTGTGGACGGCAACCAGTACATCGGGACGGCGGCGGGGTCGACGATTATGGCGTTCGCGCTGACGCCGCTGCCGGGGGCACAGGCGGCGCCGGCTGCACCGCAGGCCGCGGCGGCGCGGCGGTTCGAGCTGCGCGCGGAATCGCCGAAGTTCTGGGAACTGTTCGAGAAAGACGCGAAGCTGGACAAGGTGGCGGGCGGGTTCGGGTTTACCGAAGGCCCGGTGTGGGATCCCAAGGGATTTTTGTACGTCAGCGACGAGGAGAAGAATCGGCTGTCGCGCGTTTTTCCGGATGGTCGCGTGGAAACGGTGCTGGAGATCGGCGATCCGGACGGGAGCACGATGGATGCGCAGGGCCGGCTAGTGACGACCGCCAGCGTGCTGCGCGCGATCATCCAGGTGGACCCCGACGGCAAGTATAAGGTGCTGGCCGACAAATACGAGGGGAAGAAGTTCAACAGTCCGAACGACGTGATTTTGGGGCCGGACGGAGCGCTGTACTTCACCGATCCCACGCTCGACCTGCCGAAGGGAGAGAAGCAGGAGCTGCCGTACCAGGGCGTGTACCGGTTGGGCGCGGACGGGTCGGTGAAGCAGCTGACGAAGGACCTGGCGGAGCCGAACGGGCTGGCGTTCTCGCCGGACGGCAAGCGGCTGTACATCGACGACACCAAACTGCGGGAGATCCGGGTGTACGACGTGGGGGCGAACGGCGAGCTGAGCAACGGCCGCGTGTTCGGCAAGGAGGAGGGGCGCGGCGGCGTGCCGGATGGGATGCGGGTGGATGTAAAGGGGAACGTGTACGTGACGGGGCCGGGCGGGATCTGGGTGTGGGACCCCGAGGGCAATCATATCGGTACGATAATGATGCCGGAATCGGCGGCCAATCTGAATTGGGGCGATGGGGACTACGGGACGCTGTACATTACGGCGCGGACGTCGGTGTACCGGCTGCGGACGAAGACGCGGGGGTTTGTGGCGGGGCGGTGAGGCGGAGGTGCGGGCCTGGAGGGTGGCGCAGTCGAGTGCGTTCGCTCTGACGACATTTGTCAGGCTACGGCGACCGACTAAGATCCTTTGCGTGGCGTCGTCAAGAGATCGATGAACATCGACGGGGTGACAATGCAGATACCTCGGAAATCACCGAGCGACAGCAGGTCTTTGTCTCCCGTCACGATCAGTGATGCGCCGCATGCGATCGCCACGGCGAGGACATGATCATCGCCTTGGTCGCGTACGACTCCAGTTAGAGGAGGGGTCACGCGGCGCGCATCGTGAAAGAGGCGATGGCGCACCTCACCCACACGCTCCGGCGACGAACAAAAGGGAAACGCCGGGCGTACCGATGGGGAGATCACAGCTTAAGGAAGGCCCTTAGGCTATGGGGTTAGAATCTGATCAGGACTGCGGGAGCAACGATGATCACGGCTATTGTTCTCATCAACACTTCGCAGGGCCGCACGCCGGAGGTGGCGCAGGCCCTGATCGATCTGCCGGGAGTAACCGAAGCGTACTCCGTGGCCGGACCATATGACCTGGTCGCCATGGTGCGGGTGCGTCAACATGAGGACCTGGCGGATCTGGTGGCAGGGCGGATCCAGAAGGTGCCGGGTATTGAAGCGACGAACACCTTGATCGCCTTCCAGGCTTACAGCCGGCGCTCGCTCGAAGCTATGTGGGACATAGGGAACGAGGAGCTGGTCAGAAAAGAGCCGTAGGTCTCCACGCAATCGGCTGCTCAGAAGATCAATTTCAGCGAGAATTGGATCTGCCGCGACGAACCCGCCGTCTTGGTGATCCGGCCGAAGCCCGCGCCGAGCAGGGTGTTCTGCGGCAAACCGAAATTCACGAGGTTGAACACGTTGAAGAACTCGGCACGGAACTGCAGCGCGGCGCGTTCCCGGCCGTTCCGCGTGGCGAGCGGCGTGTCCTTGATGAATGCGACATCGAGGTTGTGGAACATCGGCCCGCGGAACGTGTTCCGGCCGAGCGTGCCGAAGCGGCCGTCGTTCGGGCCGGTGCCGCCGGCCACGCCGATGGGGACCCGGAAGTAGGAGACGTTGTTGTCGCCGAGGCCGAAGTAGTCCTCGCGGACCGCGCGGCTGGTGGAGAGGGCCGGCGTGCCGATCTGGTCCGGCCGGTCGGCGCCGCCCGCGCCGACCCCAGTCTGTTGGATGCCGGAGAGCACAGTGAACGGCAGGCCCGTGTTCAGGCCGCCGATGGCGAGCATCTGCCATCCGCCCATCGCCGTTCTGCCCAGGCGACGCAAGAGGGGCGCGCGATCCGCATGCAGATCCTGGAACAGGCTGAAGCTCATCGCGTGAGCGACGTCGAAGGATGAAGGGCCGCGGTCCAGGCTGGTGTGGAAGGGATCCTGCGCCGGGATAGCGCCGAGCACGCCGCTGACATCGTCAATGGACTTCGACCAGGAGTAACTCGCCTGGACCCCAAGGCCCGAAGAGGTCAGGTTCTTCGATGCCGAAACCTGAACCGCGTGATAGGCAGAATGCGCGTGGTTGTTGATGACGAAGAGGGGGCCGAAGCCGCCCGTAATCTGGCCCGCCGAATCGAACCGGGTGTAGCGGGCAAACGCGGGCGCCGCGCCGGTGTAGCCATTGGGAAAGCTCGCGCCGGTCAGCTTGACGCCAGCCGTTCCGACGTAGGCTGCGGTCATCGTGACGCTGCGGATCTTCTGTTCAAGACCGGCGGTCCAGGTCCCGATGTAGCCGTTCTTGAGATCGCGCGAGATCGCGACTCCATTCAGGGGTATGATGCGATGGTCGGGCGACAGCGCGGCGAGTTCGTCTTCGAAGCGCTGCACGTCCATGATCGTGTTGGCTGGTACCTGCTTCGAATCACCGGTGGCGAACACGGGCTGGCCACTGGTGGTGTACACGGTGGGCAGTTGCTCGGGGGTAATCGTCATGCCAAAACGGATGGGCTGGCCCGGCGCGGCGGTGAGGCGTGGAGACACGACAAAGGGCGTATTGCCGGTGAGTGCATTGTTCTGCCAGAGGTTGATGAGGATGGTGGCGATGCCCGCGCCGGCGCGAACCAGCGTGTCTTTCGCGACGCGCCATTCGACGCCGAGGCGCGGGCCGAACCCGGCAGGATCCCACTTGTAGGCCGGATCGGGATTGATCAGCAGGTTCACGGCGGGCTTGCCGTTCGAGGTATAGAAATCGAGCGTAGACGTCTGCGCCGACCGCTCACGGATGCGTGTGGTCATCTCATAGCGCAGGCCGCAGTTGAGCAGCAGGCGATCGCCGATCTTCCAACTGTCCTGCACGTAGAGGTTGTAGGCATCGCGCCGGATGCCCGCATCGCCGATATGATCGCCTTGCGGGAACATCGGCGGCGCCACCACCAGGTTGTACGTGAACGCGCTGGCGGTCAGCAAGCCGGTGAGTGAATCGGGCAGCGGATCGCCGAGGTGGATGTCGTGCAGACCGCTGGCCGAACGGATTTCGACCGGTGAATACGCGGCGCCGCCGCCGAACTGGTATTCGCCGTTGGGGCTCATGCCGTAGACCGTGGTATCGCGATTGCCGCGCCATTCTCCGCCCCACCTGATGGTGTGCCTGCCGCGGACGCGAGTTAAGTTCTGCCGCACTTGGAACAGATTGCCGTAAGAGCCGGTGACCGAACCCGCGGCGTTATTGAACGGCTCATACAGGCTGTCCCCGAACTTGAGCGCCGGGTCCGTGTGGTTGTTCGCCGGAAAGATTGGCGTGGTGCGCGTAAAGCTGACCGAAGTCTCCGACGTGAAGTTCGGCGACGGCGAACGCGTCACCGAGAACGCGGCGTTGCGCTGCCGGTCCTGGTATTCGACGGCGAACGAGGAATCGAGCGCGGTCTGCGAGGGATTGGTTGTGGGACCTTCGATGTTATCGACATTGATGCGGAAGAACAGCTTGGTCTTGTCGTTGAGGCTGTGATCGATGCGCGCGGAGAACTGGTCGGTGACGGTCTTCACCTTGGATGATGTGGCGTAGGTGCGCGCGCCGAAGGCGCCCTGCGGGTCGTTGGGCAGCGGGTATCGGGAGATCAGCGTGGCGATCGCCGGATCGACGGGAACGTAGAGCGTGTCGCCCGGATAGGCGGTGGTATCCTTGCCGGCGCGCTCAGCCGCCGTCGGGACGGAAAGCACCTGCGTGGTGCCGAGCACCTGGCGGAAGCCCTGATACTGGCCGAAGTAGTAGGTCCGGTTGCGGCCGTTGTAGACGCCGGGAATCACCACCGGACCGCCGTTGGTGAAGCCGAATTCGTTGCGCACGAAGGGCGGGATGCGGCCGGGGTTGGCGAACGAGCGGCGGTCGAAGAAATTGCGCGCGTCGAGTGCGGCGTTGCGCAGAAACTCGAAGACCGAGCCGTGGAGTGCATTGCTGCCGGAGCGGGTGACGATGTCGGTGTATCCGGCGGCGCCCCGTCCGATTTCGGCGGGCATCCAGCCAGAACTGGAACGGATTTCCGCCACCGCGTCGACGTTGAAGTTCGTGAAGGTGCCGCCGCCCATCTCCGGGTCGCTGATATCGACGCCATCCATGGCGAATACCGCCGCGGTGCCGCGCTGGCCGTTGACGGCGAACTGCTGGGTAAAGTTCGCGGCGCCGTTGGTGTCGGTCATGGTGCCTGCGGCAAGCAGCAGCAGTTGGCTGAAATCGCGCTTGTTCAGCGGCAGTCCGGAGACCTCCTTGTTTGACAGGTGCTGGCCGCCGGTGGCTGCACGCTGTTCGGCGGCGCTGAACGAGATGGTGCCGGCCGCGCCGAGCACGATCGCCGCGGCACGCAAATCCGGGAGTTGGAGGCGCGTCGCGTAAGTAACCGTGGCGCCGCGCGACTCTATGGTAAGCGTGTATTCCCCGGATGGGATCGCGGGGAAGCTGAAGTGCCCTTCCATATCCGTTGGCGCCGAGAGGTGCGTGGATCCCGCGGCCAGCCGGAGTACTGCGTTGCCGATCGCCGCACCCGATTCATCACGAAGGACACCGGCCCAGGGGCCTGGTTTGGCCTGAGCATTCAGAGCAAGAGCGAACAGCCCAAGCGCAAGCTCGGCGCGGCGGATGGCGGTCACATCCAAAGCATATCGGATTTCCGGCTCTGGAATAGCGGCCTGCCGTGGCCAGAGACATGCAGGGAACATGCGGCTTGACTGCGGAGGGCAGATGTCATATATTCGTTAAATATTTTAATGATTAATTAGAGTAACGATGCTCCTGAATCGCCGTCCGGAACGCGGCGCTCCCATGAAACCACCGCCGGTGGGGACGGCGTTTCTCCTGTCCCAGGCGGGTGCGCACGCGGCAATGGGCTTTGCCGACCGGCTGAAGGCGTTGAATCTCAAACCCTACGATGCCGGAATCCTCCGCATGTTGGGAAGCAACCCCGGGCTTAGCCAACAAACGCTCAGCGGCCTTCTGGGCATGTTTCCCAGTCAGTTGGTGGCTGTGCTGGACGCCCTCGAAAGCCGGCATCTCATCGAGCGGCGCAATCAGCCGGCCGACCGGCGCAGCTACCGGCTATACCTGAGCAGGACCGGCCGCAAGACCCTGAACGAGATCGGGAAATTGACTCTGCGGCTGGAGGAAGACCTGTTCGCCGCTCTGAGCCAACGGGAGAAGAACACTCTACAGGAGTTCTTGAGACGCATCATTGCACAACAAGAGATCACCCCGGGGGTGCACCCGGCCTATCGCCAGATTGGCAGGCGATAACCCGACAGCCACTGGAGAATCTATGCCCCAGACTACGCATTGCGCTTCAGTAACGGCCGCCGGAATTCCCGTCCGCATCGCGGCCCGAGTCATCGACGTTCTGATCCTCGTCGTCATCGACGGCGCGCTCGGCAGAGCGATCGGCTTCGGTTTCGACTGGCTGTTCATGGCGGCGGCCATCGTCATCACCTACTTCGTGGTGTTGGATGTATTCGCCGGGACCACTGCCGGGAAGGCGGTTTTCGGGTTGCACGTGACGGCGGCCGACGGAAGACGGCTGTCCGCCAAACAGGCGCTTATCCGCGAATCTTTCATTCTGCTTGGGGCTGTTCCGTTCGCCGGGCCGCTGCTCGCGGCCGCTGGGTGGGTATGGATCCTCCTCACCATGCGGTCAAGCCCGCTGCGCCAGGGAAAGCACGATCAACTTGCGGGAGGAACACTTGTAGTTCACGGGTGATCGGCGCGATTCATCAGTTTTTCATCAACGGCTGCTATTCTCAATCACCGAGGGGCCCGGCGGGATTTACAACAAGGACGGCTGCAAGTCCAGGAACCCACTTGAAAACTGCCGTCTGGACAGGCATACTCGCTATGATCGTCCGGCACTTGCCTGACTTTGTTTGGGAGGGTGATTGAACATGTTCCGCTCTTACGCTCTTGCTGTGTTGATCTGCGGTTCCGCGTGGGCTCAATACGATTCCACGGTGCTGGGTACGGTGAAGGACCCATCGGGCTCCGTGGTTGTCGAGGCCAAGGTCAGTCTCTCTAATGTCGCCAATGGCGTCCAGCAGACTGCCCTTACCGACATGTACGGAAACTATCAGTTTCTCAACGTGCGCATCGGCGACTACACGCTGAAAGCCGAGAAGCCGGGGTTCAAAGCTGCAACCGCGGAGCGGTTCACCGTGACCGTGAACGCGAAGCAGCGCGTCGACCTCACACTCGAAGTCGGCACCACCTCGGAGTCCGTGACGGTGAGCGGAGCGGCCGAGATTCTGGAGACCGACACCAGCGAACGCAGCGGCGTGATCGCCACCCGCGAGGTGGTGAACCTCCCGCTCAACGGCCGGGCCTATGCCGACCTGACGCTGCTCATGCCGGGCGTCCGCAAGTCCCAGTTGCAGGACCAGACGCTCACCAGCCGCGACGCTTCCTACAACGTCAACGGCCAGCGCGCCGAATCCAATAACTTCATGCTGGACGGCATCGACAACAATGCCTACGGCACCAGCAACCAGGGATTTTCCAACCAGGTGGTGCAGATCAACCCGGACGCGGTCGCGGAGTACCGGGTGGAGACCAACAATTTCAGCGCCGAATACGGCCACGCTTCGGGCGCGGTCATCGTGGCCACAACCAAAAGCGGCACAAATCAGTTGCACGGCTCGGTGTGGGAATTCCTGCGCAACACGGACCTCAACGCGATCGGCTTCTTCCAGCCCCTGGGCGGCGTCAAGCCCAATTACAATCAGAACCAGTTCGGCGCGGCGGCCGGAGGTCCCATCAAGAAAGACAAGCTATTTCTGTTCGCCGATTACGAAGGACTGCGGCGCTCGCAAAGCCAGCTTACCTTCGCCACCCTTCCCAGCGTGGATCAGCGGAAGGGAAACATGGGCACCCCGGTGATGAATCCACTCACCGGCGACGTCTACAACAACGGCATTATCCCCTCGTCGGTGATTCTGCCGTCCTCGCAGAACATCCTGAGCGCGCTGCCCCTGCCCAACAATCCGACGGCGGTGAACAACGCCAACAATTTTGAATCGCTTCCCAAAGGCACGGTCACCGACAACAAGGGCGATTTCCGGGTGGACTATTATGCCAACGACAAACTGACAGCCTTTACACGTTACAGCCACCGCGTCGCCGATATCTTCGTGCCGGGCAACATACCGGGACCGGCGGGCGGCAATAACAACGGGAATGTTCACGTATTGAACAAACAGCTCGACCCGGGCGTAACGTACCTGTTCAGCGGCAAGTCCACCATCGACGCGCGCCTGGGCTTCGGTTGGGTGCAGGGCGGCAAGACTCCGCTGGGCCTGGGCCAGCCCAGCCTGCTGACCGGGATACCGAATATCCCCACCGATCCGCGCGTGGCGGGCGCGCTGAATTCGATCGCGGTGAACGGCTTCGACCAATTCGGGAGGCAGACCTCAAATCCACAGTTCCAGAATCCGACCAGCATCAATCCGAAGGTCAACTACTCGCGCATCGTCGGCCGCCATACCCTGAAGGCGGGGTACGAGTACCTGCACCTCGGCACCGAGATTGACGACTTCAACCCGGCTTACGGACTGTTCCAGTACAACGGCGGGTTCAGCAAGGTGGCGGGATCGAGCCTGCCATCCACGGTCCAGACCCAGGTTTGGGGGATGGCCGACTTCATGATCGGCGCACCGAGCCATTACGAGCTGAACAATATCGCGGTAGTGAACTACAAGCAGTTCATGCACTTTCTGTATCTGCAAGACGGCTGGAAAGTGACCGACCGCCTTACCCTGGATCTTGGCCTGCGCTATGAATTTGCATCGCCGCAATGGGTTTCCGATTACCGGCTGGCCAATTTCAATCCGGCCACAAAGAGCTTGATCCAGGCTCATGCGGGAGACCTTTACGACCGTTCGCTACAGGAACCACAGCTTCATAACTTCGCGCCGCGCATCGGGCTGGCCTGGCGTCCCTTCGGATCGAAGACGGTGATTCGCACGGCCTACGGCATCAGCTATCAGCAGTTCAACCGGTTGGGAGGGGAAAACCTGCTGGCCTACAACGGCCCCAACATTGTCGACGCGCAGGTAGATCAGATACCGAGCCAGGGAATCTGCAAATCGCCCAGCGATTTGCCGCAGAGCTGCTTCCGCCCGACGGCGTTCGGTTTTCCGGACAACTTCGCCACGCCGGCCAACTTCGACCCGTTGCGCGCCCAGGCGCGCTACATTCCGAACGGCAACCCGACCGGCTATGTGCAGAGCTGGCATTTCACGGTGCAGCGCGAGCTGGCCAAGGACCTGGTACTCGATGTGGCCTATGTGGGCAATCGCGGCGTGCACCTCATGATTCTGGCCGATTACAACCAGGCCGTGCCCAATCAGAACGGACAAAACCTGACCCTGCAGGCTCGCCGGCCGATTCCCAATTTCGCCTACATCGAGGTGGCTTTCGGGGCAGGCAACTCCTGGTACAACGCGTTCCAGGCCAAGCTGGAGAAGCGCTTCTCGCACGGCCTCTATCTTCTGAACTCTTTCACATGGTCGAAGGGGCTGGACGACGCGCCCGGCCACCTGGAAGCCTACAACGGCGACCAGACCCGCGTGAACTACGCCAATATTGCCAACGACAAGGGTTACTCGAACTACAACCAGCCGTTGAACGACACTCTTTCGATCGTTTGGGAACTGCCTTACGGGAAGGGCCGCCGTTTCGGCGCCAACGCATCGGGCGTGATGCAGGGCATTCTCGGCGGATGGCAGTTTACCGCTATCAACACCGCGGCCAGCGGGCTGCCGATCAATCTCACTTACAGTCCGACGTCGCAGTTCCAAGTGAGCACAGCGCCGAACTACCGTCCGAACGTCACGTGCAATCCGGTGACGCCGGAAGGCCAGCGCACGACTCTCAACTATCTCAATCGCAACTGCGTCGCCGCTCCCACCGATCCGAGCCAGCCGTGGGGAAACGCCAGCCGCAACAGCGTGCGCGGCTATCCTTTCTATCAGCTCGACATCGGCATGCATAAACAGTTCCCGATCTGGAAGGAGCGCACCCGTCTGGAGTTCCGCGCGGAGGCGTTCAATTTGTTCAACCAGACGAATTTCCAGGCGCCCAACAGCAACGTCAGCAGCTCGGCGTTCGGTAGCATCACTTCTACGTTCCCGGCGCGGCAGTTGCAGCTAGCGGCAAAAATTCTGTTCTGAGCGTTTCGGGCGTCTAAAGTGGTTACGAGGCCTCCCCGGAACAAATCGGCCTCGACGCGCGTTACTCTTGTCGATAAGGAGCAGCCGTGCAGCTCTTGTGGCAAGACCTTCGATACGGCTTGCGGACCCTGCGCCGGAACCCGGGGTTCTGCGCGGTGGCGATCCTGGCGCTGGCCTTGGGGATCGGACCAAACACCGCGATCTTCACGATGGTCAACGCGGTATTGCTGAAGCCGCTGCCGATTCCGGAGCCGGACCGCGTGGTGATGATCTGGGGAACCATGCTCAAATCGGGCTTCGATCAACTGCCGGCCTCCGCCGCCGATTACCTGGATTGGAAGAAGCAAGCCACCTCGTTCGACCAGATGGCGGCGGCGTTCGCCATTCCCGAATACGGCCTCAACGTAAGCGGCGCGGGCGAGCCGGAGCGTGTCGCGGCTGCCCTGGCGTCCAGGGAGTTTTTGCCGGCACTCGGGCTTAAGCCGATCGCCGGCCGGAATTTTCTGCCCGAGGAGGACCGTCCAAGCGGCGCGCCGGCGCTGTTGATCAGCAAAGCATTCTGGCTGCGGCGTTTTCACGCGGATCCCTCCGCCATCGGACGGACGCTGACCGTGGACGGAGTGACGCGCACCATCGTCGGCGTGGTGCCGCACGAATTCGGCGAAATCCTGGCGGTGGACCTGGTGCTCCCCACGGCCATCGATCCCAATACCACCGAGCGCCGGAATCACACCTTCGGAATCGTGGCGCATCTGAAGCCGGGAGTGACCGCGGCGCAGGCGCGTGCCGAGATGGCCGTGATCGCGCGGCGCCTCGAGCAGGCCTATCCGGCCACGAACACAGGCTGGAGCACCACGTTGTTTCCGCTTGCCGAGATGTTTGCGGGCCGCATCCGGCCGGTACTGATCATCCTGCTCGGCGCCGTGGGCCTGTTGCTGCTGATTGCCTGCGCCAACCTGGCCAACCTGCTGCTGGCGCGCGCCGCCACCCGCGAGAAGGAGATCGCGGTGCGGTCCGCGCTGGGTGCGGGGCGGGTCCGGATTATCCGCCAACTGCTGACCGAAAGCCTGGTGCTGGCCGTCGCGGGCGGAGGGTTGGGCCTGCTGCTGGCGGTGTGGAGCGTGCACGCGCTGCGCAGTGTGATGCCGGCCATGTTGCCGCTGCTGCAGCACATGAGCGTCGATCCGCCGGTACTGGCTTTCACGCTGGGACTCTCGATCGTAACCGGCCTGCTCTTCGGACTGGTTCCAGCCTGGAAATCGTCGCGCACCGATCTCAACACGACTCTCAAAGAGGCTGCGGGCCGTTCGGAAAGCGCCGGTGGGTCCTATCGCCTGCGCGGTGTCCTGCTGGCGTCGGAGGTGGCGCTGGCGGTGCTCCTCGCGGTGAGCGCGGGCCTGCTGCTGCGGAGTTTCGCGCGCGTGGCGGCAGTGGACCCG
>Ga0335079_10001102_pt1 | contig 30733 bp, 30 predicted proteins | sample Lox_Sample_33_FD_206719 | JGI IMG/M metagenome (GOLD analysis project Ga0335079, IMG submission 206719) | Soil microbial communities from Loxahatchee National Wildlife Refuge, Florida, United States - Lox_Sample_3.3 | ecosystem: Environmental > Terrestrial > Soil > Wetlands | place: USA...
CGCTGGCGCTTGTGGAGCCGTGTGCTGTCATGAACGGAGCTGAGACGTCATGAACGCCATTGTTACCGCCGTCGTCGCACTAATCGTGGTGGCGCTCGCCGGTTTCATCGTAGTGAAGACGATCCGCGTAGTGCCGCAGGCCATGGCGGGGATTGTGGAGCGGTTCGGCCGCTACCACCGCACTTTGCACGCTGGACTGAACATCGTGGTGCCCATCGTCGACCGGCTGCGGCCGCTGATCGACCTGCGTGAGCAAGTGGTCAGCTTCCCCCCACAACCGGTCATCACCAAGGACAACCTGGTAGTGGCGATCGACACCGTTATCTACTTCCAGGTGACCGACGCGAAGGCGGCCACCTACGAGATCGCTAACTTCATCACTGCTGTGGAGCAGCTGACGGTCACGACGCTGCGCAATGTGGTGGGCGGCATCGACCTGGAAACGACGCTCACCTCACGGGACCACATCAATGACGAACTGCGACGCGAGCTCGACGAGGCGACGGGCAAGTGGGGCATCCGGGTAGGCCGGGTGGAACTGAAGGCGATCGAGCCGCCGATGTCGATTCAGGACTCGATGGAGAAGCAGATGCGGGCGGAGCGCGACAAGCGCGCCGCGATCCTGACCGCGGAAGGCTCGAAACAGTCGGCGATCCTGACCGCAGAGGGGGAGAAGCAGGCTGCGGTGCTCAAGGCGTCCGGCGAGGCGGAGGCTGCCGTGGTGCGAGCGAACGCGGACGCGCAGGCGCAGGCGGCGCGGGCACGCGGTCAGGCCCAGGCCATCACTACCGTGTTCAATGCCATCCACGAGGGCAAACCGGACCGGCAGCTACTCGCCTACCAGTACCTGCAGACCCTGCCGCAGATAGCCCAGGGCAATGCGAACAAGTTGTGGATTGTGCCGAGCGAGGTAAGCAAGGCGCTCGAGGGCCTTGGCGGCCTGTTCGGGACGCTCACTGGCGCGGACGGTGCCCTTTCCGGTGACGGGTCCGGTCCGCAGGCCGCCCCCGCAATGGACGACAAAGACAGCGGGCCCGGCAGCCTGAAGCGGTTCCCCTTGGGCAGCTGAACGGCCGCCGCCGACCCATATCCGGTACGCGGACCGTTCTGGCGCGCCGCCGGGTCTGGCGCGCCGAAGGGTCTGCCACGCCGACTGGGTCTGGCGCCGCGCTGGCTCTGTGCCGCGCTGGCTCTGCGCCGCGCTGGCTCTGCGCCGCGCTGGCTCTGCGCCGCGCTGGCTCTGCGCCGCGCTGGCTCTGCGCCGCGCTGGCTCTGCGCCGCGCCAGTGTCCGAACGTGTGCGGGCTGGCCGCGAAGACGCCAACGGCCAGGCGGGCGGACCGTCGCGAGCCACCTGACGATTGTCGGTACTGAGACATATTATCGATGACATACGAGAACCGAGTGACACTCGGTTTTGACTGACCGGAGCAGCGCGAAACCAAGCAGTGCGAACCAAGCAGTGCGAACCAAGCAGTGCGAACCAAGCAGTGCGAACCTACGGTTCTCGCGGCCGGAGGCTGTCGTGAAGGGTGACTGGGTCGAGATCGTCATCGACGCCGGTGAAGCGGTCAGGAGCTATGAGGTGACCGCGACGCGGGCAGGACGCCGGGTGGAGGTGGTGACCCGCCGCGGCATGGTCGAAGTGAGCGAGCTGACCCGAGGCGGGACGGCGGTGCGCACCGCGCGGTTCATGGCGAGCCGCGTGCTCGCGCTGGTTGAGCACCCGGCTCCGCGCCGGGCGGGAGATCGCCCGGCGCGCGGAATGGGGGATTAGCCCTCGCGCGGCGCGCTCGCTGTCATCACCCGATGAGCTGGTCGAAGTCCCCTTCCCGTGCGCCCCGGATGAGGGCTTCGATTTCGGCACGGGTGTAGATCAGCGCTGGGCCTTCTGGGTGCCGCGAATTCCGAACCGCGACCTGACCGTCGGGCAGCCTGGCCATCTCGACGCAGTTCCCCTGCGAGTTGCTGTGGCGGCTCTTTACCCAAGCCGCCTCGCGCAGACTCCGTGCTGCTATCCCGTTATAGGCGTCAATCACCTAAATTTCCTCCATGATCCTGGTAATGATCTCGGCTGTGCGTTCTGGGGGCTCGCTCTCGACGCAGAGCCGCTCCATGACCTCGGTGTATTTGTCGATGTCGTCACGTCGGTCGAGGTAGAGGGCGCTCGTCAGCTGCTCTACGTAGATCACGTCCGGCAGGTCAGGCTCGGGGAAACGCAGGAGCGTGAACGGACCACCTTCCGCCGCGTGCCCGCCGGAGCGGAACGGCATGACCTGGAGTATGACGGTCGGCAGCCTGAGCGCGCCGAGGAGGTGCTCGAGCTGGGCCCGCATGACATCCGGTCCCCCGATCAGGCGGCGCAGTGCTGCCTCATCGATCACCGCCCATAGTCGTGGCGCACCGCTGCCGCGAGTCAGCAGCTTCTGGCGGTCGGCGCGCAGCCGGACTCTGCGCTCAACCTCTTCTTCCGCCGCGTCGGCCTGGCCCACGCTCATGATCGCCCGGGCGTAGTCCTCGGTCTGCAGCAGGCCGGGCACGAACTGGACCTCGTAGGTGCGGATGAGCGTGGCCGCGTCCTCCAAGCCGACATAGACCTGGAACCAGCCAGGGAGAAGATCGTTGTACCGGTGCCACCAGCCAGGGGAGTTGGCTTTGAGCGCAAGATCGAGCAGTGCCTCGCGCGCGTCGTCGGCGGTAACGCCATAGAGCGCGAGCAGGTCGATGACGTCGCGCTCCTTGAAACTGACCCGCCCGAGTTCCATCCGGCTGATCTTGGAACCGGAGGCCCGGATTGTGTAACCGGCTTCGTCACGTGTGATGCCCTTGGCTTCACGCAAATGACGCAACTGGGAACCGAGCAGGATGCGGAGAACGGTGGGACCGCCCTCAGGATGGACTTCTATCACCCCTCCCTCCATGGCCGTTCCTTGTCCCCCGGGACCATGCCGCATCCTCCTCCGCGCGCCGCGCTTCTGCGAACTCACAGGCAACTGGGTGCACAGCTCATTTGCACGTGCATTGGGCCTTGCATCTGCAAGAGTTACACGCGATGATAGCGCTCGTGGACCGAGGTTTCCGCTGTGCCGCCGAACGCGGTCGACAGGGGCAGCGATGATGCCCCCAAAAGCCCACGAGACGGTTTTCGATGGCTTAGGCCGTGCTGATTCGCCGCTCGGCGTGTTGACCGCCGGCATAGCCGCATCCGAGCGCACTCCTGGCGTGGCCGACAGCCAACTGGCGATCCGTGAGGAGGCGGCGTGCGCGCTTCGCGGCCGTCCTGAATCGGTCAAGCTGGCGCGGGCCTTTGCCGGTGAGACCTTGACCGCGTGGGGTCTGCCCGGGCTGTGTGAGGACGTGACGTGGGTCATTTCCGAATTGGTGACCAATGCGCTGCATCACGGCCTGGCGCACTCTGCACGTGCCCGGTGGGCTCGGCCGATCCGGCTCCGTTTGACGATGCAACTGGCGCACGTGCTGTGCGTGGTAGCGGACCCTGGGGCGGGCGCGCCGGCGCCGCGAGAACCAGACTATTGGCGCGAATGCGGGCGCGGCCTGCAGGTGGTCGGCTCCTGCAGCGACCGGTGGGGCTGGAACGCGCTTGACAGCGGCGGAAAAGTCGTCTGGGCCGCATTCCGCATTCGTGCTTGAGCCGCGGCGTGCGGCTCCCGCAGTGGCCTAGGGACATGCGCTAAACCGGCCTACCGGGTTTCACCGCCGCCCGAGTGCTGGCCAGGTGAAGCGGCTCAGCTTCGCGGCCTGACCTGAACGATCCCGTTGGCCGACACCCGAGTGTCGAACGTAGGTTGTCGCGCGGTCGCGGGCCCGTGCATCACCGTGCCGTCGCTGATCCGGAACGTGCTCCCGTGCCACGGGCAGCTGACACACCGGTTGACGCCTAGAGTGACGACCTCGCCCTGGTGCAACGGCCCGCCCAGGTGCGCGCACCGATCGGCAAGTGCGCTGACTGACGACCCGTCGCGGAGCACGAGCACGCTGATGTAGCCGAGTTCGCGGCGCACCGGCCTGCCGTCGGGCAGTCCGGCGAGCCGACACAGATCGTGCCAGCCGAGCGATGCGAGGTGCGCGACAGACTCGGCGTGGTTCGCCCCGGCGGCGAGCCGGAATGACAAGTGGCCGCCCAGATACCCGCCGAGGCCCGCGACAGCGAGGCCCGTGAATGACAGCGCCTTGCCGCCGCGCCGGTGACCCGCCGATCTGGCAATCAGCGAGGCGACGAAGAACGCGGAGGCTGTCGCGCTCGCGGCGGCGTGGACCACGCCGACCCGCTGCTGCTCGTGGTGTAGCACAGACCAGTCCGCCAGCCCGGTGAGCGCGGCGGGCGCGGTGCCTGCGACGCCGGCGGCGATCAACGCGCTCGCGGCGCGCTGGGTCCCTGGGAGCAGGTCGAGCAGGGCCGCGGAGGTCCAGAAACCCAATGAGAGTTCGGACAGCCGTGGGTGGGCGGGCTGGCCGAGCGGGACGCCGTGCAGCGCGTCCGCCGCCAGTCCGGGCGGCAGCCTGCGGCGTACCGCGTCGGAGAGCGAGTGGCCCACGCCATCGAGAGCACGCAGCCGCTCGAGTCGTTCCGCAGCGTCGGCTGGCCGCAGCTTCGGTGAGCCCGGTCGGCCGTCGGCGCGGGTGCCGCGGCCGAAGAGCCTGGCAAGGGAAGGGGGCACAATATGTGCGTACCCCGCGTGCCGCGCGGTTAGCGCGACGAATGTGGTCCGTACGCCGCGACCAGCTGCCCCGGGCGCTGTGGAGCGGGCACCGCGGCGGGTCGCCGGCGTGACTGCCGGCTATCTGGAGGCGGCGGGCGCGAGGAAACCCTTGTCGACCGACGCGGCGACGAGTTCTCTCGCGTAGGTGCCAAGTGCCGCGGAGCCGTCTTCGATGAAGCGCACCTTCGCGAGCACCTGATCGGCCGTGACGCCATGCGCGCGCCACGTGCCGCCTCGCGTGTGGTAGTTCGCGAGCATCGGCTGCAGCCGGTCAAGCGCCCTGGCGAACCGGGCCTCAGCGGTGCGCCGCTCCTCGAACTCGTCCCAGACGGCGCGCAGCCACCCGGCCTGGTCGGCGGGAAGCAGGGCAAAGATCCGGTCCGCGGCGGCGCGTTCGGCCCGCTCGGCCTCGGCAAGCGCGGTGTCCGTCGCGTAGACAAAGGTGTCGCCCGCATCGATCTCGACAATGTCGTGCAGCAGCACCATGGTGATGACGCGGCCGAGGTCGGCCTCTCGCGGGGCGTACTCGCCGAGGGTCACCGCCATCATGGCCAGATGCCAGGAGTGCTCGGCGGAGTTCTCCCGCCTGGAGGAATCGACGAGCGGACTTTGCCGTAGCACACCCTTGAGCCTGTCGATCTCCTTGATGAACCGCAACTGCTCGTCTAGGCGTTCCATGTTGCCATCCGATCACACCTGCGGCGGCGCGACGGCACATCCGTAACCCGCTCTCCATGGGTGTTGCACTGGCTGTTCAATAGCCCTGATGTAGCGTACGGTCACCGGTTCGCAGAGCTCTGCGACGAGGAGGGCCGGTGCGGCAGCAGCCCGGCCTGCACCGGGACGAGGGATGCTGTGTACGGCCTCGGTCTTTACCGTGCGAACACCGGGACCCGGCACACGCCCGTCCGGCCAGACCCCGTGGACGTCCCCGTCCAGATCGTCGTGGCTACCCACGACCCGGTCATCGCCCGCCGTACGCAGCTTGCTGTCGATGGTTATGCGCCCCGGCTGTGGCGCCGTGAGATTCGCGCCGGGCACTGGGTGCCGCACCCGTCCTCGGCACCTCGCACGCTGGATAGCTGAGTTCGCGGACCACGTCGAGGGTGCGCCGCCCGCCCGGGCGTTGCGCCGCGCGGATGCGAGCCGCGCCGCGAAGCCGTTTGGCGGTCATCTCGTCGTCGTAACAGGCGCGGGCAGCGGCATCGGGCGGGCTACCGCGCTCGCCTTCGCCGCCGACGGAGCGGAGATCATCCGCGCCGATCTCGACCTTGTGGCCGCGGAGCAGACCTGCGACGCCGTTACCGCACTCGGCGGTGCCGCGCATCCCTACGAGGTGGACGTCGCCGCTGCCGGTGAGATGGAGTGTTTCGCCGCCTGGGTGCGCGATGGCTTCGGGGTGCCTGATGTCGTCGTCAACAGCGCCGGCATCGTCGTGGCCGGCTCCTTCCTTGCGCACACCGAGGAGGACTGGCGGCGCATAGTCGATGTCAACCTGCTCGGCGTGGTCCCGGCTGTTCGGCGCGCAGATGGCCGAGCGCAGTGAGGGCGGCCACATCGTGAACATCGCCTCGGCCGCCGCCTTCGCCCCCTCTGCCGTGCTGCCGGCGTATTCCACGACCAAGGCCGCGGTGCGGATGTTCAGTGAGTGCCTGCGCGCCGAACTCGCCCACGCTCGAATCGGCGTGACCGCCGTCTGCCCAGGCATCACCAGCACCGGGGTCGCGCGCAACGCACGTTACGTCGGCGTGGACAAGCACACGCAGGAGCGGCTTCGGTCGGGCGCAGCGCGGGCCATGGCGTTGCGCAACGTCCCGCCCGAGCGGGTCGCGCTCGCGGTGACGCGCGCGGTGCGCGGCAACCGCCCGCTCGTCCCTGTCAGCGCCGAGGCGCGGCTCGGGTACGCGCTTTCCTTGCTCGCGCCGCCTCTGCTCAGGCGCGGCGCGCGGCGCGGCGCGCGGCGCGGCGCCGAGCGGACCTTCAACCGGCTGGAGCGCCTCGCTGGCCCAGACCGCCAGGCCCAGGCAGCTAGCGCCGTACTTGCTGCTGGCGGCTAAGCCGTCACGCGCAACAGCGCGGCCTGCAGAGTCAGCCCGGGCCCGAAGGCCAGCGTCACGACGTGCGCGCCCGGCGCCAGCGTCGGTCGCAGCCGCTCGAGCAGCAGCAGCGCGGTGGCCGACGAGCAGTTGCCGTACTCGCGCAGCACTTCGCGTGAGGTGTCGAGCGCACCGGCGGGAAGCGCGAGCCTGTTGGCGACGACGTCCAGAATGCGCGGCCCACCTGGGTGCACGGCCCAGCCGCTGATATCGGCCTGCGCGAGCCCGTGCCGCGCGAGAAGTCCGATGACGACGCGGTGGACGTGCCTGGCGAGCACGCCGGGTACCCGCGGTGACAGCGCCATACGGAAGCCATGATCTGTTACGTCCCATGTCATGTGGTCGCTGGCGGTCGTATCGGTGACCGCCGCGAGGTCGGCGACTTCGAAACCTGGGCCGTCTGGCGTGACGACGGCGGCCGCCGCGGCATCCCCAAACAACGCATGCGCGACTACTTGGTCGAGGTCGGCGCGGCCCGGCGCGGCAGGCTGAACGTGCAGGCTGGGTAGTTCGACACAGAGCAGCACGGCGGGCCGCCCGCGCGCGCGGGCGAAATCCGCCACCGTGCCCAGGCCCGGCAGCGCGGCATAGCAGCCCATGTGCCCGATCAGCAGCCGGTGCACGTCCGGGGCCATGCCGAGGTCGCGCGCGACCAGGATGTCGAGCCCGGGAGTGACGTAGCCAGTACAGGACGCGACCGCGAGGAGCCCAACCTCGTCCGCTCGCAGCCCGGCCGCAGCAAGCGCCGCGGCCACGGCGTCCTTGCCCAGCGGCACCGCTGCCTCGCCGTACAGTGTCATCCGGGCGCCGGTTCCCCAGCCCGACACGTCGAGGTCCGGGGGGATCGCCACGCCGTGCCTGGTCCGCACCCCTGTGCCGTGCCAGATCCGTTCCGCCCGCGGGTCGCCGCGGTAGTGCGTGCGGAAGAACTCGTGCCATAGGTCTCGCTGAGGACAGGCGGACGGGACCGAATGGGCTACCGCGGCCACGGTCACCACCGCGGTGTCTCCGCGTCTGGGTCCAGGCCGAGAACGGCGCAGCCGAGCCAGTCCGCGCACACGTCGCTGGTCGCGGGCTGCAGGGCGCCGCACCGCGCATCACGGTAGAGCCGTTCAAGCGGATGACCGCGCCGCGCCGCCGAGGCCCCGCAGGCCTCAAGCACGGAAGCGGCAACCTCCTGTGCCGTGTCACCGGCGACGAGCTTGGCGCGCCAGATCCAGCGGCTCGTGTCTTGGGTACCTGGCTCGGCGTCCACCCGCCGTGCCGCTAGCCGCACGACCGCGCGTGCGGCGCAGGCCTGCGCGTCGGCCCGGCCGAGGCGGGCGCGCACGGCGCCGGCGTTGCCGAGGCCGCGCTGGGCCAGGTCGGCGGCCCCGGCGTCCACGGCCGCGCTGGCCAGGCCCGCGTAGACGGCCGCATAGGAGGCCACCAGCCATTGCGGCATCACCTGAGCGATGAGCAGCGTGATTCCCTCGACACCCCCGACCAGGGCGTCGCGCGGCACGGTGACGTCGAGGTGCAGATCGTGGCTGCCGGTCGCGCGCATACCGAGTGAGTCCCAGGTCTCCTCGACCCGGATCCCTTCACCCGCGGGTACGAGAAAGTAGCTGACATTGTCGTCCCGCCTGGCGGCGATCAGATATGCCGCCGCATGCCCGGCGCCAGAGCAGAACGCCTTACTGCCGGTGATGTGCCAGCCAGCAGGGACAGCCGCGTACGAGGTGCGCACCCGCGATAGCCGCGAGCCGATGCCACGTTCGGACATCGCCACCGCGTACAGAGCGCCGTCCGCCGCCGCTGTCAGCACCCCGTCGCGGTAGGTGAAGAACTCCTTGCCCGCGCCGAACGCGGTGGCGGTGTCATCAGGCAGGAGCGCGAGGGCGCCGGTGACCGACGCGTGCATGTTGTAGATGAGCGCGGTGGCCGGGCTTCCTTCCGCAAGCGCCATCGCCACTTCGGCGTAGTCCGCGAAGGTGGCCCCCGCGCCGCCGAGGCGGGCCGGCACCATCAGGCCGAGCAGTCCCGCGTCGGCAAGATCGGTGAAGTCGCCGGAGGGGAAGGTGCCATCGGCGTCATAACCGGGAGCCCGCTCGGCGAGGCGTGGGGTCAGTTTCCTTGCCGCCTCGATGGCGTCGCGTGGTGTCATGCACGTTCCTTTACCCCGATGCCCTGGAACAGCACCGATGTCGACCGGGCAGGTACCATCCGGACGTCTGGCCGCAGGCCGGCCAGCCAGCGCGCGGCGTCCCCGGCATGCGGGCGAAGCCCGCGCAGGCGGAGCCGGACGCCGTGCCGCGCACATGCGGTCGCCAGTGCCTTCCTGTCGACGAAGAGCGCGGGGTCATGGAGGTGACGCGGCGCCCCGCCCGGCACTCGTTCGGCAATCCCGATGGCGACCGCGCGGGCGAGCCGGGTGTCGGCGATCGTGTCGATGATGAGCGTTCCGCCTGGCCGCAATACGCGGCAGCACTCGCCGACCACCAGGCTAAGGTCGGCCACGTGCTCGAGGATCTCGCCCGCCGCGACCACATCGGCGGTCTCGGCGGACAGCGGCAATGCGTGCACATCGCCGCGCAGCACGTGCCGGAGCCCGTGCCGGCGCGCGATGCCCACGGCCGACGGCGACAGGTCGACGCCCACGTGCGCATAACCGGCTCCGCTCAGGCGCGGGGCAAGCAGCCCGCCGCCGCAGCCGACGTCGACAAGCACCGCGCCGGGCCGTGTCGGGGGCGGGATGATCGCGGCGCGCGCGGCCGCCAGCCAGTGCAGCATGGCGAAGGCGCCCCGCGGTTCCCACCACTGGTCGGCGAGGTCCTCGTACTGTGTGGGGTCGTTCCTGGGGCGGGGACCTGGCCGTTCGCGCTGGCTCACAACCAGAGCCTGACGGACCGCAAGCGATTTGGCCAAGCCGGCAGCGGCGGGGTTAGCGTCACGGGCCCGCCCGCCCGGTAACGGCTACGGCACCGAGAGCGCCACGGCACCGAGTGCGGCCGCCCAGTGGCCGCCGAGCAAGCGGGCGTGACCACCAACTGAAGAGATCACCACGGAGTTCCCACGACCGCCGATGAGGTCACGCGGTCACGGGCGCGCCGTCGGCCTCCGCGGTGCTCCGAAGTGTGAAATCCAGGCTCTGCCCGGGGCTGAGATCGCGCATCTCGCCGTAGCAGCCGACGTGGATGGGCGGGTGCTTTCCCGGGCCGCTGCTGACCCGTACCGTGTGGTCGACAATTCTCAGCGTGATCGCGTGGTCACGGTAGAAGATGTTGAATTCGAGGGTGCCCAGGCGCTTGGGCCAGAACGGATTCATCCGCAGCACGTCGCCACGCAATTCCACCCCGCCGAAAAATCGCTGAATCGCGTCGACGGTGCCTGCCATCGCCGCCAGATGGACGCCCTCGGCGGTGGTGCCTCCCTGGACGTCGGCCACATCACTGCGCAGCGCGTCAACGAGAAGGTCAAGTGCTTCCTCCTGCTTGGTCCGGGCCAGCACCGCGGCCTGGACCAGGGCACTCAAGGTCGAGCCGTTGGACGTGCGGGCCAGGTAGTACTCGATCGTCTCAGGAATGCGGGCCGGGTCCCAGGAGTAACCGAGGTAGTCGAAAAGCACGGCGAGCTCGTCGGCGGACAGCAGGTAGAACAACATCAGGACATCGGCCTGCTTGGAGACCTTGTAGCGGTTAGGCGTGTCGTTCTCGGCCTCGAGAATCCGGTCGAGGCGGCTGATGTCACCGTACCTGGCGCGGTAGTCATCCCAGCCGAATTCCTTCAGGTCCTCGTATCCTTCGAACTGGCTGATGATGCCACCGGCGTGGAACGGTACGTACATCCGGCGGGAGATGTGCTCCCAGCGTTCGAGCTCGGTGACGGTCAGGCCCAGCCGTTCGGTGAGCTCGGTCCTGCGGTGTTCTGGCAGCAGATCGAGTACCTCGATGGCGCGAAGAAGCAGCCAGGTCGTCATCACGTTGGTATACGCGTTGTTGTCGATCCCAGCCTCAGGGCTGTCCGGATAGCTGGTGTGGAACTCGTCCGGGCCCACCACCCCGCGGATGACGTAACGGTCCCTTTCGCGATCGTAGGCTGCGGTGCTCGCGAAGAACCTCGCGATCTCGAGGATCATCTCGGCGCCCTCCAGGCCGAGGAACTCGCGATCGCCGGTGGCCTGGTAATACTGCCACACGCTTCGGGCGACCGCGATGCCGACGTGGCGCTGAAGGTAGGTGGTGTCAGGCAGCCAGCGGCCCGACTTCGGGTTCAGATGCAGGAGCGCGCTCTGCTCTCTGCCGTCGCTGCCCGACTGCCATGGGTACATGGCGCCGACGTGACCGGCGTCGCGCGCCGCGCGCCTCGCGGCGGGAAGCCGACGATAACGGTAGCCCTCCAGTGACCGGCTCAGCTCGGGCAGGCGCAGGTTCAGGACCGGGAACATGAACATGTCATCCCAGAAGACATGCCCGCGGTAGGCCTCGCCGTGCAGTCCGCGCGCGGGAACGCCGACGTCGCGGTCCACGCTGTTGGGCGAGACCGTCTGCAGCAGATGGAAGATATGCAGCCGCAGCACCGGCAGTATCCGGTCGTCTTCGGCGCCCTTCAGGTCGATGTGGAAGCGCGCCCACAGGTGATCCCAGGCGAGCACGTGCCGCGCGAGCATTTCGTCGAACGAGTCCGCGGTGTCCAGCCAGTCTCCCGCCGCCACCGCCGCGTTCGAGGTCGCGTGGTCCCGTGAGGTGGCGATCGCCACGGCCTTCTCCACGGTGACCGTGTCCTCGACGGCGACGTCGATGGTGAACTCGTGGCCGATCCGCCCTGGCTCGTCGATCAAGGTCCGGCGGTCATCCACATGCGCTTCGTTGCGGAAGAGGCGCGTGCGGGCCACCTCGGCAATGCGGATGTGCGACTGGTTGGTCTCCGTCACGAGCAGAACCGCCGCGTCGCCGAGGCCACGCTTGTCGATGGTGACGAGGTGGCGGCTGGCCAGCTGGTGGTAGCGGGGGACGCCGGTGTTCTCGACGGTGCCGTCGAGCTGCGACCGGACGTGCAGCGGGCCCGACCAGTTCTCCGGCACGATCGTCATCTCGATGGCGGCCAGGTGCGCGGCGCCCATGTGCACGAACCGCCGGCAGGTGGCCCGGGTGATGTGGCCCTCGCTGTCGCGGATCCGCAGATGACGGGTTAGCACGCCGCGGCGCAGGTCAAGCTCAACGCGGTGGTCGAGCACGTTATCCTTGCCGACTTCGAGCCAGGGCCCGTCGACGGCGGCGAAGCTCAGCGGCAGCCAATTCGGGGCGTTGACCAGGCTCTCGTTCTCCACGGTGCGGCCTGCGATCTCGGTCTGCAGCTCGTTGTAGCAGCCCGCGATGTAGGTGCCGGGGTAGTGGGTGCCGTCCGCCCGCGACTCCGTGCCCGCGCCGCGGGTGGCGAAGTAGCCGTTGCCCAGGGTGCAGAGTGCCTCCCGCAGGCCTTCCTGCTGCGGGACGAATCCGTCGTAGCGAAGCGTCCACCCTGTTACGGGGATGGGTTTTCCGTCTTGGCCTATCATCTGATCTCGGCCGCCTGCGGCTGGTCACAATGTCCGCGCTAACTGGTCATGCGTGCGCGGCGCGGCTATCGCGCTTAGGGATCATCCTGGACTAAGATTCGCACGCCACGTGCCTGGCATTCAGCGGGCCTCCGGCCCGAGGCATGGGACCGAAGGTCCCTCGTTGAAGGCGCGCGGCGAGGGTGACATTCTCCCGAGCGGGTACGAATTGCCTGCCTTTGGCAAGGCCGCCCTGGGCCCGTCAGCCCTCGCTGAGCGGCGATGAGGTCGCGGCGTCCGGGGGTTTGAGTCAGCGATGTCCAGGCAGCCGAATCAACGTGACGGCCGCCACGGCGAAACCGGCGGGAACCTGGGATATGCGCTCGCCGCGCCGACCAGGTGCCCGCCTCGACGGGATCGTCTAGCGTCCTACGTTGTCACGGCGGCCTTCCCCCGCACGGGTGCGTTCAAAGGCAGACGTAAGGTTCGTGGTCGGCGTGACCGCCGGGCTCGAGCTGGAACGTCGAGTGCTCGACGTCGAAGTGGCCGCGCAGGCATTCCTGCAGCATGTCGAGCATTTTCGCGCCCTGGCCGCCGGTCAGCACATCCGTCTCCACGACCACGTGCGCCGACAGGACGGGCAGCCCCGACGTGATCGTCCAGGCGTGCAGGTCGTGCACGTCGGCGACGCCGTCTAGTTCGGTCAGGTGGCGGCGCACCTCGTCGAGATCCACGCCCTTGGGGGTGGCCTCGAGCAGCACGTCGATCGCCTCCCTGAGCAGCCGCCAGGTGCGCGGCAGGATGAACGCGCCGATCGCCAGCGACGCGATGGCATCCGCGCGGGTGAAGCCGGTCACGGCGATGATGATGCCCGCCACGATGACCGCCGCCGCGCCGAGCGTGTCGGAGACGACCTCGATGAAAGCCCCGTGCACGTTCAGGCTCTCCGCGCGGCCGCGGCTGAGCAGCAAGGCCGACGTGCCGCTGCCGGCGAGCGCGACGACACCGAATACGATCATCAGGCCCGGTTTCACCGCGGGCGGATTGATCAGGCGGCGCACCCCTTCGACCACGATGAACGCACCGACGGCGAAGAGCAGCAACGCGTTGCCCGTGGCGGCGAGGATCTCCGCGCGCGCGTAGCCGAATGTGCGCTCGGTTGTTGCGGGCCGGGTAGCGAAGTGCGCCGCCACCAATGACAGTCCGACCCCCGCCGCGTCCGTAGCCATGTGCCCGGCGTCGGCGAACAGGGCGAGCGATCCGGTGACCAGTGCCCCTGCCACCTCGACGGCAAGGATCGTCAGCGTGATGCCAAGCGCGAGCCCGAGGCGGCCACGGTGGCGGCCGGTCGATGTCCCATGGTGGTGCCCGGTCCCCATTCGGCGCATTACCTCCCTGACATGAACCAGCCTAAGACAGCAGCTCGTATGCGGGATTGGTCATGATCGGGCCCCCGTCCCTGACTCCGACAGGCCCGCGGAGCTTGATCTTGCCTCCTGGCACCAGGCCGGCGATGTGGGTGCGGCCGTAGAACAGCGCGGTCAGTTCGCCGGTCGCATCCGCGATTGCTACCGCGAGAACGCAGCTACGCTCCACCGGCCGGATCTCCACGCTATGCACGCGGCCTTCCACGGTGGCGCGGCCAGGGCCGGTGATCGAGGCGATGGGCATCACGCCGGGCGCGACCGCGGGCCGGTCATGCTCGACCACGTCGGCGTCGGGCGCGGGCAGTGGTGTCCTCGCGGGCCGCCCTGCCTGCGTTTCGTGCAGCACTTCTACCCGGGCCTGAACGTCGAACGGGATGATCGTGGCCGCCGAGTGGGGAATCCGGCTCACCACGCGGGCAACCTTGTCGGCGGTACGGTCGTGCAGCAGTCGGCCGAGCAGCGGCGAGTAGCTGCGGCGAGGTAGGACGACCGTCACGAAGGTGCCCTCGTGGCTGGCCTCGCGGGCGACAAGCTCGGCGGCGGCGCGGGTCAGCCGCCGGTCGGCGCAGTCGACGAAGTCGAGCGGTATGCCGCGGTCGGCGCGCAGCCAGGCCTCGCGCAGCTTTTCCGCCTGCGCGTTGTCGATGACGAAATGCACACCGCGCAGCGCGGTCGGCCGCAGCCCGCGCGCATAGCGCAGCGCAGCGATGGTGGCTAGGTCGAAGTCGTCCACGAAAACGAGCACCGTGCGGCGGGGATAGTTCGGCGGGTCCGGTGGTGGCTTGCGCCCGCCCAGGTTCTCAAGCACATCGGCTTCCATCTGGTACTCGCGGTTGAGCCGGATCAGCGCGAACACAAGGATCGGGAACACGATCACGATGAGCCAGGCGCCCTCGGTGAACTTCACCACCGCGAAGATCAGGACTACCAGCGCGGTGAGCACCCCCGCGGAGAAGTTGATGGCCAGCTTGTGCCGCCAGCCCGCCTCCTTGTGCTTGTGGTGGTACTTCGACATGCCGAAGCCGGCCATCGAGAACCCGGTGAAGACGCCGATCGCGTAGAACGGCACGAGCTTGTTGACGTTGGCACCGACCACGACCAGCAGCAGCACCGAGACTACGGTCAGGACGATGATCCCGTTGGAGAAGACCAGCCGGTGGCCGCGCTTGGTCAGCCAGCGGGGCAGGAAGGCGTCCCCGGCCACGAAGTTGGCGAGGAAGGGAAAGCCGTTGAAGCTGGTGTTCCCGCCGGTGTAGAGGATCAGCGCCGTGAAGGCTTGCAGCACGTAGAACATGACATGGCCGAAGATGCTGTTGCCGAAGACCAGCCGCCCTTCCTGAGAGATCACCGACGGGTATCCGCTCCGGTACGGCGTGGCCCTGGTGATGTGCGCGAGCCAGGAGACCCCGCCGACGAGGAAGCCGAGGATACACGCCATGATCACCAGGACCCGGCGGGCGTTGGGGCCCTCTGGCGGGCGGAACGCGCTCACCCCGTTGGAGATCGCCTCGACACCGGTCAGGGACGAGCCGCCGTTGGCGAACGCGCGCAACAGGACGAAGATCGTCATTACGGTCAATAGCCCGCTGACATGGCGCGGTGAGTAGTAGGTCCCATGCAGCGTGGCCGGGTCATACCGCGGTAGCCCGCCGAGCACCTCCCTGACCAGACCGGTGATGATCAGCAGGATCATCGTCCCGCTGAACAGGTAAGTGGGCAGCGCGAACGAGCGGCCCGCCTCACGGATCCCGCGCAGGTTTCCGTAGCAGAGCAAGATCACGACACCGATCGTCATCTCCTTGCTGAACGGGCCGAGCGCGGGCACCGCCGATACCACCGCGACCGTGCCCGCGGCGGTCTGCACGGCGACCGTGACCGTGTAGTCGATGAGCAGCGCCACGGCCGCGATCTGCGCGATTCGCGGCCCGAAGTTCTCCCGCGCCACCACATAGGAGCCGCCTGCCTTGGTGTAGACCGACACCACCTCGCGGTAGGACAACGTGACGAGCACCAGGACGACAAGGACGACTCCGGTCAGCGGGATTACCAGCGCGAACGCAGCGAGGCCAAGGCCGCCGATCAACAGTTCGATGAGGATCTCTTCTGTGCCGTACGCGGACGAGGAGATCGCGTCAGGGGACAGCACGCCGAGGGCGAGGGGCTTGGAGAGCCGTTCTTCGGCCAGTTGCTCGTTGACCATCGGCTGCCCGAGCAGCCGGTGCTTGAGCGAGTACCAGAAACCCTCGGGCACATCGCTGCCGCGGCTGCCGCCGAGAAGGTCGACTGCTCTGCGCACGGCCACCGATCCCCGCCTCCGTCCGCTCGCTGCCTGACGTGGTCTTCTTACCACCGCAGCTCAGATCATGACGCACCAGGGCCAGCGCCGACAGTGCAGGGTGATGCCGGGTTCTCTCCGTTTGTTGCCCCGAATCACTGTCGGTCAAAATTAGTTGCCGCAGTGCCGCCGCGCACAACACGCCGACGCCGTTCGCGCCACACCGGACCTGCCGATCGCCCTGTGGCCGATTGCCCTGCGGCCCCGCGGTTCGCGCCGCGCGGCACTCGCGCCCGGACGGATCGCGGCAAGACCCAGCCGTAGGGCGGGAACCTTAACGCAGGCTCAGACGTCAAAGCGAGTGCCGCCCTGTGCGTGCCGCTTGCCCGCTGGAGCCGCACGCCCAGGGCGGACCAGTCGCCCCGCCACTGGTTTCGCGCGGGCGCCCGGCTTGCCCTCGCTGATCTCCGCGGCTGGCTGACCGCGGCTGCCGAGTCAGCCCGCCGCGCCGCGTTCGCGCAGGGCCGCGATCTCCTGCGGGGTAAGGCCGATCCCGCCGAGCACAGCGTCGGTGTCCGAGCCGGGCGCGGCCGGTGGCGCAGGAGTGGCGGCCGGGGTGCGGCCGAATCTCGGCGCCGGCGCTGGCTGCACCACGCCGCCGATCTGCGTGAAGGTGCCCCGCGCGACGTTGTGCGGATGGCCGGGCGCCTCGCCGAGCGTCAGCACCGGCGAGACGCACGCGTCGCTGCCCTCGAACACAGCGGCCCACTCGGCCTGGGTGCGCCGCTTGAACACCTCGGTCAGCCGCGCACGCAGGACCGGCCAGCCTGCGGCATCGAGCTGGGCGGGCAGCTCCGCCCCTTCGAGCCCGAGACGCCGCAGCAGTTCGGCGTAGAACTGCGGTTCGAGCGCACCAACCGCGACGTGCCGCCCATCCGCGGTCTCATACGTGTCATAGCAGGGCGCGCCGCCGTCGAGCAGGTTGGTGCCGCGCTCGTCCCGCCACATCCCCGCCGCGCGCATGCCATGGAGGAACGAGGTGAGCAACGCCGAGCCGTCCACCATGGCCACGTCAACGACCTGGCCACGACCGGATCCGGCCCGCTCTACGAGCGCGGCGAGCACGCCGAGCGCGAGCAGCATGCCGCCGCCGCCAAAATCACCAACCAGATTCAGTGGCGGCACCGGCCGTTCCCCGGCCCTGCCAATCGGGGCAAGCGCACCGGAGACAGCGATGTAGTTGATGTCGTGGCCGGCCGAGTGCGCCAGCGGGCCTTCCTGGCCCCAGCCGGTCATCCGGGCGAAGATCAGCCCGGGATTGCGCTCCAGGAAGACCCCGGGCCCGAATCCAAGCCGCTCCGCGACACCGGGCCTGAACCCCTCGACGAGCACGTCGGATGACTCCGCGAGCAGCAGCAGCGCGCCTAACGCCGCCGGGTCCTTCAGGTTCAGCCCGACCGACCGGCGCCCGCGCCGGAGCGGGTCGCCCGGCCTCGTCGCGGCTCCGCTGCCGACCCGGTCGACCCGGATCACGTCGGCGCCGAGATCGGAAAGGATCATGCACCCGAACGGCGCCGGGGCGAGGCTCGCGATCTCCACGACGCGCACGCCCCGCAGTGGCCCCTGACTCATTTGCCCGCCCTTTCACCTGATCCGCAGTGACTTGGACGCTACCCGCTCACGGCGCCGGGGCGGAGTGCACTGGTGTCAGCGGCGGGCCGGGTCCTCAATCCGCTCCACGATCAGCGCAAGCGTGGGACAGGACGCTTCGGCCTTCTTCGCGAGCCTGACCAGGCGCTGCGGCACGGGCTGGGCGGAGACGACCGGGTACCCCCATGGATCTATGCCGATCATCTCGGGTAGCAGTTCAGCGCAGACGCCGTGTGCCTCGCACGCGATGGGGTTCACCCTGATGCGGTAGCTCATGGCGTCACATCCCCGCTGCGGCGCGGCGCCCGGCCCGGCTCGCGTCGCGGCGGGCCCCGCGCTGGCCCGCGATGGGCACGGGCACGACGCCGGGCCGTGTGACGCGGTCACATGGCCCGCGACGCAGGTGCTGGTGCAGGTCGGCGGCGAAAGCGCGCAGCGCGCTCGCGACCAGCGTGGCGGCCCCGTCGGGAAAGTGGCACGCCCCGCGGCCCTCAACCAGCCTGAGCAATTGCGCCAGCCAGCCCTGCACGCGGGCATCCCCGCCGCGCCACGCGATGTGTTCGAGCGCGTCGGCGATGGCGGGCAGCCCGTTCGCGCACGGCCCGCATTGACCGGCGCTCTGGCCGGCGAGGTAGCGGGCGATGCGCGCCGTCTCGGCGATCCCGCAGGCCGACTGCGGCAGCAGCAAGAGGACGCCGGCGCCGAGCGAGGCGCCCGCGGCTCGCAGGTCGGGGCCGCTCAACCGGAGGTGCGGCGCGGCGCTGGCTGGCAGCCAGCCGCCGAAGAACCCGCCGGCCAGGATTGCCTGCGGCGGTTCCGTCTGCCCGCCTGCCGCAGCGAGCACTTCGGGCAGGCCGGTGCCGAGCGCGATCTCCTGCACGCCTGGCCGGTGCAGCGCCCCGGTAACGGCGATGAGTGCCGAACCAGGCGCTGCCTGCGTGCCCACGGCGCGGAACCAGGCAGACCCGTAACGCGCGATCAGCGCTATGTGGGCCAGCGTCTCCACGTTGTTGACCAGAGTCGGACGGCCCAGTACGCCCTTTTGGAACGGACGCGGCGGCGCGTACGTGGGCAGCGCGGGCCCGCCGTTGATCAGGTGGATGAGGGCGCTCTCTTCGCTCGAGACATAGCCAGCTGGGACGGCCGTGATGCGGATGGGGATCGGGTCGGTGCCGGCCCGCTCGCGCTCCTTGATGGCGTCCCCAACGTGCTGGCGCAGCATGTCGTCGCCGCCGTCCAGGCAGAGGAACGCCTCGCTGGCGCCCACGCTCTGTGCCGCGAGCGAGATTCCGTCGAGGACCAGGTGCGGTGCGGCTGTGAGCAGCGCGTGGTCCTTCATGCTGATGGGCTCCGACTCGACGCCGTTCGCGACGACCACGGTGCCCACGGCCCTGCGTGCGCCGTTCCTCACGGCACGCATCTTGCGAGCCGCAGGGAAGTCAGCGCCGCCGCGGCCGGTAAGGCCTGCCCGCTCCACGCTGTCGATGAGCGGGGTCTCGCCCTTGCGGGCGCGACTGCCATGGCGGTCGCCGCGCAGCGGCACCGGCCCGTAGCGAGCCACGTGCGCGGCCAGCCCTCGCGGCGTTTCTGCGGGCAACAGCCTCGGCAGCTGCTGTGGTGGCAGTGGCATCGTTATTGGCCGCCTCTTGTCACGCTGTCGCCGCTGCCCGCGCCGGACCCGGCGGTCGTTACCTGCAGTGTTCCTGCCACAGAAGCGCCGTTCGGCTGGAGGCCGATGCCGAGCAGCAGCCCATGCCCGGCGCTGTCACGCACCCGCGCGCTCATGCTCGTTCCGTTCAGGCTGACAAGCTGGCCGGTGTACTGCCTGGGCGCGGCGGACGGTCCGAGCGTGACCTGGCTGTCCGACATCGTGATCCCGCCGCTGCTATCAGACTGGCCGGTGATCACAATGTCGAGAGCGGCCTTGACACCGCCGCCGCTGGGTGACACGGCGGCCTGGATACGAACTACTGCATCACCGCTGCCCGCGTCCGTGCGCTGCGATACCTCGCCGGACAGGGATGCATTGAAAGGCCCTGGCGGAAGCTTGACAGCGGTCGACGAAGCGCCCGCGGCGCCCGCGGGTTTTGCCACTGTGGCGGAGCCAGCTGACCTGGCGAGCAGGTTGGCCGGCGTGCCCGAGCGCCGCGCCCAGCCGGGCTTGAGCGGGCCGCCCACGAGCCACACGGTGCCTGCGACGAGCGCCACGGCGGCGACGCCCGCCAGCGCGATGCGCGTACCTGTGCGCTCCTGCCAGCCCACCGCGAGCCGCCAGGACGCGGCCGCCACCACCCCGGCGACACAACAGGCGGTGACGGCCAGGACCCAGCGCTGCGGCGTGTCTGTGCCCGTGCCCAAGCTGTGCAGGACCGCCGCTGGCCAGCACAGATACGCGAGCCAGTGCACGAGCCGCCAGAGCCTGTGGCCGACGTGCACCCGGAGCAGGCTGGTGATCGTAACCGCGAGTAGCAGGTCAAATGCTGCCGCGCCGAGGCCCAGCCAGATCGGCCGGTACGAGGAGGCGAGGGGCACGAAGGCGGCGATCAGCTGGATGTGCGCGTAGCTGTCGGTCACCGTGGTCAGGATGTGCAGCCCGGTGAACACGAGAACGAGCAGGGACATGTTGCGGTGCAGGCCGACGGTGACGAACCGCGGCCAGTTCGGCCGGGCGAAACGGACCGACGTCAGCAGGCCAAGCACCACACTCGCGCTGACCAGGACGAGGGCGATTAGCCCGGTGGCACGCGTCGCGTACCACAGCGGGCTGGTGGAGGTCACCACCGCGGCTGCTAGCTGCGGGGCTGCGCTGATCACGCGTCCCCCCGCGGTGCGGCGCCAGATGTTGGGCCGGGCCATCCTTGCGTGGTGGCGACCGAGCCGTCACGGCCCACCAGGCGGGCAGGAAGGCGAAGGGCGGAGAGCCAGGCATGGGCCGCCTCGCCGCGGACGATCGCGGCCGTGCTCGCTATGTTCGCGTCCAGGCACGTTGCCGCCGCCACGCTCACCGTTTGCCAGCACGAGCCGGCTGGCCTGCCGGTAGCCGGCCGCACGATGTGATGCACCTGCTGCCCGTTCCGCTGCCACGCACGCACTGTCACGCTCGAGGTGGCCAGCCCGCCCGAGCTGATCGCGACGGTCTGGCCGGGCGCGTCCGGGCCGGCCGCGTGGTCGTCGGTCACCCGTACCCGCCAGCCGCCCGATGGCGGCGGTCCCGCGGCAGCGACGTCGCCGCCGAGGCCGATCAGGACGCCGCAGCCAAGCTGCTGGCTGACCAGGCCCCCGCACCGGTCAGCCGCCCACGCTTTCGCCGTGGCGCCAAGATCGAGGATTACACCCTCAGGCAGCCGAACGGCTGCGCGGGCGCGGTCGAATCCGATCCGCTGCCACCCGCCCGCGGGCACGGGCGCTCCGATCATCCGGACGCCCTTGCTGACCAGCGCGAAATCACGGTCATAGCCCAGGCTGACGAGCGCCGCGCCGCAGGTCGGATCGACGTCACCACCAGTGAGCCGTGCGGCACGCAGTGCTGCCCAGATCGCATCTGCTAGTAGCTCGCTGACCTGCACCTCCGCACCGCGCGAGGCGTTCAGCTTGGCGACCTCGGAATCTGGCCGAAACCGGCTGCAGGCGAGATCGACGGCGGCGAGTTCCCGGTCTACCAGCGCGCGGGCCGCCGGCAGTGCGCTGGCCGGGTTGACGATGAGCACTGCGGAGGTGCCGAAGACGGCGAAGCGATCGCCGGCGTCGGGCGCAGCGATCATGATCCACCCGACACGGCCTGGCCCGGACCCTGCGCCGGAGCAGGATTGGCCCCCGGCGGCTGCAACTGCCCGCCGCCGGGGTCCTGGTTCCCAGCCTGCTGGCCGCCGTCCGTGCCCTGGTTGCCCGCGGGTGCCTGGCCACCCTGGGCGGGCTGGTTGATCTTGGGAAGATGAGCGCGCCCGCTGAACCCGACTACCAGCGCTATCGCACCGACCGCGCCGGCGCCCGCGATCCCCCACGTCAGCCGCCGGACACGGCGCAGGCCCCACTCGCGTGCGGCCATGGCGTACCTTACGTCGGGTTGCTTCATCCGTGGTCTCCTTGTGTCCCCTTCATATCCGGTACCACGTAAGTCCGTGGTAAACCGGCGGGGCCGGCCCGGGGCGCCAGTCAATAGACTGCGCGACAGTGTGCTAAGGCCTGCTGCAGATTTTCTTCAGATTTGGTTAAGAATTGTCGGCGCCATATCCGCACGTTCCAGGGTAAGGGGGCGCCTGGCCGCCTGTACCTGACGGTTCTTACCGCCCGCATACGTCGGCCCGCCTAGTGTGCGTAGGGCCCTAATGTGCTGAGGAGGGGAAACCAGGCGAGGTGATGCGTGGGCACGCCCAGTGTTGAAAAGCCGCCGCGGACGGCGGCGGAATGTCCTGCACGTGTGCTCGTCGTTGAGGACGACCCGGGCATCGCTACCCAGCTTGTCCGGGGCCTCACCAGGGCTGGCTACGAAGCAGCGAGCGTACAAACCGGTGCGGCCGCCCTGCGCCCGCCGCTGCCTGACGTCGTGTTGCTCGATCTCGGCCTGCCCGATATCGATGGGGTGGAGGTGTGTCGCAGGCTCCGAGCTGTATCCGACCTAGCGATCATCGTGGTGACGGCCCGCGGCGAGGAGAGCGACCGGGTCCTCGCGCTCGACCAAGGTGCGGACGACTGCCTGGTGAAGCCGTTCGGCCTGGCCGAGGTGCTCGCCCGCGTCCGCGCCGTGCTCCGGCGTACCAAACCGGCCAGTGGCGAGATCCTGCGGCACGGCACACTCAGTGTGGACCTGCGGACGCGAAAGGTGACAGTGGGCGGGCAGGATGTCGCGCTGACCCCGAAGGAGTTCGACATCCTCGAGTGCCTCGCCACCGATCCTGGCCGGGCGGTGAGCCGCGCGGAGATCTTCGAGCGTGCGTGGGACGCCCACTGGTACGGCCCGACCAAGGTGCTCGATGTGCACCTGGCCGCGTTGCGCAGGAAACTGGGCGAGCAGGTGCACATCGAGACGGTGTACGGCAGGGGGCTCCGGCTCGGTGACCTGGCGTGACCAGGCGGGTGCTGCTCGCCCTGCTGGCGCTCACCACGTCGGTGCTTGTCGCCGCAGTGATTCCACTCGGCCTCAAGGCGGCAAGGCAAGAGCTCAGCGCGTACGTCGATGACGCCCGGGCGGTGGCCCGCGCCGCCGCCGCGGTAGCCGAGGAAGGGCTCGCCGACCACAAGCCAAGCCCGGACATGGGACGGGTGCTCGCAGCGGCGCGGCGCGACGGGGACACGCTGATCATCCTGAATGCGAAGGGCGAGGTCGTTGCGTCCGTCGGATCGCCCGGCGCAATCCCCGCCTGGCTCGTCGGCGAGGCAGTCGGCGGGCGTGAGCTTGAGACCGATGTGAGACGTGGCTACGTCAGCGTCGTCGTGCCGGTGCGCGAGACCACGACGGTCGTGGGCACGGTAAGCCTCGCCCGCCCGCTCGGCCCGCTCAACGACAGGGTCCGCACGCTGTGGTTCACGCTCTCGCTGATCGCGGCAGCGGCGCTCGCCGCATCCGCACTGCTAGCGTTCGCGCTGGCTCGATGGGTAAGCAGGCCGCTCGCCGAATTGGACGCTTCCGCCCAGCGGCTCGGCGCGGGTGACCTCGCAGTGCGCGCGGGGGCGCGCGCCGGGCCGCCGGAACTGCGCCGCCTCGCCGCCAGCTTCAACTCGATGGGGTCGCGGCTCGAAACCCTCGTGCACAGGAACCGCGCCATGGTTGCCGACGTCTCCCACCAGTTGCGCACCCCGCTGACAGCGCTGCGGCTGCGGTTTGACCTGCTCGCGGAGGACGCCGACCCGGCCATCGCGGCCGAACTCGGCGGCGCGCTCGAGGAGTTCGACCGGTTGTCCAGGCTCGTCGACGGGCTGCTCGCGGTAGCCAAGGCCGAACACGCGGTGCCAGCGCCAGTGCCTGTCGATGTCCGCGCTGTTGTTGCTGAGCGCGTCACGGCGTGGCAGCCGGTAGCCGACGACCGCGGCGTGTCCCTCGTCTCCGAGGCGACGGGGCAGGTGATCGCGGCGATCGGCGACGGTCAACTCGAGCAGATCCTGGACAACCTCATCGCGAACGCGCTCGACGCGACCGCGGCAGGCGATCATGTCACCGTCTCGGCCAGGGCCCCGTCCGTGCGGGCAGGGCGGTCTGGATCCACCGAAGCCACCCGGGACCGAATGGCCCCTGCTGCTGGCAACGGCGGCGCAGGCGCGGGCAGCGGTGGCGGTGTGCGGGTGGTCGTCGCCGACGACGGCCCGGGCATGAGCGCGAACGAACGAGCGCGCGCCTTCGGCAGGTTCACCACTGCGAGCCCGGGCGGCACCGGTCTTGGGCTCGCGATCGTCTACCGCCTGGTCAGCTCCAACGGCGGCACGGCGTGCCTCGACGAGACGTCAGGCGGCGGGCTCTCGGTCATCATGGAGTTCACTGCCGTGCCGTCCGTGCCGTCCGTGCCGTCCGTGCCGTCCGTGCCGTCCGGCGCCGCCCCGCCGGTGTAGGCCCAAGGGCACGAAACCACGGCCCCGATCGGGCAGGCCAGGGGCGGGTCACGCGGCGTCCGTGGGTAGCCGGAGCCGGTTTGATTAACCGACCTGGTTGGTCATCCGGCGGCCTGGCAAGGCAGATTCAGCCACGTGAGGTGGGTGCTGCGGGCGACGCGGCGCGGGGCGGCGCCGTCAGGGTGCCGTCAACAATGGTGACGGCCTGTCCGGTGAGGTGGACGCGGTCGCCATGCACCTCGGTGCGGACCAGGCCGGTTCTGGCGGACGCCTGCAACCCGGTGAGGCAGTTCGGGCCGAGGCGGCGCGACCAGTAGGGGGCGAGCGCGGTGTGAGCGCTGCCGGTGACAGAGTCCTCGGGGATGCCCTGAGCGGGTGCGAAGAAACGGGAGACGAAATCGTAGCCGCGATCAGGGTCCGCGGCCTGCGCGGTCGCGATTACTCCGCGGATCGCGTCGATGCGGCGGGCGAGCCGGGCCACCGCGGCGAAATCGGGAGCAAGCTTGCGAACGGCGGCCTCATCGGGGAAGACGGCCAGCAGGTCGCCGAGTGCGCCGGTCTGGTAGGCCGCGTCAGGCGTGGAACCGAGGGCTTCAGCAAGGCCGGACGGCGCCGTTACCTCGGTGGCGGGCGCGGCAGGGAAGTCGAGCGTGACGGTGCCGTCGTCATGGGTGTGCGCGATCAGGATTCCGCTGCGGCTGCTGAAGCGCACGCTGCCTGGCGCGCCGCGGTCGTTGTGCATGGCGTGGGCGGTGGCCAGGGTGGCATGCCCGCACAGGTCCACCTCGACGGCGGGGGTGAACCAGCGAAGCGCCCAGTCCGCATCGGCGGCGCCTGGCAGCGGGTGGCAGAAGGCCGTCTCCGCCAGGTTCATCTCGGCGGCGACTTGCTGCATCCAATTCTCGTCCGGCCAGGTGTCCGCGTCGAGCAGGCACACCGCTGCGGGGTTCCCCGCGAAAGCCCGGTCGGTGAAGGCGTCGATGATCCGGATACGCATGGGGGTGACAATAAGCCGGTGCGGCGGTGCCGGTCCAATGCCAATCGCTGAGAAGTGGACCAGTCGTGCTTCGCTCGATCGGTGAACTGGGCGGAGATCATGGGTGACCGTTCTGCGGGCTGATCTGGCGGCCGAGGTATCAGCTCGCGTGCGGTGCCGATTACCTGGCGCGCGGCGCCGCGCGGGACGATGATGTCATTACGCCATCGGGCCCGGGAGGCGAGAGCTGAATGCGTGATCGATCCGCGGGGCGCGGGAGCGAGCCACCCGCCGCGGGGGACACGGCGCGGCCAGAACGCGAATCCCGTGACAGCACGACAGGGCGGCTCGGCCGTCTTCCCGCGCGACATCCGTCGTCCCCCAGGTACCGGGAAGCCACGCCCTTGTCGGGCAGCCGCGACGGCGCGGGCGCGCCTGGCAATGCCGACCCGGGTGCCGCACCCGGCCGGCGCCGATGGCCCTTCTCGGGCCGCGCCCGTGACTCCCAGGCCCCAAGCGGCGACCGGGGTGCGGGTTCGCGCGGCCCCGGCGCGGCGTGGGCCGCCGAGCGACCGGGGCAGGCCGATGCCGCGCGGGGTGCGCAGCGGCGACGGCCCGCCCGGCGGGCCAGCCGTGACCCGGACGGCAGGGCCGAGCGCCTGGCTGCCTGGCGCGGCGGCGACGGCAGCGCGCCGCCGCTGGGGAGGCGCTCAGCGCCCGGATCGGGGGACCGCACGCGTGGCGAAGGTTCGCAGCGACGCGATGGTCAGCGTGATCAGTCCGGTTACGCCGCTTGGCGCGCTCACAGTGATAAGCGCAGGCACAATCAACGCGGCCAGGGTGATCAATCAGCCGCTGGCGGTGGCCCGCAATCACGCGGGCCTGCATACCGCCCGTGGTTCGCATCCGGTGCGGAGGGCCCGCCGTGGTTCGCCGAGGGCAGCGGCGATGCGTTCGAGCCATGACCCTGACAATCCGCGACACAAATCACCTGAGTGTGATCGCCGGAATCTGGTCTTGTCCGGCAATCATGTCCTGCCAGACTCCTCCCCGCAGGTCAAGGCCCTGGCGGGAGGATCAGCGATGGCGCATGTCGGTCTGGCCGGGCACGGCCCGGAGCAGCGGAGCGAACGGGCCGAAAGCGAGCGGCCCGCGCGGACGGAACTTATTGTGTGCGCGAGTCATCGCCGCGAGCTGAACCATTGCTCGCAACCGATCCGGGCGCGACCCAGTGTGACTGACCGGGCCAGGGGCGATCCCGCCGCCGGGGTCAACAATCACCGGTCCCCGCCGACATACCCCCGTGGGGTAGAATCCGTCCCATGCGCGGGTATACGCAGGAAAAGGACGCCTATCTTAAACGGCTGCGGCGCATCGAGGGCCAGGTGCGCGGACTGCAGCGGATGGTGACGGACGAGGCTTACTGCATCGACGTGCTCACCCAGGTGTCCGCGGTTACCCGCGCCCTGCAGGCCGTCGCGCTCGGCCTGCTTGAGGATCATCTTGGTCATTGTGTGGCGCAGGCCATCGAGCACGGCGGGCCAGAGGCCGAGGCGAAAGTGCGTGAGGCGACGGACGCCGTGGCGCGACTTGTCCGCTCCTAGGACGCGCGGCGGGTTCGCCCTAGGTCACGTCACGGCCGAGATGGCACTCCACCTGCTGAACGACTTCGACATCCCATTCGGCTCGGGCCGTGGTGGCGACAAGTCATCAGATGACGACCACACGCTCTGGTCGACGATCTCCATCCTTGCCGACCACCACGATGCCATCCGCGGGTTCGACGACCCGGCCACGTACGTCGTCGACTTGGAGACCACGGACTTCACCCGTGGCGAGCCGCGCCAGGTCCCGCTGCCGACGGGTGGCTTCACCGCTATGACGATCTAGTGTCGGCTTCGATACCGTGCCGGTATGCAGGTCCCCCGCATCGCGGTCACCGTTGACCTCGTCATTCTCACCGTCAGGGACCAGCACCTGTGCGCGCTCGTCTGGCAGCGGGAAACCGGACCGTATGCGGGACGCTGGGCACTTGCGGGCGGCTTCATCCGGCTCGAGGAGGACCTGTCAGCCGCTGCCGCCCGCGTCCTCGCGCAGCGGGCCGGGCTCGCGGGAGCATCCGTCCACCTGGAGCAACTGCAGACGTACGGTTATCCGGATCGTGACCCACGCCAGCGGGTGGTCTCTGTCGCCTATCTGGGCATCGCGCCTGACTTGCCGGCGCCAAGCCAGGCGCAGATGAGCTGGCAGCCGGTAGCGTCGCTCACTGCCGCCGCGGGGATGGCGTTCGATCACGCGCGCATCCTGCATGACGGGGTGGAACGCGCGCGGGCCAAGCTCGAATACACGACCCTGGGCGCCGCATTCTGCCCGGATGAGTTCACCGTGGCCGAGCTACGGCGGGTCTATGAGATCGTCTGGGCCACTCCACTAGATCCGCGCAACTTCCACCGGAAGGTCACCGGCGCCGAGCAGTTTCTGCTGCCGACAGGGGCGTCGACCAGCCGGGACGGTGGTCGGCCCGCCCGGCTGTACAAGCGCGGGCCGGCTGACCTGCTGCACCCGCCGATGCTCCGTCCCCGCTGAGGCTCCGGCCGGACGGCAAGCGGCCGATCATCGCCACTCCAGCAAGGTTTCGGCGCGGGAGGCCGCAGGGTCCAGCTTGATCCGTCCTAGCAGTCAAGATCACCCGTTGCAGCTGGCACACGATGGCCCATCGTGTGTCAGCGGTGGAGCCCTCAGGTCCTGGGCGGGGCACGTACACACGGCTCCGTTGGCGTGTCGGGATTATCGTGGGGGCAGGCCCACCCGGAGAGGACGACGATGCAGGATAACTCGCCGCGCTTCCGCGACGTGCTCGACAAGTTCGCCGCCTACAAACCGGGCAGGCTGGTCGCAGGACCCGACGGCAGATCGGTCAAGCTATCGTCCAACGAATCGCCGCACGAGCCGCTGTCCTCGGTGCTGGCGGTTATCGCGGCGGCCGCGACGAACGTGCACCGTTACCCCGACAACGGTGCGGCGGCGCTCACCGAGGCGATCGCCGGCCATTTTGGTGTCCCGGCCGGGCACGTCGCGGTCGGTTGTGGCTCGGTCGGCGTCACACAGCAACTGCTTGAAGCCATCAGCGAGCCAGGCGCGCAAGTCGTGTATGCGTGGCGGTCCTTTGAGGCCTACCCGATCCTGGTCAGCCTGGCAGGCGCCGAGGAGGTGCGTGTGCCGCTCCGCGACGAGACACATGACCTTGAGGCGATGGCGGCAGCGATCACGAACAGGACCAGGCTCATCTTCGTGTGCAACCCGAACAACCCGACAGGAACCGTCGTCCACCGCCGCGATCTTGACGCTTTTCTCGACCGGGTACCCCCGGGCTGCCTGGTTGTGCTTGACGAAGCATACCGGGAGTACGTCCGGGATGCGGACGTGCCCGATGGGCTCGAGCTGTACCGCAACCGCCCGAACCTGGCTGTGCTGCGCACGTTCTCCAAGGCCTACGGTCTCGCCGGCCTTCGGGTGGGCTTCATGGTGGCGCATCAGGCAGTTGCCGAAGCCGTACGCAAGACGATGCTGCCTTTCACGGTTAACTCGATCGCGCAGGCCGCCGCGGTGGCGTCACTCGCGGCGGAGGCCGAGCTCTTGCAGCGCGTGGACAAGGTGGTCAAGGAGCGGAGCCGGGTACGCGAGGAACTGCTCGGGCAAGGTTGGTACGTGCCGCCCACGGAAGGGAACTTCGTCTGGCTCGGGTTGGGGGACCGAGCCGTGGAGTTCGCCGCGGTGTGTGAGCGCGAGGGGGTGAGCGTGCGGCCATTCGCCGGTGACGGCGTGCGCGTCTCGGTGGCCGATCGCGACGCCAACGATACTTTCCTGGCTGTCGCCGGGACATTCGCTCGCATGAACGGCGGTAGCCCGTGAAGCTGAAGCTCGACCTGCACGATATCTATAATCGCGGCGGCGACATCGACCGGGCGCTGCGGCAGATCATCGATGAGGCGGTGGCCAAGAAGGCGCCGCTCGTCGAGATCATCCCGGGCAAAGGTTCAGGCCAGCTGAAGAAGCGCGTGCTCAGATTCCTCGACCAGAAGGAGATCAAGGCGCTTTACCACCGGGTCGAAAAGGACTCGAAGAACTTCGGCCGCGTGTTCGTCCACTTCCAATGGAAGTGATGACGGTGACCTGCTGACCTGGCACGTCTGATGGATTCATGATCTGACCTGCGGCGTAAGGCCTCCGTGGTTCTCATTGTTTCTGGCCTGATCCCGCCGTCATGTGCCCTGAATGTGCCCTCGCCTGTGCTGCCAAGCGCGGTGATGGCCCGGCGACTCAGGCAAGTGTTGCCGCGCTGCTGCTGATCCGCGGTGGCTTGCTGACCAGGCTGCCGCACTTCTCGCCGGGTGCGCTGGGCGTCGCGAGAGCGGCATCATCCTGCTGATCATCGCGGTCACGATGATGCTCGGCTCAGACCGGCCGTGGCGATCGTCGAAGCTGGCTCGGTCACGCCCGAGCCGTTGATGCAGATGATGGGCGATGACGTTCCGCGCCCACGCCAGGAAAACCAGGGCCAGCGTGAGAGCATGCTCTTATCACGCCAGCCCTGGGGTCTGCCAGGGTAACGTGCTGTGGACGAGTCTGTGGATGATTTGTGTAAACACGCTGGTCGGCACGTGCATAGCTGTGGACAAGCGTGTCTGTGGAAAAGTGGACAACCGCTGAAACGCCGAGTCTCACAAGGTCGCGGGCCGTCTTCTATCCACAGGCGCCGCGAAATATGCACAGGCGTCCCGTGAGGCCCGTTATCCCTCGTTGCCCAGAAGTTACGGGGTGAATGGGGCAAACCTTGCTGGGGGCGGACACCAGGCGCTGTCTGGAAGATGCGGACCCGGCGTCTGGACAGGCTCGTCATCGCTTATGAGCCGTCGGACGCCTGTCGTACCCCCACCGTGTGGTCCCAGTTCGCCACGCTCATGAAGCAGCAGTGGCGCAATGCCGTCTCGGCCGTTGTTCATGCCGCAGTGCCACACAGACCGTGATCACCTGATTCCTTGCAGTGATCTGCTCACAGTCGCAGGTGCGGAGCGTTGGCGCGCACGTGATGTGCGGCGCGGCCCGCAGGTCGCGCCGATGGCCCTATCCCGATAACGGCTTGGGAACATACCGTATATCTATGCACGACCGCGAGATAGTAGCCGCAATCGTGGAGGGTGACGCCAGCGGCCTTTCTGCGGCCTTCGACCAGTACGCGCAGGGGCTGTATGCCTACTGCCGGTCCCAGCTCACGGAGCCTGCCGACGCGGCCGACGCCGTGCGGGACACTTTCGTCATCGCCTCATCCAAGGTCTCGGGGTTGCGCCAACCCGACCGCTTGCGGGTGTGGCTGTTTGCCGTGGCCCGCAATGAGTGCCATGGCCGGCTGCCTGCCCACGTCTCGTCTGCCGACGATGAGGTGGCCGAGATGACCGCTGACATCGGTGATGTCGGTGCCCACGATGGGCGCGCGGAGCTGAGCGCCGCGGTTCGCGCCGCCTTTGCCCGGCTGA
>Ga0335079_10001106_pt1 | contig 30704 bp, 27 predicted proteins | sample Lox_Sample_33_FD_206719 | JGI IMG/M metagenome (GOLD analysis project Ga0335079, IMG submission 206719) | Soil microbial communities from Loxahatchee National Wildlife Refuge, Florida, United States - Lox_Sample_3.3 | ecosystem: Environmental > Terrestrial > Soil > Wetlands | place: USA...
AAGAAGGCGTTGCTCCCACGGAAGTGGTGCAAGCCACGAACGACGACAGCGAGGAAGATGACGATACAGCTGCGTCCGCGGATCAGCGCAAGCATGAAAAAGCGGAGCCGCAACCATTGTCCGCGGATGATCCTGTTTTCCAGAAAGCAATTGAACTGCTACAAGCGCCAGCGCCCGTGAAAAAGGCCGCCTGAAGCCAGTGAGCGAAAAGGGCGGGGACCGGCGCTCGAACGCCCCTAAAAATCTCCTTTCAAAGAATGATTTCCGTACACTTCTGGCGATTGCGGTGGTGTGCGCAGCGGCAGTCAGCGGGTGCCGGAAGCCTTCCCGCGGAGCGCTGGAGCCCGCGCAGGTCCACACCATCACGCAGGAATTTGCCGGTGCCGCCAGCGCTTCCGCGCCCGCAGGGACAGAGGTTTGGACCGCCAAACGAGCGTCCGCAGCAGAGCCAGAGGCTCCCGATGGCGTATCCATTTTGACTCCGATTGACGCCAAATCGGCCGCAGGACAGGCGGCGCTTTCGAGGCTGGTCCAAGCACTGGAAGAAGTGGCGACCAGCCACCATCTGACCGAGGATTCCCCGGAGAAAAGTGCCCTGCCGATGAAATTGGTATTTCGACGGGCGGGAATTCGAACTCATGAGATCGAAATTGTCACTCGCCGATTGGGCGCCACGGGCGCAGGGGAGCATGGGCAGCTGGCGATCATCCTGGACGACCTTGGGAATGACGCTGCCGCAGCGAAGGCGATCTTTGCGCTGCCATACCCACTGACGATTTCCGTGCTTCCGGGCCACGCGCATTCGGCGGAGATCGCGGAAGAGGCGCACCGGCTCGGATACGAGGTGATGCTGCACCTGCCGATGCAAGCCGTGGGGACGCAGAAGCCGGAGGAGGCTGAGCTGCGGCCGGGAATGTCCGCGGAGGAGGTGCGGAAGTTCACGGAGGAAATGATCGGGGCGGTTCCCTACGCAGTGGGAGTGAACAATCACCAGGGGTCCGAAGCGACGGCGGACGCGGAACTGATGAACGAGCTGATGCCGGTGCTGCGGGAACACGGGCTTTTCTACATAGACAGCCGGACGACAGCGGCGACGGTAGCGTACGACACGGCGCGAAATGACAACGTGCACACGGCCTTCCGAAACGTGCCGTTTCTGGATGACGTCGAAGAGACCGGCGCGATTCGAAAGCAACTGGAAATCGCGATGCGGGGAGCGCGGGAAAAGGGTGAGGCGATCGCGATCGGGCACCCACATCCGGAGACCATCGAAGTGTTGTCCGAGATGCTGCCCAAAGCGCAGGCCGAGGGAGTGCGGCTCGTTCTCGTTTCCGATCTGGTGCATTGAGGCCGCGTGACGAGAGCGTCACGTGGAGGATTTTTGGGCGGGATAGAGTAAATGGATGACCAGGACGGAAAGGCCCATTGTGAAGAAAGCGAATACGCTTGCCTCCGGCCCAACCGCGCCGCCGGTCAGCCAAACTGGTCCGTGCAGCGAAGCATTCGAAAGATGGCCGGGAAAAAGAGCGCCGCTGTCCGGAACGGAATAAAGGAAGGTTTCTCCGAAATCGAAGCTGGCATGCCAGCCAACGGCGAGCCACAGGTTTCCGGTGCGTTTGAGGGCGAACGCGAAAACCAGACCCGTGACGACGATTTCCGCCATGCCACGCCAGTCTTCCCCTGGATTCCAACTGTGAACCGCCCCGAAGAAAAGAGATAGCAAGATTGCAGCGGGCCAGAAACCGATCCCTTCGGCCAGAGTGAATTGAGTGTAGCCGCGAAAGAGGAACTCCTCGTAGAGTCCCACGAAGATGAAAAGAACCATCCAGAAACAAGCCCAACCCACCAAGAGTGGGCCGCGCAGCATGAGGCTCCCAAAGGAATAGCCGCCGCAGAGCGCGATGGAGCCCATCAGCAAGGAGATTTCGCACAGTCCTAAGAAGGCTCCGATCCAGAAACGGCTCGAAAATGCGCGGGGCAGCGGCAAACCATATTCGCCGGCCGGGCGATGCTCGAGGCGGGCCATGAGCAGAGCCGCGAGATAGACGGAGGCAAAGCCGCTGATTTCCTCAAAAGAAAGCATGGGTGGTGACGTAAAACCACGGGAAAAATCGAGGAACAGAGACCCGAGAAGATCAAACGAGAAATTGAGGAGCAGGGCAAGCGCGGCGTAAAGAAGCAGACGCCAGCCGGCGCGGAGGCCGCGCTCGCTCAGGAAGAGACGCGTCAATAGATGCTGAGGGGGCTTTTCGCGGCGAGGTTCCGGGAACAGCGCGCCGCCCGGGGCGTCAGGACCCATCCGTCACCTCAGCACGAGTTTCGCGAAGGGCATCGTGTTTGGAGAAGAGGGGAAAGAGTTACGGAGCGCTGATGGATGCGGCGCCGAGGATATGCAACGTCTTGGGATCCTGAACGAAAGCAACGAAACGAAGATTCTTGCGCTTCCATTCGGGACCGAGTTCAACTTTTTGCTCACCTGAAAACCACGGCTCCTTGTTCCCGTGCGAAGCGCCCACGCGGTGCAGAGTGCGCAGCACTTCGGAATGATACAAGTCTTCGCCTGCGTTTTCACCGCGGAGAACGTTGTTGTGGAGGCCGCGCTCCGTCACGGCAAGCCAGACATCCCCCTTTTCAGACTGAAGAGCAGGGGGCGGGGCATGCACAACAATCCTCACTTCAATTTGCGAGGGCGTTTCATCGTGAGCTTGCAAATCCAGCACAACTTTCGGCTTGCGCGAGGCATCCACGATTGCCGCGCGAGCCTGTTCTTCGCGGCTGCCGACGAATTCGTCCCAGCCGTCCACAATCATTTGCGGAGTGTAGACGCTGTCGCGACGAAGTAGAGAGGCGTAATCCGCCTGGCGAGAAGTCCACTGCGCGGAAGAAAACGGATCCTTCCAGCCCTGGTGATCCCAATAGTCCACGTGTTCTTCCAAAACAATGATGGGGACACCGCCGACGGTGCCCTGTTTGTCTAGCTTGAGGAGGAGGGCATCTGCGGGAGGACAACTTGAACACCCCTCAGAGGTGAAAAGTTCCACGATGACTGGAGGGATGGGTGAAGAAGTCTGCACCGAATTCATGCGCTTTCCTGAGCACGTAAAAGCCGAGCCAGCGAGGAGCAGACAAGCAAGCGCCGATAGTGAGGAAAGGAATAGTTTCATAGGCCACCTAAGATGAGCCTAAATGAGATACGGTGGGAAAGGCAAAGAAGATGAGAAGAGAGATTTCCTGAAAGAAGAGAGTTGAAGGCAAATAACCAGTTACATAGAATATACTGGTTAGGGCGATTATCGGAGGGGCTCCAGTGACCAAGAAAAGACAGGTTACGGGAAGAAGGGCAGATGATTCGCCCGTCCTCTTAATCGGGGGGCGGCTCTCGGTCAGTTTTGCGAATGTGGCGGGCCAACCGGGGAAGGTGGCGACGCAGGCGCTGACGTGGGAGGAGTTAGTCGGCTTCCTGGAAGTGGCGCAGATCATCACGGCAGACCGGGCAAAGCAACTGCTGACGCTGACACAGAACGAACCGCAGGCGGCTGAGGCTCTGCTGACGCGCGCGGAAAGCCTGGGGGCTGCGCTGCGGAGGATTTTCGGAGCGATGGTACGAAGAGAACGAGTGGAAGCAGAGTGGGTGCGGCCCTTAAATGCGATCTTGCAGGTCACGGAGGGGCATGACGAACTAGTGGAAGCCGGGGACAAATGGAAGATGGAATTTATCGCGCGCGAGGGAGGATTGGAATGGCTGCTGGCGGCCATCGCGCGGTCCGGAGCGGAAGTGCTGGCGGAAGGAACGGATGCGCGGATCAGGAAGTGCGCGAATCCCGCATGCGAACTTTTCTTTTACGACGAGTCGCGAACGCACAAACGGCGATGGTGCTCGATGGCGCTCTGCGGAAACCGCAGCAAAGTGGCGGCGTTCGCGAAACGGCATCCGACGTAAAAGCATGACTCCTAGCGCGGCGACCTCACGTATCGAGGCTGTTCTCCCTTGTCCCACGGATCGTAGGAGTGCGCGAAGACGAGACGTTCGGCAAGGGGCGGATGGCTATAGAGCCAGAAGGTGATGAACGCGGGGGGATTGGGATCCGAGAGATCCACTTCTCCAAGAATCTGAAAGGCGTGGGCGGCGACCTCGGCGGAATTGGGCACGAGGCCGTGGATGACTTCGAGGCCGTAGATGTCCGCATGGTGCTCCTGCATGCGACTGAAGCCATTGACGATGGGGGAGGAAAGAAACATGAGAAGCTGGAAAATGAGAAGAATGACAGCCAGGGCGGCCCAATCGCGCTGTCCATAGATTTTCCAGCGTTTGCCCCAGCGATCGAGCACCCAGTGAAGTGCGCGATAGGAAATATAAAGAGCGGCGAAAAGCGCGAGAGCAAAAAAGATCAAACCATCACGGACGTGACCCAAGACATAATGACCGGCTTCGTGGCCGAAGATGAAAAGAGTTTCATCGGGCGTCGTGTCTTGTATCGTGGTATCCCACACAACGACGCGCTTGGAAGCGCCGAATCCCGTCACGTAGGCGTTGATCTGGTTGGTCTTTGTGCTGGCGAGCATGAGGTACATGTGGTCAGGGGGTATATTCAGGCCGGCGCGCTGGGTGACCTTTTCGATCTGCGCGACCAGTTCGGGATGCTGCCTGTTGAGCGGCTCGAACTTGTAAAAGAGCGGATCGATGAACCACGGGCTGATGTAGAAGATGAAGACGAGAATCGGCAACGCCGCCAGCCAGAAGTACAACCACCAGCGGCGGGGACTCTTGCCGATCAACCAGAAAAGAATGAGGAAGAGGAGAATGAAGAGAGCCGTCCAGATGACTTCGTCCTTTGCCCAATCCCAGAACCAAGAGCCCCAACTTTGCACGGATTGGCCGTAGCTTAGGGAGATGGAGTGCCAAGTCATGCGGAGAGGGAGTTCAAGGAGGTCAAGAGTGAGGACCAGCAAGGGAACATAAAGAAGTCCCTGGAGAAAGGCGTTCTCGGTGCGGCGAAGAACGAAGTCGCGATACTTGGCGGCGACGCCGAACCAGAGGATGAGCAGCAAAACCGCAATGTCAAAGAAAACAGAGACAAAGTAGAGTGTGTAGCCAGCGCGCGAATAAGCGACGGCTTTCTCATAGCGTTCGTGAGACAGGGTGTAGCGTTCCGTATCGGTCCTGGCCTGAGTTACGGGAGGATTGACCGGGGGCTCGGACTGTTGTGAGTTGGGAGAAGTCAGTGGGGGCATCGCCTGAGACGCCGCGGGAGGAGGCATGGGCGGAACGGCCAAGGGTCCCGCTTGCGGCGGCGCGGCCGCCTGCGCGGCAACGGCAAGGAAGAAAAGGAAACTCAGAAACGCAAGAAAACGGAATGGCCGTCCAGGCTGCACCGCAAAACCTCCTTGCATTCGCGCGGGAAACGAGCGTGGCGCGGAGAGAGCGGAGCCCGCGCGCGGCGGGAGTATGCAGCACGTTGCGAGTGCACGCAAGGTCCGCGTTCGGCGGAGACAAGGGAAGGCCATAGTGATTTAGATGCGCGGCGGCTGACAGGGAGAGCAGACGGAGAACGATGTAAGGATCAAGGCACCGACGCAGCAGAAGCGGAAGGGTGAGCGGTGACAAGGGAATAATTGCGAACGGCGCCCGTGGTGGCCAGGCTGAAATGCACGATGGAAGTCCAGCGTTCGAGTTTGTAGTGGTGGTACCGATGGAATAGATAAGAAGCGCCGATAGAGGCGGCGAGAGCGGCGGCTTCGACGGCGGCGAATGCGGCGTGATTGTCCACTAAATCGTTGGAAAGAAGAATCTCCTGGCGGCCGCGTCGGCGCATATTGAGCGTGGAAAAATAATCGAGCGTGCGGGAAGCCGCGACGCCGGCGAAGAGCAAGGAATTCTCCCTGTCCCAGAATCTGTGCTTAAAATCGGCGGCCCGGGGTGAAACGGACGCGCTGTGCGAGGTTACATGAGGCACGGGCGCGGAGGGTTTTTGGTGTGCGCTCGCCGCGATGGGCAAGAAAAAAGCGACGAACGGCAGCGCAAAAGACGAGGCGCAGACGCCGAGCGCGCTGATATTTCCTTTTAACATACCATTGCGACCCGATTCAGTATAATCGCGCCGACTTGTTTTCAAGCCAATCCACCTGGAGGAAAAACGGAGTGTTACGAATACGCACGTATACCTGCTTGGGCATCTTTCTAGTGTGCGCAGGATATTCCGTTCATGCCCGTTCGAAAACGGGTGAAGCGGCATCGCCGGCGCAGCGCGCATTTTCATTCCGATATGAGGTGCACGTACCCGAAAACACACTTTCCGCAACCGACTCACATTTGTGGATTCCGCTGCCGCAGTCGGATACGCATCAGGACATCACGGCGCTGCGGATCGAAAGCAAAACGCGTTACATGAGAGGGCGAGACCCGCTCTACGGGGACACGTTTGCGATGTTCACACCGACGGCGAGAGAAGCGAAGGAAGGATTCGACGTGGTGCTGAGCTTCCACGTAACGCGGCGAGAATACAGCGTGAACGTGAGCGCGCCGAAACTGCAAAACGCATCGCTGGTGCTGCCGCTACACGACCGGATGATCCAGCGCTACCTGGAACCGGATAAGCTTATTCCGCTGAACGCCACGATTGCGGAGCTTGCAAAGGAGAAAACCGCAGGCGCCGCGACGCCGCTTGAAGAGGCAAGGCGCATTTACGACTATGTGGCCTCTACCATGCGCTATGACAAAACCGGCGAGGGCTGGGGGCACGGCGACGAGATGTGGGCGTGCAATTCCAAGCGCGGGAACTGCACCGACTTCCACTCCGTGTTCATCGGCATGATGCGCTCGAGCGGCATTCCGGCGCGATTCGAAATCGGATTTCCCCTTCCTGAAGGAAGATCCGAAGGCGACATCCCGGGCTATCACTGCTGGGCGGAGTTCTACATCAATGGAACGTGGATTCCGGTGGACGCTTCGGAAGCTTCGCAAATGCCGGCGAAGCGAAACTACTTTTTCGGAGCCGTGGACGTGGACCGCGTGATGTTCACTTACGGGCGTGACATCCAACTTTCGAACGTGCAGAAGGACGAGCCGCTGAATTATTTCGTGTATCCCTACGCGGAATCGGACGGCAAGGCCGTAAAAGGGCTGCAAACGCACTTTTCTTTCCGCGACGACGCCATGCAGGCAGCGGCCAGCTCCGGACGCTGAAGCGGAAGCGGGCGGCCGTGCGCCGCCGAGACTTTCCGCACGTAATTGATTTGCAACCCAGCGGGGTCCCACCATTGCCTCGCTGCGAACCAGGGCGTATCCTCATCTTTCAGTCCAACGAAGAGAACTGTCATGAAAATAAAATCATTAGCGACTCTGTTTTTTTTCGCTGTGTTTTGCACGCTGATACTCTTGCCTGTAGCCGTCGAGGCGCAATCGCAGAATGCGACGGCGCAGTCCGTGGTACAAGCGGCCAAACGCGACCGTGAACGGAAGAAGGACGCGAGGACCCCGGAGAAGGTGATTACGACCGACGATTTGATGCCTGCGAGGTCAACGGACTCTTCCACACAGAGCGCTGGGCCCTCCGGCAATGCCGGATCGAGCTCTTCCGATGCAACGCAGAATGCGACGGCGCAAAGTTCCGGGGAATCCCCCGGCAGCGCTGCTCCATCCGACGATCAAGCCGCGAAAGAACAGCGGGCTGCGAAGTTGGCAGACTTGAAGAACCAGCTCGCCAGTGCCAAGAGCGATCTTGATCTGGCGCAGCGACAGATCGCGCTGCAACAAGATACGTATTACTCGAATCCGGATTATGTCCACGATACAGCAGGCAAAGCGCAACTGGACCAGATGCAGCGGCAGGCGAGCGATAAAAAGGCAGCCGTCGAGCGGCTGAAAGCGGAATTGGCGGAGCTGCAAGGAAAAGTAGGAACCCCGTCTTCGGCAGCGACGAGCGCCGCAGCCGCCCAGCCTCAGCCCTAATCGCTAGATTTGCCGCCAAGAAGTTTGGCTCCCCACCCCGTATAATCAGTAGCGAGAATTCGGTGGCGAATCCTTTGGATAATTCGTTGGACAAACTTGTGCCGCACCGGTTTTTGCTCGATCTCGCGACTTTGCTTTCGAGGCAGGAAGGCAAGACGATCCTCATCACCGGGGCGGGAGGGTGCATCGGATCGGCCCTTGCGAAGACCTTCCTGAAAGCGAAGCCGAGCAGGGTTTTGATGCTCGATCACTCCGAACAAGCGCTTTACGAATTGGAAATGGAACTGCGCGCTTTCCCGGGAGCCACGCCGCACGAGATCATTCTTGGGGATTTCGCGGATGAGCACCTGCTGTCGGCGATGCTCAGGAAGCACCGGCCTGGCCTGCTTCTTCACACAGCTGCGTTCAAACATGTGCCACTAATGGAGGCGAATCCCTTCGAGGCGATTCGCAACAATGCCGTAGCCACGTGGAGGCTGGGAAGGACGGCTGCGGAACACGGAGTGCGCGAATTGCTTCTGATTTCCACGGACAAGGCAGCGCAACCGCGCAGCATCATGGGAGCGTCGAAGCGCCTTGCAGAACTGGCCGTGTTGCGATGGAAGGCGCCGGGGATGCGCTACTTCGCACTGCGGCTCGGCAACGTGCTGGGATCGCAAGGGAGCGTCGTGCCGCTCTTCCTGGAGCAAATTGCGCGCGGAGGGCCGGTCACGGTCACGCATCCGGAAGTGTCCCGCTACTTCCTCACGCTGGAGGAAACAGTGCAATTGGTGTTCGCGGCAGCGGCAATGAACGATGCCGAAGGCGTGCTCCTGCCAGAACTTGGGGATGCGGTGAGCATTCTTGATCTCGCAAAGCAACTGATCTCTGCGCAACAAAACGGTGAAGCTGACAAGCTCGAGATTCAATTCACCGGCCTGCGTCCAGGGGACAAGCTGCGCGAGGACTTGCTCTCCGATGGTGAAGCTTTGCAGAGGACGGATTGCGCGGCGCTACGGCGGATCAATGGCGCAGTTCCGGCAGAGGACGTCATAGACGAAACTTTTGCGAAACTCGATGGAAGCGTGCGGAGCCGCGATCTCGGCGCGCTCCTCGAAGCCGTTTGCGTTCTTGTTCCTGATTATGAGCCGAGCCAATCGCTTACGAGGGCTTTTTCTACCCGCGTGTCATCGGGCGCGCGGCCATGAGAAACCCCAGGCGAGAGATCGCGGTGGTCACCACTTCGCGTGCCGATTACAGCCATCTTTATTGGCCGTTACGCACGATTGCGGAACATCCCGAAGCGGAATTGAAACTCATTGTGCTCGGGGCGCACCTTGCCCATGAATTCGGAAACACGGTGCGAGAGATCGAGAAGGATGGCTTCGCGATTGACGCGAAGATCGAATGCCTGCTGAGCTCCGATACGGACGTGGGGATGGCCAAGACCATCGGGGTCGCAACGCTCGGGCTTGCGGATCATCTCGGAGCTCTCCGGCCGGACATTCTGCTGCTGATTGCCGATCGCTACGAAATGCTGGCACCGGCGAGCGTGGCGCTGGCGTTGCGTATTCCCGTTGCGCACATCGAAGGCGGAGAAATCAGCGAGGGCGCGATTGACGACGCCGTGCGCAACGCGCTGACGAAAATGGCGCACATTCATTTCACGTCCACGTTTGCCGCGCGCGAACGCGTGATCGCCATGGGCGAAGAGCCCTGGCGCGTGCACCGGGCGGGAGCGCCATCTCTTGATCATTTGCGCCGCTCGACCCTACTCACGCGCGAGGAACTCGAAGAAAAACTGGAGCTTGATTTGCGTCGCCCCAGCGCCATTGTGTCCTACCATCCTGTTACGCTCGAAAGAGATACACTCGAAGAGACCGAGGCACTTTTTGCGGCGCTAGCTGAGCTGCCGGAACAACTCCTCTTCTGTTATCCAAATGCGGATGCGGGCAGCCGCGAGTTGATCGAGAGAACGAAGAGTTTTTTGGCGGGGCGCGGGAAGGGCCGGATGTTTGTCAATCTTGATGCAGTCACCTACTGGAGCTTGCTCCGCTGCTGCGATTTCTTTCTTGGCAATTCCAGCAGCGGCATTATGGAGACGCCTTCGCTTGCGCTGCCGACCGTGAACATAGGCCTGCGGCAGCAGGGCCGCGAACGCGCTCGCAATCTCATTGACGCGGAGACGAACGCGGCGTCCATCCTAGCCGCGGTGCGCAAGGCCCGCAGTGCGGAATTTCGCGAAACTCTGCGCGGAATGAGCAATCCCTACGGCGATGGCACGGCTTCCGAGATCATGGTGGGCGTGCTTGCCAGCGTGCCTCTCGGCCGCGAACTTTTGCTCAAGCGCGGCGTTCCCCTCACGGAAGAAAAAGCGGCCGCAGCCGAATGAGGATTCCCCTGTCCTCGCCGGACATCACTCAGGCGGAAATAGAGGCCGTCACCGCAGTGTTACGCAGCGGCAGGCTGAGCCTTGGCCCGAAACTGCAAGAATTCGAGGCGGAGATTGCCGCATACTGTGGGGTTGCGCATGCCGTTGGCGTGAGTTCGGGCACAACGGGCTTACATCTGTGCGTGCGCGCGCTGGGAATTCGAGAAGGCGATGAAGTCATTCTTCCCTCGTTCACGTTCGTTGCCGCGGCCAACGTTCTGCGCTATGAGCGCGCCGTGCCCGTCTTTGTGGATATTGACCGCGCGACTCTGAATCTCGATCCCGCGCTTGTCGAAGCGGCGATTACGCCGCGCACTCGCGCACTCTTGATCGTGCACACGTTTGGCGTCCCCGCCGAACTGAACGAGCTCTGCGAAATCGCACGCCGACGCAATTTGATCGTGATTGAAGATGCGTGTGAAGCGATCGGAGGCGAATACGGCGGGCGAAAAGTGGGAACTTTCGGCGAAGCGGGCGCGTTCGCCTTCTATCCCAACAAACAAATCACCACGGCCGAAGGCGGCATGGTGGTCACAAACAAAGCGGAGCTCAGCTCGCGCGTGAGATCGCTGCGCAATCAGGGGCGAGGCTTGGACGATGAGTGGCTGCAGCACGGAGAAGTAGGCTACAATTACCGGCTCTCCGAATTGCACTGCGCGCTCGGCACCGAGCAGCTCAAACGTGTGGACGGCATCCTACGGCGCCGCGAGGCGATCGCGCGCGGTTATCACGAGCGTCTTGCAAAACATCCGGGGCTGGAGCTTCCCCCGCTCGCGCTGCCGAACCGGCGGATCAGCTGGTTTGTTTTCGTCGTTAGGCTCCGCGAATCCTTCGGCAGGGCGGAGCGCGACGCGCTTGCTCGCCAGCTCGCCGTGCGGGGCATCGAGACGGCGTGCTACTTCGCGCCGATTCACCTGCAGCCTGCTTATCGCGATCTTCCCGCCCCGCGGACGCGGCTTTCCGTGACGGAATACAACGGCGAGCGCACCCTAGCTCTGCCCTTTTTCAACCAGATCACGGACTCGCAGGTGGATGAAGTCTGCGCTGCGCTGTGGGAACTGCTGCCCGCGGAGAGCTGAGTTTAGTTCTCGCGGCCTTCGCGCTTGTGCGCTTCTGGAAGAGAACGTCGAGGCGGTCCGGCTCGAGCAGCTCTTGCAAAGAGATATCCCCGAATTGGGCTTTCAGATCCTCCGGCAGCAATTCGCGATATTCCACTTTGGCTTCGTCATTGACGTTGCGGTAGACGTAGGTTACCTGGGAGGGGCCGGAAGGTTTTGACTGATCCTGGCCATAACCCTGCAACTCGTAAGAAATCACGAAAGCGATGGCATGCTCGCGTTCGTCGAGGGCAATTTTGCCGGCAAGGGCGCTATCAAATTCGGCGGGATCGCAGGGATCGTTGGCCTTTACACAGTAGTCTTGATGGGTTTGGAAGAAATCCCGGAGAGCAGCGGTAAGTCGCGCGCGGACGGGGGATTCCGTCTGGGGAGGAAAAATCGTGAAGTCCTTCCTGTTGTGTTCGGAGTAGACGGCAATTCTCGAGGGATGAACGGTGGCAAAATGGACTTGGCTGCGATGATAGGCGATCGTGCCATCCTCGAAATGGCCGAGCACCCAGCCGTCGAGCGTAGCTTCGAGCTTCAGTTCGCGTGAGACGATCAGCGCGCATCCCGCGGATGGACTGATGTGCGTTTCGAGAATGAGCTGGTCTGGCAGTGAGCTAATATCCAAGACGGAACCAAAACAAAGCGAGGGCGCCTCCGCCGTGCCGACCTTTCCCAATGCGCCGCTTTGCCAGGTTTTGCTCTTGCGGTCGAAACGCTCGACAAATAACGGCGGGTTGAGCTGGCCGGAGCCGTCGTCGAGGTAATACGCAATGACAAATTGATTGGCGTCATCCAACTCCGCGCCACTGGTGATTTTATTGTCCAGATTGGGCAGGGAAGCGCCTTCGAGGACAACCTGTTTACCGGCAAGGGCGTCGCGAAGCGTTTGCGCTCCGGCGGCGGACACGAAGATCGTCGCCGAAAGAAAAACAACGGCCAGGGAGGAGAGCCAGCGAAGTTTCAAAGATTTCTTCACATTCATTCCGAAACGGGAACGGAAGTGCCTGTCCCGGAAACTGATCTCATCGGGGCCGCACAGGTCGCTCGAAACTAAGCGCTCCGCGGCCTGAGACAGCGCCCGCAATGTTACCACTATACCTTGTAGCGTTTTCTCTTGACACCACAGGTTGCTGAGAGCAGAATTCCCGCCATCTTCGACGTTCCGGCTGCCCTGGGGATTCCCGCTCACGGGATCGGCAGCCTCTGAGGGAAACGCCATGCAATATCTGCCCGGCTGGACCGTGCAATGCATTAATCCTCAATGCGCCGCGCGTGGCCACTGGCTGCGCGCGCATCTTTCCGGCCCCAATGCAGGGTTGGAGCGATGTCCCGATTGCGGAAGCATGCTGCAAGCGGTGCCTCCGCCGATAGGTCCCGGACTGCGTTTGCGGCCGCGGCCACTTGCGGCGCGCCCGCCGCTGCGGCCTCGCCCGCGCTGAGTTTTCCAGGCCAACGTGCCGTGCAACTAACGTAACAAAGAGGCCGAGAGCAATCGCCCCCGGCCTCTTTTTTTCTCCAGTTGGTTTGATCCTAGCCTTCGATGAGACCTTTTTCGACCATCTCCTCATCGGTAAGCCACAGATCGGGGATATTGGCTGAGCCTAGCCGAAGAATATCTTCAAGAGCGTCGCGCACTTCGCGCACGCGGAAATCCACGCCGATTTTGTCCAGCAGATCTATCAGCGCCTGGGCGCCTTCCGCGAGGGCGGGCTTGGGCACGGCCGTTTGCGCGTCTACCTTGCGATACGTCAGCACATAGAGAGCGGATGGTCCCGCGCCATGACGGACGATGTGGAGGAAGCCCCGCGTTCTCGCCGACGCAGGAGCTGCAATTTTCTCGAGTGCGGTACGGGCTGCGTGTGCGCTCATCGCGACGCTCGCTCCTCGCCGTCTCGCTTCAACTGCACCCGCTTGTGCTGCCGCAGTTTTCGCACTTGTAGCAGGCGCCGTTAGGAACCATCAGCATGCCGCATTCGCTGCACGTGGGTGCGCCTTCATAGGCGTTGCCAAGAGTGTTCGAGGCCGGTTCTCCCGCTTTCCTGGAGGAGGGCGCCGCAGGAATTGACATGACCGCCGCTGTGGGCGGGGGCAGAACGCCGGCTTCCGCCGGTGTGGCCCCGTTCAGTTTCAGATAATCCGAAGAGATGAAACGGCCACCCAACCACCGTGCCAGATAATCCAGCACAGACGAGACGAAGCGGATGTTGGGATTGGCGGTGATGCCGCTGGGCTCGAAGCGCGTGTTCACGAGCTTATCCACGAACACTTTGAGGGGCACACCGTACTGCAAGCCGATGGAGATCGTCAGGGCCAAGCCGTCCATGATGCCGGAAAGCGTCGACCCTTCCTTGGACATCTTGATGAACACTTCGCCCGGGCGGCCATCTTCGTAGAGGCCGACGGTGATGTAGCCTTCGTGGCCACTGATGCTGAACTTGTGCGTGACGGAGGCGCGTTCGTAGGGCATCTTCTCGCGTTGAGCGCGAGAGAAGAGCTCTCGCTGGATGGCTTCGGTCACTTCAGCCACAGGTTCCGTTTTTCCTTCTTCTTTCTTGCCGCTGGCGCTAAGCGGCTGCGAACGCTTGGAGTTATCGCGGTAGATGGCTACGGCCTTCAGGCCGAGCTTCCAAGATTCCACGTAGGCGTCCATGATGTCTTCAAGCGTGGACTCCTCGGGCATGTTGATGGTCTTCGAAATCGCGCCAGAGAGGAATGGCTGCGCCGCTGCCATCATTTTTACGTGGCCGGTCCAGGTAATCGAGCGCCCGCCGCCGGCCGGGGTCAGAGAGCAATCGAACACTGGCAAGTGCTCCGCCTTAAGGTACGGTGCCCCTTCAATCGTGCCGTTCTTGTCAATGTGCGCCACAATTTCGCTGGTTTGTTCAGGCGTATAGCCGAGCTTCATCAGCGCCTGAGGCACGGTGTTGTTCACAATCTTAATCAAACCGCCGCCGACGAGTTTCTTGTACTTCACCAGGGCGAGGTCCGGCTCGATGCCCGTCGTGTCGCAATCCATCATGAAGCCGATGGTTCCCGTGGGCGCCAGTACGGTTACTTGTGAATTCTTGAAGCCAAATTTTTCCCCAAGATGCAGAGCGGTGTCCCACGCTTCCCGGCCCGCGATGAACAAGTCGGCCTGCACGTGGTCCGGCTGGATTCCGCGCATGGCTTCGCGGTGCATGCGAATTACGTCCAACATCGGCTCGCGGTTCACCTCGTAGCCCGGAAACGCGCCCATGCGCTCAGCAATCCGCGAGGATTGCGCATACGCTTCGCCGCACATCAGCGCCGTGACCGCCCCAGCCATGTCGCGGCCTTCATCAGAATCGTAGGGCAGGGCCATGGACATCAGCAGAGCGCCGAGATTCGCGTATCCCAGCCCGAGGGGCCGGAAGTCGTGCGAATTCTTGGCAATTTTTTCGGTGGGATAGCTGGCGTTGTCCACCAAAATTTCCTGCGCGGTGATGGTCACGTCCACCGCGTGGCGAAACGCTTCAACTTCAAACTGCCCGTTGCCACCGACAAATTTCATCAGATTCAGCGAGGCCAGATTGCACGCCGTGTCGTCTAGGAACATGTATTCGCTGCAAGGGTTGCTGGCATTGATGCGCGCGGTGTTCTTGCAGGTGTGCCAGCGGTTTATGGTCGTGTCGTACTGCATGCCCGGATCGCCGCAGTGCCACGTGGATTCCGCGATTTTATGGAGCAGATCACGTGCCCGAAGTTTTTCCACCGGCTGGCCGTCGTTGACGTTCTTGGTCCACCAGTCCTTGTCTTCCGCGGCGGCGCGCATGAATTCGTCCGTCACGCGCACGGAATGGTTGGCATTCTGGAAAAACACCGAACTGTAGGCCGCGCCGTCAATGGCTGCGTCGTAGCCCTCGCGCACCAGCGCGAATGCCTTTTGCTCCTCTTTATATTTGCATTCGATAAATTCCACGATGTCCGGATGGTCAATGTTCAGGATGACCATTTTCGCCGCGCGCCGCGTCTTGCCGCCGCTCTTGATCACTCCGGCAAAGGCGTCGAAGCCCTTCATGAAGCTCACCGGGCCCGAAGCGATGCCGCCGCCGGAGAGCGTCTCCCTGCTGCCGCGCAGCGTCGAGAAATTCGTGCCCGTTCCCGATCCCCACTTGAACAGCATGCCCTCGGTCTTCGCCAGGCTCATGATGGAATCCATGCTGTCGTCCACGGAGTTGATGAAGCACGCCGAGCATTGCGGCTTGGGCTGCACGCCGACGTTGAACCACACCGGGGAATTGAAGCTCATTTTCTGCTCGACCAGGAGGTGGGTGAGCTCGTCCTTGAAGGTGTCGCGCGATGCGGCGTCCGCGAAGTAGCCGCCCGCTTCGCCCCAGCGCACAATGGCGTTCACCACGCGGCCAATCAGTTGCCGCACGGAGCCTTCCCGCTCTTTCGTTCCCGGCTTGCCGTGGAAATACTTGCTGGTAACGATGTTGGTGGCGGTCTGCGACCAGATCTTCGGCGCTTCGACGTCTTCTTGGCGGAAAATTGTCACGCCTTTTTCGTTGCCGATCAGTGCGGTGCGCTTTTCCCATTCCATCGCATCGAAAGGCGAAATGCGCCCGTCGGTGAAATACCTTTCAAACACCAATCCTGTTCGCGCGCCCGACTCGGTATGGGCGTTGGCCTCGATCGCTTTGCCATTCAATACCGGCTTCACAGTCGCCATCCGGTTCCTCCCCCGCGGCTCCCCTTCCTGCGGGGAAACCTTTATTTTACTCCTCTGCGCAGAGCAGAGTCGTCATGTTCGCGATTTCTCGCCAGGCTTTAGAAACTTGATTCAGTTTTTCTGTGGAAGCGGCCAGCGAAACTCCAGCGCAGCAGACAAAAAAGCGAATGCCCTGCCCCGGGCTGGTTTCGTAACACGCAGCCGCACAGCAGGTTGCTTGCTCCGCACGTTCGGGCGCGGAGCAAAAACTTCGCGCTCGGTTTTTTCGCTTAAAACCCGGGCCGGTCTCGTGGTTTCTGAACGAACCCTCGCCGTCCTCGACAGGGTACGTTTGGCGCTTCCACGCTCCCCCGAATCTGGAGACGCAGTATCAGCGCATGCGGAAAATCTGTCAAGAGGAAAAACGCAAAATGTCGGTGACTTTTTCGTACTATGTCTATACCTAGTGGTGCTCTTTCTCATCCGTGAGCCACTTCTTTCGCTGCCCATTCGCGATCGCACGGGCTAAACTCTTTGCATCCAATCCCGTATGCATCGCAAACTGCTCGCAGCTTCGTTCCTTGCTTCACTCTTTTGCGCGCTGGAAGTCTCCTTTGCGCAGGCGTCCGCCAGCGCAGCCACGCCCGACGTTTCGTCCGCTTTCGGCGAAAAGCTCTCCGTTCCTGGTCTTGTCAACGCCGGAAAGATCTCCGGTGCGCTTTTTCGCGGTGCGCAACCTCGCCGTGAAGGCTTTCTTCAACTCAAGCAAATGGGCATCACGGTGATTGTTGATCTTCGCGCGGAAGATGCGCACAAGCGCGAATGGGAGCGGCGGCAGACCGAAGCCCAGGGCATCCGTTTCGTCAGCATTCCGGTGGGCGGTTGGAATGCTCCCACCGACGCACAGGTCGCGCAATTTTTCTCTCTCTTTCAGGGCGACGCGAAGCAAAGAGTCTTCGTTCATTGCCATTACGGAGACGATCGCACTGGAGTCTTCGTTGCCGTCTACCGAATCGCTTATGACCATTGGTCAGTCGACAACGCCATCAGGGAGATGCACTTCTTCGGCTTCCGCGGCTTCTGGCATCCCGCGATGGAATCCTACGCGCGGAGCTTTCCGGAGCTTTTACAAAACGACCCGATTCTTGCGCCTTTTCGCAAGGGTTCTCCGCCATTAGCAAGGACCGCCAACTCCGGTGCGCCGCGAAACCCTCGAAACCGCTAAAATTAGCCTTTTCTTATGCTTACGCGCGAGAGAAGGCCCAGTACGGAAGTACGCTCAGAATCGGGACTTCTGCTTCATTCCCCAAGAGCTTGCGGAACTCTAAGCTTGGCGTGCAGGGAGTTCTGTCCCCGGAGCTTTCGACTATGCAAGTTGGCCGCTACCAGATTCTCGATACCATCGGCACAGGCGCTTTCAGCCGTGTCGCGCGAGCCTTTGACCCGCTCATTGGCCGCACCGTTGCCGTCAAACTCTTTTCTTCGGAGCTTGCGCGAGGCGAAGCCCGCGACCGCTTTCTGCAGGAAGCGCGCGTCGTCGGGCAGCTTTCGCATCCGAACATCATCACGATCCACGATATGGGCATCGAGGAGTCCACCTCCACGCCCTATCTCATCATGGAATTCTTGGATGGCCAGGCTCTGGACCGTATCCTGGAAAAAGGCACCGTGCCCTTTCCGCGCGCCTGCGCGTGGGTCGGCCATATCGCGGAGGCTCTCGGAGTCGCTCATCGCCGAGGCGTCATTCACGGGGACGTCAAGCCCGCGAACATCATTATTACTTCGGAAAATCGCGTGAAGCTTACCGACTTTGGCATGGCGCGCCTTTCTCGCCGCGACGGCGCCAGTTCGGGCAACGGCCTTCTCGGCACGCCCGCCTACTGGTGTCCCGAACAAATTCTCGGGAAGCCCCAGGATGCACGTTCGGATCTCTTTTCGCTGGGCGTCGTTCTTTATGAAATGGTCACCGGCATTCGGCCCTTCGATTCCGATTCGTTGCAGGGCATTTGTCATCGCGTGCTTTCTTCCACGCCGCGGCCGCCTTCGCACATGATTCCCTCGTTGCCCACGGGATTCGACGAAATTATGGCCCGCTGCCTCTCGAAGAACCCCCAAGGTCGCTATGAGTTTGCCGAATCTCTTGCGGAAACGCTTTATCCCCATGCGCGCCGCAAGACCTTGCCACCCACCCAGCCAAGTTCTGGGGCTTCCTCCCTGCGCGACCGCGCCGTCCGCCTCCTCCGCTCGGCCTAGCCACGCACCGACACGTCGGCCCTTTCACTCTCGAGCGATCATCCGAGAAACGACTCAGTCAGAAGAGTTTTTACTCGTAGCGGAGAGCTTCGACGGGATCGAGCTTAGCCGCTTTCATCGCCGGCCACACACCGAAAACGAGCCCAACGCCGACACTGACCGCGATGCCGAGCGAAGCGGCCCAGACGGGAACCACTCCCGGCCACTGCAAGGTCACACGGATGAGGAGCACGAGCAGATTCACCAGGACCAGCGCAATCAATCCGCCGACGCCGGTGAGGGTCATGGCCTCCAGCAAGAATTGCCAGGTGATATCGCTGCTGCGCGCACCGATGGCTTTGCGCACGCCAATCTCGCGCGTGCGTTCCGTCACGCTGACCAGCATGATGTTCATCACGCCCACGCCGCCGATCAGCAATCCGATCGCGCTCAGCACCAGCGTGACTACATAAACCATGGCCATGATCTTGTGGAATTCCTCCACCTGCTGCTCCGCGGTCATGATGGAAAAATTGTCCTTGCCGCCAAACGGCACGTGGCGGCGCCGCTCCAGAACTTCCCGCGCCTGGTCCACGGCCTGGTCGAGCATTCCGGTATATGCCTGCATGCGCATTTGCACTTCATCCGCGGCCGGATAAGTCTTCTCAAAAGTGTTGTAGGGAATCAGCACGCGCTTATCTTCGTCACCCATGCCGAAACCGCCCTTGGGCTTCTCCACCACGCCGATTACTAGAAAATCCGAACCGTCAATCAGAACGTCCTTGCCCACGGCATGCCCTTCGGGAAACAGCACCGGAGCCACGTTTTCGCCCAGCATTACGACTTTTTCCCGGTGGAGATCGTCGCCTTCGCTGATGAACCGTCCTTCCAGTGTCGCCGCGTTGGCGTACACAATGCCGAAATTCGGCTGCACACCGCGGAAATCAATCGCGGTCACTTCGCCCGCCTTGGTGCGAACGCTGTGGGTCTGGTCCCAATGGGTCTGGAGAAACGCGGTCACGTTCTTGATCGCCGGACAACCGTCCTCCAGCGCTTGCTCGTCCGCTATGGTGAGAGGTTTGCGCTGCCGCTCCTCGAGAGGAGGCGGCCCGCCCTGGCGGCTCTGGTCCCACTTGGTGATGAAGGCGGTGTTGACGCCGAATTGTTTGATCTGCTCCTGAATCTTTTGGTCGAAGCCAGTCAGCAGCCCGGCCACGAGCATAATGACGCTTACACCCAAAACCACGCCGAAGACGGTCAGCGCGCTACGCATTTTGTGCGCGCGCAACGTGTCCATCGCCTGCTTCAGATTTTCGCCGTGCGCTTGTGCCATTGGCGTTCCTTACCCGTCCGCTCGCAGCGCCTCGATCGGGTCCAGCTTCGCCGCTCGCATGGCCGGGTAGATTCCGAAGAAAAGGCCCACCACCGTGGAAACGACGAGCGACAGGATCACTCCCGCGATGGAAGTGCTCATCGGGAAGGAAAACGCCGCGTTGATAACATACACGACGAGGTACGCGGATACGATTCCGATGAATCCTCCGGCCGCCGCCAACACCGCCGATTCGGTCATGAACTGCAGCAAAATATGTTTCTTCCTAGCCCCCAGCGATCTGCGAATGCCGATTTCCCGGGTACGCTCCGTCACGCTGGCCAGCATGATGTTCATGATGACGATGCCGCCCACGACCAAAAACACGCTGACCAGTGCCATGGCCACAAACGCCAGGTTCCCTGTCAGGTCGTGCCAGAGCGCCATAATGGAATCCGATCCGAGGATCGCAAAATTGTCCGGCGCATCATAGGGCAAGTGGCGCCACGCGCGAAAGAGCATGCGCGCCTCGTCTTCACATGCCTGCATCATCTCCGCATTCGGGGCTTGCACAAAAATGGCCACCCAATCGCTCTGGCGGTGCCAGCCTTTCCGGTACGTGCTGAGCGGCATCATCATGAAATTGTCCTGGGACTGGCCAAAAGCGCTGCCGATGGTGGTGGCCACGCCAATCACCTGGTAACTGTGCGTTTCCGCACGAATCGTTTTGCCGATCGGGTCCACATCCGGGAAAAACTTTTTCGCCAGGTCCGAGCCGATGAACACCACTTCCGAATGGTGTTCTTCGTCGGCGGGAGTCAGAAAGCGGCCCGATGCCACATCAATACTTCTGATGTCGGCAAAGTTCGGCGTCACCCCCATCACGCTGGTGTTTTCCATCACCTGGTCGCCGCTCCGGGTTTGCGCGTTGCGGTCCTCTTCTCCGGCAACGGCCTGCGCCGTCGTCATGGTGTCGCGCAGGCGTTGGTAATCCTCGAGCGTAATGAGCGGGCGCTTTTGCGCCTTAATGAATGCGTCATAGCTGGTGATGATCCCGAAGCGATCCACGATGAAAACGTTGGCCCCGAGATTCGCAATGCGCGTGGAGACATACATGTTCAAGCCAGCGATTGCGCTCATCACCGTAACCAGGGTGGTCACGGCAAGAATCACGCCGAGCAAGGTCAAGAAGCTTCGGAGCTTGTGCGCGCGCAGGGAATCAATGGCCAGGCGCAGGGTCTCAATGAGCGTGACCAGCGACCGGCGGAGACGCTGCAGACGAGTCATTTCCAATCCCGCCGAAATGGCGGCTTGGGCCTCAGTCCAACGATCCATCGGCGCTACGCCCACACCCTGCCCCTCTCTTCTCTACCTTCAATTACGTACAAACCGGGCCCTTTGTTGCTATTAGACGCCAGAAAAAGCGCGGGAGCTTTCTACTGGAGGGTAGTTCCGGTCAGGCCTGCCGAGTCCATTTTACTACATTCGCGAGCGCTGCCGAATTTTGCATAAACGGCGTCGGATGAGCGCGTTACGCAAAGTGGACAGCAAAGAGATTCCGCCCAAGCCTTCCGGCACGCCCGTAAGCTCAAGCTGCGCTAGACTGGATTGCGGGCTCGGAGCAATCCCCGGGAGGCATCCAACCGTGCAACAGCGGTCTATTCGTCCGAATCCAACCCCAAAAGGCTCTTGGCCTGGGTCAATACCGATGTTTCGCGTGGAACGCTTTTCCATCCTTGCGGTTTGCCTACTTCTGGCTGGGGCATCTGTTTCGGCGCACCCGCCTTCCTCCCAGGCGGCTGAGAGTTCCGCGCCTGCGGAGGATTCCCGACGCCTGTCGCAAACGATTTCAGGGCTGAAGGCCAGCGAGCAAGCGATGTACCTCTATGAGCGGATTGAACGAGTGGAGACGCGCAAAGAAGCCCAAGTCGCTCAGCCAACAGAGGTCAAGGTCTCGCGCGTGGTTCCCGCCGGGACCGGACTTGATCATATCCCCCTGGGCCTCGATGGGTACCCGACCGATCCCGCGGCTTACCGGGCCGAATTGGAAAAATTGGTGAAGTCCTTGCAGTGGGCAGTGGAGACGGGACACGACCAAAAAGAGGCCTACGGAAAAGTTGAAAAAAAGATCAAGCAGCGCGAAGAGCTCATTGACGATACGCGCGACGCTTTTATTTTCACTTTTGTCGGGCGCGAGATGCGTGAGGGACGCTTGTTATTAAAATATCGCATGGACCCCAATTCTGCTTTTAAACCTTCCAATCGCTCCGCGGCTCTTTTTTCGAAGGTGAAAGGCTACGTTTGGATTGACGAAGCGACGTCGCAACTGGCGCGCGTCGAGGGCCAGGTCGTTCACGATATTTCCTTTGGATTATTTCTCGGCAAAATCTACAAAGGCAGCAGTTTCATGCAGGAGCGCTACGAAATGGCTCCAGGCCTGTGGCTTCCCACGTTTTCTCAATACGATTTCGACGGGCGAAAGTTTTTTTCAAGCATTTCGATCCACGAGAAGACTTTTTACTCCCATTACCGGCGCGTGGGGCCTCCCAGCGAGACTCTGCCCATTATTCGGGCGGAACTCGCGCACCTGGGATCTGCCGGCTCAAACGCGCAAGGAAGCGACCCGTAAGGACTCCAGGTGTTTGCGGCGGGACACAGATTTCCGCACAGTGGCGAGCTACGGCCCGGCTGGACAGGGCTTGGCGGATTGCGCAAACGACCAACAGATGGGAGAACGCGAGGTTCATACTGAAATTGAACTGGTCTCACTCCATGACGCGATTTTTTCTGGTGATTTGGCTTCAGTTGCTTGCGGCAGCGGTTCCTGCTTCCGCCGCGGCTCAGAATAGCCCCGTCAAACAAGATGCATCCCAACCTGCGAAGCACGAACCGAAGAAAGCAACGGCCAAGAAAGTCTGGACAGAAGATGATTTGAGCAAGCTGAAAGGCTCCGTTTCTGTGGTGGGCGGCAAGAATCCTCCCCGGACCGCCGCAGACTCAGATGCAAACGGCAGTCCAGACAAAACATCGTCCGCGCGCGAATTGCGGTTGCAACGCGCCAAGCTGCAAGCCCAGATAGATGATGCGGACCAGAAGATTGCGCAACTCAAGAACATCCAGAGCGGCGAAACTTCCGGCAATTCCGGAATGCAGCTCCACCACGGCTATAACATGGAATCTCTGCCTGACCAGATCAAGAAACTGGAAGACAAGAAAACTCAAATCCAGGCGCAAATGGACAAGATCTACGAGCAAGCGAGAAAGGACGGGATCGAACCGGGTCAATTGCGTTAGCCGGCTTTGTCGGCAGGCTTCTCGCAGCTCGGATGTGAATTCCGGCCGTTTCCTCGGGGCCGGAATGGCGCGCGGAATCACGGCTTGGAATCACCTTTCTCCAAGGCGTTCAGATTCTGCCGTGCGAGTTGATGATTCGGATTCAGTTGCAGGGCGCGTTCGAAGCGTTGTTTCGCCTCCGCGATTTTCCCCGTCAGAGCCAGCGCGCTACCCAGATTTGCCTCGGCATCGGCATCATCCGGCTTCAACCGCGCGGCCACGCCAAATTCCTTGACGGCGCCGTTGTAATCTCCTTGCGACGCCAGCGCATTGCCGAGATTGTAGTGCGCGTCGAAATAGTCCGGGCGGGCCTGAATAGCAGCGCGGAGATGCTGCGTTGCTTCCGGCAAGTTCCCGGAAGCGAGCAGCGCCCCTCCCAAGGCGTTTTCCACCGTGGCATCGCCGGGCCGCAACTGCAGCGCCTGTTCATATTGCGGAATGGCTTCGCTGGCGGCACCGCCGGCCTGCAACATTGCGGCAAGATTGTAATGAGCCTCGAAGTCGGCGGGATTGTTTTCCACATGATGGCGCGCGAGGGCTTCCAACAAAACCATCCGCGGATCAGCGGTGTCCCCCGGCGCAGCATGCGGCAGTACTTGCAGCCAAAGGTGGGCCATTTCGTCCGTGGCGCGGTTGCCGGCGAGGATGCGCTTGGGAGGATCGTTGGGATTGAAGATGTTGTCGCTGGAATTGTCGTAGATATAGCGCATCGTTACTTTGGCGCCGCGCGGAAGCGGAATCGCATGCGTGAAGTGAAAGACGGCTTGCCAATTCTGGTCCCAGCGCGGAATGTGCAGCAAAGTTTTCGTCGTACCATCCGGCAAAATCACTCGAGCGAACATTTCCCGGCAGACGTAATGGGCATGAGGATAGATGGCCATCAGATCCACAGCTTCGGGCAGCGTAAACTGATCGGTCACGACAAAATTTTTGGCTCCTGGAGGAATATCCAGCGCGCGGTCATTTTCCAGCTGCATCAACACCGGAAACTGTGTGGCGGCCTGATCCGTGAAATATAGTCCGATGCTTGGCTGAATGGTTTCCGGCTTGCCGGAAGGCTGCAGATGCGTATTGAGGACGAGGTCGTCCCCGGGATCAAGCCGCATGGCCATTCCCTTGGGCTCCGGCTCGGGCACGAGCCCGGGCTTCCAAAAAAAGAAATGCCCGTCTGGATCGAAGGTCTCCGACTCGATTTGCAACTCCATGCCCGGGAAGCCGCAGCCCCGGCATTTCTCCTCGCGCCGCGCCGATTCTGCGCGATCCACAAGAAGATTGGCGTGGTGCACGAGGCGCCGCTCTGCGGGATGGATCTCAATGGCTTTCACCCAGCGGGTTCTTTCGAGCGGCGTGCGAAAAATGAAGTTCCAGTATTGGTCGCTGCCGCTCGCAGGCAGAGTAATGGGCTGCTCTGCCCGCAGAATCAAATCCGGTTTTCCGAGCTGCCAGCCCGGCGTGAATTGCGGTTCCCGAGGCAAATCCCGCGAATCGCCTTCCTGAAGTCCATCGTCCACCCATTGCTGGAAAAGGGCGATCTGTGCATCGGTGAGGTGATCGTCCCCGAGGAACGCATAATCACCGGGGCCCGGAAGCCACGGCGGCATGATGCGCTTTGCGGTGATATCTGCAATCTGCCGGGCGTGCGATTTCGCGTCGCCGTATGTGAGCAAGTTAAAGGGCGCCGCTTCTCCCGTGTGGTGGCAGGGGGCGCAAGTCTTGAAGAAGATCGGCGCGATGTCGCGGTCGAATGTGACCGGACGGGAAGCCCTCGTCGCTTCATGCTTCTCGCTTTGGCGGGCGACTCCGCGTTCGCTCCAAGACAGGGCCACCGTGATCATTAGCACGAGAGAAAGGATAATTTTCGTTTGGGATGCACCCATGACGGCAATCAATTGAGGTCGGCGATGTAGCAACCCACAGCGTGCTCTGTGGGCAGTGTCGCAGGCTTGCCAGCTATCGCGGCTGTGATAGCGTCCCTGAGGTCGTGGATTGTGGGGGCGGCGCGCTTGCGGCCGAAGTCCACAAACCAGTTGTCAATGCGTCCGTGATAGACAAGATGGCCATCCGCCGCAAAAACAGCCGCTTCCGGAGTAATCGTGGCTCCCCCCAACTTCACGAGGATGTGCTGGGGGTCGCGAAGAGCCGAGAGCGTGTAACGATAATCGCGATCATGAGCGCGAATTGCTTCCGGGGATTCATCCTTATCCGGGTATACGAGCCAGAACTTTGCTTGCGCGGCAAAGGCGGCGCTCAATTGGCGGATGGTGGGCGCATAGCGGTTCGATACTGGACAATCGGTGCGGATAAAAAGGAGGACGACCACTTTGCCTTTCGAGGCCTCGAGCGGATCCACAGGTTTCCCGGTCAAATCATAAGCCGAGGGGCGAGCCCGTCCGGCTGCTTGGGACTGCGTCGAGAATAGAATTACACCAAAGGAACATAACAGAAACACGAGCAAGTGCCGGAATGGGTATTTGCCGAGGCACATAGCGGCGGGTTTTCTCCTGCATCAGAGCCCATTCATTCTACACTCTTTTTTCGGGAAGAGCAGGAAACCTGAGAATCGTATGAAAGCCGCCGAGAGATCGCGGAAGAGAGGAACTTGGAAGCGCGAATGCTGCAGGGGGAGAAAGAAAAAGGCCTCCCGGGACGACCTGGTATCCCAGGAGGCAGCGATTACTTTCATTCAAGATGCCTGTGCTCAGCGACAGGGTCAAACGAACTGATAGTCAACACCAAGTCAACAGCCAAGCAACAGAATTAAATTGACTTATTGCGTTCAATGAACCAAGCTCACGAAAGAAACAACTACCCATCCGGTGCGATGGTTATCGCGGAATGACCCTCTCAAGCACAGACCGTAGGATTTGCCGGTTTGGACTCTATGAGGCCGATCTGGCTGCCGCACGCCTGACCAAACAGGGCATACCCATTAAATTGCAAGAGCAGCCCTTCCGCATCTTGGCCCTCTTGCTGGAACGAGCTGGCGGCATGGTCACCAGGGAGGAATTACGCACCCTTCTCTGGCCTCAAGGCACGTATGTCGAATTTGACGGCAGTGTGAACACCGCGCTGACAAAGCTGCGTGCAGCTCTGAATGATGATCCGGACAATCCGCGCTTCATCGAAACCGTGCCTCGCAAGGGATACCGGTTCATCGCTCCGGTGCAATTTCTGGAGGGAAATGAGGATTGGGCCAGAGGAACGCTCGCGGTGGCGCAACGGAGCACAGAACCAATCGCGGATCATGGAGAGGATAGCCGCCCCCCCGGCACTGAAAGGGCTAGAGACGCCCGAAGCTACCGCGCACGATTCGGCCTGACCCTGTCCACAGCTGTCCTTGCAATCTTGGCGGCGGTTCTTGCCGCCTTGCTTTGGAGGTATTGGCCCGCCGCGCAACCTGAGGTCGTGCGCGTAACCGCCCTCACGCACACAGGAAAAGTTGCGCCAGGGAGCAGGATCGTGACCGATGGAGCGCGCGTATATTTCGTCGCGGAGCAAGAAGGAAAATGGGAACTCCTGCAGACTTCCGTTCGGGGCGGAAGCGCGGAGAGAGTCGCTGCGCCTTTCGATAGCACAGCGGTTCTGGATGTATCTCCGGATCACTCTCAGCTTCTGATCGCTCCTTTCTCGCACATCCGCGAGGCCATGCCGCTGTGGCTATGGCCGGCGCACGGAGGAGCTCCTCACCGCCTTGGTGACGTTACCGCGACCGAAGCTACCTGGTCCCCGGCCGGCCAGCTGATTGCCTTTGCGCGAGAGGACAAGCTTTTCGTGGTAAGGCCGGAGGGAACTCAGATGAAGGAGATCGCCAGTTTTTCTTCTCCTCCTCATTCTCTCGTCTGGTCTCCGGATGGAGAATCCCTGCGGTTTACAGTGAGTAGCCTGAACAATAGGTCGGACGAGATCTGGGAAATCACGAAGGACGGGAGAAACCTTCATCAACCTCTGGGGGGAGAAACGGACACTCATGAACTAGGCGGGGCGTGGGCCGATCATGGCCGATACTTTCTTTTCACGGCGGGTTTGAACTCGCATGTGACCCTGGCTGTTGACACTCTCTCAAACATCTGGGTGGAGCAAAGGAAGAGATTTTTCTTTCGGGCGGCCCGCGAAAATCCCCTGGAGCTCACGCACGGGCCAGTTTCTTTTACTCAGCTTGCGGCTTCGTCTGTCGGGACCCGCATCTTTGCGCTGGGAACGCATCCTGAATATCAACTGATCCGGGTTGGCACGAAATCGCAAAACGTGACCAGGCTCCTGGATGATGCCGGCGCGACCACCGTCGATTACTCTCCGGATGGCGCGTGGATTGTCTACGCTCTTCGCCAAAATGGTTCGATCTGGAAGAGCCGCAGAGACGGGAGCGGTCGCGTCGAGCTGACCTCAACTCCACCCGGCGCCTTCGCCCCTTCTTGGTCGCCGGATGGCAAGAAGATCTTGTTCACTGCATTTTCGTTGGGAAAGCAACCACAACTGTATGTGATACCAAGCGAAGGCGGAACACCGCAGCCGGTCCTGCCGCCAGGAATCGCCGGCTCAACCATCTCCGGAGACTGGTCGCCGGATAGCCGTGAAATTGTGATGGACTACATGGAACCCGGGAAGGATTTGCGTCCGCATCTTCAAATTCTGGATGTGGCTACCGGTAAAATCACCGAACTTGCTGGAACCGAAGGATGGAGCCAGCCGCGTTGGGCGCCCGATGGAAAGCACTTCGCTGCCGTGGATCAAGGAGGGCATCGCATCCTGATGAGCGATGGGGAAGGCGAGAATTGGAAGTATCTCGCGGAGGCAAAAAGCCCGCGGGAAATTTACTGGTCCTCGGACAGCAAGTTTGTCTATTTCCAGGACACGGGAGACGAAGAGCAGAGCGTGTTCCGGGCTTCGGTTGAAACCTCCAAAACCGAAAAAATTCTCGGTTTCAAGGACTGGCTGGAAAATGGCGCGGCCCAATGCCACTTTACTGGAGTCGGCCCGGATGGCTCCATCTATGCGACAATTGATCACGGAGGAACGGATTTATACGCAGTGGACGTGAAACTCCCCTGAGCCATCTGCGCTGCAAAGCATTCCTTTTCTCGACAGGCTGGGAGAAGTTTGGCGACTGGATGCCTTCCAAATAATCTTCCTGCAACTCTGCGGGTAATTTTCGGCTCTCGTCAGCCCAAGGTGAAGCTGAGTTGCCCGCCTGTCCGGATGTACAGTGCTCCCTCGCACACACCCGTACTCTGCGAGCCTACCGCGGCGACTGTTAGCGGGACAAACTGTTCCCAAAGATGACCGATTCAGTTTGAACAATTGAGGAGTTTACATGCGCAAACTAATGATTCTTGGAGCGTGTCTTTCCGCCATTTTTTTGTTGGCCCTTGCGCTTCCTCCCACTGCTTTGAGCCAAACTCCGGTGGGGACGCCAACGGCCACCTCCCCGGCAACGGGCACAAACCCCGACAGCGCGGCTCTCCCGACCGTCAAAGAGATCCTGGAAAAGAGCGAAAAAGCAACAGGCGGCGAAGCAGCCTGGCAAAAGATGACCACGCGTTACATGAAAGGAATTTACCAAACGCAGGATGATTCGAGTTTCTTCGGCATCGAAATTTTACAAAAAGCGCCGAATATGTCCGTCTATCTCTACAAATTTCCCAATGACATTGTGGTGCGCGATGTTTGCGACGGCAAGTCTGCCTGGCTCGAGGACCCCCGAGGCGGATACCACGCCTATACCGGCGCGGCGCTCGCCAGCAGGTTGAAACAATCGGAATTTTCGGATCGCGCCAAGACCCTGTTGCTTGCGGCCACCGGCAAACTTCTTGGCACCGAAAAAGTCGGCGCGCACACCGCCTACATGATCGAGTATTCCCCCGACAAAAACGTAACTTCAAAGGTCTACTTCGATACCGTAAGCGGCCTTGAAGTGCGCAACGAGGATACCTACACCACGCCCGATGGCCCCTACAAAGTGACGCTTGACATGGAAGACTACCGGGACGTGAATGGCGTGAAGCTGCCCTTCCGCATGCGCCGCACGGAAAAAGGCGCGGTTTACAACATCCGGTTGACGCAAGTGAAATTCAATACGCCGGTTGACGAAACCGAATTTGTAAAGCCGGAATCGGCCTCGAATTAGGCAGCCACCTGCTTTCTGAGAACAAAAAAGGGACGCATATGGCGTCCCTTTTCTTATTGCTTCAATCTGAATTCCTTCTCTGATTACTTCGCAGCTGCAGCCGAGATTTCTTTTTCGATCGGCGCACCGACCAGATTGCCCCACTCGGTCCAGGAACCATCGTAGTTACGCACATTCTGGAAACCGAGCAGGTACTTCAGCACGAACCAGGTGTGCGAGCTGCGCTCGCCGATGCGGCAATACGCGATGACTTCTTTATCGCCATGGACGCCCTTCGCGCCATAAAGCTGCTTCAGTTCGTCGGCCGATTTGAAGGTGCCGTCTTCTTTGACCGCCTGCGCCCAGGGGATGTTGGCCGCAGTAGGAATATGGCCGCCGCGTTGTGCAGTCTCCGACATTCCCGGAGGAGCAATAATCTTGCCGGTGAACTCGTCCACGGAGCGAACATCAACGAGCTGAACGGCATGCTTCTCCACAGCTTCAAATACCTGGTCGCGCTTGGCGCGGATCGCGGCGTTCGGCGACTTGGTTTTGTACGTGGCGGCCGGGTAGGAAGGGACAGTCGTCGAAAGCGCTCGCTTTTCTTCGAACCACTTCTTGCGTCCGCCATTCACCAGCAGAACCTTGTCGTGGCCGTAGTATTTCAGTTGCCAGAACGCCCAGGCGGCAAACCAATTGTTGTTGTCGCCATAAAGCACGATCGTTGTGTCCGGCGAAATTCCCGCCTGCCCAAGCAGCTTCTCAAAGGCCCTGGGCTCAGCAAGATCGCGACGGATCGCGTCCTGAAGCTCCGTTTGCCAGTTCCATGCGATGGCGCCGTCCACGTGGCCTTGCTCGTAGGCGGTGGTGTCAACGTCCACTTCCACGACGCGAATGCCGGGATCCTTGGCATGAGCCGCAAGCCACTCAGTCGTTACCAGAACTTCCGGATGAGCATATTCAGACATGGTCTTTAGTCCTTCCTTTGGAGGTACCCGAAAAGGGTAGCGTAAACCGGAAGGGAAATCACCCTATTTTTAGTCGAGATTCCCAACTCCGGTGTCTTGTGACGCAAGCCCTTTGAGATGTCATTCGGGAGGAACCAGTTTACCGTCCCGCGTCTCCCATTCGATGCGCACAAGCCAGTCGAAGTGCATGCCCTCGGTTTTGAGCCATGCTTCCAGTGCTTCCCGGGACTCCGCCCGAAACTCCGCAAACATTTTCCCCTCCACCATGTTGACGAGCACGCGCTCGGCTCGTGCTGTGCCTCCAGATTGCATGCGCTGGGCGAGCGTTTCGGCACCTTGCCGCGTCAGACAGGCGAGTGTGTGTTGCGTGAGGTATCGTGGCATCGGCACTCCCCAGAATCGAATGGAGCCTAAGTATTCCACAGTTAGACAGTACGTGCACGAGGGAGCAGTTCGCTTGCATCGCGATCCACCTCGGTCTGCGTCAGAAAACACCTGTCCTCAATGACAGGTTTGTGGTGAGTCACATTCGCAAGAGAGCTGGAGGCGAACTCACGCAGCAGGGCTAAACTGCAAGTGTGTGTTGGAGCCACAGAACATGAAGCGCGCTTTCACTGTCC
>Ga0335079_10001107_pt1 | contig 30697 bp, 31 predicted proteins | sample Lox_Sample_33_FD_206719 | JGI IMG/M metagenome (GOLD analysis project Ga0335079, IMG submission 206719) | Soil microbial communities from Loxahatchee National Wildlife Refuge, Florida, United States - Lox_Sample_3.3 | ecosystem: Environmental > Terrestrial > Soil > Wetlands | place: USA...
ATGCGCGCACCCGGCTTTAGCTCTCTCACCAGTTTGGGCCGCAGCCGCGCGTTGACGCTGGGAAGCAGGTAGAGCATCACGACGGTGGCGTCGTGGATATCGGCGCCGAACAGGTCATTGATTTCGAAATGCACACGCGGCTCGACGCCCGCGCGATCGGCGTTTTCGCGCGACTGCCGGATGCGCTCGGGATCGATGTCGATGCCCACGCCGCGCGCGTTGTATTGTTTCGCGGCCATGATGACGATGCGCCCATCGCCGCAGCCCAGATCGTAAACCGTGTCGTTTGCGGTGACGGCGGCCAGTCGCAACATGGCCGCAGCCACTTCGTCGGAAGTGGCGAGGTACGGCACTTCCGGAATCTGCACCATCTTGGGAACCGTTTGCGCCGCGGCGAACGTGAAGAGTGCGCCAGCTAACAAACAATAACGTCGCATCGCGCAGGAGGACGTGCATTCTTGCCGCCAGAGTACGATAGAGAGCACACCATGGAAGCGCATGAGATCTTGCTGGTCACCGGCGCCAGCCGCGGGATTGGCGCCGCCACGGCGCAGCTGGCCGGATGCCGCGGATACACGGTCTGTATTACCTATTTGCGCGAGAGCGAAAGGGCGGCGGGAGTTGTAAGCGCGATCGAACGGAATGGCAGTAGCGCCTTCGCCGTACAGGCCGATGTGGGCGTCGAACGCGATGTGTTGCGAGTTTTCGAGGCAATTGATGGCAAACCGGGACGGCTGGCAGGACTGGTGAACAACGCCGCGACGCTCGAAACGCAGATGCGCCTCGACCAGATGGATGCGGCGCGCCTCGATCGAATCTTCGCGGTCAACGTGATCGGCAGCTTTCTGTGCGCCCGCGAAGCAGTGCGCCGAATGTCACCGCGGCACGGCGGAGCCGGTGGCAGCATCGTGAATGTGTCTTCCGGCGCGGCAAGGCTCGGCTCGCCCGGCGAATACGTCGATTACGCCGCGAGCAAGGGAGCCGTCGAAACGCTCACGATCGGGCTCGCACGCGAAGTGGCCGAGGAAGGCATTCGCGTGAACGCCGTTCGCCCGGGCTTCATTCACACCGAACTGCACGCGAAAGGCGGCGAACCGGGCCGGGTGGATCGCGTGAAATCGCAAGTGCCGATGAAACGCGGCGGGACGCCCGAAGAGGTTGCCGCGGCGATCCTCTGGCTGTTATCGGCCGAGGCTTCGTATGTCACGGGAGCGATCCTCGATGTATCGGGCGGCAAATGATTGATCGCTCGGTCTCATTCTTCCCAGATTGGTTCGTCCGGCTCAGGCAGCGCCACCGAACCTGCGCCGCGATGGGGCCGCGGCTTGATGGTGGCGAATACGAGCGCGTCCGGATCCTCCAGGGGCGGGGGACTTTCGGGGAGCGCCGGCAGAGGGCGGACTGGTGCTGTGTGCTTCTGCTTCTTCGCGAGACGCTTTCGCTTGTCGCGGCCTTTCCCCATTTACTCCGGATCATAGCAACGAGGTTAGCCAGTGGAAATGGGTCTGCGCGAACGACAATCACGCAGCGACGGAATATTTTCAACTGCTGTCCTATGCTTCGGTTGCGGCCGTTTTCGCCGCGCCGACAAAGCGGCTTCTCGGCATGGCTCTGTCATTCTGAAATCAGGAAATGGGACACGATGTCCCGAGGCGTCTCGAACTCCTTTGGTTTCTTAGGGCGTTTTCGAATTTGGGACATCGTGTCCTGAACGGGGACTCATGACAGACGAAACCATACCAGAAAATGGCGGCGGCGAGCTTTATCTCGGCATGCTGCTGGGACGCCGCCAGGCGTTCAGCACCATCGCGGCGCGTTGCGCCGCAGCCGATGTCGGCGCCCTGAGGGAAATCCGCGATACCCGGGCGTACCACGGTCTCAGCCCGAACTTTGAGGAGTTCTGCTCGAAGTATCTCGGGATCAGTGTGCGCCACGCCAACCGGCTCATTCACTACCTCAACGAGTTCGGACCGGCTTACTTCGAGCTGGCGCAATTGACGGGAATTTCGCCGGCTGAGTATCGCGCGATCGCACCGGCGGTGAGGGACGAGGCGATTCACTGCGGCGACGAGGCCATCGCGCTGCTGCCGGAAAATTCTGAGAAACTGGCGGCGGCCGTGGCGCAATTGCGCGCGTCGGCGCCGATGCCGGCGCGCAAAGCGCTTTCGGTCGAACAGCGGCTGCGGCGTCTCGAGCGGGAAGCCAGCAAACTCACCGAGGCGCTGCGCGCGCTCATCGCGGCGGCGGACTCGATCGGGCAGCGTGCGCGGCTCGCTTCCATCGTCGGCGCTACGCATCAGACTATGGAGCAACTGGAGCGGGAACTGGGCGGTGTGGGATGACCACGGCGTTTATTCATCCCAGATTGGTTCATCGAGTTCCAGGCTACAGAAGCGGCTCCCCAGGCGAGGCTCACGCGAGGTTGCAAGAGGCGCGCCGGTCTTGTTGGTGGTGCGATTCGCCGGCAACAAGATCGCCGGCGCCGCAAACAGTCTAAATACCGGCAAATCAGTACATTGCGGCCCTTTGGGGCCTTGACACCGGATTTCGGCGCAACATATAATTCAGCCTGCATGAGGGGCGTCTGTTCGTCTGTTTTCTTGATCCTGCTCGTCGCCACGGGCCTTGGCGCGGCCTCGTCCACTCCCGACCAGCGTGCCCTGCTGGACAAGTACTGTGTGACTTGTCACAACGCGAAGACCAGGACGGCGGGGCTGGCGTTGGACAAGCTGGATCTCGCGAACGTGGCGGCGGGCGCGGAGACCTGGGAAAAGGTCATCGAGAAAATTCGCGGGGGCATGATGCCGCCCGTCGGCATGCCCCGGCCCGATCGCGCCACTCTGGACGCGTTCCTGGCGTCGCTTGAGAGCAAGCTCGACGAAGCGTATTTCGCCAACGTGAACCCCGGGCGCGTCGGGTTGCACCGGCTCAATCGCGCCGAATACGGCAACTCGGTTCGCGACTTGCTGGCGCTCGATGTCGACGTCTCCTCGCTGCTTCCCGCCGATGACGCGAATTTCGGGTTCGACAACATCGCCGATTCGCTGAGCGTGTCGCCGATGCTGATGGAGCGCTACGTCACGGCCGCCTGGAAAATCAGCAGCCTCGCCGTCGGAGATTTGAAGATACCGCCGACCACCTACACGTTTCGCAACCGGCCCGATCTTTCGCAAGACCGGCATATCGAAGGGCTGCCGCTCGGCACGCGCGGCGGCATCCTGGTGAAGTACACGTTTCCGCTCGACGCCGAATACCGGTTTAAAGTGCGGTTCTGGGGGAACACGGTGAACACCGTCCGCGGCCTGGAATTGCCGAGCCAGGTGGAAGTCACGCTGGATGGCGCGCGCGTCAAGCTGGTCACCATGGGCGGCCAGAAAGATGCCGACTTCGGCAATACCAACCCGACGGCATCCGCCGAGGACCTCGCCAAGCGGGTGGAGTTGCAGATTCCGGTGACCGCGGGACCGCACTCTGTGGGCTTTGCGTTTCTGCAGCAATCGTCGGGGCCGACGGTGGAACTGCTGCAGCCCTACCAGCGCGAGAAGGTGGACCCGATCAATACCTCGGGCATTCCGGAAATCGACTGGGTTTCGGTCTCGGGTCCGATGAAGGCCACCGGCGCGGGAGAGACGCCGAGCCGGCGCCGGATCTTCACCTGCCATCCGGCCGCGGGCAGCGACGCAGTGCCGTGCGCGCGCCAGATTCTTTCGACAATCGCGAAGCGCGCGTATCGGCGGCCGGTCACCGAGCCGGATATGGAGCGGCTGCTGGGATACTTTCAGCGCGGCCAAAACAAGGGCGGATTCGATGCGGGAATCGAAAGCGCGCTGGCCTTCATTCTGGTGAATCCGCAATTCCTGTTTCGCGCGGAGGCGGACCCGGTCAAAACGGTGGCAGGTTCGTCCTATCGGGTCAGCGACCTCGATCTGGCCTCCCGGCTTTCGTTCTTCTTGTGGAGCAGCGTTCCCGACGACGAACTGCTCAAGGTTGCGTCGAACGGCAAGCTGCACGAACCGGCGGTGCTTGAACAGCAGGTGCGGCGCATGCTCGCCGACGCGCGCTCCGATGCGTTGATCCAAAACTTCTTCGGGCAATGGCTGTACCTCCGAAATCTGAAAGACACCACGCCCGACCAGCAAGTGTTCCCCGATTTCGACGACAATCTGCGGCAGGCGTTCCTGCGCGAAACCGAGATGTTCACCGGCAGCATCGTGCGCGAAGATCGGAGCGTAGTGGATCTGCTGACTGCCAACTACACATTTGTGAATGAGCGGCTGGCGAAACACTACGGCATTCCAAACGTTTACGGCAACCAGTTCCGGCGCGTGACCCTCACCGATCCGGCGCGCCGCGGGCTGCTCGGCCAGGGCAGCGTGCTGACGGTATCGTCGTATGCCAACCGGACGTCGCCGGTGCTTCGCGGCAAGTGGATTCTCACTAATATTTTGGGCACGCCGCCGCCTCCGCCGCCTCCGAATGTGCCGCCGTTCAATGAGCAGGCGAGCGGGACCATGCGGGAGCGGATGGTACAGCATCGCACCAACCCGGCGTGCTCGGGCTGTCACAGTGTGATGGACCCAGTCGGATTCGCGATGGAGAATTTCGATGCGATCGGACACTGGCGGACGAAGGACGGCGGCGCGGCCATCGACGCTTCCGGCGCGCTTCCCGACGGCAGTGCGGTCAATGGGCCGGCGGCCGTCATTGCCACGCTGGCAAAGCATCCCGAGCAGTTTGCCCGCACAATGACCGAGATGATGCTTACCTACGCTCTGGGCCGCGGGCTTGAGTATTACGATATGCCGGTGGTGCGCAGCGTGGCGCGCGAAGCCGGCAAAAAGGACTACCGCTTTTCCGAACTGGTTCTCGGGATCGTGAAGAGCCCTCCGTTTGAGATGAAAGCGATTCAACAGCCGGCGGCCCCTGTGGTGGCCGTCGCAGGAGCCACCCGATGACGTTCCTCAGCAAGCATCACCTCTCGCGCCGCACGCTGCTTCGCGGTGCGGGCGCAGCAGTTGCGCTGCCTTTCCTCGATTCGATGCTCCCGGCACAGACCCGCATGCCGAAAGGGACGCTGCGCGCGGGCTTCGTTTATGTGCCACACGGCGCGATTCTGCCGCAATGGACGCCGATCGGCGACGGTGCCGACTTCAAGTTTTCGCGCATTCTCAAACCGCTCGAACCTTTCCGCGACCGCATCACCGTGGTCACCGGTTGCGCCATCAACGCCGAGAACGGGCATGCCATCAGCAACTCGATGTGGTTGAACGGCGTGCGGCCAGCGCATGGGACGGAGATCCGGTCCGGCACGACGGCCGACCAATTGATTGCGGAAAAAATCGGCCAGGACACCACTTATCCTTCGCTCGAGCTCGCGACCGAAGACCATTCGGCGGAGCTGGGAAGCTGCGGTGGCGACTATGCCTGCGCGTACATGAACACGATCTCGTGGCGCAATCCAACCACGCCCAATCCGATGGAGCTCAATCCGCGTGTCGTGTTTGAGCGCCTGTTCGGCGGCGATGGCGCGACGGCGGCCGAGCGCATGGCACGGCTCCAGGACAACCTCAGCCTGCTCGACGGCGTGACCGCCAGCGCCAAGGATCTATCGACAACTCTGGATGCGCGCGACCGCGCGCGGCTCACCGATTATCTCGATAATGTTCGCGAGATCGAACGGCGCATCTCGCAGGCCGAGAAGAAGAACACCGAATCGGAGCTGGCCGCGCCCGATACGCCAGCCGGCATTCCCGATTCCTTTGAAGAGCACGCCAAGCTGATGTTCGACCTCTGGGCACTCGCGTTTCAGGGCGACATCACGCGCGTGACAACGTTCATGATGGCGCGCGAGCTGAGCACGCGGACGTATCCGCAGGTCGGCGTGTCCGAGGGCCACCACCCGGTTTCGCATCACCAGAACGTGCCGGAGCAGATCGAAAAACACGCGAAGATCAATACGTATCACGTCTCTCTGCTGGCCGGTTTCCTTGAGAAATTGCGGAACACGCCGGATGGCGACGGCAACCTGCTCGATCATTCGATGATTCTTTACGGCAGCGGGATGAGCAACGGCAACGTGCACAGCCACGATATTCTTCCGGCGGTGATCGCGGGCGGCACAGCCGGGCGGCTGAAGGGGAATCGCCACGTGAAGGTGCCGCTCATGACGCCGCTCTCGAATGTGCTGGTGAGCTTGATCGACAAGGCCGGCGTTTCCACAGAGCACCTGGGCGACAGCACCGGCCGGGTTGAGATCTAGGGAGTTCCCAATGCGCGCTCTTTTAATAGGCTTGATCCTGTCCGCGATGGGGGCACAGGCCGCCGACCTTCCCTTAGTCGATGCGGCCAAAAACCATGACGCTGCCGCGGTGCGTTCGCTGATCAAACAACACGTGGACGTCAACGCTCCGGATGTCGATGGCACGACGGCTTTGATCTACGCCGCGCACCAGAACGATCTCGAGCTGGTTCGGTTGCTGCTGGGTGCGGGAGCTGACGCCAAGGCGGCGAATCGTTACCGCGTCACGGCGCTTTCGGAAGCCTGCAATCTGGGCAGTGGCGAGATCATTCAAGCGCTGTTGAAGGCCGGCGCCGACCCCAAGGCCACGATCGGCGAAGGTGAGACCCCGCTCATGACGGCCTCGCGCACCGGCAGCGTGACGGGCGTCAAAGCGCTGCTTGCCGCCGGCGCCGACGTGAATGCGAAAGAAACGTATCGAGGCGAGACGGCGCTGATGTGGGCGGTGGCGGAAAACCATGCGGATGCCGCCGCGGTTCTGGTCGCGGCGGGGGCGGATGTCAATGCCCGGTCGACGTTCTACGATTTCAATTTTCGAAAAGTCGCCTCGGGGGGCACGCAGGCGATCCTATTCCAGGGCGGCCTCACGCCTCTGCTGTTTGCCGCGCGGCAGGGAGCGGTGGAATCGGCGAAGGTGTTGCTCGATGCCGGCGCCGATGTGAATCTGCCGGAGCCGGAGTACAAATTCACGCCGCTGCTGGAAGCCATCTACAACGACCACTACGATCTCGCGGCGCTCCTGGTGGAGAAGAAAGCCAACCTGGAGGGCACCGTCTACCTGGCCGTCGAAATGCGCAATCTTGACTATTTTGGCAACCGCCCACGCAAGCCGGTGACCGATAAGCTGGACGAGTTGGCATTTGTCAGATTTCTTCTGGATCACGGGGCCGATCCCAACTCGCCGCTCAAGACAAAACTGCCGGGGCGTATGGCGCAGGGCGCGATCACTGTGCCCGCGGGTGCGACGCCGTTCTATCGGGCAGCGCGCTCGGCGGACCTCGCGGTGATGCGGCTGTTAGTCGAACACGGAGGCGATTCCAACCGCCCGTCCAACGACCATACGACGCCGCTGCTCGCGGCGGCGACCGGACAAGGTGCGCGATTTGCCGGCGGCGAGGAGCGGCCCGAGCCGGAATTTGTGGAAGCCATCCGGCTGTGTCTCGAAAAAGGCAGCGACGTCAACGCGGCCAATGACCGCGGCGACACCCCCATGCACGCGGCGGCGCAACGTGGCGCCGACATGATCGTGCAGTTCCTGGCCGATCACGGCGCCAAGCTCGACGTGAAGAACAAATCGGGGCGCACGCCGCTCGACCTGGCTTTGGGAATCGGCGGCGTCGCGAACACCGGCGGCAGCGCGCATGCGAGCACGGCGGAATTGATCCGCAAGCTCATGACGCAAAAAGTCGCGCTGGTTCAGTGACCAGAGTCCCATGACCAAATCCCTTTTTCTGGCGAGCGCAGTTTTTGTTCTGAGCGCTACGGCGCAGAAGCTGCCCGACGGACCTGGCAAAGATGCCTTCACCGGGGTCTGCAGCGGCTGCCACGCTCTGGATCTGGCCACCGGTCAGAAGAAGCCGCGAGCGGGGTGGCAAGCGACCATCGATTCGATGGTCGCCAAGGGAGCTACCGCTTCCAAAGAACAGCTCGATGCGATCGTCGACTATCTTGCCGCTCACTTCGGGCCGGACGACGCGGCGTCGCTGAACGCGGCGGCGACGGGGATGCCCGAAGGCGCGGGCAAACAGATCATCCTGCGCGAATGCACGACCTGCCACCTGCCCGACCACTTCACCAAGTATCGGCATAGCAACGAGGAGTGGCAGACGATCGTGATCCGCATGGCGCCGCGCACGCGATCGATCACCAAAGAAGAGACCGAAACGGTTCAGAAATATCTTGCGACGAATTTTCCCAAGATCGAGGATTCTACCAAGCTGAACGTCAACAAAGCCACCGCGGACGACATTGTCGCGCGGCTCGGCCTCACGCCGGATGAAGCCAAGGCCCTCATTGATTACCGCCAGCGGCACGGGACGTTTCGCGAGTGGGGCGAATTGCTCGCCATCTACGGCGTCGACGGGCGCAAAATCGAATCCGCCAAAGACCGCATGAGTTTCTGATCTCAGGAATGCCGGCTGACCAGCCGGGCGAGCTTGCTATCCACCGCCTCCAGACGCCGGATGAGTTCGCCGTAATGGATCTCGCTGGGAGCCGGTTCTTTCCGTTTGATCGCGAAGGTTCCGCCGGGCTCGAGCACGCATTGCTCGATCTCATCCACGGAGTAGAATCCCTGCCGATGCAGCACCGTACCCAGTTCGGCGCGGCTCAGTAATTCGCGGGCGAGATTCTTCTCGAGGATTTGGCCGTTGTCAATGAGCACCGTCGGTTCTCCTTCCAGCAGTTGATCGAGCCGGCGGTGGCGGAACAGGAAACGCACGACGAGGTAGTTCAGTCCCAGAATTGTAAATGCGCCCACGAATCCCCCGGTGAGCGAATTGTCGTTGCCGATGATCGCATTCTGCACGGTATTTGAGAGCGACAGCAGGACGACGAGATCGAACGGGTTGAGCTGCGCGAGCTCTCGCTTTCCGAAAATCCGCAGCAGAACCACCAGGAATAGATAAACCACAGCCGGCCGGAACATTTTCTCGGCAAGCGGCAGCATCAAACCAAAGATGTCCTTCCACATGGTCGTCGTAATAATCCATTGCGGCATCGGATCGGATCCCTCCACTTGCCGATTATGGGGGAATCGGGGGCGATTTGCAGCGGACTCGGGAAACCGGGTAGTGTAGAAAGCGGAGGAATGGCCGAGCGGTCGAAGGCGGCGGTCTTGAAAACCGTTAGTGGGGTGACTCACTCGGGGGTTCGAATCCCTCTTCCTCCGCCACCACCAACGCCACTGCGTGGGCTCCGGGCACGAGAGCCTCGACCCTGAGGGCTCGCAGTTGTCCGTTGTCTCCTAAAATCACGCGCGAACAATTCGGATCTGATATGATTCCTCTACTGACGTGGGGTCAAGGGAGGTATTCGGATGCAGAGGTTTGTCTATAGGATTCTTCCATTCTTTGCGTTGAGTGCCGTGATGTTTGCGCAGGTTGGCGCAACTTCGCAGATATCGGGCATCGTGAAAGATGTGTCGGGAGCGGCGGTGCCGGAGGCTCAGGTAAAAGCCACGCAAACGGACACCGGTCTGGCGCGCACGGCTCTGACGGGCCAGGATGGCGGATACGTTCTGGCGAATCTTCCAGTCGGGCCATACCGGCTGGAAGTCAGCAAAAGCGGGTTTAGCACAACGGCTCAAAGTCTCACCCTGCAGGTGGCGACCAGCCCGACGGTCGATATCACCTTGCAAGTCGGGGCAGCCACACAGCAGGTCCAGGTGGAAGCCACGGCCGCGGGTGTGGAAACGACAACCTCGGGTGTCGGCCAGGTCATCGACCAGCGGCGCGTCGTCGATCTGCCGCTGAATGGCCGCAATCCGACGGAGCTGATTTTTCTCACCGGCGCGTCGGCGCAGGCGCCCAATGCCGACCTGGTTTCGACCAAGGCTTACACGAGCGAGGTGCCGATTTCGATCGGCGGCGGCTTGGCGAATGGCGCGAGCTACCAACTCGACGGGGGGAACCACAACGACCCCTCGAACAATCTCGCACTACCGCTTCCGTTCCCGGATGCCTTGCAGGAGTTCAATGTGCAGACCAGCGCACTGCCGGCGCAGTACGGACAACATTCGGCGGGAGTGGTCAACGCCGTGACGAAGTCGGGGACAAACGAAGTTCATGGCGATGCGTTCGAATTTATTCGCAACGGCGATCTGAACGCGCGCAACTTTTTTGCGACTTCGCGCGATTCGCTCAAACGCAACCAATACGGCGGCACCATCGGCGGTCCGATCAAGAAAGACAAGCTGTTCTTCTTCGCCGGATATCAGGGCACCAACATTCGCTCCGATCCGAACAGCGCGTTTACATTCATCCCGACCCAGACAATGCTGAACGGCGATTTCTCTACGTTCGCTTCCGCGCAATGCCAGGGCACCAATAAGACGCTGACGAATCCGGTCGCCGGCGGGACGCAGTTCGTCAATAATCAGATCGCGCCGTCGGCGTTCAATCCGGCCGCGGTTAAGATGATGAGCTTTTACACGCCTTCCTCGGACGTGTGCGGCAAGACGTTTTTCGGCATCAAGCAGAATTCCGATGAAGAGATGGGCGTGGCGAAGGTCGACTACCAGGTGAGCACGAAGGAATCGATGTTCCTCCGCTATTACGTCACCCACCTGCTTCTACAAACGCCGTACGATGGAAAAAATCCGCTGACCGAGACGCTCTCGGGCGCCGACGATCTAGTGAATTCGGGGGTGTTCGGACACACCTGGCTCATCAGTCCGCAGACCATCAACTCGTTCCGCGCGACGGCCAATCGCGCCGGCATTACAAAGATTCAGATTCCGTCGTTCGACGCCAGCACGCTCGGCATCAACATGACCACGCTCGTACCCGGACATATCGTGGCATCGGCCACCGGCGGCATTTACAGTTCCACTGTGTTCTCGTACGCGGCGACCGACCCGACGATGTCATACCAGTGGGGCGACGATCTCAGCCTCATTCGCGGCGCTCATCAGATTCAGGTGGGCGTGAACTGGATGCACTCTTATCAGAACATTTACGGACCGCTGTTCGGAGATGGCAGCTTCAGCTTCAACGGACAGTACACGGGCTTGCCGCTGGCGGACTTCCTGATGGGATACGGATCCAGCTTCACCCAGGCGGGTGTGCAGGATGCCCGTGACCGGTACACCTATTTCGGCGCGTACGCGCAAGACTCCTGGAAAGTCACCCGCAACCTGACGGTGAATTATGGTGTTCGGTGGGAGCCGTACTTCGGAAACACGATGCCGAACGAGCGAGTCGGGCATTTCTATCCGAATCTTTTTACGCAGAACGCGCATTCCACGGTTTATCCGAACGCACCGGCGGGATATCTGTTCGCCGGAGATTCTGGGTTCGACACCAACAACCGTCCGGCGCATATCAAGCTGGCCGACTTCGCCCCGCGTCTGGGCGTGGCATGGGATCCGACGGGCAATGGGAAGATGAGCATTCGCGCATCGTGGGGCGTGTTCTATGACCTCCCGCACACCCTATTTGCTTATGGTTTCTCGCAAGAGCCGCCGTGGAGCAGCACCATCGGCGTTCCCGGCGGCAAAACCACGCCGGTTCTGTTCAACAACCCGTGGGCAAGCAATGGGGGCGTGAATCCGTTTCCGCTATCGCTGGGCACGAACGCCATCTTTCCGCTGGCAGCTACGTACACCAGCTATCCGCTCGATCTGAAGATTACGTATCTCGAGCAATGGAACCTGAGCGTCGAAAAACAGATCGGGAACTGGCTGGTGAAAGCGAATTACCTCGGCAACAACACGATCCATCTCTGGGGTGACGACCCGATCAACGCGCCGGCGCCGCCCGGCGCATCCACCACGGCCAGCGTGCAGTCGCGGCGCCCACTGACGCTGCTGAATCCGACTCAGGGCGCGTACTACGGCACGATCCATCAGCTCGATTTTGGCGGAACGGCCGGTTACCAGGCCATGCTGCTTTCACTGCAGCATTATTTCTCAAAGAACTTCTCGGTGCTGGGGAATTACACCTACTCTCACTGCATCACCGATCCGTTCACTTCCGAGCTGGATGGCGTGCAATGGAGCAATCCACAGAGCCGCCGTTTCGATCGGGGGAACTGCGCCGGCATCGATCACCGGCACATCATTAATCTATCCGCGGTTTTGAAGAGCCCCGGACTCGGTTCGGGTTACGCGAGAGCCCTCTCACGCAATTGGCAGATCTCGCCGATCATGATGATTTCTTCCGGCGCTTACTATACCGTGGCGTCGGGTACGGATAATGCGCTCACGGGTTTGACGACAACGGAGCGCGCGCAGCAGTTACTGTCCGACCCGTATTGTCACCCGCAGACCGTAACCTGCTGGCTCAACCCGGCAGCGTTTGGGACTCCGGCTTCGGGAACGCTGGGCAACGTAGGCGCGGCCTCGATTGCCGGGCCGTCCTCTTTTACGTTCGATATGGCGTTGGTGCGCGACTTCAAAATGAAGGAGCGCTACGGTCTCGAAGTGCGCGGGGAGGTGTTCAACCTGCCGAACACGTTCCGGCCGGGCTTTCCCGCGCTCGGCGTTTCGACTACGACGATCTCGACATCACGCACCGCTTCGAACTTCGGACAGATCCAGTTGGCGAACGATCCGCGGATCATGCAACTCGCGCTCAAGATGACATTCTGAGCGGCGGGCACGCGACTCCCTGGGCAGGCTGGCGGCCTGCCCCACACGCGTCAGCGACGGCGCCGCGCGCACACCTCGACGGCCCAAACCAGGGGATTCTTTGTGCGCGCGTTGCGCATGGAACGCAAGACAGCCGTTTCCGCAAAGCCGGCTGCTCGGAACTCATCGAGGAAGGCGCCCGCCTCCTTCGCACCGGCGATTCACGCGAACCAGTCGGCTTCGCTCGGCGTCTCATCCGGTGGCAGGGGCTCTCGCAAGATGAGTTCCGCGGCATAGACCGCGCCGTCCTCGCGCATCACACGGCCAAGCTCGCCAAAGATCTCACTGCGCCGAAGGTTCAAATTAAAGATCCCGTTGACCAGCGCAACGTCGATCGAGCGATCGGCAAGCGGAAGCTGTTCGGCGTCTGCTTGCACGTAGACGACCTGACCGATCGCTGCCTCGCGAGCACTTTGGCGCGCACGGGCGAGCATCGGCGAGCTGAAGTCCACTCCGACCACCCGGCCATCGTCACCGGCGCGCCGGGCCGCGATCAATGAGTCCAATCCGGCTCCACAACCCAGGTCCAACACCACGGCGCCCTTCGGAATCTGTGCAAATCGCGCGACATTAGAGACGCCCGTGAACGCGTCCACCGCGGCTGCTGGAAACGCGTTGACCACATCCGCCGGATATCCGAGGCTCAGCGCGAATTCGCGCCCGACGGGAAATGCGTGTTCTGCGAAGGGGGTCCGGGCCGCTGCGGAGTATGCGGCACAGACGCTTTTCCGCAGGTCCGGCACACGGGCATCCACATTCTTCATCATAGGCTTGCCTGTCGGCTGCGCATAGGGAAGAATCCGGGCTCCGCGGACGTCAAACAGCAGAACATTTTTCCGAGAGCCGTCACAAAATTCGTTCGGGCGGTGATATAGCAGCATGGACGGACGGGACGTTCCAGGGGGAGGACAAATGAAGCCATCGAAGCTGTTCCGTCGTGTGCTGCCCGGAATCGCGGCAGCAGCCGTGCTCGTCATCGCTTACCGGAGCCGGCCCGCGCTGCGGCTGGCACAAATTTCGCCAGCGAGCGGCCGGAAGCCGGCTGCCGAGTTCTCATTAAGAGATTCGCAGGGCGTGCCGCTCCGCTTGTCCGAGCTCAAGGGAAAGGTGGTCCTTCTGGATTTCTGGGAGACATCCTGCGTTCCATGCCGTGTTGAAATTCCTTGGCTGATCGAGTTTCAGCGGGCTTACGGAAGCCGTAATTTCGAGGTTGTGGGCGTCTCGATTGATGAAGAGGGTTGGGCACACGTTAAACCGTTCATGAAGAAAACCGGGATCAATTACCGCATGGCGCTCGCCAACGACGACATCGAGCGCGCGTATCCTCTCGAGGCGACGCCGACCACCGTGCTGATCGACAAGTCCGGCCGCATCGCGGCAACTCACGTGGGGCTGATCGATAAGAAGCGCTTTGAAGCGGAAATCAAATCGACGATGGCGGAATAGAGGGCGCGGCGGGGCGCCAAACATCAGATTTTCGACTGGACCTGTCACAAAATTCATTCGGGCGGTGATATAGCAGAGTGGACGCACTCAGTGAAGCCCTCGTGAAGATGGAAACCGGCGACGCCTGGCCGGAGATCGAGCGGATCTTTCGCACCCATTATGCGCGCCTCGCCCGGGTGATCGCGATAGTAATTCGGGACCCGGCGCGCGCCGAGGAACTCGCGGTGGAGGTTTGTCTGAAGTGGTCGGCGAGCCGCGCGGCAGAGGGCGAAAATGCGGAGCGCTGGCTTTACCGGGCGGCCGTCCAACGCGGTTTGAACGAGCTGCGACGCCAGACGCGACGGAGCCGGTACGAACGCCTGGCAGCCTGGGTTCGAGGGTCGCCAACGCCCGAGGAAGTGTGTGCGGCGAACCAGGAGCAGGAGCGGGTTCGGGTTTTGTTAGCGGTTCTCCCGCTGCGTCAGGCGGAACTGCTCGTGCTCCGCAGCCACGGATTCAGTTATGAGGAATTGGCGTCAGCGCTCAATTTGAATCCCGCATCTGTGGGGACCCTGATCAGCCGAGCGCAAGACGCATTTAGAAAGGAATACACGCGGCGCTATGGAACCCGGAAATGACGAATCGAATGTTGGCCGTTGGGTCGATGACGAGATGGCGGCGCTCGGCCCGGCAGCCGATTGGCAACCGAACCTTGCGCGCGGTTTGGCTCTGCTTGGGGAACAACGAACCCGCCGCAGAGGACCCGGCCGGAGGTGGGCCTGGATCGCGGTGGGAGCCGTGGCGACCTGTGTTTCCGTAATGGCGACGCCTATCACACGGGCGTTCGCTCAGCGGTGCCTTTCCGCCTGTGTGAGCGAATCGGGCTGGGTCCGTCAATTTCTGACGGCCGGCGGCTCGGGGCCGGTCGCGACCAATGCTTACATAAAGCCGGAGAACCGTAAGGTGGCGCCCGACTTCACACTGAGCGACCGCAACGGCAAATCGGTGAAATTGTCTCAGTTCCGTGGCGACGTGGTGTTGCTGAACTTCTGGGCGACCTGGTGTGCTCCGTGCCGCGAGGAGATTCCTTTCTTTATCGGCTTTCAACAGGCATACCGCGATCGCGGCTTTGTGGCATTGGGCGTCGCGCTCGACGACGACGGGTGGACCGTGGTCAAACCGTATGCGGATGCGAAGAAGATCAACTACCCGGTGTTGGTGGGCGATGGCAAGATTGCCGAGCTGTTTGGAGGGCTGAACGCCGTGCCGACCACGTTCATCATCGATCGGTGGGGCCGGATTGCCGCGACACATGTCGGGCTTTGCAAAAAGGGCGAATACGAAGACGATCTACGAGCCGTACTGAACGAAGCGGGAACAACGAAAGGAGCACAGTTATGAAGGCCATATTCCGAATCGGATCAATCGCTGCCTGCGTTCTGGCGGTTGTCCCATTCACGATGGCGGGAGCGGGCGGCCACCTGTCCGGCGTCACGGCCAGAATCACAATGCGCGATGGAGGCGTTCGAACCGTCACACTGGAAGGCGTAGGTTGCCCACAGGCGATCTGTTCGAGAACGGCCATCACGGCGAAGACGGAGACGAATTCACAAGTGACAGCCTGGTTCGACCGTCTGGCGGCGATTCAGGACACGACGGCCAGCGACGCCTTGTTTGTGTGGAAAAACGGCACGAGCCGCCGCCTGTCCCTAGTCAATGATTTTCGGGTGCTGTACCTGGCGAATCGGTTGGGCGGGAAAGAGAAGCTCGATCTCGCGAAGGTCAGGACCGTACAGTTTGGCCCTGCAGAACCCTAAGCGCGTGCGCCTGCGGCGGCCGGTTCGGACCGGTCGCGCAGGCGGCGGGCTTCCCGCACCAGCACCCGATTCCACCACATCACCGCTCCGGTAATGAACAGGAACGCGGGGGCCAGTCCGAATGCCGCCCACAAGATGCGCGTGCCTATCCCGGCAAAGTTCCCGAAATGCAGCGCATAGAACGCCCGGATGATTTTGTCGCCGGCGCTGTAATGAAAGACCGGCCGGCGGCGTTTCCGCGGAGTTTTTCCGACCGTGTCGGCGACGCGGATGATCGGCGCCGCAGCGGCAGGTTTCTCTGCTTCACCTACCAACCGATAGTAGTCGAGCGGCGCAAAGCGATGGATTAGCGTTTGAAACGGAGTGGGAAACACCAGATAGACGCCGGTGAACGACCACATGAAGAGAAACGCGAAGGTCCAGAAGCCGATTGCGCTGTGCAGTTCCCAGTTCAACCGCTTCCAACCGGCCCGCGGGTTCACAGCGACGCTCCGCCGCCAGCTCTTCACACCCGGCCACCAGATCACGCCTCCGGTCAAAGCAACGAGGGTCAGCAGGATCGCAGCGATTCCGTTCACGATGCGTCCCTTCGGCCCGGCGAAGAGGTTTACATGCAGATCGAGCAGCCACGTGATCGCCCGCAGACTGTACGGCACCGATTCGCCGAGATCCCTCCCGGTGTACGGGTCAAAGATTCGTTTCTTCTGGCGAGTGCCGCGCTGCATCCAAATCTCGACTTCTTGCCCCGGAATGCTACCGATCCAGACCTCGTGGACCGTAAAGCTGGGATACGAACGACGGGCCGCTGCGATCAGCTCGGGCTTTGTCAGCAGTCGGCCGGATCCGGCGACGACCCGGCGGCCGGGCGCGGCTTCGAAAATCTTGCTCCGGAAGAAGAGCGCGCTACCGCTGACGCTGATCGCCACGACGTACAAACCCAGCGCCAGCCCCATCCAAAGATGAATCTGGAAGATCGCCTTCCGAGCCCACAGGCCTTGCGGGTGGCGCCAGAACTGATGTGTGAACCCCATCGGGATTCGTCGAGGTTATCACAACCCGAGGGCTAGTGCGTCATCGCGTAGACGACGTAGTTCACGCCAATGCGAATGCCCAGCGCGGAGTACTTTTCGGGATAAGAGGGGTCATCGGCCCATTCCCAGGAGTCGCCCAGGTCGGAGTTAAAGCACATCGCGACCATCACGCGGCCTTTGTCGTCGAAGATGCCACGCCAATGCGCGACGGTGCCCACGGCGCGCTGCGAATTCAAACCGCCGCGGCCGCCGAGCGCCCATTGGCCGGGGACCTGGTAGCGGTCATCGAGATCGTAGACGGTGTGGAAGATCGGATCCGAGTTCTCAATCTCGACGATCGGCCGGTCGGGGAAAACCGCCTTCATGCTCTCCTCGAACCGCGCCCACTCGTCCTCACGCCAAAAATCGTCGAGCATGAGAAATCCGCCGCGGAGGAGAAACTCGCGCAGCGTCTTGGCCTGGGCGTCCGTCAGTTTCCAATCGCCCATCTCGCCAGCACACAGCCAGGGCCAGTTATAGATGTCGTCGGTATCGTCCGGATTGACGGGTTGCTCGAGCGAGCGGACGGCGATCCGGGTTAACCGGCGCAGCGCTTGGGCGAAGTGGCGGTCAGCGCGCGGGTAATCCTGGGTCCAGCTTGTTCCTCCTTCACGCCAGTCCAGCCGGCCCCATCGAAAGCCATAGCGTCCGAAGCGAGCGTTGGGATGTTGGGGATACATCAAGCGTCCGAAAACCCACTCCGAAGGAGCCTGCCAGTCGGCGGGCAGTGGGATATTGTCGTACGGCTCCATGCTGGTATAGAGCCGCCAAGGTTTTTGGAAGCCGTAGAGGGCCGTGGTCAGAACCGCACTGCAACCGAGCCAGAGAAGGGTTTTCTGCAAGCCGAATTCCCTCGGTTTCTTGAGCATAGCACCGAAAGTTAATATTTCGGTGGCGATTGAAATGCCGCTTTCGCCGGAACCGTACTGGGATTGCCAGTGATATCAGCGGGGAGCGAGGCGAACGTCTGTTAATCTATTCGATTGATGAATGTCGATGAAATTCGGGAGCTGATCAAGCTGGCCACCGAGACCGGCATCGCGGAGTTGGAGGTGCAGCGCGGGCAGGACCGCGTTCGAATCCGCCGGGCCGCGTTCACGAACCACGAGATTACGCTCGCAGCGCCCGTTGCGGCCACTGCCCCAGCGGCGGCCGCGGGAACCAGCCTGCCCGCTGCCTCCTTCGAGGCGGCGCGCGAGCATAAGGAACCGCCGGCCGACCCCAATCTCGTCCTGGTCAAGTCCCCGATCGTAGGCACATTTTATGAGGCGCCCTCGCCGGATGCGCCGCCGTTTGTCCGGGTCGGGGAACGCGTGCAGCCGGGCCACGTACTCTGCATTATCGAATCGATGAAGCTGATGAACGAGATCGAAGCCGAAATGGCGGGGGTCATCGAAAGCCAACTGGTGCGAAACGGCCAGCCGGTCGAGTACGGGGAGGCGCTTTTTGCCATCCGGGCCGTTTAAGAAAATCCTGATCGCCAACCGGGGCGAAATCGCCATCCGCATCATCAGCGCCTGCAAAGAATTAGGCATTCAGACGGTGGCGGTCTATTCCGAAGCGGACCGTTACAGTTCCCACGTACGCTTTGCCGACCAGGCGATCTGCATCGGACCGGCGAAAAGCGCGCGCAGTTATCTCGACCTGCCTTCGATCATCAGCGCCGCCGAGATCGCCAATGTCGATGCCATTCACCCCGGGTACGGGTTTTTGAGCGAGAACGCGGGCTTTGCCGAGGTCTGTGAGACTTCTGGCCTGAAATTTATCGGCCCGAGCCCGGATGTGATCCGGCTAACTGGAGTGAAAGAACAGGCACGCACGTTCATGAAGCGCATGGGCGTACCGGTGCTGCCCGGCTCCGAGGGCGTGCTGCACAGCCCGGAGGAAGCATTGGAGGTGGCGCGGGAGATCGGGTATCCGGTCATTCTCAAGGCCTCGGCGGGCGGTGGCGGGCGCGGCATGCGCGTGGTCAATGATGCGGCGCAACTGCCCGCGCTTTTCGCGCAAGCGCAGCAGGAAGCCGGCGCCGCCTTCAGCACTCCCGATGTTTACCTGGAAAAGTTCATCCCGGCTCCCCGCCATATCGAGTTCCAGGTGCTGGCCGACGAGCACGGCACAGTCGAGATTCTAGGCGAACGCGAGTGCAGCATCCAGCGGCGCCACCAGAAACTCATCGAGGAGTCGCCCTCTCCAGCAATGAATGATGGGCTGCGAGCCGAGACTGGCGCGGCACTAAAAAAGGCCATGACCGCGGCGGGCTACGCCAATGCCGGAACGATCGAGTTCCTCATGGACGAGCGCGGCAAGCTGTATTTCATCGAAGTAAACGCGCGCGTGCAGGTGGAGCACCCCGTGACCGAGTTCGTCACGGGCGTTGATATTGTGAAGGCGCAGATCCGCATCGCGCAGGGGGAGCGGCTCGCCGGGATTCTGCGTGGCCCGGTTGAACTGCGCGGGCATGCGATCGAATGCCGGATCAACGCGGAAAACCCAGACACCTTCGCCCCCTCGCCCGGCCGGATCACGGGTTTTCTCCCGCCCGGCGGCATCGGCGTGCGCGTAGACACCTGGGCCTACACCGATTGCGTAATTCCGCCGTTTTACGATTCGCTGGTGGCCAAGTTGATTGCGTATGGCAATGACCGGGCGGAAGCCATCCGCCGCATGCGGCGCGCGCTCGACATGTTCATCATCGAAGGCATCCACACGAGCATCCCGCTCCACCGCCGGATCATGGCGGATACCGATTTTCAGGCCGGGCGGATGGATACGACTTTCATCAACCGCTTGCAGACGCAGGAGAAAGTGCCGGCGTAGACGCGTTACTTGGAAAACGCGCGGTGCATCATTTCACTGGCACGGCCCAGATCCATGCTGAAGCGGCAGTCGCACTCCTGAAGTTGGCCCAGTGCGTTGACGGATTGCTGGATCGAACCGCGAAATTCCACGAGGCGTTGGCGCAGATTGTCGAGAGGCTGGCGGATGGATTCGACAGTCACGGCTCCTACGTGAACCGGTTCGGGAGCGCGTTCGGGTTCGGCCGCAACGTACTGGGCGCAGGCCTCGGTGACCCGCCGCTCCACTCGCTTGCGACACCGATTTGATTTCAGCAGGCGGCGGTAGACGAACGCGGCGGCAATCGTGGTCGGCATAAGGAAGCCGAGGAGCGCAAGACCGAATTCGCGGGACCAGACCGCGTGCATAGTTCTACTCTTGCTCAACTATCGGTCCCTCGAACAGTCCACTACATACCGGTTCGGTACTCGCCCATATCTCAAGTTATGGGCGTGGCGTGAATCGAATTACGCCGGAAACTAAAACGGAATCCGCCCAAGCGGGCCGGGAACGGAAGAGCCACTTTGGCCCGATGCTGCGGGCTGGTTGACGTAAACCGGGTGCGGCGCCTGGTAATTGCCGAAATTCAGTTCGGCATCTTTGAAGCTGATCGGCCGGTCCAGTACCATCTCGACGGTCGTCCCTTTGTCCAGAACGGCATCTGGTCCACGCGAGAGGAGCACGCCGATCATGCCGGCGGCCGCTCCGGCGGCGGCGCCAATTCCAACGCCCAGGCCAGGATGGCCGGCGCCCAAACCGCCAATCAGCCCACCGGCTTCGGTACCTGCACCCGCCGCTCCGGCGATGGTGGCCAGATCACCCTTTTTGTTTCCGGGGCCGACGACTTTGCCTTCGGCGCGATCCACTTCCGAATTGGCCGTGCCATCAATTCCGTCCATTCGCGACCGGAATTCTCTCGTAACTCCATTTGGCAGTGTGAGGGTATCGAACCGAACGTATAATTCGCCGCGGCCTCTAGCCCGGCCGGGCTTTTTTATTTGGGTGACGGTGCCGGCCACGTAGCTTCCCGGCGGGATCACGATGCGGCCGTTGACCAGAACCGGAAAGACGGTTTCGAGATAGACCCGGTCTCCCACAATCGAGTGCTTCGTGCTGACGCTATTGATGAGGCCGAGCGGAACCTTGGATCCCGCCGTGACCGTGAAATCGCTGGGAGCAACGGGGGCATCCGCCTTGCGGAAGCCGCCCTCGGGCGCCGGTGCGGCCGCCGGGGTGGCCTCCTGGGCGGCACACAGAGCAGCCAGACCCAACGCCGCTAACCCGGTTGTCATCAAAACCCGTACCGACATCTCCGCTCTCCCTACTGCAAATTGTAGCCTATGTATTGAACGCGCCCTGCGAGCAAAAGGTTGCTGTTTACCTTGGGCCGGTTGCCAATTTCAGGCCCGGTGTGCCCGCCTGATCACCGATGGCGGCGTGTACTTCCGGATCAAGATCCAAATTGTCTGGCAGGAAAAGGTTGATCTGGTAAAGCCCAGCCCATCCCGGGGTTAGACCCGCATAGAGAATCCGCTCCGGAGGCAGGACCGTCCCACCGACAAAGACACGCAACGCGTGCAGTTGGGCGATCAGCCCGGGATAAGCCGGAATCTCACCCGGACTCGGATTCGGCTGGGTGATGCCCAGCCCTGTCGCATAAATTACGATCATTTCGCCGCGCAGGGCGGGATGATCGGGCGTGACGACGGAATAATCGGCATGCTGCGCGATGACATACCCATCCTGGGTGCGGAAAAACTGAGGGACGGCATCCACCAGCGTGATGGTGACCTCCGGACCGGTGACTCCTTGCCGCACAACCCGAACCGGGACCGGACCCGTCCGGAGGTTTCCGGGAACCAAGAAATTGATTTGGGTCGGTCCGACGTAAAGCAAGGGGGCGGGATAATTCGCGACATAAACCCGAACGTCGGCCAGGCTGGTGGGCAGCAACCCAGCGCGCGTGTTCTCCGCAGTCAGCGTTTCTTCCCACCACGCCAAATTAGTGCCGAAGAGGCTGACCGCCGCATTCGGAGCCTGCGGGCCGGGGGTGAAATTGGCCGCATTGACAATGTTTTCTGCGGAGTAGGCGGGCGCCTGTCCGCTGGCCGCGTTCACGAACAAGGCGGCCCCGATCAGCCATGTACGGATCATGGGGTTTCTTATTCGGATCGTGCAGACGCCGGGCGGAATTTCTCATGCTTTTCAAAGTTGGTAATATTTTGCAGAGTGGTCGACGTGTTCATCTCTGCGGGAAGAATCCTGTTGCTGGCGGCAGCGGCTGCAGCCTGCATTCGCGCAGATGGCGCAAGCGACCTGGCAGGGGCGGCGCAATCTCCCTTTGAGATCGAGCGATTTGTCGAAACGCACGTCGCCTTCGAGTGGAATCCGCTTTGGAAAGCGCTGAAGCTGACCGATGACACGGGCTTACCCGCGTGCGAGGAGCGGCCGGACGCCGGACGCGATTGCTCCTCGGAATTGATCACGGTTCTCGATCCGGAACAGACTATCGTTCTGTTGCGACACATTCTCTCGCGTTTCGAGGTGTACTTGCGGTACGTTCCGCAGAAGACCCTGGGCGGTGGGTCGCAGTGGCGCTTCGCCGGACATTACCAACCGAACGTCAAGTATTTTCCGCCGCGCCATCGGATCGTGACGTTCGGCAAGAGGCCATTTCTCGCAGTAACCGAACAAGGTGGTGCCGGAACGGGGCTATCCAGCGAAGTGGAGAGCTGGATCGATCTGACACAAGGCAGTCTGAAGCCGGTCCTTTGGTACACAAGCCAAGGCACCATGCATCCCTTCCCGAGCGGCATCGGGCGAAGCGTTGGCGGGACGGTCGTGACGTTGAACGAGTCTCCTTTCGAATCGGTTCAAGTGGCATACACCATCGATTTTTCCTTCGAAGACGTAAATGGGATCACGCTGAACTTGGGCCAACGACGAGATCGAGCGGTATTCGTGCGCCGGTCTCCGAATTCAGAGTTCGCGCTGGATGAAGGGCTCTCCGAGGTATCAGGGAAACAGATCGAGAGCTTATACGAGGATCTCGATTCTGAGATTACCAACGAGGACTTTTTGAAATATGACCTGGAGTTTCTAAAGGAGATCGCTTCGGGGGCCGAAACGCCCCAAAAACAATGGCTTCGACAATTCCTGGCGGATTGCCGGGAAACCCCAGAAAAACAGCAACTTCGCACGGCTTTCAAGACGCAATCGCTACCTCGGAAAACCAAGTGAGCGGTTGTCTCCGACCGATATCAAGTACTCCCTCGCTCGCCACATACCCAGGTACACTGGGCTTTAGCCTTGCGCGGCCCGACTTTTTGAGCGCGGGGCGCGTCTAGCGGATAGGAGCCAGAGAATTTGATCTTTCGGGCGGTGGAAGATGCCGACCTGATCCGGCAGGCTGCCCGGGGGGCGGTGGAGGCTTTTAACCTCCTCGTATCCCGGTGGGAGAAACGTGTGTACAACTACCTGCTCCGGATTACCGCCAACCGCGAAGACGCTCTGGATTTGACGCAGGACGTGTTCTTGAAGGCTTACCAGAACCTCAAAAAGCTCGATGATCCCGCACGGTTCGCCCCCTGGCTGTACCGCATCGCGCACAATGAGGCCTATTCCATGTTCCGCAAGCGCCGGCCCGAGACCGATGTCGATGAGCTCGAGCCGGAAGCCACGGACACCGGAATTCTGGTGGGTGGAAGCTCGGTATTTCCCATTGAGTTGGGGCTGGCGGTCGCGCGGGCGCTCGAGCGGTTGTCGCCCGATCAGCGCGAAGCGGTCGTTTTGAAGATTTACCAGGGCTTCAAGTTTGAAGAGATGGCGGAGATCCTCTCGTGCCCGGTTTCCACCATCAAGTCTCGGTTGTACACTGCGCTCGAACTGCTCAAAGCAGAGCTGGCTCCCATCAAGTCGCGAGGTGTTTCATGAGTTGCTCACCATTCGATTTGAGGGATTACCTCCTCAAAGAACTGTCCGATGGGGAACGCCGGCAGGTGGACGCGCACGTCAGAGGCTGCGCCGGATGCCGCGAGGAACTGGAACGGCTGCAAGTCACCGAGGCCGCCTTGTTTTCGCTGCGCGACGAAGAGATTCCGCAGCGGATCGCGTTCGTATCGGACAAGATTTTCGAGCCGTCGCCGTGGCGGCGCGCGTGGGCCGCGTTCTGGGGTTCGGGCGCGCGTCTGGGTTTCGCGTCGGCGGCCATGCTCTCACTTGCGCTGATTGTCTTCTCCTTGGCGCGTACGGCCGGGACTTCGGGGCTGGCAACAGTCTCGGGTCCCGCGACCGGGCGCGTTGCCACCACGAAAGCTTCGGCTTCGGAGGCGGAGATCCAACAACGGATCCAGACCGCCGTAGACCAGGCGGTGGCGGCGAGCGAGACGCGTCTGCAGAAGGCGTTCGATCAGCGAATGCAGGATCTGCAGCGGCGCGACCAGGCGCTGTTGTTGAGCATGGCGAGCGATCTCAATTTCGCGGAGAGGCAGGAACTGGCCGTGATTCGCAGCGATTACACGCTGCCGCGCAGCCAGCGAGGGAGCTCGAAATGAAATCGCCAGGCTTGCTCCCGATTGGGCTCACGGTTGGGCTCATGATTACGGCAGGAGCCTCCGCGCAGCTTCCCGTCCGACCCCCATCCGTCGTGAACACTCAGGCGGCAAAACCGCTGCTCTCGTTCGCGGTGATGAGCGATCTGGAAAAGCACTTGGATGAGCGGATCAGCACGGTTGGAGGCGCGGAGCCGCTGGTGCTGCTCGGACCGGCGCGCGCGCTGTATCTGGCCGGATACGGCGCCGTCGTGACCCAAGAAGTAAGTTTGGCCATCACTCCCACGCTCAACCCGTTCCGGCCCCAAGTCACCCCGCAGGACGTAGTCCGGGTGCATCAGAAGAAAGTGGAACGGATCCCGCTGCTCAAACAACTCATTCCGCAAATGTGGGCGAGCACGGCGGAAACCCTGAACATGGTTCCGGACAACGAACAGATTGTGATTGCGGTTCGTCTGCTTTACAAAGGGTGGGAAGACACTAAAGGGCTCCCGGGCCAGATCGTTGTGCGAGGTGCGCGTGGCGCCGGGCTGGCCGGCACTCAGATGGAAGAGCAGTAAGTGACTCCCACACGTCCGCCCGCTCCGGAACCGGAAACACCCGGGGCGCGTTCATTCCGCTATCAACGTTTGGGCGAGATCCTGCTGGAGCGCCAGAAGATCGAGCCCGAGGAACTGGACCGCGCGCTCGAACTGCAGCGCGAGCGGGGCGATAAGCTCGGCAAAATTCTGGTCGATATGGGGCTGATCGCGCAGCGCGACGTGCTGGCGGCCCTCTCGGATCAGCTAGGCATCCCCTTGGTCACGGTGGATAGCCCGCCACCCGCGGCGCCGGAGATCGAAGGACTTTCGGAGCGCTTCTTGCGGCAGTGCCGCGCGTTCCCGCTGTCTTTGGCGGATTCCACCCTGACGCTCGCCATGGCCGACCCGCTCGATTTCGAGACGGTGGCGGCCGTCCGCGCCTACTCGGGGTTTCAGATCCAGACGGCGCTGGCGGCGGAGCAGGAAATCCTGGATGCCATTGACCGGCACTATGGCGAGAGCGAGCAGCGAACGCTGGCCGAAGGCGAAGACGAGCAGGCCAACGCGGACCTGGAACACCTGCGCGACATGGCGAGCGAGGCGCCCGTCATCCGCCTGGTCAACGCCATGATCTCGGACGCGGTCGAAAAGCGCGCCAGCGACATCCATATCGAGCCGTTCGAAAAGGAATTTCGCGTGCGATTCCGGATTGACGGCGTGCTGTTCAACCAGGAGCCTCCGGCGCGCGAGCTGAAAGCGGCCATCATTTCGCGATTGAAGCTGATGGCCAAGCTGAATATTGCGGAGCGGCGGCTGCCGCAAGACGGGCGCATCAAAATCAAAGTGCTGGGGCGCGAAGTAGACCTGCGCGTTTCCACGCTGCCGACGCTGTATGGGGAAAGCGTGGTGATGCGCCTGCTCGACCGGTCCGCCGGGGATTTTTACGACCTGCGGAGGCTGGGCTTCGACGACCGGATGCTGGCGCGCATGGAACACTTCACCGGGCTGCCGCACGGCATTTTCCTGGTGACCGGTCCGACCGGCAGCGGCAAATCGACCACACTTTATTCCGCGCTGAAGCGCATCAACATCCCGGACAAGAAGATCATTACGATCGAAGATCCGGTGGAATACCAGATGGACGGCATCAACCAGCTCCACGTGAATCCGCAGATCGGGCTAACGTTCGCCTCGGGGCTGCGGCACATCGTGCGGCAGGATCCGGACGTGATCATGGTGGGCGAAATCCGCGATCGCGAAACCGCGGATATCGCAATTCGCGCGGCGCTGACCGGGCACCTGGTGTTCTCGACTCTGCACACCAACGACGCGCCGAGCGCGATCACGCGGCTGACCGATATGGGGCTGGAGAATTACCTGATTACGTCGTCGTTGGTGGCGGTTCTGGCGCAGCGGCTGGTGCGCGTCATCTGCCAGCACTGCAAGCAGCCAGGCAAGCGGGCCATGACGCCGGAAGGAGAAACCATCCAGACGTTTCGCGGCGCGGGATGCGCGGAATGCAGCGGGACGGGGTACACCTCGCGTGTGGGTATTTTCGAGCTGATGGACGTTAACGACGAACTCCGCGGGCTGATCATGAAAAACGCTGATGCCGCGCAACTTACTCAGGTGGCGCGGCGCAACGGCATGCGCAACCTGCGCGAAGACGGCTGGCTCAAGATTCGCGACGGCATCACGACGGTGGAAGAGGTGATGCGCGTGACGCAGGAGTTCTGATGAAAAGGCAGGGACCGGGGATCGGTGGCCAGGGGCCGGGTTAATGACGACGTTCTTTTTTCGCGCGGTGGCGAGCGACGGGCGCATGCGCAGCGGCAGCCTGACGGGGGATAGCGAGAAGCTGATTGCGCGCGAGCTACGGAAGCAGGGGCTGACACCCATTTACGTGGGTTTGAAGCCGAACGCCTCGTCGTTTGAAATCAAGCTGCCCGCGTTCGGAAAAAACAAGCGAAAAAACGTTCTGTTCTTCACGCAGGAGCTGTCAACTCTGCTCTCCGCAGGCGTGCCGCTGGACCGCGCGCTCTCAATCACCGGCGAACTGACCGACCAGGCGGAGTTCCGGTTCATCGTGCTCGACGTGCTGCGGGTTCTGAAATCCGGCCGAACCCTGGCCGACAGCCTCGCGACGCATCCGGATTATTTCTCGGATTTGTACATCAACATGGTGCGCGCCGGCGAGGCTTCGGGCGCGCTGGCGATCATTTTCGAGAGGCTCGCCGAGTTTGAGCGGTCGCGCGACGACCTTCGCAGCTACATCGTTTCGTCGATGATCTACCCCGGCCTGCTGGCGATGGTGGGTGTGGGCTCGATTTTCATCCTGCTGGAGTTCGTGGTGCCGCGGTTCGCTTCGATGTTCGCTGATTCGCGGATGAAGATCCCGGCGCCGACTCAGATGATGCTTTCGGCCAGCCAGGTAGTGCAGAGCTATTGGTGGTTGGGTGCGAGCGCACTGGTTATTTTCGCGATTTTCTGGCAGGTGTACACGCGCACTCCCGCCGGGCGGTTGTGGTGGGACGGCGCGCGATTGCGAATTCCGATGCTCGGCGATGCGCTACTCAAAGCCGAGACGGCGCGGTTTGCCCGCGCGATGGCGACGCTGGTAGCAAATACGGTGCCGCTGGTGCAATCGATCGGGATTTCGGCGGCGACATTGGGGAACCAGACGATCTCCCGGGCGCTGGTGGGCGTGGCGCTGGGAGTCAAACGCGGCGAAGGCATCGCCGCGCCGCTGCGTCGGGCCGGGGTTTTCCCACCGCTCGCGGCGCACCTGCTGACAGTTGGCGAAGAGACTGGGCGGCTCGATACGATGTTCAGCCGCATGGCGGATATTTACGAGAACGATACGCGCGCTTCCATCAAGCGCTTCACGGCGGTGTTCGAGCCGATCGTGATCCTGGTGATGGGGGTTATGGTCGGCGCGCTAATCTTAAGCATGCTGCTCGCAATCACGAGCATTAATGACGTGGCGGTATAGATATGACCAAACTGAAGCTGAGTAACGCCGGCGGTCTTGCAGCCGGTGTGCCAAGTCCGCCGGCGGCAAGACCACCGGCGCCACCAAGGAGACGCGGGCAGGCCCGGAGAAACCACGGGCAAGCGGGCATCACCCTGATCGAAATGCTGGTGGTGATGACGATCATCGCCTTGTTCGTGGCGTTAGTCGCGCCCAACGTGCTGAAACACGGCGATACCGCCCGCATCACGGCGGCCCGCGCGCAGATCCAGAATTTTCAGACCGCGCTCGGATCCTACAAACTGGACACAGGCGCGTTTCCCAGCACGGAACAAGGTCTTCAGGCCCTGCGGGTCAAGCCCACCGACCTTACACAGTGGAACGGGCCCTATTTGCCTAAGGACGTTCCGAAGGACCCGTGGGGCCACGACTACACATACAAATATCCCGGCGAGCATGGCGATGAACCGGATATCGTCTGCTACGGCGCCGACGGCCAACCGGGCGGCGACGGATTGAATGCGGATCTCGTCAGCTGGAAGTAGCGCCGGCGATCTTGTCGCCGGTCAGCGAAAGGTGCTGGAGACAAGATCGGCGGCGCTATCGCGCGGCATCACGCTCATCGAGATGCTCGTGGTGGTGAGCATTATCGGGGTCCTGGCAGGGATTTCTTATCCCTCGGTGGCGGCGGGAATCGATAGCGTGCGGATGCGCTCGGCCACCGACTCGGTATCGAGCATCCTGAATGGCGCTGTGGATCACGCCGAGCGGCGCCAGCAGCCGGTGGAAATCGTGGTCGCGGCCAAGGAGAATACCATCTCGCTGATCTCCAACGAACCGGGATTTCAGCGGCGGCTGAAAATGCCGGACGGCATCACAATCGAATCGATTTTCCCCGAGATTGAGGAGGAAGAAGGGCCGCGGCGGCTGATTGTGATGCCGGGCGGAACGGTTCCGGAAATCGGCGTACAACTGGTGAACCGGCATGGCGCGCACCGCCTGGTGCGTCTCGATCCGATGACCGGCTTTCCGCACGTCGAGAACGTCATAGAGAAATGAAGGCGGAGCGCGGCTTTACGCTGCTCGAGATGATTGTCGCGACCGTCATCCTGGCGGTGGCGATCGTAGGGCTCCTCTCGGGCATTTCCACCGCCATGCGTAACGCGGCGCGGCTGACCACGTATGACCGCGTGGTGCAACTGGCCCAATTGCGCATGAACGAGCTGCTGGTGGATTCGCGGCTGCCGCGGGACACGGTGGTAGAAGGGCCGTTCGATCCGGCGTTGACCGGTGGCGCAGAGGCAGGCTGGCGCGCGCGACTTGCGCAATTCGAAATGCCGCCGAACCCATTTCCCGGCGCGATCGCGCTGCAGCGCATCGAGCTTGAAATCTGGTGGATGTCCGGCCGGGAACGGCGTACGTTTACGCTCGATGCGTACCGGCCGCAGGCGCTCAAGCCTCAAGACTTGCAACCGGTGGGGCCATGAGACATTCGACCCGCGGTGTGACCTTGCTCGAGCTGCTGATCGTGGTCACGCTGCTCAGCCTACTCTCGGTGGCGATGTTCACCGCGATGCGCATCGGCCTCTCGGCCTTCACGAAAGCCGATGACAAGCTCATGGCCAACCGGAAGGCAGCGGGTGCGCAGCGGATTCTACGATCGCAGATTGAAGGCGTCGTGCCGGTGTTCGCGCTTTGCGCGGCCGGCGATCCGGGGTCGAATAGCACGGCGCGGACTCCATTCTTCGGAGGCACGCCGGCGGCGCTGCACCTGGTCTCTACGTTCTCCCTGCAGGAGGGTTGGCGCGGGCACCCGCAGATCCTCGAGATTTTTGTCATTCCCGGAGAGGACCGCGGGGTCCGGCTGGTGGTGAACGAGACGCCATACACCGGTTCTCTGAGTGCCGGGCGTTTCTGCCGGATTGCGCCGCAGGACGGGTTGCCTCAATTTTTGCCGGCGCAAGCGCGCGCGCAATCTTTCGTGCTGGCCGACAAGCTGGCCTATTGCCGGCTCGCATACCTCGCCGAGGCGGCTGGCCCGACCATGCCGGAAACGTGGCAGCCGGTTTGGAACAAGCTGATTTTGCCGCTGGCGGTTCGGATCGAGATGGCGCCGCTCGACCCAGACCCGTCCGAAGTGCAGCCAATCAGCGTGACGGCGCCAGTCTATTTGCGCCGGGACCCGACTGTTCCGTATGGCGATTTCTAGAAAAATGCGCAAATCGCAGGGGAGCGCGCTGCTGGCCGTGCTGTGGGTCTCGGCGGCGTTGGCGGCGATCGCCTTTTCGCTGGCAAACACGGTGCTTGGGGAAACGCATCGGACGTCCACGGAAGTGGATGGGATGCGCGCTTACTACCTTGCAACCGGCGCCCTGGAACGTGCGGAATATGAGCTGCTGTGGTCCGTTCAGGTCCCGAACGGCCGATTGCCCGTACACCCCGGTTCGACGTTTGTCGACTACAGCTTTCCTTCAGGCAATGCGCACGTGGAGATCCTACCCGAAACAGCCAAACTCGATGTCAATGTCGCGCCGCCCGAGGAGTTGTACCGGCTGCTGATGGCTCTAGGAATAGAGCCGGCCCGGGCGGGAGAGATTGCCACCGCTATCGTGGATTGGCGATCGCCCGCGCCCAACGGCGTGAGCCGCTTCGATCAATATTATCTTTCGCTGACACCGTCTTTTCGGGCGCGCCACGCGTCTTTGGAAGAGATCGAGGAATTATTGTCGGTGAAGGGCATCACCCCCGAACTGTTTTATGGGACGTACGTCCCGGCGCCGGAAGATTCCGACGGGCCACGTTTGTTGGCGCGGCCGGGGCTGGTGGATTGCCTTTCGGTATTCGGATCGAGCAACCAGATC
>Ga0335079_10001109_pt1 | contig 30693 bp, 27 predicted proteins | sample Lox_Sample_33_FD_206719 | JGI IMG/M metagenome (GOLD analysis project Ga0335079, IMG submission 206719) | Soil microbial communities from Loxahatchee National Wildlife Refuge, Florida, United States - Lox_Sample_3.3 | ecosystem: Environmental > Terrestrial > Soil > Wetlands | place: USA...
GAAGACGCGACATGCCGGTGAGCCGGTGCCGGGCTCGTTTGAAGTCCGGAGTACGGGCGCACGGGCGGTAGCTGACAGCGATCCACCGGGTCGTTGACGAGATGAAGAGAATGGAGCCCCGCTCTCAAGAGCGGGGCTTTTTTGTTTCCTCGACGAGCGTCTCCAGTTTGCGTTGGGGCATCGGTGGCGCCGGATAGCGACCCATCTTGGCTCAGCCTACGCCCAGAAGGTTGAGAATCCCTCGTGCCGCTTCCCGCCCCTCGAACACCGCGGTCACCACGAGGTCCGAGCCGCGCACCATGTCGCCGCCGGCGAAGACCCGCGGGTGTGTGGTCTGAAAGGCGTTGGCCTGTCCGGCCGAGACGCGCACCCGGCCGTTGTCATGCACACGGATGCCGTGGTCGGCGAGCCAGGAAGGCGGGCTCGGCAGGAAGCCGAAGGCGATGACGACCGCATCTGCGGGCACGATGTGCTCGCTCCCGGGGATCGGCTGCGGCACGCGCCGGCCGCGCGCATCGGGAGCCCCGAGCGCAGTCTCGATGAGCTTCACGCCCTCGACGCGCTCGCTTCCTAAGATCTCGATCGGCTGGCGGTTGAAGAGGAACTCGACGCCCTCTTCGCGGCTGTTCCTGTAGTCGCGCCGCGAGCCCGGCATGTTGCCTTCATCGCGCCGGTAGGTGCAGGTGACCGATTCCGCCCCCTGGCGCACGGCCGTGCGGTTGCAGTCCATGGCGGTATCGCCGCCTCCCAACACCACGACGCGCCTGCCCGCCATGCTGATGCGCGCGCCCGCGGCGTCCTCGAATCCGAGCTCGTGCCGGATGTTGGAGATGAGATAGGGCAGCGCCGCGTGCACGCCCGGCAGCTCCTCGCCGGCGAATCCGCCCTTCACCGGCGTGTAGGTTCCCATGCCGAGGAACACGGCGTCGTATTCATCGAGCAGTGCTCCGAACGGGACGTCGGAGCCGATCTCGCAGCCGAGGCGGAACTCGACGCCCATGCCTTCCATGATCTCGCGGCGTTTTTCCACCACCTCCTTCTCGAGCTTGAAGGGCGGAATACCGAAGGTGAGGAGTCCCCCGATCCGTGGATGGCGGTCGAACACCAGCGGCTTCACGCCGTTGCGCGCCAGGATGTCGGCGCAGCCGAGCCCGGCGGGCCCGGCACCCACGATGGCGACGCGTTGGCCGGTCTGGCGCACGTGGCTCATGTCGGGCTTCCAGCCGCGCTTCAACGCCTCGTCGGTGATGTACTTCTCGATCGCGCCGATGGTGACGGCGCCCAGGCCGTCGTTCAGCGTACACGCGCCCTCGCACAGGCGGTCCTGCGGACAGATGCGGCCGCACATTTCGGGAAGCGAGTTGGTCTTGTGCGAGAGCTCCGCCGCCTCGAAGAGATTGCCCTCCTCGATGAGCTTCAGCCAGTTGGGAATGTAGTTGTGGACCGGGCATTTCCATTCGCAGAAGGGGTTGCCGCAGGCGAGGCAGCGCCCGGCCTGGGCAGCGGCGCCCGCCGCATCGTAGGGCGCGTAGATCTCGCGGAAGTGCCGCACGCGCGCTTCCACCGGGCTCTTGGCCGGATCGGCGCGCGGGATGTCGAGGAACTGCAGGTTCTTGTCGGCCATGAGCGCTTCGCGTGCGGCTCTTCAGGCCGCGCGCCGCAGATTCTCGATCAGCGAGTCGATCGAGGCCGCCTTGGGCTTCACCACCCAGAATTTCGGCAGATAGGTGCGCAGGTCGTTGACGATCTCCGTGGCCCAGTCGCTGCCGGTCTCGGCCACGTGCCGCTCGAGCAGGCTCTCGAGATGCTGCACGTGCGACTGCATGGCTTCCGGGTGGATGCGGCTGATGTCGATGAGCTCGTGGTTGTAGCGGTCGACGAAGTTGCGCTCGAGATCGAGCACATAGGCAAAACCGCCGGTGAAGCCGGCGCCGAAGTTCACGCCGGTGCGCCCAAGCACGCACACCGCGCCTCCGGTCATGTACTCGCAGCAGTGATCCCCCGCTCCCTCGATCACGGCGAGCGCGCCGGAGTTGCGCACCGCGAAGCGCTCGCCGGCGACGCCGGCGGCGTAGAGCTCGCCGCCGGTCGCGCCGTAGAGGCAGGTGTTGCCCATGATGACGGTCTCCCGGGCGACGAAGCGCGCCCCGGAGGGATGGCGCAGCACGATGCGCCCCGCCGCCATGCCCTTGCCGACGTAGTCGTTGGCGTCGCCCTCGAGATAGAGGTGCAGCCCCCCCGCGTTCCACACGCCGAAGCTCTGGCCGGCGCTGCCCGTGCAGCGCACGATGAGCGGCGCCTCAGCCATGCCGTAGTTGCCCCAGCGGCGCGCGATCTCACCCGAGACGCGCGCGCCGATCGAGCGGTTGAAATTCCTGAGCTCATAGCGCCATTCGCCGCCCGACTTCGCCTCGATCGCCGGCAGCATCTCGCGCACCATGCGCTCGGCGAGCTCACCCTTGTCGAACGGCGCGTTGGAGGCCGTGGTGCAGAACTGCGGCACCGTGCGCTTGAGTCCCGCGGTCGAGAGGACGGGGCTCAGGTCGAGCTTCCTCTGGCGCGGCGTCGCGCCCTCGAGCGGCTCGAGGTACTCGGTGCGGCCGATGATCTCCGCGAGCGTACGCACTCCGAGCGCGGCGAGAATCTCGCGCACCTCCTCGGCGACGAACCGGAAGTAGTTGATCACCATCTCGGGAAGCCCGGTGAAATACTTCGAGCGCAGCACGTTGTGCTGGGTCGCCACCCCGGTCGCGCAGTTATTGAGGTGACAGATGCGCAGGTACTTGCACCCGAGCGCCACCATGGGCGCGGTGCCGAAGCCGAAGCTCTCGGCGCCGATGATCGCGGCCTTCACCACGTCGAGCCCGGTCTTCAGCCCCCCGTCGGTCTGCAGGCGCACGCGATGTCGCAGGTCGTTGGCGCGCAGCGTCTGATGCGTCTCCGCGAGCCCGAGCTCCCAGGGCGTGCCGGCGTACTTGATGGAGGAGAGCGGGCTTGCACCGGTGCCGCCGTCGTAGCCGGAGATGGTGATGAGATCAGCGTAGGCCTTGGCAACCCCGGCGGCCACCGTACCCACGCCGGGCTCGGCCACCAGCTTCACCGACACCAGCGCCTGCGGGTTCACCTGCTTGAGGTCGAAGATCAGCTGCGCCAGGTCCTCGATCGAGTAGATGTCGTGGTGCGGCGGGGGTGAGATGAGCCCGACGCCGGCCCGCGCGAAGCGCAAGGTCGCGATCATGTCGTTGACCTTGTGGCCCGGGAGCTGCCCGCCCTCGCCGGGTTTGGCGCCCTGCGCGATCTTGATCTGCAGGACTTCCGCGTTGACCAGGTACTCGGGCGTCACCCCGAAGCGCCCCGAGGCCACCTGCTTGATCTTGGAGTTCTTCTCGGTGCGGTAGCGCGCCGGATCCTCGCCTCCTTCGCCGGAGTTGGAGCGCGCGCCCAAGCGGTTCATGGCGATGGCGAGCGCTTCGTGCGCCTCCGGGGAGAGCGCGCCCAAGGACATCCCGGCGCTGTCGAAGCGCATGAGAATCGCCTCGGCCGGCTCGACCTCCTCGATCGGAATCGGCTCGGCAGCGGACTTCAGCGCGAGCAGGTCGCGGAACGTGGAGGCCGGGCGCTCGTTCACCAGCTGCGCGAACTGCCGGTAGTGGGACGGGTCGCCCGAGATCACCGCGGCCTGCAGAGCCGCGATCACGTCGGGGTTGTACATGTGGTATTCCCCGCCGTGAACGTACTTGAGGAGCCCGCCCTGGCTGATCGACTCGCGCGGATTCCAGGCGCGTGCGGCGAGCTCGGCGAGGTCCGCCTCGAGGTCGGAGAAATCCGCGCCGCCGACGCGGCTCTCGGTCCCCGTGAAGCACAGGCTCACGACCTCCTCCGCAAGCCCCACGATCTCGAACAGCTGCGAGCTGCGATAGCTCGAGATGGTGGAGATCCCCATCTTCGACATGATCTTGAACAGGCCCTTGCGCAGTCCCGCGCGGTAGTTGCGGCCGAGCTCCAGGCGCGCGGCGAAGTCGAGCTTGACCCGCCCGCGGCGCATCATCTCGAACAGCACCTGGTACGCCATGTAGGGATAGACCGCGGTCGCACCGTAGCCGATGAGACAGGCGAAGTGATGCGGCTCGCGCGCCGTGCCGGTCTCGACCAGGAGGTTGCACTTGCAGCGCAGCCCCGTTTTCACCAGGTGCTGGTGCACGGCCCCGGTCACGAGCAGCGCGTGCGCCGGCACGCGCCCCTTGACGAGGTAGCGGTCCGAAAGCAGCAGCACGAGCTTGCCTTCCCGCACCGCACTCTCGGCCTGGGCGCACAGGCGCTCTATTGCGCGCTTCAACCCTTCCGCCGGCTCGTACTGGAGGTCCAGGAACTCGTGGCTGACCTCCTCGATCGCCAGGATCTGCCGGAGCTTTCTCTGCGAGAGGATCGGCGAGCCGAGCACGATCTGCCGGGCATGCCCGGGCGCGGGCACGAAAATGTTGCACTCGGGGCCGATCTGCGTCTGCAGCGACATCACGATCGTCTCGCGCAGCGGATCGATGGGCGGGTTGGTGACCTGGGCGAACTGCTGGCGGAAGTAGTCGTACAGCGGCCGCACCTTGTGCGACAGCACCGGCATCGGGGTGTCATCGCCCATCGAGCCCACCGCCTCGCTCTCGTCCACCGCGAGCACGCGGATGATGTCGTCGCGCTCCTCCTGCGTGACGTTGAACATCTTCTGATAGAGCGACAGGGTCTCGCGATCCATCGGCTCGGCCGCGAGCCGCGCGTCCACCAGATCGCTCTCGAGGTAACGCACGCCCTCGCGCAGCCACTTCTTGTAGGGATGGCGGCTCTTGAGCTCGAGATCGATGTCCTGCGTGGTGAGCAGCTGCCCGGTCTCGAGGTCGAGCGCGAGCATGTCGCCCGGGCCGAGCTTGCCCTTGCGCACCACGTCCTCCGGCGCGTAGTCCCAGACGCCGGTTTCCGAGGCGATCGTCAGGCAGCGGTCGCGCGTGATGCAGTAACGCGCCGGACGCAGCCCGTTGCGATCGAGCGTGCAGACGGCGTAGCGTCCGTCGGTCAGCACGACACCCGCGGGCCCGTCCCAGGGCTCCATGTGCACCGAGTAGTACTCGTAGAAGGCGCGCAGATCCGGGTCGATGGTGTCGAGCCCGTGCCAGGCCGGCGGGATCAGCAGGCGCATCGCGTGCAGCGGGTCGAGCCCGCCCATCAGGAGCACCTCCAGCATGTTGTCGAGGCTCTGTGAGTCCGAGCCGGTGAGCGACACGAGCGGCAGCACCTGCTGCACCTCCGGCAGCAGGGGTGAGCGCAGCAGCGGTCCGCGCGCCTGTGCCCAGTTGCGGTTGCCCTGGATGGTGTTGATCTCGCCGTTATGGGCCAGATACCGGTAGGGGTGCGCGAGGCGCCACTGCGGCAGCGTGTTGGTCGAGAAGCGCTGGTGGAACACCGCCACCGAGGATTCGAGGCGCGGATCCTCGAGGTCCGGATAGAACTGCGAGAGGTACTGGGGCATCACCATGCCCTTGAAGACGATGGTGCTCGCCGACAGGCTCGGCACGTAGAACACGGGATCGGCGGCGAGCGCCTTCTCGGCGAGCCGGCGCGCCATGAAGAGCCGGCGGTTGAATGCCGGCTCGTCGATGTCCGTCGCGCAATTGACGAACAGCTGCTCGATCGCGGGCAGCGTCTTCAGCGCCTCGGCGCCGCAGGCTTCCCGGTTCACCCGCACCCGCCGCCAGCCGGCCACCTCGAGCCCCTGGCGCTGAAGCTCGGCGGCCAGCACGACGCGCGCCTCGCCCGCCGCCTGGGCCTCGCGCGACAGGAACACGAGACCTGAGGCGAAGCGCTCGGTGAGCTTGATGCCGGTCTCGCCGGCCACCGCCCGCAGGAACGATTCCGGCTTCTTGAGCAGGAGCCCGCAGCCGTCGCCCGTCTTGCCGTCCTCGGCGATGGCGCCGCGGTGCGTCAGGCGGTTGAGCGAGGCGATCGCGGTGCGCACCAGCGCGTGGCTCGGCGCATCGTCGAGGCTCGCGATCAGCCCGAACCCGCAGCTGTCGCGCTCGTAAGCTTCTTTATAGAGTCCCCTGGACGGAGCTTCCATGAGTGACGGCCTCACTTCGCTGAATTCTTGCGTTGAAGGAGATCCGCGGCCCGCACTTGGGGGCCAGAAAGCCGCGAATTGAGCAGCCGGGGCCTCGGCGGAGGGCCGCGCCACTGCCCGCCGGACGACTGTCTTACACCATCACTATGCGATCGATAATACCGGCCTGCGACGCTCTTGCAAGCGCGGATCCGCCTCCCCGGCCGGCGTCCGAGGAAGCCCGTGAGAGGGTCGCCTGCGCGATACTTGGGTACTTGCCTAACTATCGCCGAATGGACCCTCACGCGCTCCTCCCCTCGGGCTGGATCCGTTCGTGCCAGTGCCAGGATCTGTGAGCTCAGTGCCGGTCGAGACTCTTGCATCGCCGCGCACTCTGTCCCAGTATTCGCGCCGCCGCTTACTTTCGGCGGCGAGCGAGGTGTTGGAACAGCAATGAAGCAGCGCAAAGCGTCGACTGACAGCGACCCTGGGCCCCGTCTTCAACGTCTCAACGAGTATCTCGAACGGAATTTCCCCGACTTTTTCGCGGAAGCGCGCTTCCAGGTGGGGAACGACGACTACTTTCTCTACGCCCGCTTCGGGCAGTACCTGGCGCGCACCATCGAGCAGAACCGCGCCTCCGGCCGCGTGATCAACCGCGGCTTCACGCTCCTCAACCGCATGGCACGCGCCTCGGCGCGCTCCCCGAGCATCCGCCAGATGCTGGTATCGGGGCCGCTGGAGTACATCGTGGATGCGCCGAAGGCCCGGGCGCTGGCCTTGAAGCGCCTCTCGGCGGAGGCACAGGGGTATCTGGAAAGCCTGTGCGAGTAAGCCGGCCATAACCGGCCGGGCTCGCGGCGCCGGGTGCTAACGCTCCCCCCGCGGATCGCGCGCGGTCAGTGGGACCTCGACCCGCCGCGCACGGCGCACGACCGCGAGGGCGAGCTCCGTCCCCGGCGGCACGCCGCCGAGCAGGCGGTGCAGCGTGTCGATGCCATCGACCGGCTCGTCGTTCACTCCCACGATCAGGTCACCCGGGTGCAGGTCCGAGTCGGCGGCCGGCCCGTCCTTCTCCCGTGACAGGACCTCGACCGCCCGCGTCGCCTTCAACTCGAGGGCCCGCACCAGGCGCAGGTCGAGCGGGCGGTCACGCGCGGCGATGCCGAGCCAGGCGCGCCGCACCCGGCCCTGGGTGAGGATCTGCGTCAGCACCCACTGGGCGGTGGTCGCGGGAATCGCAAAGCCGATACCCTGCGCGTTGGGGATGATCGCGGTGTTGATGCCCGTCACCGCCCCGTGAGCATCGACGAGCGGCCCGCCCGAATTCCCCGGGTTGAGCGCCGCGGTGTGCTGCACGATGCCTTCGATCAGGCGCCCCTGACGGCTGCGCAGCGAGCGACCGAGCGCGCTCACGACCCCGGCCGAGACGGTGGATTCGAATCCGTACGGGTTGCCGACGGCGACGACGAGCTGCCCGGCGCGCAGGCGCTGCGTGCTCGCGAGCTGTGCGTAGGGGAGCGAGGCCGCCTGGGCGCGCAGCACGGCGAGATCCGTGGCCGGATCGCGGCCGGCCACCACGGCCGCCACCGTGCGCCCGTCGACGAATGAGACGCGCGCTTCCTCGACGCGCTGCACGACGTGCTCGTTGGTGAGCAGGTAGCCGTCGGGCGTCACCACGACCCCCGAGCCGGCGCCGCCGCGCGCCCGTGCCGCCTCCTCGGCCCCGCCCGTGTAGACGCTGACCACCGCCGGCCCCACCTGTGCTACCGCGCCCACCACCGCCGCCGAATAGGCATCGAGCGGCTCGAGGGAGGCGCCGGGTTCAGCGGTGTCCAGCATGACGCGAGGCATTGGGACCTGCCATGCCAAACTCAAGTCCCTTGGCGCCGGATTCCTGCCAGAATCTCCGCCGATCCCATGATCTCGCTCGCCGAAACCGCCATTCTGCTGGCCGCCGCGGTCGTCGCGGTCTCCGTCTTCCGCTTCCTGCGCCTCTCCTCGATCCTGGGCTACGTCGCCGCGGGCCTGTTGATCGGCCCCTGGGGCCTGAATCTCGTCGGCGACGTCGACCGCATCACCAACGCGTCCCAGTTCGGCATCGTGCTGCTGCTCTTCATCATCGGCCTCGAGCTGCAGCCGACGCGCCTCTGGGTCATGCGGCGTACGGTGTTCGGCCTCGGCGCGGCGCAGGTCGTGCTGTGCACGGTGCTGCTCGGCGCCGCTGCCCGGTCACTGGGACTGCCGCCGGTCCCCGCCGGCATCGTCGGCCTCGGCCTGTCGCTCTCGTCGACGCCGCTCGTGCTGCAGCTGCTGGCCGAGCGCGGCCAGCTCAAGACGCAGCACGGGCGCGCCGCCTTCAGCATCGTGCTGTTCCAGGATCTCGCGGTGCTCCCGGTGCTCGCGATCCTGCCGCTGCTTTCGCCGGGCGGCGCGCCGCATCCGACGGGTGGGGCGTGGTGGACGGGGCTGCTCAAGCTCCTGGTGGTGATCGCCGGAGTGATCGTCGGCGGCGGCCGGCTGCTCCTGCGGCCGGCGCTGCGGATCGTGGCACGGGTGCAGGTGTCGGAGGTGTTCACGGCCGCGGCGCTCCTCACCGTGATCGCCACCGCGCTCATCGCCAATCAGGCGGGACTGTCGGCCTCGCTCGGGGCCTTCCTCGCCGGCGTGCTGCTCGCCGACAGTGAGTTCCGCCACGAGCTCGAGGCGGACCTCGAGCCTTTCAAGGGTCTGCTCCTCGGCCTGTTCTTCGTGTGCGTCGGCATGTCGGCGAACCTCGGGATGCTCGAGTCCGAGCCGCTCACGCTGCTGGCGGTCACGATCGCCTTCCTCGCGATCAAGATCCTGGCCGTCGCGGCTCTCGGACGTTTCGGCCGCTGTCGGGGGAACGAGGCCTGGAAGCTCGCCTTCACCATCCCGACCGGCGGCGAGTTCGCCTTCGTGCTGTTCACGCTCGCGGCACGGCAGCGCCTCATCGATGCGCGGACCGCCGACCTGCTGGTGCTCGCGGTGACGCTCTCGATGATGCTCGCGCCGCTGCTGCTGCTCGCGGAAGAAGCAGTGAGCCAGCGCTGGCTCGCTCCGGCGCCGGCTCCCTACGACGCCATCGACGAGGGCGACACGCCGGTGATCATCGCCGGCTTCGGCCGCTTCGGGCAGATCGTCGCGCGCATCCTGCGGGTCAGGCGGCTCGCCTTCACCGCGCTCGACAGCAGCCAGACCCACGTTGATTTCGTGCGGCGCTTCGGCAATAAGGTGTACTACGGCGACGCCTCGCGGCTCGATCTGCTGCGCGCCGCCGGTGCCGCCACGGCGCGCGTCCTGGTGCTGGCGCTCGACGACGTCGAGGCCTCGGTCCGCACTGCGGTGCTGGCGCGCGAGCAGTTTCCGCACCTCAAGGTCCTGGCCCGCGCCCGCAACCGCCAGCATGCCTTTGCGCTCATGGATGCGGGCGTCACGGTGATCGTGCGCGAGACCTACGGCTCGAGCCTCGAGATGGCGGGCCGGGTGCTCGAGGCGCTCGGTTCGACCTCGGCGGCGGCGCGCGAGGCGGTGCGCCGCTTCCGTGTGCACGACGAGGCGACGCTCGCCGCGCAGTACGCGGTCAAGGAGGATGAGGACAAGTTCCGTGCTACGACGGTCGAGGCCGCCAGGCAGCTCGAGAAGCTGTTCGAGGCCGACGAGAAGCCCGCCGATGGATGAGGCGCGCATCGTGCGCGAGTACTGGTTCGGCGCGCAGCCGCTCACCGCGGAGGCGCTCGCTCGGCGCATGGATTTCTGGTTCGCGCCCGACGCCGGGCAGCACGATGAGGAGATCCGCACGCGCTTCGGCGGACTGCTGGAGCGCGCGGCCGCCGGGGAGCTGCATGCCTGGGCCGATGGTCCGCGGCGGCGCCTCAGCCTCATCGTTCTGCTCGATCAGTTTCCGCGCAACATGTTCCGCGGCACGGCGCGGGCCTTCGAGTACGACGCGCAGGCGCTCACGCTGGCGCTCACCGGCATGCAGTCCGGCGCCGACGGCGCCCTCGATTTCGTCGAGCGGCTCTTCTTCTATATGCCGCTCGAGCACGCCGAGAACCGCGACGCGCAGGATGAATCCGTCGCGGCCTTCCGCCGGCTGCTCGCCGAGGTGCCCCCGGAGCTGCACGAGACCTTCGCGGACACGCTGAGCTTTGCCGAGAAGCACCGCTCGATCATCGAGCGGTTCGGCCGCTTTCCGCACAGGAACACCTTGCTCGGGCGCGTCAGCACGCCCGAGGAGCTTGAGTGGCTGCAGGAAGGCGGGACGAGCTTCGGGCAGTAGCCCCGGGTGGTTTCAGCCCTGCCCGCCAAGCAGCCGCTCGAGCCGCAAAATCTGCCGCTCGAGCTCGTGCTGCACCTCGAGGAGCTCGACGGCGAGCGCCGCGCCGCTGGCGTTGAGGCCGAGATCGCGCATCAGCCGCCCGACGACGCGCAGCCGCGGCAGCACCGTCGCGGGAAACTCCCACTCGCCGGGCACGCTGCCGCGCGGGGACACGATCCCGAGCTCGGCGAGCTCATGCACGGCTCCCGCGTCGATCCGGCACACACGGCAGATCTCGGTGACTGCGATCCAGTCGCTCTCGGTGAGCACCTGTCCGGTCGTGATTTTCGTCACCTGGCTCATGCGTCACCCCGTGAGGTCGGCGCGCGGATTGAAATTGAGCTTGGCGCGCATCTCGTCGTAAACCGCCTTGGCCGCCGCGGTGGTCGCCGGTGGCAGCACCACTTTGAGCTGCACGTACTGGTCCCCGGCGGGCTTTCCCGGCAGCCCGCGGCCCCGCAGCCGCAGCCTCTGACCCGATTGCGCGCCGGCCGGGATCTGCATCTCGACGGGACCGCCGAGCGTCGGCACGGTGACGGCGGCGCCGAGGGCCGCTTCCCAGGGGGCTACTGGCAGCGTGAGCGTGACGTCGCGGCCATCCACCTGATAGAGCCGGTGCGGCAACAGGTGCGCCTCGAGATAGAGATCGCCGGCGCGTCCGCCGTCCGCCCCGGGCTCGCCTTGGCCGGTGAGCCGGATGAGCTGCCCGTCCGTAACCCCGGCGGGGATCATGACCCGCACGGCGTGGGTACGCAGCTCGAGCGTGCCGTCGCCCTTGAGCTCGGGGCGCTTGAGCTCGAGCGTGCTGGTCGTACCGTGGAAGGCGTGCTCGAGGTCGATATCGATGCGCGCGTGATGGTCGCGGCCGCCGCGGCGAGCCGCGCCGCCGAAGGGCGATCCGCCGCCGAAGAGCGACGAGAAGAAATCGCTGAAGCCCTCCTCGGCGTAGACCTCCTCGTCGCTGCCCGCGCGAGCGCGCTGCCGCGCGCGGCCGCCGCCGAACTCGAATCCGCTGCCCCAGTCCGGCGGCGGCCGGAACTGCTGGCCGGATTTCCACTCGCTCCCGAGCTGATCGTAGGCGGCGCGCTTCTCCGGGTCCTTCAGGACCTCGTAGGCCTCCTGCACTTCCTTGAAGCGCTCCTCGGCGTTCGCCTCCTTGCTGACGTCCGGATGGTACTTGCGCGCCAGCCGGCGGTACGCCGTCTTGACCTCGTCGGCGGTCGCGGTCCGCGTCACACCCAGAAGCTGGTAGTAATCCCGATATTCCATGAGCGCCTTTATGGAGCCAATCCGCGCGCCACTCAACGCGCATCGAATTCTAGCCGGGCAAAAAAAAGCGCCGCGAGCGGGGGAAGTCGCATCGCGGCGCGCAGTAGCGAACACGGGGAAGTTGTTCGCAACTCAGGTGACGGACGCACTCAGGGGGCGCGTCCGACGAACCTCGCGGTGATCGTCCGATTCACCGCATCCTGATAAGAGCAAGGCCTGTGCCAAAGAGTGAAATCTATATGAAACAGATACTTATGGCACTGAAGCACCCGACAGAGGGGTGACGAGAATTGTCAGTTTGGACCGAAGAGCAGCAGAGTCCGTCAGTGCGGCAGGACGGGCACGCAGGGCTGGGACTGGGCCTTGAGCGCGCTGCAGATCGAGCGCGCCTGCGCTTCACTCCCCGTGCGGGCCTGAAGCCGGTACAGCTCCCCGAGGGAGCTGCCGGCCCGAACGATCTGTGGCGAGAGACCGGAGAGCTGCGGCCCGAAGCGCATCCTCAGGTGCTGCCATTCGCGGTTGGCGCTGCCCGAGGTCCCGAAGGCCCCGAGCTGAATCGCATAGCTCGTGGGAACCTGCACGCTGCCCGCAGAGGCCTCGGGCAGTGCGCCCGCTGGAACCGTGGACGAAGCGCTCGCCAGGCGCAGCAGCTTCACCCCCGCGGGGCGCGAGGCCGTCTGCCCCGGCATCTGCGGCTCCATGCGGGGAATCGACCCGAGCGCGAAGCTCTCGACGCGGATCCGCGCCTCCTGCGACCAGCGGCCGTCGGGATGCGACGCGAGAAATGCCCGGTAGGCATCGGCCGTGCCGAGCTTGCTGGCCTCCTGCCAGTCACGATCCTCGGCGAACTCGCCTACCCGCTCGCGCGCCTTCCCGGCGAGCTCACTCTCCGGGTGCTGCTCGAGGAAGTGCTTGTAAGCCTCGCTGGTTCCCGCGGCCTCGGCGGCACGCCAGTCCTGCTGCTCGGCGCTGCATGCCGCAACTGTGAGCAGCGCCGCGGCCAGCGCGGCGCTGCATGCTCGGAATGTGATCGTGGTCGGCATTCTCGTCCCCTGGCGGCTCGTATTATGACCCGGCAGCTTCCCGGGAGCACCGTAAGCATGGGTGAGGACACGCAACGTCGCAGAATGCTCGACCAGCTGGGCGATGCGCCGACCTTCGTGGCGCCCGGGAGCCGTGTCGCCGGCGACCTCGAGACCATGGGTCCCCTGGTGGTCTGCGGCATCGTGCGCGGCGACGGGCGCATCGGCGGAGCCTTGAGCATGGCAGCCAACTCCGAGTGGCACGGCGAGGTGCACGCGCGCGCCGCGGTGATCGCCGGGCGCCTGACCGGGAGGCTGGTCGTCGACGAGAAGCTCGAGGTCGGCGCCACCGCAGTGATCCAGGCCGATATCGTCGCCCGCACCATCGCCATCGCACGCGGCGCGGTGATCGAGGGCGCCGTGACCGTGACCAGCGGCCAGCCGGTGATGCGCTTCGACGAGAGACGCAGCGCCTAAACCGCCTGAAGCCTCGCCAACACGAACCGCTCGGCCCACGTCAGGCCCGCGAGCGACTCGATGAAACCGCAGTGTCCGCCATAGCGCGTGACCGTCACGTCGAGCGCGGCCGGGCGCGCGAGGCGCGCGAGTCCTCCCACCGGAATCATCGGGTCATCGAGCGAAGTCAGGATATTCGCGGGGACCGCGAGTGAGGCGAGCCGCGCGCCGGTGATCGAGTACCCGTTGAGATACTCCTCGAGCGTCGCGAACTCCGAGTGACGGCGCACCAGCTCGGCCGTCATTTCCCGCAGTCCCCCGCCGACGTCCGCGAAATCGTAGCTGCCGGGCCAGGCGCGCTGCTTCTTGCGCAGCGAGCGCCGCCACTTGCGCACGAAGAATCCCTGGTACCCGGGCATGGCCGTCTCGAGCGCGACCAGTGTCTCGGTCGGCTCGAGCACCGGCGATATGGCGATGACACGCGCCAGATCGAGCGAGGACTCGCGCACCGCGGCCGCCACGCGCAGCAGAAAGTTGCCGCCGAGCGAGAAGCCGACGCCGCTGAGCCGCTGGCCCGGGTAGAGCGCCTGGAGCGAGCGCACCGCGCCGATCACCTCCGGCAGCCGGCAGGAATGAAAGATCTCGCGGTTGAGGTGATGAGTCTCGCCGTGATCGCGCAGGTTGAGCCGCACCACCTCGAAGCCGTGCGCGAACAGCAGCTGCGCGAGCGAGAGCACATAGATCGACTCGGCGCTCCCCTCCCAGCCGTGCAGCACCAGCACGGGTTTGCCGCTGCTCTGCGGCGGGCTGGAGATGAAGCACTGCAGCCGCACCCCCGCACCGCACTCGAGCAGCAGCTCGCGCTGCGCGGCGATGAGCGGCGCGGCACGGCGCTCGATGCCACCGCGGCGCACGAAGGTGGTCGCGAGAATCGACTGCACGTGTGGATTGCGCAGCCAGAGCGGCGGCCGGAACTCCTCGCTCAGCGGAAAGGGGCACGCCGGCGTCAGCACGTCCGTTCCCCAGGCGGCGCTCAGGCCGCAACGCCCGCCGCGCCCGGCGCGCTGCGCAGCGTCCCGTAGAGCTCCCTCAGCCGTCCGGCCATGGCCGAGGAGGACCAGCCGCGTGCGTAAACGCGTCCGCGCTGCGCGAGCTCCTGGTGAAGCTCCCGGTCCTCGAGCACGCGCACCACGGCCGCGGCGAACGCGGCCTGCTCCTCCGGAACCACGAGCGCGCCGCTCCCCGGCACCAGGATCGAGCGCGTCCCGAGCTCTGCCGTCGAGACGACCGGCGCGCCCTGCGCCATGGCCTCGAGCAGCACCAGCCCCTGCGTCTCGGTGCGCGAGGCGAACACGAACACGTCGGCGGCCGCGTAGCAATCGAGCAGCGCCGTGTCGCGGTCGAGATAGCCGGCGAAGTGCACGTGCGGGGCGAGGCCGAGGCTCGCCACCTGCTGCTGCAGCCCGGCGCGCGCCGGGCCCTCGCCGGCGATCACCAGCATCGCCTGCGGCACGCGCCTGCGCACTGCGGTGAACATCTCGACCAGAAAGCCGATGTTCTTCTCGTGCGCCACGCGCCCGATGTAGGTGACGAGGCGCGCATCGGGCGCGATCCGCGCGCGCGCGCGGAAGGCGCCTGCGTCTCCGGCCCGGAAGCGGTCGCCCGGAAGCCCGGTCGGCAGCACGTGGATCGGCGTGGTGACTCCGTACTCGAGCAGCACCGCGCGCATCGGCTCGGACGGCGCGACGAGTGCGCGCACGTCGTCGCACTGCGAGCGGGTGAAGCTGCGGGCGAGCCAGCGCCCGACGCGGCGCGGCAGCACCGGCAGATAGTGGTGCAGATATTCCTCGAAGAAAGTGTGGTAGGTCGCCACGCAGGGGATGCCCGCGCGGCGCGCGAAACGCACGCCGGCGTAGTGGGCGATGAAGGGCGTATGGATGTGCACCAGGTCGAAGGCCGACGGCGCCAGCCCATCGAGCGCGCGCGTCAGCGCGCCCCAGCGCATGCGGCGGTCCTCCGGATCGCGCGGCACGCCCGCCGAGGACACGCGCAGCACCCCCGGCTCCTCCGCTGCCGCCGGCGCCGCGATCGGGTAGGCCGGCGCGACCAGCTGCGTCTCGACGCCGTGGGCCGCGAGGTCCTGGCGGAAAGTGCGGATGGAAGTGGAAACGCCGTTGACGCGCGGGAAGTAGACGTCCGAGACGAAGAGGACGCGCAAGGCTTCAGGGGTGTGCGCGCCTGAAGCGCGCCATCGTGTGAAGAGTCATCCGGGGGATTCTAAGCCAGGGACGTGCCGAGTTCCGCGAGAGCCGCGCCGATCGCCGCCCCTGCGAGCACGTCGGACGGGTAATGCAGGCCGAGCACCACGCGCGAGCCGGCGATCAGGGTCGCCAGCGGCACCAGCACCCAGCCGAGCTCCGGGAAGTGCGCGGTGGCCTGCCAGGCGAAGGACACCGCGTGCAGAGTGTGGCCCGAGGGGAAGCTGTAGCGGTCGAGCGGCGCACCCTCCAGGTCGATCGCGGCGTGGGTAATGAAGGGACGCTCGCGCACGAACACGCGCTTCAGCAGCCTGTAGAGGCTGAGCCCGAGGACGCCGGTGAGCGCCATCACGATCGCCGGACGCAGCGCGGACGATCCGTACAGGACCGGCAGCAGCACGATCAGCAGGTACCAGACGATCCCGTCTCCCAGGCGGCTCGCGATCCTGAACACGTGCCGCGGAGTGGCGAACGCAGCCCCGCGATTCAGCGTCCGGCAAAGGCCGTACTCCGCCGCGTCGATCCGGGCCATGAAGGCGTTGAGGCCGGGCGCTTTCATACGTCCTAGAGGCTCGCGCTGCAGCGCGACAATGGCGTGACAGCAATGTGAAAGTTTTGTTTCTACAATGACTTATTGCTTCTTTTGTGTGTGCTGCCTCACATATTCTGGGCGCTCTGAGCTAGCGACCGTCGAGACTCGCGAGCAGCGCCGCCGCGAAGCGCTCGGCCGAGCCCGGCGCGTGCGCCAGGAAGAGCGACGGCTCGGTGAGCTCGAGCTCGAGGAGCTCGGGCGCGCCCCGCGGATCGCGCAGCAGATCGACCCGGGCGTAGAGCAGGCTCCGGAAGGGCGCCGCGGCGAGGATGCGGTCCGCGGCCGCGAGCTCGTCCGCGCCCGGCGTGCGCGGGATGATCTCCTCGGGGGCGAACAGGCCGGGGGTCGAGGGCGCGCCGGCGGCAGGCAGTAGGGCACCCTTCCTGATCGCATGGCTGAAGCGCCCGTCGATGTACATCAGGGCGGTCTCCCCGTACGTGTCGACGCTCGCGAGATATGGTTGCAGCATCACGCTGCGCCCTGCGGCGGCCAGCGGCCCGATGTGCGCGAGGATCTCGGCGCGATCGGCGCGCGCGTGCCGCCGTGCATCACGCGAGCCGGCGCCGACGGCCGGCTTCGCCACCAGCTCACGGCAGGGATCGGCGGCGAGAAACTCATCGAGCGTGCGCCCGGCATCCTCGCCCGGCTCGACGTACCAGGTGGGAACGACGGGCGCGCCGGCGCGCGCGAGCTCGCCGAGATAGTGCTTATCGGTGTTCCAGCGCACCACGGCAAGCGGATTGACGAGGGTGCTGAGCCGCGTGACCCGCTCCGCCCAGGCGAGAAATTCCGGCAGCCGCTCGGCGTAGTCCCAGGCGGAGCGCGGCACCACGAGGTCGAAGCGCGCCCACTCCACCCTGGGATCGTCCCAGTCGACGATCTGCGACCCGGCGCCCGCGGCCGCGAGCGCCGCCGTGAGCGGCGGCATGTCCTCGTCGAGACCGCGCGCGGCCCGCGCGGTCACCAGCGCCACCTTCGGTGTCAATCGCGGATTCCCGTGCCGCGATCGAGCAGCGTCACCGCGGTGGCGAACAACGCCGCCGCCGCCAGCACCATGAGCGCGAAGGCGACACCGAGATTGACGTCGGAGGTCCCGAGAAAGCCGTAGCGGAAGGCGCTGACCATGTGCAGGATCGGGTTCGCGTACGACACCCGGCGAGCCCAGTCGGGCAGCAGCGCGATCGAGTAGAACACGCCGCCGAAATAAGTGAGCGGCGTCAGCACGAAGGTCGGGATCCAGTTCACCTGCTCGAAGTTCTTGGCGAACAGCGCGTTGAGGAAGCCGCCGAGCGCGAAGATCAGCGAGGTGAGGAGCACGGCGGCAAGGATCACCAGCACGTGCTGCACATGCAGGTGCGCGAAGAACAGCGACACGAGGGTCACCGCCGCGCCCACCAGCAGCCCGCGCACCACGCCGCCGCAGGCGTAGCCGGCGACGATCACCCAGTTCGGCAGCGGCGACACCAGCATCTCCTCGACGTGCTTGCCGAATTTCGCGCCGAAGAAAGACGCCACGACGTTGCCGTAGGAGTTGGTGATCACCTGCATCATGATCAGCCCCGGCGCGATGTACTGGCGGTAGTCGAAGCCGTCCATGGTGCCGACGCGGCGGCCGACCACGTTGCCGAAGATCACGAAGTAGAGTGTGGCCGAGATGACCGCCGGCACGATGGTCTGCCCCCAGATGCGGATGATGCGCCCGTACTCGCGGATCACGATCGTCTTGAAGCCGATCCAGCGCACCACGCCCATCGGGACCTGCGGGGCGGCGGCCGGCAGCGCCACGGTGCTCATCGCCCCTCGACCAGGGCCATGAAGATCTCCTCCAGGCGGTTCACCTTGTTGCGCATCGAGAGTACGGCGATGCCGAGTGCCGAGAGCCGCGCGAAGATGTCGTTGAGGTTCTCGTCCTTCGAGACCTCGATCTCGAGCGTATGGTCGTCGACCAGCGTGGCGTCATAGCCATCGAGCCGCGGCGCGCTGCTGAGCGGATCGCGGACGTTGAGCACGAAAGTCTGGACATGCAGCCGGCGCAGCAGGCTCGACATGCGGTCGCGCTCGACGATGCGCCCGCCGTTGATGATGGCGATGTTGCGGCACAGGGTCTCGGCCTCTTCGAGGTAGTGGGTGGTGAGGATGATGGTGGTGCCGCGGTGGTTGATCTCGCGCAGGAAATCCCACATCGAGCGGCGGATCTCGATGTCGACTCCGGCGGTCGGCTCGTCGAGGATCAGCAGCCGCGGCTCGTGCATCAGCGCGCGCGCGATCATCAGGCGCCGCTTCATGCCGCCCGACAGCGCGCGCGAGATGCCGCCGCGCTTGTCCCACAGCTGCAGCTGCTTCAGGTACTTCTGCGCGCGTACCCGCGCCACCGGCCGCGGAATGCCGTAGAAGCCCGCCTGGTTCACCACGATGGTGAAGGGCGTCTCCCACATGTTGAAGTTGATCTCCTGCGGCACGACGCCAATGCAGGACTTGGCCGCCTCGAGCTCGCGATCGATGTCGTGGCCGAACACACACGCCTGGCCCGCGGTCTTGTTGACGAGCGAGGTGATGATGCCGATGAGCGTCGTCTTGCCGGCGCCGTTCGGCCCCAGCAGCGCGAAGAAATCCCCCTGCTCGACATCGAGGTCGATGCCCTTCAGGGCCTCGACGCCGTTCCTGTAGGTCTTGGTGAGTCCGCGGACGGAAAGGGCATTCATTACTGCAATCAGGATCGGGCGTGACGCGCCGGGGTGCAAGTAAGCACTGGGAGCGCGCTCCCATGCCTCCGGCGGGGGATTGACCGGCGCAGCCTCAGCCTGGCCCTGAGGGCCTCGAGCTCGTCAGGGTCTGCGCTGCCTTCAGCGCTGAGGGTCGCGCGGGCGGTCCTTCCTGGCCCGGGCGGCTTTGGCTGGTGCTCTGACGCGCGTTCGCCAAACCTCGTACGGATCCCATCCGCTCTCGCGCCGGGTGGTGTCGAGGCGGGTCACGATCCCGGTGAATTCCTCGTTGGCTGCCGCAGGGTCCGCGCGGCGCTCCACGGGAAGCAGTCCCTCCGCAGTATCTCGGGTCATCGGCTTTGCTAGCCCTCTTGTTATTCCCTGGCTGCTTCTTCTCTTCTGTCGCGATGCAGCGACAGAGCTTGGAAGTGTAGGAGTCCGATCGCCAAAAGACAATCGGCTAACCCATTGATTATGTAAAACTCTTGTTAAGCTCATGTTGCAGGCCGCCAAAGGGCGACGGTACCCGCCCTGATATCCGACTCGGTATCCGCCCGATTCAGTCGGCAAAGTACCGCGCCAGGTACTCATCGAACGTGCCCCGGTCGCTCTCCTCGATACGGCGCTGGGCGGCGAGCGACTCCTGTGCCTCCTCCGCGAGCTCCTTCAGGCGCTCCTCGTTCGGCGGGTACAGGTCGAGGAAGTACGCCTTGTGCGTCTCGGACATGCGCAGCGCGAGGTCGAAGAACGACTGCCCGGAGGCGAGCTCGGTGAGGAGGCGCGCAGAGGGGGTCAGTGCGACGTCGGCGACCTTGGCGGCCTGCGCCGCAAGCGCATGGGCGTAAGGCCGGGCCGCCTCGCCCTGATCGAGGATCTCGCACAGTCCCGACATCGAGTCGAGGAGCTCACCCGCCCACTCGCGCATCGGCACCTTCCGGCCATCGCGCTCGAGCGTGAGCCCGGGCTCACGGCCGTGGCGCGCCACCGCCAGATGGTTCGCATCGAGCGCGGCCTGCTCGGTGAGGCCGATGGGCGGGCTCTCCTTGAGCAGGCACAGGGCGAGAAACGCCTCGAGGAAGCGCAGCTTGTTCTGATTCACTCCCACGGGGTCGAAGGCGCTGACATCGAGGGCGCGCACCTCGACGTACTCGACGCCCGCACGCTTCAGGGCCTTGGTGGGCCGCTCGCCCGAGCGCGCCACGCGCTTGGGGCGGATGAAGCTGTAGTACTCGTTCTCGATCTGCAGGATATTGGCGTTCAGCTGCCGCCACTCGCCGTTCACCTTCACGCCGAGCGCCTCGTAGGGCGGGTGCGGCGTGGTGATGGCGCGCTGCAGGTCGCGCACGTACTCCCCGAGGTTGTTCACCGAGACGGTGAGCCCCGCCTGGGTGCGGTTGCGGTAACCGACATCGCTCATGCGCAGGCTGGTCGCATGGGGCTCGTAGGCCGTGCCCATGCCGAGCTCCGGCAGCTTCACGTCACGTCCGCGCAGGAACGACTTGCACACCACGGGCGAGACCCCGAAGAGATACAGCACCAGCCAGCCGTGGCGGCGGTAGTTGCGCAGCAGGTCGAAGTAGCTCGCCGAGATGAACTCGCTCCCGCCGGCGCGCTCGGCGCGCAATGCCGCGTAGGCCTCCCAGAACGGCAGCGGGAAGGAGTAGTTGAAGTGCACGCCCGAGATCGCCTGCATCATGCGCCCGTAGCGCAGCCCGAGGCCGTTGCGATATACGGTCTTCATGCGCCCGACGTGCGAGCTGCCGAATTGCGCCAGCGGGATGTCGGCGTCGCCGTCGATCGTGCACGGCATGCTGGTGGCCCACAGCAGCTCGTCCCCCAGATGGCGGTAGACGAACTGGTGCAGATCGAGCAGGTACTGCAGCAGCTCCCAGGTTTGCGTGAAGGCGGGCGTCACCAGCTCGATCAGCGACTCGGAGAAGTCGGTGGTGATGTGCTCGCTGGTGAGCGCCGAGCCGAGGGACCTCGGGTGCGGCGTGTGCGCCAGGTGGCCCTCGGGGGTCACCCGCAGCGACTCCTTCTCGACGCCCTTGGCTCCGCCCTGCAGGATCTGCGGCTCGCCGCTGTTGACGAGGGAGGCGAGGCGTCGCTCGAAGACGCGATCGATGGCCGCGCTGCTCATGGGAATCCGTGCCTCGAAGCCGCTACCAGCGCATGCGGCCCGTCAGCACCTCATAAAGCATCGTGACGTCCCCGCGCAGGCTGTAGAACGGATGCGTGAAGGTGGCCGGCCTGTTCTTCTCGAAGAAATAGTGCCCCGCCCATGCGAAGGCGTAGCCGGCGACCGGCACCGCCCAGAGCAGCGCCAGGCGGCCGCTGAGGAGCGCGCTGCCGGCGAGCGCCAGCGCGAGCAGCGTGCCGCACACGTGCAGGCGGCGCGAGGTGCGGTTGGTGTGCTCGCGGAGGTAGAACGGATAGAACTCGCGAAAGCTCGCGTAGCGCGATCGGTGCGGTGCTGCACTGCTGCCCATGAGGTGTTTCCCGAGCCCCGGTTGTTGTTGGCGAGTCCTTTGAGGCATCTTGCCGCCTGCCGGGCGGTCGGCGCAAATGCCGAACGGGAGAGACCATGATCGGCATCATCGGCGGAACGGGCCTGTACGCCATGCGCGGCTTCGCGGGGATGCAGGCGCAGGAGGTACCGACACCTTTCGGCGCGCCCTCCGGCCCGCTGCTGCGGGGCACGCTCGCCGGACGCGAGGTCGCGTTCCTCGCGCGGCACGGCGAGGGCCATCGGCTGCTGCCCGGCGAGATCAACTTCCGCGCCAACATCTGGGCGCTGAAGAGCGTCGGCGTGCGCACCGTGATCGCGGTCTCGGCGGTCGGAAGCCTGCGCGAGGACATCCGCCCCGGCGAGCTGACGCTGCCGTCCCAGTTCCTCGACTTCACCCGGGGAACGCGCGCCGCGAGCTTCTTCGGCGGCGGTGTGGTCGCGCACGTCTCGAGCGCGCGGCCGGTGTGCGCGAGCACCGCGGCGCTGGTTGCGCGCGTCGCCCGCTCACTCGGGTTGCGCGTGCATGCAGGGAGTACCTACGCCTGCGTCGAGGGTCCGCGCCTCGGCACGCGCGCCGAGAGCCTCTGCCTGCGCGCCGCCGGGGCCGACGTGGTCGGGATGACCAACGTGCCGGAGGTGTTCCTCGCCCTCGAGGCGCAGCTCGGCTACTGCACGATCGCGCTCGCCACTGACTATGATTCCTGGCTGGAGGATCCGACGCAGCACGTCTCGGCGGCGCAGATTGTCGCCCTGTTCCGCGACAACCTCGAGCGCGTCCAGGAGCTGCTCGCGGCGGTGGCGGCGCAGTACGTGGAAGACGAGTCGCGGCCCTGCCGCCATTCCCTCGAAGGCGCCCTGGTGACGCCGCTCGGGAGCCTGAGCGTGGCGCAGCGCGCGCTGGTGGATTTCCTGCGGCTCTGAGCAGGCACAGCGACGTGCCCGGCCGCCGCAGGTGGCCGGGGCAGGACGCCCCGATCCAGCGCCTCAAACTCAGAACAGGTTGCCCTGCCAGGCCTTGCCGCCCCTGTAGGCGGCGAGCCGCTCCTCCATCGCGTGCGTATTCCACGAGAGATCACGCGCCTTGCGGATCGCGGTCTGCTGTTGCGAGGCGGCGCCGGCGAAGTCGCCGCCGGCGGCGGCCGCGGCTGCCAGCGCCTCGAACATCTGCGGGTCGGACTGGATCTTGCCGGCGGAGAGCTTGAACGCCACCTGCTGCGCCGTGGCCGGGTCACGCAGCGCCGCGATCGGCGAGGCGGCGAGCAGCGCCACGACGTGCTTTCTCACGTAGTAGCTGTCGGCGGCGGCCGCGTGCTCGAGCAGCGTATGCGCCTCGCCCACCTGCGCATCGGTGGGAGTCCCGCTCAGCAGATCCGCAGCGAGGGTGAGCTGCGCGGAGGCATCGCCCCCCGCGGCGCCGTGCGTGAGCCACGCCGCACCGGTCGTCTGCGGATGGCAGGCGGCCACCGACCGCAGCTGCTCGCCGAGCCAGTACTGGGCGCTCGCGTTACCGTCACGTGCCGCGTTGATCAGGAGCTCCGTCGCGTGGGCCGGTCCGATGCCGAGCGACGGATCGCCCGTGGCGGCAAGCCCCACCAGGTACTCGGCGGCCGGATCGCCGGCATCCGCCGCCGCGCGCGCGTCCTTGTAGGGCGCGCTCGCCCACAGCGCCTCGCCGCCGGTGATGACGAACGGCAGCCGCACCTGCAGCCGCGATTCCACCGGCGCGCCGTCGCGCGACGCCGGCGTGAAGCGTGAATGCATCCAGGCCTCGACCGCCGCGGCTGCGAATGCCTCATCGGGCGCGGCCAGCAGAACCTCCGGGTCGCGCGGGCGGCCGTCGACGCCGATCGTGAGCTCGCCGATCACGAGGCCATTGCGGCGTGGGCGTGAGTCCGGATATTCGGGCTTGGCCCCCTGCTGCAACGCCGCGCTCGTGCGCTCGGGGCACCCGAGGTCGGGGTCGACGATTCCCGCCGCGTGCAGCGCCTCGTGGCCGTAGCGCGCCACGATGTCGGCGGCCGCCCGCAGCTCCTGTGGACTGAGCGCGCCCTGGAGCGCGGCGACGCGGCCGCCGACCAGCTCCTGGCAGCCGTTGGCGGCGGCCGCCTGGAGCCAGCCGACGCCCCTGCCGACGTCCTTCGCCCCGCCGAGACCCTGCAGCACCATGCTGCCCAGGTTGAATTGCGAGGAGCAGTCGCCGAGCTCCGCCATCGCGCTGAACTGGCGCCGCGCGGTCTCGTAGTGACCGGCTTTGTAGTCGGCGAGCGCGGCGTTGAAGCCGGCCTGAGCGGCCGCGGCGGCGAGCGCCGCGGCCGCGAAGGTGCTGCACAGAATTATGGCTTTCATATCCGCTCCACGATGGCTGTGACTCCCATCCCGCCGGCGGTGCATACCGACATGAGACCGCGCTTGGCGGCAGGATTGCCGGCGAGCAGCTTGGCGAGCGTGGGCAGGATGCGCGTGCCGGTCGCGGCGAAGGGATGGCCGAGCGCGACGCTGCCACCCTTCACGTTGAGCCGCGAGTGGTCGATCGAACCCAACGGGCCCGGGAGACCCAGCACATCGCGGCAGTACTCGGGCGTCTGCCACGCCTTGAGCGTGCACAGCACCTGCGCGGCGAACGCCTCGTGAATCTCGTAGTAGTCGAAGTCCTGGAGCTTGAGGTTCGCATCGCGGAGCATCGCGGGCACCGCATGGGCGGGCGCCATCAGCAGACCCTCCTTGCCGCTCACATAGTCGACCGCCCAGACCTTGCCGTAGGCGAGATACCCGAGTACCGGGAGATTGCGCCTGGCGGCCCATTCGGGCGTCGCGAGCAGCATGGCGCTCGCGCCGTCGGTGAGCGGCGTCGAGTTGCCGGCGGTCAGCGTGCCGTCCGAGGCGAAGCTCGGCCGCAGCTTCCCGAGCTTCTCGACGCTGGTGTCGGCACGCACGTTGTTGTCGGTCTTCAAGCCGAGAAAGGGCACCACCAGGTCGTCGTAGAAGCCCTCGCGCCACGCCGCCGCCGCCTTGATGTGACTGTCGTAGGCGAGCTGGTCCTGCTCGGTGCGCGTGATCCCCCAGCGCTTGGCCATCAGCTCGCAGCTCTGGCCCATCGAGAGCCCGGTGCGCGGCTCGACCACCGCCGGCAGTACCGGCCGGAAATGCTTCGGCCGCAGGCCGAAGAAAGGCCTCAGACGCTGCCAGGCGCTGCGACCCCGGTAGCTCGCGAGCAGCAGCTGCTGATAGGAGCGTGGATAGACGATCGGCGCGTCGCTGATCGAGTCGGTGCCGCCGGCAAGCCCCGCGTCGATCTGGCCGAGAGCGATCTTGTTGCCGATGGCGATCGCTGCCTCGAGGCTGGTGCCGCAGGCGCGCTGCAGGTCGAGCCCCGGCGTCTGCGGATCGAGTCCCACCCCCAGCACGCACTCGCGCGTCAGGTTGTAGTCCCGCGAGTGCTTGATCACCGCGCCGGCGGCGACGTCGCCCAGGCGCTCGCCCTGGAGCTTGAAGCGCTCGACGACCGCACGCAACGCGGCCGTCAGCATCTCCTGATTGCTGGTCGTGGCGTAGACGGTATACGAACGGGCGAATGGAATGCGTACGCCGCCGACGATGGCGACGCGCCTGGCTGCTTGACCGACGAGCATGACACCCCCGTGAGCGCGACAGGTTAGAATTCTAGCCCCATGGGCGAGCTCACCACCATCATGGCCCGCGACGGTCACGAGTTTCAGGCGTGGCTCACGGCGCCCGCAGGCCGCCCGCGTGGCGCGGTGGTGGTGATCCAGGAGATCTTCGGCGTCAACCGCCACATCCGCTCCGTGACCGACGGCTTCGCCGCCGCGGGCTATACCGCCATCGCCCCCTCGCTGTTCGACCGCGTGCGGCGTGGCATCGAGCTTGAATACACGCCGGCGGACATGCAGGCAGGCTCCGGCTACCGCAAGCAGATCCCGGCCGAGATCGCGCTGAAGGACGTCGCGGCCGCGGCGGCCGTGGTCAGGCACTCGGGCCGCACCGGCGTCGTCGGCTACTGTTGGGGAGGGAGCCTGGCCTACTTCGCGGCCTGCGAGCTGCCGCTCGCGGCCGCAGTGGTCTACTACGGCCGCGTGGGGGAGTATCTCGAGCGCAAGCCCCGCTGTCCGGTGCTGTATCACTACGGGAGCGACGACCACAGCATTCCGCTCACGGAGGTCGAGCGCCTCCGCGCGGCACAGCCGGCCGCCCCGGTGTACGTCTACCAGGGCGCCGGCCACGGTTTCAACTGCGAGCAGCGCGACAGCTACGACGCGGCGGCGGCGGCGCTGGCGCGCACCCGCACGCTGGATTTCTTCGCGCGCTGCCTCGCCGGTACGGAACGGGCGAACAGTCAGAGCGCCTAACTCACAGGTACAGGCCTGCCATGAAGCTTCGAGATCCCGATCTGCTGCGTACCCGCGCCTTCCTCGCCGGCAAGTGGATGGATGCCGCGAATGGTGCGACCCACCAGGTGCTGAACCCGGCCACCCGTGAGCCGATCGGCACGGTCCCGGACATGGGCGTGGCGGAGACCCGGCGCGCCATCGAGACGGCAGCTGCGGCCTTCCCCGCGTGGGCGGCGCATACGGCGCGCGAGCGCGCGGCGGTGCTGCGCCGGTGGTACGAGCTCATCATGGCGAACCAGGAGGATCTCGCCACCCTCATGACCGCCGAGCAGGGGAAACCGCTCGCCGAGTCCAAGGGCGAGATCGCCTACGCGGCCTCCTTCATCGAGTGGTTCGCCGAAGAAGGCAAGCGGCTCTATGGCGATGTGATCCCCGGCCACCAGGTCGACAAGCGCATCCTCGTGCTGCGCCAGCCCGTGGGCGTGGTGGCCTGCATCACGCCGTGGAATTTCCCGGCGGCGATGATCACCCGCAAGGTCGGGCCGGCGCTCGCGGCCGGCTGCACCGTGGTGGTGAAGCCCGCGAGCCAGACGCCCTATTCGGCGCTGGCGCTCGCGGCGTTGGCGGCGCGCGCGGGCCTGCCCCCCGGAGTCCTCAACATCATCACCGGAGACGCGGCCGCGATCGGCGGGGAGATGACTTCCAACCCGATCGTGCGCAAGCTGAGCTTCACCGGCTCGACCGCCATCGGCAAGAAGCTGATGGCGCAGTGCTCGGGCACGGTCAAGAAGCTCTCGCTCGAGCTCGGCGGCAACGCGCCCTTCATCGTGTTCGACGATGCCGATCTCGATGCCGCGGTGGCCGGCGCCATCGCCAGCAAGTATCGCAACACCGGCCAGACCTGCGTGTGCGCCAACCGCCTGCTGGTGCACGCGCCGGTGTACGAGGAGTTCACGCGCAAGCTCATGCACGCGGTGGCGCAGCTGCGGGTAGGTGACGGACTCAAGGGCCCCACCGACCAGGGCCCGCTGATCGACGTGAAGGCGCTCGCCAAGGTGGAAGAGCACATCGCGGACGCGGTGGCCAAGGGCGCGCGTGTGGCGGCGGGCGGCAGGCGCCACGCGCTCGGCGGCACGTTCTTCCAGCCGACCATCCTCACCGACGTCACCCCCCAGATGCAGGTGGCGCGCGAGGAGACCTTCGGCCCGGTGGCTCCGCTGTTCCGCTTCGCGACCGAGGCGGACGCGGTGCGCATGGCGAACGACACCGAGTTCGGCCTGGCGGCCTACTTCTATACACGGGATCTGGCGCGCTCGTGGCGCGTGGCCGAGGCACTCGAGTACGGCATCGTGGGCCTCAACACCGGCATCATCTCGACCGAGGTCGCGCCGTTCGGCGGCATCAAGGAGTCCGGCACCGGCCGGGAGGGCTCGCGCTACGGGATCCTCGATTACACCGAGCTCAAGTATCTGTGCGTGGGCCTGAGCTAGCTCGGCGCCGCGCGGCGTCGGCCTCATGCGCTACGTGAGCTCTCCGGACTTCCAGCACGACGGCGCCGAGCGCATCGGCATTCTTCTCATCAACTCCGGCACTCCCGAAGCCGCCACGCCGGCGGCGGTGCGCCGCTATCTCAGGCGCTTCCTCTCCGACCCGCGCGTGGTCGAGCTGCCGCGCGCTCTGTGGCTGCCGATCCTCTACGGACTGGTGCTGACGCTGCGGCCGGCGCGGGTCGCGCGCAGGTACCGCAGAATCTGGTCCGAGGCCGGCTCGCCGCTCCGTGATCTGTCCGAGCGATTGCGCGCGGCGCTCACCACTACGCTCGCCCAGCACGTGCTGGCGCCGCTGTCGGTGGAGCTCGGCATGCTCTACAGCCCGCCCTCGGTCGCCGCCGCGCTCGGCCGGCTGCGTGCCTCGGGTGCGCAGCGCATTCTGGTGGTGCCGCTCTTCCCACAGTACTGCGGCGCCACCACCGGCGCGGCCTACGATCAGGTGAGCGAGGAGCTCAGGCACTGGCGCTGGCTGCCGGAGCTGCGCTTGGTCGCCGGGTACCACGATCATCCCGGCTACATCGAGGCGCTGCGCGCGAGCGTCGCCGAGCACTGGAGCCGCGCGGGCCGCGCGGGGCATCTGCTCATGTCGTTCCACGGGATCCCTGAGCGCTACTTCTCGGCCGGCGACCCGTATTTCTGCAAATGCCAGAAGACCGCGCGCCTGCTGGCGGATGAGCTGATGCTGCGTGAGAGCGAATGGAGCGTCGCCTTCCAGTCGCGCTTCGGGCCGAGCGCGTGGCTCAAGCCCTATACGCGCGAGGTGCTGATGAGCATGCCCGCGCGCGGCGCGCGCACCGTGACGGTCGTCTGCCCGGGCTTTGCGGTCGACTGCCTCGAGACGCTCGAGGAGATCGCCATCGAGAACCGCGAGTGCTTCATGCGCGCCGGCGGCGAGCGCTTCGAGTACGTGCCGGCGCTGAACGCGCTCCCCGCGCACGCGCAGGCCCTGAGCGAGCTGATCGTCGAGCACTGCCAGGGCTGGACGCACCTCGAGCACGGACGGCTGCCGAACGCGGCGCGCGGTGCCTCCGCCTGATGGCGCACGCCCCGCTGCCGCCACCCGGGCGGTTTCACGAGGTGAGCCTCGCGACCGACGATATCCGCGCGTCGGTGGAGTTCTACGAGCGGCTCGGCTTCTCCCAGACCGTCACGACCGACACCTACGCGCATCCCTACGGTGTGCTGACCGACGGCCGGGTCTACATCGGCCTGCACCAGCGGCGTGCAGCCACCCCCACCCTCACCTTCGTGCGGCCCGGCGTCGCCGCGAGTCTCGCCGAGTTCACCGCTCTCGGGATCGAGCTCACGGTGTGCCGCACCGGGGAAGAGGTATTCAACGAGATCGGGTTCGAGGGGCCGCACGGGGAATCGGTGCGGGTGATCGAGGCGCGCACCTACTCGCCCGCCGTGCGCTCCCGGGGCGAGGTCTCGCTGTGCGGCGACTTCGCGCAGCTCTCCCTGCCGGCGACCGACTTCGCCGCGGCGCGTGACTTCTGGGAGCCGCTCGGCTTCGTCGCGACCGACGAGGCGGAGGCACCCTACGGGCATCTGCCGCTCACCAGCGACACCCTGGAGCTGGCCTTCCACCGCCCGCGCACCTTCGCGGCGCCTCTGCTCGTGTTCCGCGCGGCCGATATGCGCGCGCGGATCGAGCGGCTGCGCTCGCTCGGCGTGGCCGAGGAATCACTGCCGCGCGGCATCGCCCGCGAGACCAACGCGTTGCTCTCGAGCCCCGAAGGCACACAACTGCTGCTGCTCTCGGATAGCGAATGACGGGGGTTGCCGCAGCGTGTCCGGCGCCACGCATCAGCGCGCGCCGCCTGCGGCGCGCGCCACGATCCGGAAGCGCACGCGCATCTCGTCCTGCACCGCGAGCGCGCCGAGGAGGGCGGTGAAGGGCGTGAGGCCGAGCTCGCTCTGCCGCAACGCAGCCTCACCCGTCAGCGTGACCGTGTCTCCGGCGATCTGGTAGCGCACCGGAACGCTGATCGTGCGGTGCTGGTCGCGCACCTGCGCATCGAGCCAGGCCACGACCGCGCCCGGCGCGCCGGCTGCCGGCGCCTCGAGCCGCTCGGAGCGCAGCACGACCTCGGGGTACTCCGCCGCATCGAGCACGGCGGGGCCGAGCATGTTGCGCCGCGTGCCGTCACGCGCCGACTGCGGCAGCTGCGGCTGAAAGTCGCCGCCTGCCTCCCGTGCGCGCAGCTCCGGCTCGTCCACCGTCAGCTCCGCCACCGCCAGGTGCAGCTCGATGCTGCTCTTCAGCACCTCGCCGGGCACGTAGACCGTTCCGGCGAGCGTGTGGGAGGCGATGAGGTGGTTGTGCCCGGCGCTCGCGAGCGTGCCACCGCGGTAGACCCGCACGGTGAGCAGCGACTCCGCCGCGGCGATGTCGTAAGGCCTGCCCGTGTGCGGCGCGACCGGAGCAGGCGGCGCCGCGTGCACCTGCGACGGGGGCGGCGGCGGACGCGTCGGGCAGCCGCTGAGCGCGCCCGCCAGGAACAGCGTGGCGGCGACGCGAATCTTGCAACCGCCGCTCACGCCTTTAAGCTTAAGGTCCAATGGCCCTCCGCAACACGACTCACCGCTGGGGCGCGATCGCGCAAACCTTCCACTGGGTCATCGTCGCGCTGATCATCGCGCAGGTCACCCTCGCCGAGATGGCCGACGATCTGCCGAACGGCCTGCGCAAGCTGACCCTGCTGGCGCGCCACAAGTCGATCGGTATCACGATCCTCGGCCTCGTGATCCTGCGCCTCGCGTGGCGCTGGCTGAGCGAGCATCCGCCCCTGCCGGAGAACCTCAAGCGCTATGAGCTGGCCCTGGCGCGCTTCAGCCACGTGGCGCTCTACGTGCTGCTGCTCGCGGTGCCGCTCACGGGCTGGATGTTCTCCTCGGCGCGTGGGTTCCCGGTGAGCTGGTTCGGGTTCTTCCAGCTGCCGGACCTGGTGCCGAAGAGCCGCCCCCTCTACGACGCGCTGCAGATGACGCATCACACGCTCGCCTGGACGCTCATCGCAGTGATCACGCTGCATGTGATCGGCGCCCTCAAGCATCATTTCTGGCACAAGGACGACGTGCTCAAGCGCATGTTGCCGTTCACGCGCCACTGACGAGGAGTCCCTGCATGCGCCCCCCGATCCTCTGCCGGCTGCTCGCCGCGGCATCGCTCGCCGTCGGCCTGGACGCCGCCGCGGCCCCGCCCCTGACCTCGCATTACACCCTCGATCCCGCGAACAGCTCACTCGAGTTCATCTTCCTGCAGGCGGGCGCGAAGAACACCGGGCGTTTTCCGCGCTTCTCGGTGACTCTGGATTCCTCAGGCGCCGATCCGACGGGCGGGCGGCTCGAGGTCACGGTGGACGTCGCGGCGCTCGATACCGGTGACAAGGACCGTGACGACACGCTGCGGAGCGATGACCTGTTCGACGTGAAGCACTTCCCCCAGGCGCACTTCCTCGCCACGCAGATCGTGAAGACCGGGGGCGGCTACGAGGCTGTCGGCGCGCTCACCATCCGTGGCATGACGCGGGAGACCAGGGTGCCGTTTACGTTCCGCGAGGCC
>Ga0335079_10001110_pt1 | contig 30680 bp, 30 predicted proteins | sample Lox_Sample_33_FD_206719 | JGI IMG/M metagenome (GOLD analysis project Ga0335079, IMG submission 206719) | Soil microbial communities from Loxahatchee National Wildlife Refuge, Florida, United States - Lox_Sample_3.3 | ecosystem: Environmental > Terrestrial > Soil > Wetlands | place: USA...
GATTTTCGTCCCGGACAGCTGGCGGCGGAAAAATACAAAGTTGCCGCTCCGTTGCGTGATGCCGGCCTGGGCAAGAACGAAATTCGCGAACTGGCGCGCGCGGCCGGCCTGCGTGTTTGGGATAAGCCGGCTTCGGCATGCCTTTCGTCACGCATCGAATATGGCCGCTCCGTCACTCGGGAAGTGCTCGATGTGATCGAGCGCGGCGAAGATGCGCTTCGCGGCTTGGGCTTTCTGCAGTTTCGCGTGCGGCATCACGGCGAGATCGTTCGAATCGAAATCGCGCGCCAGGAACTTTCCCGCGCTTTAACGCCTGAAATGGCCGCGGAATTCACGCGAATTTTCAAGGAACTTGGCTTCAAATTTGTCACACTCGATCTGGAAGGCTTCAGGTCGGGCTCGATGAATGCGCTTTTGCCCGCAGATTTGCTGCGCCGGGCCTGACTTGTCGCTAGCATCCTGCCCCTCCCGCCAGCCGGCCCCTGGCGCAGCGTGTGAGATAATCCCATTGCATATCCCTATGTCCAGGTGGTTCTTAGTGGCCTTTTTGAGACGTTCGGCGCTGGCATTTTTTTGTCTTTGTTTGGGATGTTCTGCGCAATCTGTTTCTCCGGACCTTGCCCTTCGCATTGAGCGGCAAGTCCGGACTTACTACGAACTTCCAGCGGACGTGAAGTTGGTCCTGGGCCCGGTGAAGCCGAGTGAGTTTCCTAATTACGACGCGATGACCATCACATTCGACAGCGGCGAGAAAAAATCAAATTATGATTTCCTTCTTTCCAAAGACGGCAAGACGCTGATCCGGATGACCAAGCTCGACCTGAGCAAGGACCCTTACGTCGAGACCATGAAGAAGATCGACGTGAGCGGGCGCCCGGTGCGTGGCAATAAAAACGCCAAGGTCGTGGTCGTCAACTACGACGATTTTCAGTGTCCCTTTTGCTCGCGCATGCACGCGACTCTTTTTCCCGAGTTGCTGAAGGAATACGGCGACCGGGTAGCCTTCATCTACAAGGATTTTCCGCTGGAAGAGATCCATCCCTGGGCAACTCATGCCGCGGTCAACGCGGGCTGTCTGGCGGCCCAGAGTCCCGATGCCTACTGGGATTTCGCCGATTACATTCACGCTAACCAGTCGGAAGTAAACTCGGAGAAAACTCCCGGAAGCCGGCTGGCTGCGGTCGACCGGATCACGCTGGAACAAGGAAAAAAGCACAAACTGGATGAAGCCAAGCTTGAGGCGTGCATCAAGGCGCAGAATGACAGCGCGGTGAAGGCTTCGGTTCATGAGGGCGATCAACTGGGCATCAGCGCCACGCCAACGATGTACGTCAACGGGCAAAAAGTCGATGGCGCGCTGCCCATCGATGAACTGCGGCAAGTGCTCGACCATGCTCTGGAGCAAGCCGGCGTCTCTCCGCCAGCACATCCGGCCGCGTCCGGCGAAGCGCCGGCTCCGAGCCAGTGAATCTTGATGTTCAAACCAGAGAGCTTCAGCTGCAAAAGCAATTTCCGCCGGTTCGGGGAGGGGTTCAAATTGAAATCCAAAAGAGAAAAAAATGGTTGCGCCCGCCTGTGGGTTGGCGCAGCGGTACTCGCCGCTCTGCTGACAGGTTGTAGTTCACAACCGGGCGGCGGCGACGTCATGGCCACGGTGGATGGGCGCAAAATCTATGCGGCGGATGTGCAGAAATACTACGAGAATCAGACTTCCGGATCGCAGCAACAGCCGGTGGGCGAGCAGGCTGTCAGCCTGCGCCTCAGCATTCTGCGCGAGTTGATCGACAATGAGATTCTCATGCGCCGGGCGGAGAAACTGGGACTGCTGGCCACCGACGAAGAAGTCGAAAGCCAGTTGAATGAGATCAAGTCGCCTTACACCAATGAGCAATTTGATGCCCGGCTGAAGGAAAAAAGAATCACCCTTGAAGATTTCAAACGCGACCTGCGGCGCTCGCTCACCGTCAACAAGGTGCTCAATAAAGAAATCACATCCAAAATCAACATTTCCGATCAGGACATCGTGGGCTATTACAACGCGCACAAGTCGGAATTCAATCTGATTGAGCCGCAATATCACCTGGCGCAGATTTTTGTCAGCACCACGCCCAATCCCCAGGTCCACAACCTCAAGAACGACAAGGCGCAGAATGAGGCGGAGGCTCGCAAGAAGGTTGAGACGCTCATGAACCGGCTGGAGAGCGGAGAGGACTTCGGTACTCTGGCCATGAACTTCTCCGAGGACCAGGAGACCTCCGGGAACGGCGGCGACCTGGGATTTACGCCGGAGTCATCGTTGCGCAATACCGATCCTGCCACCCGCGACAGCGTGGCCAAATTGAAGCCCGGCCAGTTTTCGCCTGTAATTACAGTGATCAATCCAACGACTAAGCAGTTGATGGGATTCCGGATTGTGAAGCTGATTGCCAAGGAACCGGCGGGACAAAGGGAATTGGCCGATCCGCGGGTGCAGCAGGCGATTCGCACGCAACTGCGCGACCGGCGAGAGCAACTGCTGAAAGAAGCTTACTACGAGGTTCTTCGCGACAAAGCCAAAGTGGAGAACTATTATGCGCAGAAAGTTTTGGACGGCAACGGCGCCGCGCTGTAATTTTTATCGGCTCTGGCCTAGCGCCAAGACATATCACTCCACAATGGCGAGCACGTCGCCGGCATTCACAGCAGCTCCCTGTGTCACCGCCAGTTTTTGAATGGTTCCCTGCTTGGGTGACTTGATTTCATTTTGCATCTTCATGGCTTCCACGACCACGACACCTTGACCGGCTTCCACGGCATCGTGTTCATTGACAAGGACGCGCACCACTTTGCCGGGCATGGGAGCAACCAACTGTTTCGGCCCACCCTCGGCGTCTGCCGCCTGGCGCCGGCTGCGAAACGAACGCGGATCCCGCAATACGGCAGCGTAACGCTCACTGCCCACCCAGAGATGCAAATCGCTCCCAATTCGCTCGCGCTTGACCTCGAAAGCTTTTCCTTCGATCAAGATCGAAATAACATCCGCTCTCGCCAGCACAGCGTCGACCGGCAGTTCACGGCCATTTAATCGGCATTGCCAGCGCTCGCTGTTTTTCCCGGCGCGCTGCAATTCGAGCCGGTACGGCTTTCCGTCGATGAGCACTTCGTAGGTCATCGCAAAGCATCGGTCCTAGCGGCTTTTTTCCAGCCGGAACTTTCCCCTGCCAGTGGGCTCGCTCCATTCAACGAACCGCCTTGGTTGCCTGCTGCATATCCATCAAGAACCGCGAAAAGTGCGGCTGCCAGGGCGGCAATATCGGCTTGCTCGTTCTTGGCGTGCTTCGTTCGCGATCGGAGCAGGCAGTCGAGATAACCGGTGTCGAAGCTCCCTGACCGGAAGTCTTTGTCCTCGAGAATCCGCTGAAACAAAGAAATGTTGGTCTTGATTCCGCCGACAAAATATTCATTCAGGGCCCGCACGAGACGGGAAATTGCCTGCTCGCGGTCCTCCCCGTAACCAATAAGCTTGGCGAGCAATGGATCATAATCCACGGGCACGTTCCAACCTTCATACATGCCGCTATCTCGGCGGATTCCCGGCCCGGAGGGCGCCAGCAGCAGCGTGATTTTTCCCGGGCTGGGGAAATAATTGTTGTCCGGGTCCTCCGCGTAAATGCGACATTCCATCGCATGACCGCGCAGGCGGATGTCTTGCTGGGTGAACGGCAATTTTTCGCCCGCTGCGATGCGAATCTGCAAGTGAACCAGATCCAACCCCGTGACCAGCTCCGTAACGGGGTGCTCAACCTGCAGGCGTGTGTTCATCTCGAGGAAATAAAAGTTCTTTTTGTCGTCAACCAGGAATTCAACGGTTCCGGCGTTCGCGTAGCCCGCGGCCTTGGCCACGCGAACGGCAACTTCACCCAGCCTCTGGCGCATTTCAGGATCCACGATGGGCGACGGCGCTTCTTCCAGCACTTTCTGATGACGGCGTTGAATCGAGCACTCGCGCTCTCCCAGATACACCGTGTTGCCATGCTCATCGGCCAGCACTTGCACCTCGATGTGGCGCGGGTTTGTGATGGCCTTTTCCAGATAGACTTCGGCATCGCCAAACGATCGTTGGGCCTCGCTCTGGGCCGCGACCAGCGCGGATTTCAGCTCTTCGCTGCCACTCACCAGGCGCATTCCCTTGCCCCCGCCGCCCGCTGCTGCCTTGAGCATGACCGGATAGCCAATCTCCTCCGCTACCTTTTCGGCCTCTGCGCGAGATTGCAGGCCTCGCAAGCTTCCCGGCACGAACGGCACGCCGGCCTTTTCCATCGCCCGGCGCGCCCGCGTTTTTGATCCCATCATTTCCATAGCGGCGGTGCTCGGCCCGATGAATTTAATTCCCGCATCCGCGCAGGCCTGGGCAAATTTCGCGTTCTCGGAAAGGAATCCATATCCGGGATGAATGGCATGGGCTCCGCTACGCCTGGCTATGGCAAGAATCTTCCCGATATTGAGATACGATTCCGCCGCTGCCGCCGCGCCGATGTGATAAGCCTCATCTGCTTTGCGGACGTGCAGCGAAGCGCGATCGACGTCCGAGTAAACCGCGACCGAGGCGATGCCCATTTCCCGGCAGGCGCGAATCACCCGCACGGCGATTTCACCTCGATTGGCGATCAGGATTTTCCTGAACATAAAATTCCGGCGGTCAGCACCGGCGCGGGTATCATGATAGCTGAATCGATTCCATGGCATCTCCCACCGCCGCTGAAGCTGCGAGAACCCGCGGCATTGTTCATTCGGAAATCTTTCCTGTCGCTATGCTGCTGGCTGGCTTTCTCCTGCGGCTGCGACTGGCTCATTTCACATTCTTGAACCCGGATGAAGCCCTGCATTACCTGCTCTCCGTGCAGCCATCGGCTGCGCTCGCATATAAGGCAAGCCTCACGACGGTTCATCCTCCACTCTTCATTTTGTGGCTGCATTATTGGGGACTGTTTGGCCACTCGGAATTTCTTCTGCGTTTGCCCTGCGTGTTAGCGGGAACGGCTTTCTGCTGGATCGTTTATCGCTGGCTTACAGTGGCCCTCAACCGTGCCGCCGGGATCATTGCCCTGGCACTGCTTTTATTTCTTCCGCCGTTGATCTTCGTTTCTGCGGAACTTCGGCAATATGCGTTTTTGCTTTTCTTCATGGCTGCGAGTGTTTACCTGTTCGATCGGGCATGTTCCCCAGATTCGACTTCTGCGATGCTCGGTTCCGGATTCTTTCTATGCCTTGCCTTGCTTACCCATTATTCGGCGTTCTTGTTCGCGGCCGCATTCGCGGTCTATGCGCTGGTGCGGTTTACATCCAGGAATGCGCCACGGCGGCTGCTCGCGGCCTGGATAGTAACTATGCTGGTCGCGGCCGCGCTCTGGGCATTTCTGTGGACGTCGCATGTCTCCCATCTTGCGGTCCGAGGAGTGTTGCATGGCATGGCCGAGGGCTGGTTTCGCCAAGCCATTTTTCAGCCCGGCGAAAGTGTCTTGCGGTTCGCGTTAAAGGCGAGCCTGCGCTTCTTTCACTATTTGTTCTGGAGCGGCGCCATCGGAGCAATCGGGCTGCTGCTGTTTATCGTGGGCGTTGTGCAGCTTCTGCGGAACCGCGAGTCGTCGTCGCAAAATCCTGCCAGGCCTACCACCCGCCAGCTTGATATTTTTCTGACCTTGCCCTTCCTGATCAACTTAGCCACAGCTTTCGCGGGAAAATATCCGCTGGGCGGGACGCGGCATAACGCATTCCTCGCCATGTTTGCGATTGCAGGCATCAGCGTTCCGCTGGCTCGATGGAGCGCGTTCCGCCGCTGGAGCATTGCAGCAGGCATTGCTGCCGCGCTGGCAATTGTCAATTTCTTTCCCTCACCCAGCGGGACTTACATTCGGCCGGAATTTCAGTCTCGCAAGCTGATGAAGCAAGCCACAGACTTCCTGGCTCAATCACTTCCGCCGGGCTCGACCATCCTTGCGGACCAGGAGAGCGCTTTGCTTCTCAGCTATTATTTCTGCCATTCCCCGGTCGTCCAGATTGAACCCTCGCTCCGGCCCTTGCACAAATTCTCGTGTGGTGACAAATGGGTGATTACGACTTTTCCGCGGTGGTTCATCTTTGATGGGCAAACGCTTCCCACTGCGCTCAAACAGATCGCAGGAATGGGCTCAGGACCTGCTGGGACCCTTTGGTTCTTTCAGGCCGGCTGGCTGGTGGAGAAAGAGCCGGAGATCCGTAAAGTGCTCACACAGCACAACTGTTCGATGCCTGGGAATTTCGGCCAGAACATCCTGATCTGTGAGTTAACGGCTTCCCCGAACAGCGCGCAATAAAAAGCGCTTTCCGCAAAGGAAAGGGCCGCCATTCTCAATAACCGAGCAGAGTCTATTTCTGATCCATGGTGATGCCCTGGACGCCGGGCTGTTTCTCAGCCTTCGCCTTCTTGACCGCCATGGTCTTGTCGACCCAGTCGTCGGCGGTTTTAAGATCGGCGGCGCGGGCGGCAGGATCGTCGCATTCAACATCGGCCTTCTCGCGGTACATCAGGTTCATGTAAGCCATCGCGTCGTCGTAATCAGGGCGAATCTGGAGCGCCTTGTTCAGGTTGTCGATCCCGTCCTGAATCACGCCCCAGTTCTTGTCTTTCAACTCCGCGCAGACCTTTTTGTCCTTCAGAGGCTCTTCCGGCTTCAAGCCGATTTTGGCACGCTCTTCCATTCTGGGCTGATAAGACTGCGTCCAGTCGATGACGCCCACGGAATAGTAGACTTCGGGATCGTTGGGATCGACCTCGGCCGCCTTGCGATAGTAGGTCTTGGCATCCTCAAACTTCTTCATCTGCAAATAGAGATACGCGATGCCCTTGATGCTGTTGATGTTCTTTGGATCATGCTCCAGCACGTTCTTGTACTCATTGATCGCGTCCTGGCCCATTTTGTTATTGTCTTCGGTGTCAGCGCCCGGAATGTATTGCTGCGCATACGCGGTCGCCAGATAGAGCCGCGCATTCAGCAGGCTGGGGTCAAGAGTAACGGCTTGCTGGAAGTGGTCAATGGCTTCTTCGTACTTGGCGTTCTTGTAGGCCACGACGCCTTTGTTGAGCTGGTCACGCGCCCGCAGCTTGCCGCAGGCGGTAGCCGACAGCAAGGCCGCAGCGATGGTTGTAAGCGTAAGTATGCGTAGGATTATCTTCATTGCGGTGTCTATCTCCCTGGCGAAAGAATCCCGCAGGCGCTCGTACCGCGACCTGAGCGCACGGCTAGCTTCCGCCACAGCTAATGACTCATTCCGCCCTTGGCGGTTTATCCGCCAGCTTCAATTTTGGCTGTAATCAAACCGACTTTGTCCACGCCCGCGGCGTGAGCGATGTCAATCACATTGGCCACGTCTGCAAAGGGAACGTTATCGTCGCCCTTGACGAACATCACCTTCTCGGCCCGGGTCTTGAAAATATCGGTCAGGCGTCCTTGCAGATTTTCCCAGGTCGTATCCTCCTGATTGATCTTCAGCGCCGGCGTCTGGCCAGGGCCGCGATCGATCAACTGCACCACAATGGTGCGGTCGGGGGTATTATTCTTGGGCGCATTGGGCGGCGGCGGTTGCGGCACCAGAGCGTCCAGTCCCTTTGGCGTCAACGGCGTGATCACCATAAAGATGATCAACAAAACCAGCAACACATCGATGAGCGGCGTGACGTTGATGTTGGCGCTCTGCCCGCCAGTGCTAACTCCCATTCCCATGGTAATTCTCCTCTAAACTCTGGCTCACTGACCGCTGGGCGCAGCCGGCGGAGGCGGCGGAGCAGCCTGGTTCGTGTTCTTTCTCTGATCGGTCAACAGGCCAAGCTGATCTACGCCGGCGGCGCGCACGTTGTCCACCACTTGCACGACCGATCCGAATTTGGCCCGGGCATCGGCGCGGATGAAGATGCGCTTATCCACACGGTTGGCAATCCGGTCCTTGACTTTGCCGGTGAGTTGGTCCACCGCGACCACGTCGTTGCCAAAGTAAGTCTTGCCATCCCGCATCACCGCCACGATCAAAGCGTCTTCCTTGTCGGCATCCGGCATCTGCTCCGGATTATTGACCTTGGCAAGATCGACGCTCACGCCCTTCTGCAACATGGGCGTCACTACCATGAAAATGATGAGCAGCACCAGCATCACATCCACCATGGGCGTGACGTTGATGTCGGAGTTTACTTTCGCTCCCTCATTCCGTTTTGCTAATGCCATAAACTTCGTCTCCCGCTTTCAAAACCCGGCTTCTCGGCCACTTCTGCGACCGTGAGTTCGAGGTCGGGCGCCGGGGGTTTGGTTCCCGGCGCCAGAGAGCAACTCATTTCCGGCGGCTCAACAGCCAGGCCGGTTAACGGCGAACACTGCGCCGCTTCAGGAAGTAGTCAATCAGTTCGCTGGAAGAGTTATCCATTTCTACGTCGAACGCTTCCACGCGACCGGTCAGATAGTTGAACATCATGACAGCCGGAATGGCCACGAACAAACCGACCGCCGTGGTGACCAACGCCTCTGCGATGCCACCCGCAACAGCCGCCAAGCCGGTTGCCTTTTCTTGCGAAATGCCCTTAAACGCGTTCAGAATGCCGACCACGGTACCGAACAGCCCGACGAACGGGGCCGTCGAACCGATGGTCGCCAGACCGCCCAAGCCGCGCTTTAGCTCGGCATGAACGATGGCTTCCGTGCGCTCCAGGGCGCGCTTAGAAGCCTCAATGGTTTCGCCGGGGATCTCTCCGCTTTCCTGATGGGCGCGGAATTCCATGAGTCCGGCGGTGACCACTTTGGCCAGATGGCTTTTCTTGTTGCGTTCGGCAACTTTGATGGCTTCGTCGATCTTGCCATCGCGAAGTGCCCCGGCGACCGCCGGAGCAAACGCGCGCGATTGCTTCCTGGCAGCACTGAATGCCATGGCGCGATCGATCATTACTCCAATCGACCAGCCTGACATGACGAACAGAATGATGACCACGACCTTGGCGAGAATCCCCATGGCTTTCCACAACGAGATCGGGTCCCAGGTCATGGTTCCGCCTTCCTGCAGGATCCAGACGGCGGCCATGGAGACATGACTAAGTGCAAATGCTGCTATGTTGGCTACAAGCATGAGTTGCTTTTCCCTCCTCGAGATCGAACTGCGTCATCGCGAACTTGCACAACCTTCCACCTGTTTAACCACCAGAAAGCGAGAAGATCACGGTAATTTGCGTTTCTACTTCCACCGGCTCGCCATTCAGAATGTAGGGCCGGTACTTCCACTGTTTCACGGCTTCGATGGCGGCCGGCGCCAGCATCGGGTGACCGCTGATCAGATGCAGGTTTTGGATGTCGCCGCTCTTGCTGATTTCAGCCTGCAACACAACGTTCCCCTGGATGCGGGCCTGGCGGGCCAGCGGCGGATAAGGTGGCTGAATCTTGCGAATCAGCAAACCTTGCGTGACGCCTTGCGACACCCGCACCCGCTGCGGCGTGGCTACCTTGGGAACGGCGACCGGAGTCGAACTGATGATGCCTCCAATCACGCCTCCCATCTGGCCGCCCGGAACGCCGCCCGGAACGCCACCGACCACGCCGGCCATTGAAGTAACTGGTGGCGGCGCTTCTTCTTCCTTAATCATCTGTACTTTCTCTGGAATCTTGGTCGGCGTACGGAGTTGGCCGTTGATGATGTCAGTCTGAATCTGCTTCACCACTTTCACCGGAGCGGCTGCCGGCGGCGGCGGCGGGGGTGGTGGAGGGGGAGGCGCGACGAGGAACGTCATTAACTGGGTCTTCGGCAGAGCCTCCGTAAACAGCAGCGGGATCAGCACCAGCACGCCAATCAGCATCACCTGTAAGGTGAAAGAAAGGACGGTGGTCCATCCCCGCTTGGTTTTCAGTCTCCCACCCGATTCAATCAGGCTGTCTTCAAACATAGGTTCTCTCCTGCACAGAGCCTAACCACCATTTAGACACCAGTCACTGCCACTTTGCTCCCGCCACTCCACTGGACTCATCGTTTTCAGGCCCGGGCCAGAGAGAACTGCTTACTCTAACCGCATCAACGTGTTACAGCCGTTGTGGGACTCTGATTCGAACTTGGCTTTCCGCCCTTGCCACTGCCCGCCTGCGGACCCTTTCCGCCCAGACCCGGCGTCGGCCGTCCCCGCTTCGACTTCCAGTCCTGATAGGCCACCAAAATCGGCGCCGCGATGGCAATCGAGGAGTAGGTTCCGATCAAAATGCCAATCACCAAAGCGAACGAAAAACCGTGGAGCACCTCGCCGCCAAAAAGATACAGAGCCAGGACAGTTAAAAACGTTAAACCCGCTGTCAAGATGGTCCGGCTCAACGTCTGATTAATGCTGCGATTGACGATGTCGGTTAAGCTCTCGCGGCGCATCAGCTTCAGGTTCTCGCGGATGCGGTCAAAGACAACGATCGTGTCGTTGTTCGAATAACCGATTAGAGTCAGGATCGCGGCAATCACCGTCAACGAAATCTCTTTGTTGGTGAGCGAAAACGCGCCCACCGTGATCAGCGTGTCATGAAATACCGTCACGACTGCCGCCACGCCATAGATCCATTCGAAGCGGAACGCCAGATAGATCAGCATCCCCAATAGCGAATATGCCGTTGCCAGAAGCGCTTGCCGCCGCAACTGCGCCCCAACCTGCGGGCCGACAATCTCGACATTGCGCACGCCGAAGTCCGACAGATAAAACTGGTCCGGCAAAATGCTTAAGACTGCGGGATCGGCCACACCTTTCAGCTCCTCAAATGAACTGAGTACGCCGCCCTTGGTCTTGTCCCGGTAATCGAGGATAGCCTTGGCAATTCCCGCGTAACGCTGTTCGGCATCGGTGCCCGCGCGCAGCGGGTCCTTTTCGAGCAGGTAATTGGCTAATGTCAAAGAACTGGTGTTGTTCAGGTCCAGCTTGCCCGCCGGAGCATTGGTCTCCAGCGCATTAATGATCTGGACCTTGCCCTTGTCCAGGGCCTGCTCACTGGTCTCCTGTACATCGAGATCAACGAGGACTTCATTGTTCGAGGGCAAGCCGTAGCGTTGAATGCGCGCCCGCTGCAAACCCGCCTTCTGCAAATCCGCGCGGATGGCATTGTCATTCGGCGAATGCGCAAACTTCACGTAGACCAGCGTACCCCCGCGGAAGTCTACGCCCAGCGGGATTCCATGCCAGAACAACATGGAAAGAATCCCCGCCACGCTGAATACAAGGGAAAAGGCAAGAAAATACCACTTTTTGCCGAGAAAATCTATATTCGGATTGCGAAAAAATTCCACGTCGCTTCGAACCCCTTGATTATTACTGTTTAGTAACTAAAGAAACATCGCCCTAAATGCTCAAAGGCTCCCCGATCGCCTTGCGGCTCAGCAACCAATCAAAAATCATGCGTGAGACGAAAACCGCGGTAAACAGGTTGGCCAGCAAGCCAAAAGTCAAAGTTACGGCAAAGCCCTTGACCGGGCCGGTGCCGAACAAAAACAGAATGGCGGCAGAAACCACGGTGGTCACGTGGGTATCGACGATCGTGATCCAGGCATGGCCGAAGCCCTGTTCGACGGCTGAAGGCGGTGTTTTCCCATTGCGCAACTCTTCGCGGATGCGCTCAAAAATCAGCACGTTTGAATCCACCCCCATGCCGACGGTAAGAATGACGCCGGCAATTCCAGGCAGCGTGAGCGTGGCTCCGCTGAATCCCAGAAAGCCGAGCAGAATCACCAGGTTGAGAAGCAAAGCCAGGTCAGCATTGATGCCAGCGCCGCGATAATAGACCAACATGAAGATCAGGACTGCGAGCATGCCAATAACGGCGGCCCGCACGCCCGCACGAATGGAATCCGTGCCCAAAGAAGGCCCAACTGTACGCTCTTCCAGGTATTTAATGCTGGCCGGGAGCGCGCCTGAGTTGAGAATGAGCGCGAGATCGGCCGCCTGCTGTTCGGTGAAGCGGCCCTCGATCACACCGTTGTCGCCGATTTCGCTCTTGATGACCGCGACTTCCATGACGCGGTTGTCGAGTACGACCGCCAAGTAGTCACCGACGTGCTCGCGGGTAAACGAACTGAAGCGCCGGCCACCTTCGGCGGTGAGAAAGAAATTCACTTCCGGCTGATTCGTTGTGGTGTTTCGGCTGACTCTGGCTTCGCGCAAGTCGTTCCCGGCTACGGCCGAGATGCGAGAAATGAGATAAACAACGTCTTCCGTCCCGCCCGAACCGATGCTTCTGCCATGCAGCAGCATAGTGTTAGGAGGCAGTACGCCGCCATTGGCCGCAAGCGCGGTTTGCTCGTCGGGATAGGGCTCGCCTTTGTTGAGCGCCTGCCGGATCTCCAGCATGGCGGTCGACTGTATGACTTCTTTCACGCGCGCGGGATCGTCGATCCCGGGCAACTGCACGAGAATCTGATATTGACCAAGTCCGTGTTCCTGAATAATGGGCTCGCTCACGCCCAGCTTGTCCACGCGATTGCGGATGGTCTCGATGGCCTGGGTTACGGCGCGATTTTTCAGATCAGCCAGCGTCTGCGGCTTCATCGAAAGCGTCCAGGAATTCTCGGCACCCGAGTTCAAATCGTATTCCGGCAGCCGGTCGCTCACCAGGGAACGCAGGTCGGAGCTGGATTCCGGCGGCACGCCTTTAATCACAATCTTCTCGGGGGCGTTGACTGGGTCAGGCTGGCTGATTTCGGTATAGGTGATCTTGCGCTTTTGCAGGTCGCTTTTCAGGTTTTCGATGACGCGCTGCGACTCAGCGTTCACCGCCTCGTTCACCTGCACTTGAAGGATGAGATGGGTTCCGCCCTTGAGGTCCAGGCCCAGGTGAATGCGATTCTGCAAAGCGCCCAGAGGTCCCTGGCCCGACCACTCCATGGGCGTCCCGAAAATGCCGATCAGGAACACAAGCAGCAAGACGATGGTCAGTCCGAGTTTCCAGCCCAGGTTCTTATTCATAAAACTTCTTATTCATAAAGCCACGAAGGTTCCAAATGAGTTCGGTGCGCCTTGCGCTCTGTCAATGCGTTCTAAGCGGCCTTGGTTTTTTCATCCGCCGGCCCGACCGAAACAATCGAAGACTTGCTGACCTCGATGCGCAAGTTGTCGGGCGGAACGCGCAGAGTAATGTAGTCGTCTTTCAGCGCCAGGATTGTCCCGCGAATGCCGCCGCTGGTGACCACTTTGTCCCCCGTCTTCAGCTCATTCAACATCTGCTGCCATTTCTTTTGCCGCCGCTGCTGCGGCATGATCAGAAAGAAATAAAAAATGGCAAAAATGAAGACCAGGGGCGCGAGGCCCACCCAGCCGAGCGGATTGCTGCTGCTCTCGAGCGCCAAAATGTGCTGAATACCCATGTCAAACCGGGACTTGGTCTCTATTTAAAAGTCATGAGCGAGCGGCCAATTGGCCCTGCGCTTCGCCAAGTTCCCTGTGGAGTTGTCCTTCCTCAGGCCGGAGATTCCTTCAGCTTCAGGCACGAAACGGGGATGCCGAGCTATGGTTCTAATCGAGACTGCCTACCAGAAAGAAAACGGGCCCTACCTTCAAGTCCAATAGAATGACGCACCGACCGCATGGTGTCAAGGTAGAAGCTGAGGTTGTGGAGGGTATTGAGAACTTGGGCCAGAACCTCATTAGAAGCATATAAATGCCGTAAATAGGCCCGCGAGTAGCGAGCGCAGACCCGGCACGGGCATAGGGGATCGAGCGGACCGTCATCCCCGGCATAGCGGGCCTGCTTGATCGAGATCTTGCCCTCTGAGGTAAAGAGCAAACCATGGCGGGCGGCACGCGTAGGCAAGACGCAATCCATCATGTCGATTCCCAATTTGGCATATTCGACAATCTCTTCGGGCGTTCCGACGCCCATGAGATAACGCGGCTTATCTTTTGGCAGATGCTCGACTGTGGCTTCGACAATTTCACGAGTGAGCGCGCGCGGCTCGCCCACGCTAAGACCGCCAATGGCGTAGCCAGAAAAGCCGATTTCGATGGTCCGCTCGGTGGATTCTTTGCGCAGACCGAGGTCCATGCCCCCCTGCACAATGCCGAACAGGGATTGAACAAGCTGTGTGGGGACGGGCGTCTCGCCCGTCCGGGCCGAGCGAAGCTCGGCGTTGCTTATTGGGCGGACGAGGACGTCCGCCCCTACGTGGTCCATCTTCCACGGCACGTTGTGTTTATGTTCTTCGAAATACTTTTTACAGCGCTCGGCCCAACGCAGCGTCAACTCCATGGAAGCGCGCGTGCGTTCACCGTCAGCGGGATATTCCGTGCATTCGTCAAAGGCCATGATGATGTCCGCTCCCAGCCCGATCTGGGCTTCGGTCGCGGTTTCCGGGCTGAGAAAGTAAGAAGAGCCATCGAGATGAGAGCGAAATGTCACACCTTCTTCCGTGACTCTCCGCAATTCGTTCAGGCTGAAAACCTGAAAGCCGCCGGAATCGGTGAGAATGGCCCGCGGCCAGGCCATAAAGCGATGCAAACCGCCGAGCTTGCGAATTTGCTCTACTCCCGGACGAAGAAAAAGATGATAGGTGTTCCCGAGCAGAATCTGGACGCCGAGTTCTTCGAGCAAATCCTGTGAAATGCCCTTTACCGAGGCCAGTGTGCCAACTGGCATGAAGACAGGAGTTTCGACTTCGCCGTGCGGAGTGAGCATGCGACCAGCCCGGGCTTGACCGGAAGCAGCTTCAACCTGGAATTCGAGCGACACTAACGGGATTGTATCGGAATGAGTTCAGCGCTAATGCAGCCGCTTTCGATTCGCAGCCGCCCAATGCTGATCGGCAGGTTGAAGCGTCGCGGCCCCGCGCTGCCGGGATTGAAATAAAGCACACCGTTTTTCATCTCTTGCTTGGGAATATGGCTGTGACCATAAATCACGGCGGCAAATCCCGCGGCTTCCGGCTTTAGATCAAGCTGAGTCAGGTCGTGCAAAACATAAATGGAGACGCCGCCGACTTCGAGAACATTCGTGAGCGGAAGCTTGCGCGCCCACGCGCCTTTATCGACATTGCCGCGAACAGCAGTGAGGGGCGCAATCTCAGAGAGCTTATCGGGGATCGCGGGATCGCCGACGTCTCCGGCGTGGACGATGAAATCGGAGTTCTGTAGTGCTGCTATCACTTCGGGCCGCAATAAACCGTGAGTGTCGGAGATGACTCCGATCGTGGCCGCGCCTTTGGCTGGCATTTTTGTGGCCGAGTCCGGACAATTCTATGCCAACGGTGAAACGCAGCAATTAACTATGATCCGGCCACGTCCCGAGCGCCGGTTTCAACCGGCTTCTCTGCTCTGGTCGCTTCTCCCATCAGCTCGGGCGCTTTCATCGCGGACTTGAAGCCACGAATACCTTCGCCGATTCCTTTGCCCAGCTCGGGCAACTTCTTGGGACCGAATACCAGCAGGGCGATTCCGAAGATCACCAAAAGATGCATGGGCTGAAAAAGTCCTTCGAACATGGTTGCTCCTTGGTCAAAATGCGAAATGGGAAAACGAGCGCAGCCCCCCGCCGCGCCCGTTCTGCGCAGCTTAGAACCCGCGCTGCGCGGCATCTGCGGCCGCGGCCAACGACTTCAGCGTTTTGAAGAACTGAGGGGGCTGGCCCATGAAAAGGTTCATGGAAGTAAGGAAGTTAACCACTCCCATGGCAATTCCTTTCGGGTTGGTCGGGCGAATCACAGCGCAATGCGGCAGCTTGGAACTGATGAATTCGCAGGGCACGGGAAAAATCAGATTGGTTTGCAGCAATGGGTTGGGGGTCGCGTCAAAGTTCGGAAACGTGAGACCCCCGATCGGATCGGTGAAGGGAGCGATCGGCGGTTGCACGCCATTGCCGGCGAAGTCCACCCACTCCAGAAAGTGAGCAACTTCGTCTCCGCCAATGCTGACCACGATCCGCAGAACTTCCACATTGCTCGCCTTTTGAACCATCGCCGAATAAAGGCTGCTGCCACCCTGTTCAATCGTTCCGAAGTGAAAAGCCGCGGTGTTGGCAATGGCCTGGATGTGTTTCTTGTTTTCGAAGTCGTCATTACTCCGGGGAATGCCGGGCACGTTGATCAGATCGATGGCTTGCGGGAAAGAAGTGCCAAAATCCGGATTCCCTGTGCTGCGATACCGCGTATACCAGCTTGTATCGACCGTCAGGTTCATCAGATTGGTGAGTCGGCCGATCTGCTGCGCGCCCTCGGCCCCGCTGCTGGGCAGATTGCGAAATGCATCCAGATCTGCCGGCTCCTGGCCTTTGGAGATCAGATAGGCATTCAAGAATTCTGCGTGCGAGACCTCATCGAGCGTATTGCTGGAGATGTACTGCGAGCCATCGCCATCGAGTTGCTGCAGGGCAAGTTGATAAGGATTTTGCTTGCCGCCGGTGACTCCGCCGAGTTCGGCATATTGTTGCCACAAATCGGCCTCAATTAATTCGGCGGCGGCGAGAAAGCGCAGAATTGCGGCGTCGCCGGCTGACAAGGTGGTTGGGCTGGGTTGGGTCTGAGCATCACTGCGTGTGCCCAGCATGGTAAAAGCTCCGGCAGAAAACGCCGCGCCGGCCATGCCGAGGCCTTTGAGAAACGAACGGCGCCGGACCCGCCGAGGCGCGGATATAGTTTCTTCTTCTGCGGATGCGGGCATTTCAGACAACGCGACTGGGAGATCTTCGTTTTTCACGTTTCACCCTCCGATTCAATTTGTGATCTAGTTCCAGGGTCGAGTGGGAACCCGATTCACGGTGCGACCACAGTAGCGTGCGCGGTTGCGTGGCTGTGTCACGCAGGAGTTAGAGGTTTGTCAAAAGGTTGTCGGGGGAATGATTAACGGAACCTTACAGGGTCGAGGTTCTTTCCGCGATCAGTTTCTGTATCCTCTCTGCGAATTCCGCCGCTGGCATATCTTCGGTTTTTTCTTTTCCGCGGCTGCGGACGTTGACCGTCCCAGCCTCTGCTTCTTTGTCTCCGACCACGAGCAGGAAAGGAACTTTTTGTAGCGCGTGCTCGCGGATTTTTGCATTCATCTTTTCGTTGCGGGCGTCGACTTCGACGCGCACGCCAGCGACTTTGAGTTGCGCAGCAACTTTGTTGGCATACTCCACATGGCGTTCCGCAATCGGAATCATCACCGCCTGCACCGGCGAAAGCCATACAGGAAACGCGCCCGCATAATGCTCGATCAACACGCCGAAAAATCTCTCGACCGATCCATACAACGCGCGATGCACCATGACCGGCTGTTTTCTCGTGCCATCTTCCGCGACGTATTCCAAGCCGAAGCGCTGCGGCAAATTGAAGTCGAATTGAACCGTGGAAAGCTGCCATAGGCGGCCGATGGCGTCGACCAGCTTGATGTCGATTTTCGGCCCGTAAAAAGCGGCTTCGCCCGGCATTGTCTTATAGGGAACATTGCGCCGCTTCAGGACATTTTCGAGCGATTGCGTCGCATGGTTCCATTGCTCTTCGCTGCCCACAAAATTCTTGCGGTCCGCCGGATTCCAGGTGGACAGGTCGGTTTCAAATTTATCGAAGCCAAAGTCGCGCAGCACATCCAGCGCAAAATCCAGGCAGGCGGTGATTTCGTCTTCAACCTGCTCCGGCATGCAGAAAATATGGGCGTCATCTTGCGTGAAGCCGCGCACGCGAAGCAGACCATGCATCACGCCCGACCGCTCGTAGCGATACACCGTTCCCAGCTCACCCAACCGCACCGGCAGATCGCGATACGACTTCAACGAATCGCGGTAAATCAGAATATGAAACGGGCAGTTCATGGGCTTGATGCGGTATTCGGCATCGTCAAGTTCCATGACATCGAACATGTTCTGCGCGTAATAGCCCTCATGCCCGGAGGTCTGCCACAACTGCCGCCGCGCCACGTGCGGCGTGTAAACCAGCGAATAGCCGCGCTTCAGGTACTGCTCGCGCATCCAGTCTTCCATTTCTTTGCGGATGATTCCGCCTTTTGGGTGCCAGAAAATCAGGCCCGGTCCGGCCAGTTCCTGAATCGAGAAAAGATCAAGCTGCTGGCCGATCACGCGGTGGTCGCGCTTCTTGGCCTCTTCGACCTGATGAAGATATTGGTCGAGATCTTTCCTGGAGAAAAACGACGTCCCGTAAATGCGCTGCAGCTGCGGATTATTTTCGTCCCCTAGCCAATAGGCGCCGGCGATATTCAGTAACTTGAACGCCTTGATTCGGCCGGTGGAAGGAATATGCGGGCCGCGGCAGAAATCAAGAAACTTGCCGGTCTTGTAAATCGAAATTTTTTCATCGGGCTTGGTGAACTGCTCGATGAAATGGCACTTCATGAAGTCGCCTTCGCCCTTGAATTTCGCCAGCCCTTCGGTGCGCGGCAGAAATTCGCGCGCATAAGGAATGTCCTGGGCTACGAGTTCCTGCATCTTCTTTTCGATTTTCTCGAGGTCTTCGGGAGTGAACGGAGTCGGCCGGTAAAAGTCGTAAAAAAATCCGCTCTCGGTCGAGGGCCCATGGCCCAGCTTGGTCTCAGGAAAAAGTTCGAGCACCGCCGCCGCCAGCAAATGCGCCGAGGAATGCCGGTAAACCTCCAGCGCTTCAGGATCTTTTTCGGTCAGAATGCGCAGCGGCGTGTCTTTTTCCAGCGGACGGGTGAGGTCGATGAGATCGCCGTTGGCTTTCGCCACCAGCGCAGCCTCGGCCAGCCGCGGGCTGATCTTTTTCGCCACTTCGAGCGGAGTCGCGCCCTTGGGAAATTCCTGCGTGCTCCCGTCGGGAAGCTGAATGTGAATGTTGTCGGACATGAGGAATCGGATGAAATTTGAGTCTAAAGGACGAGAAACTAAGGGTCAAACAATGGACGTACTCAAGAACAGGCCTGCACGGGGCTCCGCGCTACAATCACGCGTACTCAGGAGGCCCTAGGCCCGGCTCCTAATATGCTGCCCCTTGAGATTTTGGTCGCGACTTCGTCATACTCATGTCGCAATGGATGTTGCACTCGATTCCTTCTTTTGGCCGATTCAGGGCACAAATAATAGGTCACTGCCAAACCCGTGGGCAAGGTTTCTGAATAAGTGCCCCGATTACGGGCTAACCGGGACATTTGATGTGATACGTGTTCATCGGCAGCGGTCATAGGAAATACCGATGTGCTCGCCGAGGGGTCAATAAGTGTGGCGAGGTTTCACAAATTGACTTGAGATGCCGGTAACCGATGGACTATATATTGACGGCACCACCGGAAAATGGAAAGCCCTAAATCTAAGACGCTCGAAGACTTCCCCAAGTTTATCGTGACTGCGGTGCGTCGCGGAGCAACGTCCGAGGACGGATATACGTGGTTCGAACTTGAGGGTGCTTTCGACCCGATTCTTGAGCGTAGTTTCGACCAGATCATTGCGGGCAGGGGACCGCGCTGGTTTTGGCTCTTGTTCGGCGAGCGTGGATGCCTCTGCCCCATGCTGAAGTCCTTCGATAAGGAAGCAAATACAGCGATTCTCACCTGTCAGGAAAAAGAGGAACCAAGAGTAGTCGGATCGGAGTTGGCTTATCTCAGTCCATACTGGCAGGCGTTTCATGTCTGGATGGTGCGTGACCGAAACTGGGGATGGGAAAGAAAGCAATTTCAGGGAACCGATGCTGTCGCCGAAGACTACGAAGCTAAGGATGTATCCATCGTAGGAGATCGCGAGGTCAGGGTCTGGACGAAGCTGGAACCGATAGGAGCAGGTAGTGGGCAGAGTCGACATTATCCGGCGACCGAGCAAACCTTACCTGTCCGCTCTGGTACTCGGCCGGTTCCGTCGGGGTGGGATCACGAACACTGCGAGCTGTGCAACGAGCATATCGACGCTGGGATGTTCGGATATTGTGACTCAGGAGAACGCTGGATGTGCGAGAAGTGCTACGAGCGATATGTAACGCGGCGTGATCTCGCCTTCGCAGACGAGCTTTAAGACTGAGAATAGTTCCAGTCCGACGGATATCGCGCAGTTTTCCGTTCCTCCCTCCACGCATCAAACGCGAGGACCCTGATCGTACAGCTCTTCCATCGCCTTCTGCACTTTGGCCGAGAGCGCGGGCAGGTCATGCAGCTTCAGGCCGGTGGTCGGAATCGGGTCGCCGACCCGCATTTCCAGCGGGCGGCATTTGATGTGGTAAGTGTTCATGGGCAGCAGTTCGAAGGTTCCGACCAGCGCGATCGGCACAACGTCCACCTGCGCCTTGATGGCCAGAAAGAGTGCTCCCGGAAGGAACGGTTTGATCGTGCCATCGTTGGTGCGGCCGCCCTCGGGAAAAATCACCAGCGGCATCCCCTGCTTCAAGCTTTTCAGCGCGTAGCGCACGCTGCCGATCGACCGCGCCGGATTCTGCTGGTTGATACAAACCTGCCCGGAGCGTCGCAAATGCCAGCCGATAATCGGATACGAGAGCAACTCTTTCTTAAACAGAATCCGGAACTGAAATGGCAGGCAGGCATACAGCACCGGAATGTCCAGCGCCGAGGCGTGGTTCACTGCGTAAACCTGAGGCGTGCCCGGCTTGATTTTCTCGAGGCCCGTGATCGTCACCGGCGAAGCGATGGTCCACATAATCAGCCGCGACCAAAACGCGGCAAAGTTATGCAAAATTCGCTCGCGCCCAGAGAACAAACCGAAGGGGATGGAAATCACGCCGAGAACCAGCGTGTAAAACCAGATCAACGGATCGAGAATGAAATAGGAGCGCAGGCGGCTGGGCCAGCCGTAATTCGGGGAAGCCGGGCGGCCCGGTAACGCAACTGCCGGTTCGGCTGCGGCGCTTTCGGCTTCGTCCATCGGTGCCCTGACTTCTGCCATATCTTTAATCTTTAAACTTTCGCGCCCAGCGCGCGGATCGCTTCGCCAACCACGTAAATCGATCCGGTCACTACCACCACGCCGTTCGCGCCGGCTCGGGATTTCGCCAGCGTGATCGCCGAGGCAACGTCGTCGGCATCTTCCATCTCGACTGAAACCCGCCGTGCGGCTTCGCGAATTTCTTCCGGCGTTGCCGATCGCGGATTTTCCGCACACGTAAGTATGACTCGCTCAGCCAAGGGAAAAAGAATCTCCGCCATTTCGCCGATCGCCTTGTCGCGCATGGCGCCAAAAATGAAAATTAGCGATCTGTCCTCGTAACAAGCCGAAAGCGTCGAACGCAGCGCCCAGGCTCCGGCGGGATTGTGGGCCACATCAAAGACAAATTCTGGCGCTCCGTCGCGAGCCGGCAACACCTGAAACCTTCCCGGCCAGCGCGTCTCGCGAATGCCCCGTTCGATGCTCTGCGCAGTCACCGCGAACGCCTGCTTGCTCAACTCTTCCGCCGCGGCTACGGCCAGCGCCACGTTTCTCAATTGATGACGGCCGAGCAGCGGCGTCTCCACTAAAATTTTCCGGCCCATCACCTGAAGCGGATACCGGGATACGGGAGCGCGATTTTTCTTTGCGCTCTGTGCGTCCGCCTCCGCGTTCTTCGCGATTAAAGCCTCTTCTTCTGAACGCACCTTGTATTCAAGGCTCGCCGGCGAAACCGGCGGAACATAGGGCACCGCGCTCACACCTCGCGCTCCCAGCTCCAGCACCGTGCTGCCGATCACGTCATTCGCCTCCGGCTGCTGCGGCAAGGTCACTACCACTCCGCCCGGGCGGATGATTCCGGCCTTCTCGCGCGCAATCTGGCTAACCGTGTCGCCCAGAAAGTTCTGATGATCCAGAGAAATATCGGTGATCACGCTGAGGCGCGGTTCAATGACGTTGGTCGCATCCAGTCTTCCGCCCATGCCCACTTCGATCACGGCAATCTCCACCGCGCGCCGCGCAAAATATTCGAAGGCTATCGCGGTCAGCATCTCAAAAAAACTGGGATGCCACGGCAATTCGCCTTCGCTAACCAGCCTTTCTGCCGTCCGATCCACCATGTCGTGAAGCAACGCGAAATCGTCATCGCTGATGACGTCCCTATTGATGCGAATGCGCTCGTTGATCTTCACCAGATGCGGCGAAGTATATAGCCCCGTACGCAAGCCCGACGCCTGCAAAATGGAAGCCAGCGTTGCCGCAGTCGAGCCTTTGCCGTTCGTGCCGGCAATCAGCACGCCGGGGAAACGCCGTTCCGGATTGCCCAGTGCGGCAAGCAGCACACGCATATGCTTGAGATCGAACTTGTGCGCCGGCGTCTGCGCCAGCTCGTGTCCGAGCGCATACATACGCGCGACAGCGGTGTCGTAGGACATAACTCAGCTTCCAGCCGTCAGCCATCAGGTTATCAGTTTCGCCATCCGCGAATGAACGGTCATCGCCTGACGGGGCAAACATTGGCTTCGAGGTGGTTCGGTTTAGCTGATGGCTGAAGGCTGAAAGCTACGCTGCGACCGTCATGAATTCCAGCGCCCGCGCGATGTAGGGCTTCAACTGCTTGCGGGGCACGACCGCATCCAGCATGCCGTGCTCGAGCAGAAATTCGCTGCGCTGAAATCCCGGTGGAAGTTTTTGCCGGATGGTCTGTTCAATCACCCGCGGCCCGGCGAAACCGATCAGCGCGCCCGGTTCGGCAATGTTGAGATCGCCCAGCATGGCAAACGACGCCGTGACTCCGCCCGTGGTCGGATCGGTCAGCAACGAGACATAGGGGACCCTGGCTTCATCCAGCCGCGCCAGGGCAGCGGAAATCTTGGCGAGTTGCATCAGGCTGATCGCGCCTTCCATCATGCGGGCGCCGCCCGAAGCCGACACGATAAGAATGGGCACTTTGCTTTCGGTCGCGTGTTCGATCGCGCGCGTGATGGCTTCACCCACCACCGCTCCCATGCTGCCACCGATGAATGCGTACTCCATCGCGCTCACGATCACCGGGCGGCCGCTCAGCTTTCCCCGAGCATTGATTACTGCATCTTTCAACCCGGTATCGGCCTGCGCCTGCTTGAGCCGCGAAGAATAGGACTTCAAATCCACAAACTTCAAAGGGTCGGTGGAAACCAGGTTGGAATCGAAGACTTCATATTGATCGTCGTCGAGCAGTTGCGAGAGCCGAGTAGGCGCGTCGATGCGGAAATGCTTGTCGCACTTGGGACACACGTTCAAGTTCTCTTCCAGGTCTTTCTTCCAGATGACCTGGCGGCAACTATCGCACTTCACCCACAGGCCTTCAGTGCGGACTTTTTTCTCGCCCGAAGTATCCAGCTCGCCGGATTGTCGTTTGAACCAAGCCATGCAATTTGTAATTTAGTAATTTGTAAATTGGTAATTTTAAGACGTATTCGTAAACGGGGTTCTTAAATTACAAAATTACCCGATTACCAAATTGCAAACTTTCAGTACTCGATTCCTCTCTGCGCCATCACCCCCTTTTCGTACGCGTGCTTCACCTGGCGCATTTCGGTCACAGTATCGGCTAACTCAACAATTGTCGGATGCGCGTTGCGCCCGGTCAAGATCACATGCACCATTTCGGGTTTGTTTTTCAGGCTCTCCACGACTCTGGCGGGATCGAGCATGCCATAGCTGATGGCGTAATTGATTTCGTCGAGGATCACCAGGTCCCACTCGCCCCCCTGAATGGCACGTTCTGCTTCAGCCCAGGCTTCTTCCACCATGCGCACATCTTCGGGGTCAGGTTTTTCCGTGCCCACCTTTACAAAGCCGCGCCCCATCTGCTTCATAACAAATTTGTCGCCAAAGGCCTTGACCGCGTCCAGCTCGCCGTAATGCCACGAGCCTTTGAGAAATTGCAGCATGAGCACGCGCATGCCTTGTCCTACTGCGCGCAGAGCCGTGCCCATGGCAGCCGTAGTTTTGCCCTTGCCCGGGCCGGTGTTCACGATGATCAGACCACGGCGGACGTCCTGCATAGATGCCAAACTTTTGATTGTACCTGTTCGGGAGGGACGAAGAGCGGTAGAAGCGAAGAACGCACGGCGATTTCTCTGCGTCCCTGGCGGCTCTTTGCGCGCTTTGCGGTAAGAGCTTTGTAACCGCAGAGCCCGCGGAGATTCTCGCAAAGGACGCAAAGAAAAGCACTACGGCATTTCGACCACTGTCCTCAGGCCGCCATTCGTGCTATTGCCATTTTCCGGTTCCTCGGTCAGCAACTGGATCGCGACACGCAAGGCGTCCACTTCTTTCTTGAGCTTGGTCAATTCCAGTTCTTTGATCTGGAGAACTTCAACCGGATTCTTCATGGCGCGCATCCTCGGTAGATAGGCAGCACTCTAAGTCTTACGAGAACTGATCGGAACATCACGGAGGTAGGAGCCTGTCACGAACCTAATGCCCAAGATGATACGGGTGCCGTTTCAGGATCGTGAACGAGCGGTAAATCTGCTCCAGCAGCACGACCCGCGCCAGCTCGTGCGCCAATGTCATTTTGCTTAACGAGAGAACCACAACCGCCGACTTCCGCGCCTCGTCGCTGAATCCATCCGCCGGGCCGATGGCAAACATCAGCGGCAAGGGATTGCGATCCTGGTAATCGCCCAGAAATTTCGCCAGCTCTTCCGAAGAAAATTGCTTGCCGCGTTGGTCGAGCAACACAAGCGTCTGCTTGTTGCGCGGATTGCGGGCCTGATTGAGAAGCGCAGCTTCGTCTTTCAACACTACGGCCTCGACTTCCGCGCAGCGCGAGAGCCGCTTCAGATAATCGTCGGTGAGAGCCTGGATGGAAAGGTCTTTGGTTTTTCCGATCCAGGCAATTTTGATTTTCACGGCGGGAATTTAACCACAGAGGACACAGAGAAGCACAAAGAACCTCAGGCCCTCTTTCTTTTTCGCGTTACCGCTTGTTTTGCCGCCGCGCCAGAGGCCAACTCTGACGGCGTCAATCGCTTGGCTGACTTCCACAAACGCTCGAGATCATAGTATTGGCGGGCCTTTTCAGAGAACACGTGGACCACGAAATCGACATAATCGAGCAGCACCCAGTCCGCCTGGCGGTAGCCCTCGACATGCGTCGGGCGCAAGCCGGTCTTTTCCAGTTTTTCTTCTACGTCGTCGGCAATGGCCTGGATTTGCCGGGGATTGCTCCCGCTGCACACGACAAAGTAGTCGGTAAATGCGCCCGAGCCTTTTTCCAGCTCCAATACCGTGATTTCTTCTGCCTTTTTGTCCTGACAGGCGTGAATGGCTTCAAGGATCTGCTGTTTGAGCGGATTGATCTTCTTCATGCAGGAGTAATCGTCAGTCGCTGGCCTCGCAGCTTCTCTTTACATTCTAGCTGATTGGGGGCGCGGCGTCTTTTCGCAGTTTGCTGGCGATTTCCCCTTGTGTTCTTTGCGATCACTCAGCACACTTTGCGCTAAAGAGTTTCAAGAGCTTGTACCCGCAAAGAACGCCGAGAATCGCAAAGTTCGCAGAGAAGACCACAGATCAGCTCATTCTATCGGTACAGCTCCATCTTTCGTATGTATTCCTCGACGCGGGGATCGACGAAGCGTTTCAGCGAACGCCCGGCTGCGGCGGCTTCACGAATTGCCGTGGCTGAAACCGGCTGGTGCACACCTTCCAGCAATCGAATGGTCACGCCGCGGAGCACAAGATCTCCGCGCGCCGGTTGTTTGGCAAACGGCTTGGTCACATGAGCACCCGGGCGCAACTTTTCTGGCAGGGCGTTGGCCACGTCGGCCAGGGAATATCCCGGGCGGCTGGCGACAAGAAACTCACATTCCTGCAGCAATTCCTCGGCCTTGTGCCATTTGGCAATGTCGAGGAACGCATCGATGCCGATCAGAAAAAATAACTGGTCGCTCTTCCTGAACGATTGCCTGAGCCGGCAAACGGTAGCAATGCTGTAGTTCGGTTGTGGACTCGACTTCGCACTCGACTTGCCTTCTACGCTCCCTTCTGGCGCTTCGAGCAACGACGGCACGAATGTCTTCTCGTCTTGCGTCGCCAGCACGACCATGGCGTAGCGATGGCAAAAGGCGGTCAGGGGCTGCCGCTGTTTGTGAGGCGGAACACTGGCAGGAACAAAATAAATTCGCCCCAGTTTGAACTGCTCGCGCGCGGCGCTGGCCAGTGCCAGATGGCCACGATGGATCGGGTCGAAAGTCCCGCCAAACAAACCGATATTCATTGAGCTCCGCTCCGCTTGTCCGGCCCTAGTTTCTCGTCTCGACGCACGGGTTGCAAGTTTCCCAAAATCGCAATCAAACCAAACCGCTAAACACGATGGTTCGACGCCTCTTCGGGCGGGTTGCCTGAGGACTTAAAGCATAGGGTCACCACCTCAGGTGCACTACCGTAACTCGCCGTTTCCCATTGTGGGAATTAGATTTAACTCATGCGTGTGAAGCTCCCCCAACTTCGCACCCGGCACATTGCTCCTGCCCGGGCTCCCATTCTGCGCTATGGCGTTGCCATCCTTAGCATCACGCTTGCCCTGATTCCCGCGCTCATGCTTTCTGACGTGGTGGAGAGCCGGCTGGTGGTGTTTTCCGTCGCCATCATGGTCAGCGCATGGTACGGCGGATGGAAGCCCGGCCTGGTGGCAACTGCGTTCGCGCTCACGGTCAGCGCCTACTTTTCTTTGGCCAGCGCGCACGCTCCGGCTGATTTTCACAAGGCCATCATTCATCTTGTCCTCTTCGTCTTCGTCGCCCTGCTGATCTGTTCTTTCAATGCGGCCTTGCGCTCAGCACAGGAACAGTTGCGCCGCTCGGAAATCAACTTTCGCTCGCTGGTGGTGAACGCACCTTATGGCGTTTGCCGTTGTGATTCTAGCGGCGATTTGCTCGATGTGAATCCCGCGCTGGTTTCGATGCTGGCATTCGATTCCGCCGAGGAATTGAAAGGCAGCAACCTCGCAGGGCTTTATGCCGATACTCAGCAGTGGTTCATGCTCGCCGACTATCTGCGGGCGATGCAAAAGTTCACTGGCCTGGTCGCGGAATGGACGCGCAAGGACGGCAAGTCGATCATCGTACGACTCTCCGGGCGCGCGCTCAAGGGCGAGCGCCAGCATGTTTTCTATGAACTGTTCGCCGAAGATGTGACGGAACGCCACATCCTCGAACTGCAATTCCGCCAGTCGCAGAAGATGGAGGCTGTCGGCCGCCTGGCTGGCGGAATCGCCCACGATTTCAACAATCTGTTGATGGTCATTTCGGGCTATTCGGAACTGTTGCTCGAACAAGCCGGTGATAGCTCTCCTCTTCGCGCGCCGGCGCAGGAAATTGCCAATGCTGCGCAGCGCGCTACCGCGCTTACCCGCCAGCTTCTTGCTTTCAGCCGCAAGCAGATGCTGGCTCCCAAGGTCGTGGACTTAAATGCAGTCGTGACCGAGAACCTCAAGATGCTCACTCGCCTGATTGGCGAAGACATCGATTTGATTATGGTCCCCGGCTCCGATCTGGGCGCCGTGAAAGCCGATCCCAGCCAGATCGAGCAGGTGATCATGAATCTCGCAGTAAACGCGCGCGATGCCATGCCTCGCGGTGGCAAGCTTACGATTGAAACCGGCAACGTCACGCTCGATGAGAGCTACGCGCAGCTCCACAGTCCGGTAAAGCCAGGCGAGTACGTGATGCTGGCCATCAGCGACACCGGTGTGGGCATGAATCAGGAAATGCAAAGCCACATCTTCGAACCTTTCTTCAGCACCAAAGGCGCAAAGGGCACCGGGCTTGGGCTTTCGACGGTTTACGGAATCGTGAAGCAGAGCGAAGGCCACGTCTGGGTCTACAGCGAGCCGGGCAAAGGAACGACCTTCAAGATTTATCTGCCGCGCCTAAGCGCGAAAGAAGAAGCGGTCAGCGTACAGCCGGCCATCGCCGCGCCTCCGCCAGATCGTGGCTCGGAAACTGTTCTGCTTGTGGAAGACGAGCCGACTTTGCGTGGCCTGGTTCGGCAATCGCTCAAGAACCAGGGCTACACGGTTCTCGAAGCAGCCGACGGCGCCTCCGCCGAGATGATCGCGAGCAATCACCAAGGTCCGATTCATCTTTTGCTCACCGACGTCATCATGCCCGGAATGAACGGGCGTGAACTGGCCCAGCGCATTTCAACCGAGCGCTCTGGCATAAAAGTGCTCTACATGTCGGGCTACACGGAGAACGCGATTGGCCGCAACGGCACGCTGGAAGAAGGCATCAGCCTGCTCCAGAAGCCCTTTACCCTGCCTGCCCTCAAAAACAAAGTGCGGGAGGTCCTTGATGCACCCATCCCCCTGGAGGTCCAAATGTCAGATCGCATGGTTCGCAGCTCGCAGCCCAGCCGGAGAGAGAAATTGACTTCGCCTTTCCGCGCCCGGCGTTTCAAACTGCAATTGCCTTTGAGATACCGGTTGCTCGGTGAAGACAGCTGGCAGGAAGGCACAACGGAAAACATCAGCCGTTCGGGAATGTTGTTTCGCGCGCAAGAAATGGTCGCGGCCAACGCGCAGCTGGAAATCAATTTAGTGTTGCCGGCCGAGATCGCCGGCCTGTCGGCGGCGGAAGTCGTGTGCCGTGGCGAAGTGGTCCGCACCGTGGAAGGCGATTCAGCCGAGGTCAGCCCGGTGCTGGCAGCCAAAATTTTGCAGTACCACTTCCAGCACGGCGCGCACGTGCCCCAGGCCTGAGACAGGCGAAAAGTATTTCATTTGGAGCGTTTTGAGGAAGTGTTCCACGTGGAACATTGCGTCATGACACTTGCGTCATCACACTTCCGAATCGTCTCACAATGAGCATGCTGCTTATTTTGTTTTGGTTGCAGCATCCGCCGAAATCCCGGCACTCGGTGGGTTTGCGGCCAGTCGTGGGAGCGGTTCAAGCCTCTTTTCGCAGGCTTGCAGCGGCCGCCTGCGCCCTGACCTCCTCCACTTTTTCCGCCATCGCGTACTTGAGTTCCTCGACGCCCTTGCCGGTCACGGCAGAAATTGGAAAGATCTCGTAGCCTTCTTTCTTGCAGAACCGTTTCAGCTTGGCCAGCTTGTCTTTGTTGGCGACATCGATCTTTGAAGGCGCCACCAGCATCGGTTTTTCTTCCAGCTTGGCGCCAAAGCTTTGAAGCTCTCCCATGATGACTTCGAAATCTTTCACTGGATCAGGCCGGCCACTGGAGTCGGAGACATCGATGAGATGCACCAACAGCCGCGTGCGCTCGATGTGGCGGAGAAACTGCGTTCCCAAACCCGAGCCAGTGTGCGCGCCTTCGATCAGGCCGGGGATGTCGGCGACGACAAAGCTTTTTTCGTCCGGCGGCTTGCCGACGACAACAACTCCTAGATTGGGCTGCAACGTCGTGAAGGGATAATCGGCAATCTTGGGCCGTGCCGCCGAAATGCGCGAGATCAAAGTCGATTTGCCGACATTGGGATAGCCGACCAGTCCGACGTCGGCGAGCAGCTTGAGTTCAAGACGATAAATTCGCTCTTCGCCCGGTCGGCCGTCTTCGTGCTCGCGTGGCGCCTGATGAGTTGAGGTCGCGAACCGCGCGTTGCCGCGGCCGCCGCGGCCGCCGCGTGCGATGACAATGCGTTCATCGGCGTGAGAAAAGTCGTGAACTTTTTCTCCGGTTTCGTCGTCGTAGAGAATCGTGCCGACGGGAACTTTCAGCAGAACGTCTTCGCCTTCGCGTCCGGTTTTATTGGAGCCCTCGCCGTGGCGTCCGCGCTGGGCCTTATATTCAGGATTGAAGCGGAAATGCACCAGCGTGTTGTGGCGTTCGCTGGATTCCATCCAGACATCGCCGCCCTTGCCACCGTCGCCGCCCGAAGGCCCGCCGCGCGGGACGAACTTTTCGCGGCGGAAAGCAACGCAGCCGTTGCCGCCATCGCCCGCTTTGACTCGGATTTTGGCTTCGTCGATGAACATCGCTGCTGGCCTCTAGCTATTGGCCCCTGGCTTTGACCCTTAAACGTAGAGCTTTCGCCAAATGGCGAAAGGCTAAAGGCCGAGGGCCAAAAAGAAAAGCCCCGGCTTCATCAACCCGGAGCTCGTTTGGCTGAAAGCTGATTGCTGTTGGTGACGCCTATTTCGCTTCCAGCGGCTCAATCATCACGAACTTGCCCATGGAACCCTTGTTCATGAATTTGATGCGGCCGGTGATCTTGGCAAAGAGCGTGTCGTCTTTGCCGCGGCCGACGTTAAGCCCGGGTTTTACCCGCGTGCCGCGCTGGCGCACGATGATGGTGCCGCCGGGGACAACTTGTCCGCCGAAAGCTTTGAAGCCGAGCCGCTGAGCATTGGAATCGCGGCCGTTACGTGAGCTGCCTAATCCTTTTTTGTGTGCCATATTGAATCAGTCCTGGTAATCAGTGGCCAGTTGTCAGAGCAACCAGCAAGATTCTTACTTCTTTTTCTTGGGCGCGGCTTTCTTTGCCGCTGGTTTCTTCGCCGCAGCTTTCTTCTTCGCAGGCGCTTTGGCCTTGAGCACGGGAGTCTCCGCGGCTGCTTCTACCGGGTTCTCTTTTTTCGGCTTCGCTTCTTTCTTGGGAAGCGCAGGCGCGGTGAACTTCTGGCCGTCGAATGCGATCTCAGTGATGCGCACCGCGGTAAACGGCTGGCGATGTCCGGCGATTTTCTTGTACTGCTTTTTGCGCTTGTAGTGGAACACGAGAATCTTGTCTGCCCGGCCCTGCTCGAGGATCTCGCCGGTCACGCTCGCGCCCGACTGCGGGCGCACGATCTCGCCATCTGCCGCCGAAACCGCCAGCACGTCACTGAATTCGATCGTGCCGTCTTTACCTGTGCCCTGGCTTTC
>Ga0335079_10001111_pt1 | contig 30661 bp, 27 predicted proteins | sample Lox_Sample_33_FD_206719 | JGI IMG/M metagenome (GOLD analysis project Ga0335079, IMG submission 206719) | Soil microbial communities from Loxahatchee National Wildlife Refuge, Florida, United States - Lox_Sample_3.3 | ecosystem: Environmental > Terrestrial > Soil > Wetlands | place: USA...
CACCACGACTTGAACGACGTTATGCGAGCGCCGTTCGGATTCGTTCCATCGGCATTCAGCTTCGCCGCCGTTACCCACGTTTGACCGATCGGCACCGTGGTATCCGATGAGCTGGTATTCAGCGGCGGGGCCGGCGCGGGTTGATCGGCAAGGAGCGTCGAGAGAATGCCGCTGATCGACATTCCCAAGAGGGTAGCAACATCGGTTTCCCTCGCACCGAACATCGTCCTTCGCAGGAGATGCGCGATCTGATCATGCGTCGGGACCGTTGCAAGCGGATCCAGACCTGAAGAAGTGTGGGGAATACGTGGAAGAGTCTTGTTGGCAAACTGACTGACGGCAGAGGTGCCGGCATCGTGGGAATCGTCGACCGAAGAAACAAACTCTGCAGGCGAGGTAATGAACGATCGACGATCCATAAGAACAAATCCTTCTGATCAACAGCGTTCGTGAGAGGTACAGATCCCTGATGGGACTACTAAAAAAATACACTATTTTAGACCATTGTCAAGATGCCCATGATGCACTCTCATCCCTCATTTTTGGTACTCCGCATCAGAATCGCGGGATATCTTCTGAAAAGAAATTAATGTCCTGCCTGTGCGTATCTTTCGGTGACGACGCGTATATTAGAACTCTCCCAAAGTCAAGATGACCTAATCCACGCATGATGCCATCGACATCACTCAACGGAATCGATCAGTCCCGACGGCTGGTGACACTGCTCTTCATTGCAGCGGCTCTTGCGCTGAGGATGTATCATCTCGAAGCACAGAGCTTGTGGAATGACGAGATGTTTTCTCTTGATGTCGCGCGGCAGTCACTTGCAGACATCCAGCCCGTTCTTGTCGCAAACTATCATCATCCTCCACTCTTTTTCTATTTGGCACACCTGAGCATCCAGTGGTTCGGTGCCACGGCTTGGGCGCTCCGTCTTCCTTCCGCCATCGCCGGAGCGTTAACTGTCGGCCTGGTTTTCTCTGCAACAGATCAGATCAGCAGCAGGTTGAGCGGTCTTGCCGCAGGAGCATTCTGCCTACTCTCACCATTCCACCTGGCATACTCGCAAGAAGGAAGGCCGTACGCGCTTGCGGCACTCCTTGCGCTGCTGAGCTGCGTGTCATTTCTTTTTCTGCTGCGGGACGGTTCCATCGGACGGAAAGTCGGCTACGTGCTTTCCACGCTGGCTCTTCTCTACACACACCACTGGGGAATTTTTGTTCTCGCAACGCAGTGCCTCCTCGTCATTGCCTGGCACCGCAGGGAACTCTGGAAGCAGCTCAGGTATTTTGAGCTTGTGGCAATCATTGTCATTCTCTACATCCCGGAGTTCCTTGCGCTCCGCCGGCAAACGCTGGAATCCGCCCCCATCCAGTGGTTCTGGTCTACTCCGCCGAGCCCGCAGGAACTTTACCGTCTTGCCACTGCATTCTCGGGAACTTATTTCAACATGGCGTCGTCGGTGTTCGAACTGCCCGTTGTTCTTCAGATCCTTGCAGCCCTCGCGCTTATCTATCTGCTGACGCTCCCGTTGAGAGAATTCTGGAAGCACCGCGGAAGCCATCCGATTCATTTGATCACCCTTTGTCTCGGCGGAACGCTTCTGATCCCGTTCGTGATCTCCTTCATCAAACCGGAGATCTTCCTCTGGTACCGTTACACCGTGATTGTTTTCCCGCTCCTCTGCGTTACGATCGGCGGCGCGCTGCATGCAAGCAGGATGGGGCGGAATACGATCGTGGCAGCGGTCTGCATCGGGATTGCGCTGGTCGCTGGCATCATCGGCGATAGTACCTATTATTCGTGGGAGAAATCCAATGCAAAGGAAGTCGCGGCATTTGTGGAGCAGGTTACGAATGACGGGGTACCGGTGGTCATCAGACCGAAGGAGTTTGCGCCGCTTCTGAACTACTATTATAAAGGGAAGGCCACGCAATACGACGAGGCGTATCTCGAATCCCCTCTGGGGAAAATTGTGGATACGATACCGACGTTCGCGTACGTTTCACTTGATGTGCCCAATCTCATCCGGAACTATATGAACGGGCATTTTGTAAAGTTGAACGAACGGCATTTTCCGGGAAAGGCGCACATGGGAATTCTCGTTGATGTCTACAAACAGCCACCCGACACGGATTCCACACAGAGTGAATAACCCGCTCTCAGGTCATCCACCCGCGGAGCCGCCCGACAATTTCCTTTGCCCGCGTGATACGATCTGCAGGACGCGCTGCGGTTGAAAGATCCATCCGCAGAATGAGTGCGCCGTTCTCTTCCTTCAGCCGGAAGCCCTGACCGCTTCCAGTTGTCAGCTTCCCCATCAATTTTTGAAAAGGTGACTCTGCCGCATCGGGTTCTCCATAGAACTCGAGCTTTCCCTGTTCGGGGAGTGTGATATTCAGATGCTCCTTATGGAGCGAAAGCTTCGGGAAGCCGGCATACGATGCAAGAAGCCGGAGTGAAACGAGGGAAAGCAGGTGATCAACCTCTTCCGGGAACTCTCCGAAGCGATCGATGAGCTCTGCACGGATCTCCAGGAGCTCTTCTTCAGTTGAAACTCTGTACAGCCGGCGGTAAATATCAAGCCGTTCCGAATCCGACTCAATATAGATATCCGGTATCAGTGCATCGACATCGGCGTCGATAGCGGATTCCGTCATCATCTTCATGGATTCCGGGGCAGAGAGATTCTGAGCCGACATGGAACGATTCAATTCCGGAGGGGTTCCGCGGAATTCCTCCTTTCTCAGCTCTTCGACCGCCTCACGGACAATCCGCTCGTACATTTCAAAACCCATCTCCATAATGAATCCCGATTGTTCCGCGCCGAGAAGATTTCCGGCTCCGCGGATTTCCAGATCACGCATCGCCAGATTGAACCCCGATCCGAGCTCGGTGAATTCCTCGATCGCCTGGAGCCGCCGCAGCGTTGACTTTGGGATCGCCTGGAGCGGAGGAGTGAGGAGATAGGCATACGCCTGGATGTTCGAGCGTCCCACACGTCCGCGCAGCTGGTAAAGCTCCGCCAGGCCGAATCGGTCTGCCCGGTTGATCACGATCGTGTTGACGCTCGGAATATCCACCCCCGATTCGATAATCTTCGTGCAGACCAGAACATCGTACTTCCGCTCGAGAAAATCGATCATCACGGCTTCGAGCTCATGCCCGGCCATCTGGCCATGGGCAACATGCACCCGCGCTTCCGGGATATGCGTTCGCACCTGCTCTGCAATCGCATCGATGTTGTTCACGCGATCATGCACCACATAGACCTGGCCGCCTCGGTGCAGCTCCCGCAGTATCGCCTCACGGATGACGTTCCAGTGCCTGCCCAGCCCGTCGCCGGGAATGATTTCCGTGAGAATGGGCAGCCGGTTTCTCGGCGGTGTGGTGATCAAAGAGAGATCCCGTGCACCGATGAGTGAAAAATGGAGCGTGCGCGGAATCGGGGTCGCTGTCAGCGCCAGCGTATCTACATTTGCGCGAAGCCGGCGCAGCTTTTCCTTTGCCGAGACGCCGAATCGATGCTCTTCATCCACAATCAGGAGTCCGAGATCCTTAAACTCGATATCCTTCGAGAGAAGCCGGTGCGTTCCGATAAGAATGTCAACCCCCCCTTGTGCAACCTGCCCGATAATTTTCTTCTGATCTTTTGGATTACGGAACCGGGTGAGATGCTCGATCCGTGTTGTGTACCGTGAAAGCCGATCCTGAAAAGTGTTGTAGTGCTGGATCGCCAGAATTGTCGTGGGAACGAGAAGCGCAACCTGTTTGCCGTTCATCACCGCCTTGAATGCCGCACGCACGGCAACTTCGGTTTTCCCGAAGCCCACGTCACCGCAGATCAGCCTGTCCATGGGCGATGAGCTCTCCATGTCGTTCTTGACATCGATTGTCGCCGTCGCCTGATCGACGGTATCTTCATACATAAATGAAGCTTCCAGCTCTTTCTGCCAGTGAGTATCCGGCGAAAATGCAAACCCCGGCTCCATTTTCCTTCGGGCATAGAGCCCGATAATTTCCCGTGCGATATCCTTGATCCTCTTCTTCGCACGTTCCTTCATCCTGTTCCAGTCAGCCGTCCCTAACTTGCTGAGTGCAGGTATATGGCCTTCCTGTGAAGAGAATTTCTGGACGCGGTTGATCGAGTTGAGATTGACGTACAGGACATCGTTTTCGAGAAAGTGGAGCTTCATCACTTCCTGTTCGATACCACCGACCCGGATTTTCGACAATCCGGCGAATGTCCCGATACCGTGATCGATATGGACGACGTAATCCCCGCGCTTCAGCTGCTGCAGCTCCTTCTGAGAGAATCCTCTGAAGCGCCGGCGTTTCGCCAGCGCGCGGCGTTTCAGCCGATTGAAGATCTCATGCTCGGTAAAGAGCGCGACGGCAACGCGTGTGGAGATGAACCCCTCATGAAGTGACTCGTTCAGAAACTGCGGCTTCGCGGAAGCGTCCGGCCGGTCCGAAGGTGAACCGATCTTCGGGGAGGTTAACACATCTTCCATGAGTTCTTCCAGGCGGCGTGATTCAGCCGGTGAATCGGAGGTCAGAAAAATTTTATATCCCGATTTCGCGAGCTCGCTGATTTTTCTTGTCAGTGCATTGACGCTCCCGTTAAACGACGGCTGGGAGAGCGCGCCGAAATCCAGAATTTCCAGCGAGGGAGTCGATGCAGATTCCGATTCGGCGGTCCGGAAGCCGGAATGCGCAAGCGCTGGAAACCGGCGGATCCTTTCCTGGATCTCTTCGTACGTGAGTGTGTTCCGTGCACCTTCCGCGATCATCTCCTGCAGTTCTTTTTCGATCAGCGCCGGTTCATCTAACAGGATGATCGTATCATTTTTGAGATAATCAAACAATGAACCGCTGAAATCCTTCCGGGTACTCCTCTCCTCTTCACTGTTGTCGCCTTCCCCGAAAAGCGATGGCACAAGACTGGCCGACTGCAATTGCCGTATCGAGCGCTGGGAAAGAACATCAAATTCCCTTATCGATTCGACGCGATTGCCGAAAAATTCAAGACGAACAGGATTCTCGCCGACAAACGGGAAGACATCGATGATGCCGCCGCGAACAGCAAAGTCACCGAACCCCTCTACAAAATTCTTGTGGCTGAATCCAAATCCCTCCAGCCGACCGGTAAGGTGTTGGAAATCTTCGTCCTTTCCGACCGTTATCTCGATGATTCTTGTGCGGAAGTTCTGGGGAAGGGGAACCCGTTCGGCGACAGCAACGGGGGAAGTCACCACCAGGAGCGGCTGACCGCCGGTGAGCGCCTTGAGCGTTTCGATCTGACCGACCGATGATGTGAGATCGAGCTCCTGAGAATCATGAACCGGCCTCGCGGCAAACAGTCGGACAGATGCATCGCCAAGAAGAACAGCGCAGTCGTCACGGCGCTTTTCGGCGCGGTCTTCATCCGAACAGAGAAGAAGTACCTGACGATCCGCATGACGAAAGAGATCCTCGGCAACAAACGCCATCAGAGATCCGGCGATGTTCCGGAGCTCGATGCGGGCACCGCGTCCAATCGAAGGAGTTAACATCCGAAGTCGTCCGAACTCCTGCGAATTGCCCAGTTGTTTTCTTATCGCATCAAACATGTTCATTTGAACCGGTTGAAAACAGTTCACCCCTACACGCCACCAGGAGGTGGAATGTAAGGGCTTGCTACTCTGAGAATCTACAAAATCAATGAAGGAGAATCAAGAAATGTTGAGGATCGGGAAGAGAATTGATCTGATTTCAAATATTCAAAACTTTTTGTACGTTGAAGGGATGAGAACGGTATTGGATATTACTGACGGCTGCCGGATTCCGTTGTACGAATTAGAATTCCGGTATGCGCGGAGCGGCGGAAAGGGAGGGCAGAATGTCAATAAGGTTGAGACAAGAGTCGAGCTTTTTTTTGATGTAAGAAACTCTACCGCGTTGACAAATGAGCAGCGAGCGCGGCTCCTCGGTGCTGCGAGAGGCCGCATCGACAAGGACGGCGTGCTGAGGATCGTGGCCCAGCAATCCCGCAGCCAGTGGCAGAACCGTCAGGAAGCCATCCAACGGTTCATGGAAATAGTTGAAAAAGCTCTTCGCCCAAGGAAAAAAAGGATCGCCACGAAGGCATCTGGAGCAGCTAAGGAGAAACGGCTCAGGAAGAAAAAACGCGCGGGCGAGATCAAACGCCTACGCGGAAGAGTCAGAGACTAACCGCCCTCCCGAATGGAAAATCCTCCCGCATAGCGCAACAGCATATCCGTATTACTCAGCTCAGGCCGAACCCAGACCCCCTACTTCTTTCTGGTGTATTCGAGGATCATCGTCTTCATGTCACTTCCGCCGATGGAGAGATCATCAATCTCGAAGGTGAATTTATCATTGTCGACGATACGCGTGATGTAGGCAAGGTTCTTGTCGTACTCGCCCGTCGTCGGATCATCCCCTTTCCCATAACAAGTCAGGACTTTCCCGGATTTGTCGAAATTCCCGTCGGCGGTCGACATAACGGTCCCCATGTCGTCGATCCAGAAAAGTGTATACTTCTTCCTGTCGTTATCGTAACCGTTGATCCCCATGCCGTGCATCGTTTTCCCCATCACCTCGCTCTGATACTGTTCCATCACGAACCTCCCGCCCAGAATGGATGTGAATTCTGCTGTCCCGTTCGTGACGGTCGGAGGTTGATCCGGACCTGCAAGCCATACCGATGTCTTCACGTTCCAGGAGCCCACATACATTGCGAGTTTCTCGTGAGCCGGTCCGGGAGCGGCGGCCTGTTCCATTTTCTTCATCATTTCGTCAATACCCGGCGCGGCATTTTTGTCCTGGGCAAGGACAGCAAGGGAAAAGAGTGCAAGAAGAACGCCGAAGAATGCAATTCTCATACGAGATGGTCCTTACTAAAAAAACCGCGGGTTACACTTGTGTGATGTGCTGATTTACCTGTGGGAAGTTTGATCGTCGCGTTGAAGGGTTTTCATTTTTTCCAGGAATTCCTCCGCTTCGCGTTTCCCGAAACCCTTTGATTCCAAATACTCCTGCGTGATTCCGGAGCAGTCGAGATGTTCTGCAAGGACGCGTAATTCAAGGCGTGAAAACTGCTTGCTCTTCAGTGTATAATCTTCAAATGCTTCCCACGCAAGCGGCGCGACTCTCTTCGTAATCTCCGCCATTGCTTCTCCATACGCGCGTATCTCATACTGCGCGTGTGGATCAATCCGCAGCTGCAGAAAATGAAAGAGGTTATGCAGATCGATTTTCCAGTACCATTCGGTGTAAAGGGAAAGGGGCAGATTGACCCGAGCGAGTTCACGGGCAATGTCGGATTCAAGCATCTGCTCATATTCTGCGTACAGTTTCTGCTGCGATGTGAGAAGAATTTCCAGCACCCTCGAGCGCAGGTCCTCCGGGACATAGAATTCATCCTTCATGACTGAATACCTGCCGGAATACTCATTGACATTCGCCGTTCGGTGGCGGATCCACTGGCGGGCCACGAAAATCGGGAGCTTGACATGGAATTTCAGCTCGACCATTTCGAACGGGGTAGTGTGCTGATGGCGCATAAGATAGCGGATGAGACCGCGATCCTCGTTTACGCTCTTTGTGCCCTTCCCGTACGAAACGCGCGCGGCCTGAACGATCGATTCGTCGCTTCCCATATAGTCGACAAGCCGTACGAATCCGGCATTCAAACACTTGAATTCCTTATCGAGAATTTCTTCCGCCTGCGGAATAACGGTGTGCGCCAAGAACTCTTCCTCTCAGTAATGTGGGATGCAAGATACAGAATCAGGGAGAAAGATTCCAGAGAAACTTCTGCTCATGACCCTGAAGAATAGAATCTGCAAAGCGGAACTGCTCTCTTTGTTTTTCCTTCACGCTTTCCGTATCTTCTTGACATGATTCAGGTTGCAGTCGGCATCATCATCCGGAAAAATTCCACTCCGGATATTCTCCTCTGTCAACGCAGGAGATCCGCTCCGTATCCGCTCAAGTGGGAATTCCCCGGAGGAAAAGTCGAGACAGGCGAGCATCCCGAGGATTGTCTACACCGCGAGCTGCATGAAGAGCTCGGGATCACCGCCGAGATCGGAGATCTCTATCACCAGCAGGAGTATGTCTATCCTGACAAGAGGAAATTCGACGTCTCATACTACCATGTTTTGAAGTATTCCGGCACTCTGGTCAACCGCGTTTTCGAATCCTATGCCTGGGTTCCGATCCCCCGCTTATCTCAGTACGACATTCTCGAAGGGAACGCCGACGTGGTGAAGAAACTGATGCATGAACCAATTTAGGATTCGCCCCGATAAGATACAGGAGGTTCACCGCTCGGTTCTTCAATGGTACCGCCGGCACCGGAGAGAACTCCAATGGCGGACAACCCGCGATCCCTACGAAATCCTTGTCTCCGAAATTATGCTTCAGCAGACGCAGGTTGACCGCGTGAAACGAAAGCTGCCGGTGTTTTTGGAGAAATTCCCTACGTTTGCTCACCTTGCCCGGGCAACCCGTGCCGATGTCGTGCGCGCCTGGAAAGGAATGGGTTATAATAATAGAGCAGTACGGCTGCGCGATCTGGCCGCGGTCATTCGAAAATCCCATAACGGAAAAATTCCGGAGACTCTTGACGAACTCCGGCAACTTCCGGGAATTGGGCCGTATACTTCTCATGCTCTCCTTTGTTTTGCTTTTCGGAAATGCGTGCCGGTCGTTGATGTGAACATCCACCGGGTACTCTCAAGAGTCTTTCTGCGCATGAATCACGTCGCCAAGTTTTCCGATCGTCGGGAGATCTGGAAACTTGCTGAACAGGTTCTTCCTGGTAATGCATACGATTGGAATCAGGCGCTGATGGATCTCGGCGCTACGATCTGCAAGGGACGGTCGCCGATGTGCGACCGTTGTCCGGTTTCGACATGCTGTACATCCCGCACCTTCCTCCAACGGCAAAAGCATCATACGGTGAGAAGAGCCGCCAGGCCGGAGCCGCGCTACGACGGTATCCCGCATCGCATCTGGCGCGGAAAAATTGTTGAAGCACTCCGGAATATCAATGGGCAGAGAACACTGCGGCTCGATGCGCTCGGATCCGAAATCAAGCCGGATTTTCATGCTCGCGAGCTTCCCTGGCTGCGTTCACTTGTTGAGGCGCTGGTCAAAGACGGTGTCGTCAAGACAGCAATTGCAAAGCGATCCGGAACAGTCGTGATGCTCGCCGAATGAAATCGCCCGGTCAGAAAATCACTGCCGATGAACTGAAAACGCTTCACCGGGAGAAACGGAAAGCGATACGGGAGCGGCTCGCGGAATTTTCAAGCATCCGGGATGACAACTACTTTTACGAACTTGTCTATTGTCTTCTTACTCCGCAGTCAAGTGCCGTCAACGCGGCAAAAGCCGTCGGGCAACTCAAAGAAGCAGAGTTCTTCAACACGGGAATTGATCCCGAGCCGTATCTTCATCAGCCCGATTATTACATACGCTTCCACAAGACAAAGGCGAAACACCTGCGGACGGCGCGCGAACAATTTCCCGTGATCCGTCAGCACTGCCTGAACGGGAGCACCAGCATGGAACTGCGCGAATGGATCGCCGCCAACGTCCCGGGAGCCGGCCGGAAGGAAGCATCCCATTTCCTGAGGAACATCGGTCATCGGAATCTCGCGATTCTCGACAGGCACATCCTGAAAAATCTCGTGCGCGTCGGTGTGATTCCCTGTCTTCCGAAATCCCTCACCTCAAAACGTTATCTTGACATCGAAAGGAAATTTTTGAAATTCTCCGGGAAGATTGGAATCCCGATGGATGAGCTTGATCTTCTGTTTTGGAGCATGGAAACAGGTGAAATTCTGAAATAATTTATTCTTGGGTGAATCCATGAGAGTACTGGTTATCGGTTCGGGTATGATGGGAAGTGCGGCAGCATACGATCTGGCGCATTCGGAAGGTGTGGAGCGGGTTGTGCTCGCGGATATCGATCTCGCACGAGCCAAAGAAGCCGCAGATTCGATCGGACCTGCGGTCGAACCGCAACAGCTGGACATCAACGATCCGGGCACGCTTATCAAGCTTATGAAGCGTGCAGATGCTGCCATCGGAGCGACCAGCTACACGCACAATGTCACACTCACCAAAGCGGCAATCGCTGCAAAGATCCATTTTTGCGATCTCGGCGGAAATATGGATGTGGTCAATGAACAGCTTCAGATGAATGCCGAAGCGAAGAATGCCGGAGTTTGCATACTCCCAAATTGCGGACTTGCGCCCGGTCTGGCATGCATCGTTGCAGCCGGCGCAGCAAAGAAATTCTCCGAGGTTCACGCTCTGCACATACGCGTGGGCGGCCTTCCACAGCATCCACAGCCCCCGTTGAATTACCAGCTCGTCTTTTCGGCACAGGGGCTTATCAATGAGTATCGCGAGCCCGCAGATGTCATCCGGAATGGGAAATCGACGACAGTGCCGTCGATGGAGGAGCTGGAAGAGCTCGTCTTCCCTGCGCCGTTCGGCACGCTGGAAGCGTTCAATACGTCCGGCGGCGTATCAACACTTCCGCGCATGTTTGCGGGGAAAGCCCGGGAAATGGATTACAAGACGATTCGCTACAAAGGGCATTGTGAAAAGTTCAAGACGCTTCTCGACCTCGGGTTTGCCAGCAACGAACCGGTGGTCGTCGGTAACAGTATCCGGACAGCGCGGGAGATTTTCGAGGAACTGCTTCGGAGAAAATTGCCGGCCAACGGTCCCGATGTTGTTCTCATGCGCGTGACGGTGAAGGGACTGCTCGACGGCCGGAAACGCACACTTGCGTATGAAATGATAGATTCTTATGATATCAAGGGGAAAAAGACATCGATGATGCGCACAACGGCATACCCGACTTCGATCATCGCGCAAATGGCGGTAAAGGGAATCATCACGGCACGCGGAGTCGAACCGCCGGAACAATGCGTGCCGCTTGATCCGCTCATTGCGGAACTCAAGAAGCGCGACATACATATTCACGAAACTCTGACGTAGAGCAAGAGAGGCATTATGAAACGTCCGTTGGCCGTTATCATCATCACCAAGGATCCGAAAACACAGCAGGAGATACACAACCGATTTGATGCAGAAACCCGCTTTCCCCGGTTTCGGCTGCTCCTGATTGCCCTACAGGCACTGTTTTCGCTGTAACTCGAGATTAACCGGAAAACGTCTATGGCAGATACAAGTTCATTTGATATCGTCTCGAAAGTGGATATGCAGGAAGTCGACAACGCGCTGAACCAGGCACGGAAGGAAATCCTGCAGCGTTTCGATTTCAAGGGCTCGAAAACATCTCTCGACCTGAATCAGAAAGAATTTCAGCTCATCATTGTTTCGGATGATGAGTTCAAGATGAAGGCGGTAGTTGATATCCTGCAGGAAAAGCTGATCAAACGCGGAGTTCCCCTCAAAGCACTTACGTACAGCGGGATCGAGGCAGCTGCCGGTGGACTCGTGCGTCAAACGGTCAAGCTGCAGAACGGGATCGATAAGGACAATGCGAGATTGCTCACAAAGATGATCAAAGATTCTAAGCGGAAAGTCCAGGCGCAAATCATGGAAGACCAGATTCGTGTGAGCAGCAAGAGTAAAGATGAGCTTCAGGCAATCATCCAGCTTGTCCGTCAGGCGGACCTGAAATTCGCGGTCCAGTTTGTGAACTACCGATGAAGTCGATCGTCGCCGTTCTGACCCTGCTTCTCGTCTCGACGGGTATCCGCGCCCAGAACGGTTTCCGCATCCAGTTTCTTCAGGACACCACGCGCAACGCCACCGTCGCATCGCTCCCACAATACGGAAAGCAGTATGCATCGCTGAACGATCTTGCCCGTGCCTTCAATCTGCACGCGATCAAAGATTCCGAAGCACTGAAGATCGATATACAGACTCCTGCGTTCACGATCCGGGCCACCGCGGGATCGCCGTACGTTGTTATTCTGGATCAGAAAAACAACGCAAGCATGGTGCAAATGCCGTTCAATGTGCTGTTTGTATCCGATGCCTTTTTTGTTCCGATCGAATCATTCATGCCGGTCCTTCGCAGCGCGCTGAATGACGAGATTGCTTTTGACGGCTTGACAATCCGTGTCGGGACGCCGCGGCCACCCTCCGCCTTCGATGTTACCGGCGTAACGTTCGAAGAGAAATCCAACGGTTACCTGATCCGCATTCTGTGCAGCAAGAAGATTCCCGATTACGAGAGCTGGCCGAAGCAGATCGGCGACAACACGTGGCTGTATGTGACGCTGGCAAATGCCCGTGCCGATGTCCCGGCGATACAGAAAATCCAACCTACCGGATTTGTCAAGCAGATTCTGGTCTTCCAGTCGCCAACCGCAGTTCAGCTGACGTTCAAGATCAAGGGAGAGGTGACCGGAACCGAGCCGCTTCCCGCGGAAAACAGCAACGATATTCTCCTCGCCGTTCACACCCCGACACCGGAGGAGATCGCCGCAAGGAAGGAGCGGGATTACGGGCATGCATTGCAGAAAGAGCGTGACAAATGGAAGCTCGACGTTGTCGTGATCGATGCAGGACATGGCGGGAACGACCCCGGAACAATCGGCGTGAACAAGACGAAGGAAAAAGACGTCACACTTGCGATCGCCCTCCGGCTCGGCAAGCTCATTCAGAAGAGCCTTCCGAAGGTGAAGGTCGTTTACACCCGCCAGACGGATACGTTCATCGAGCTTTACCGCCGGGGCCAGATTGCAAACCAGAACGCCGGAAAGCTCTTCATCAGCATTCACTGCAATTCGATGCCTCACAAGCCGAATCCCGAGAACGGCTTCGAGATCTATCTGCTCAGACCGGGAAAGACGGAGAACGCGCTCAGGATCTCGGAGCGCGAGAATGCGGTTGTAAAGCTGGAAGAAGGATACGAGAATCGATACCAGCAGCTCACAGAGGAAAACTTCATCCTTCTCGCTATGGCGCAGAGCGCCTACGTCAAGTACAGCGAGGAGTTTTCCAGCATTCTCCAGAAGGAAATGACCAAGTCGTCCCAATTATCCAATAACGGCGTCAAGCAGGCGGGATTCTATGTGCTCGTCGGTGCGTCGATGCCGAATGTGCTTGTCGAGACGGGATATCTTTCCAATAAGCATGATGCGAAAATCCTGACAAGTGCAAAGGGGCAGGATCGCATCGCATCCGCGATCTGCAATGCGATCAAACGGTACAAGGATGAATACGAGAAGTCTCTGAGCGAAGGGAAAGAGCTCGGGACGAACTGAACCCGTTTTGGGGGCGATCTCCCGGACCTGGCAGAACTCCTATTTTGCTTTGATGAGAAGGAGCGGCACGTTGACACTGTGCCGCACGCGGGTGACCGTTGTCCCCAGAAAAAGATCTGCAATGAACCGATGACCGTGCGTGCTCATCGCAATCAGGTCGCATCCCTTCTGGCGAACCCACTTCACGATTTCCTCAGCTGGTTCACCAAAAGCCAGATCCGTCTCCGTCGGAATCCCTTCAGCGGCAAATTCCCTTTGCACATTTTCCAGGTACTTCCTGTCCTGAGTTATCTCCGGACCCACTGCGTCCGGTCCGAAGCTCCGCGCGGCCCAGCCGTCGGCAACATGGAGAAGAACCACTCGTGCCTGCGTGAGCTTCGCAAGCTGCAGAACATGCTTGATCACGGCATGATCAGTTGAAGTGCCGTCCAAGGTAACCAGAATCGTTTTATACATGCAATCCCCTTTGAGGAATTAGTTGCCGGTAAGAACGTGCCATGCGCCTGCAATTGACTGCGGTAATCCCCAGAGATCCATCGCGGTAATGAGAAGAGCACTACTCCATCCGGCAATCATCAGAAAGATGCCCAGCTGCCATTTCCCCATGCGCTTTCGCGAGGATGCAAACTGGAGAAGGGGAAACATTGCAAACGGAAGTTGCAGAGCCAGCACGACCTGACTCAACGTCAGGAGGTCATTCACACTGGCGTCACCCCTGATGCCAATAATGAGAACTGCCGGCACAATCGCAAGCGCCCGAGTGATCAGCCGTCTGACCCACGGTTTGATTCTCCAGTGCATGAAACCTTCCATGACTACCTGACCGGCAAGAGTGCCTGTAATTGTGCTGCTCTGGCCGCTTGCAAGCAGTGCAACGACAAAGAGGGTGCTGGCAACGGCTGTGCCCAATAAGGGCGCGAGTGTCAAATATGCTATGCGAATCCAATCGCTGTCGGCGCTGAATACCACCATCTGGCCGCCAGCCACTGTTACGCTTGTCTTGCCATAAAATACCATCGCAGCGAGCACCATAATAGCCGCGTTGACAAAAAATGCCACGGTGAGTGCTGCGACCGAATCAATCGTATTGAATCGGATGGCACTCCGAATCGACGCCATGTCTTTTTGCAGCTTGCGGCTCTGCACGAGCGCGGAGTGCAAGTACAGATTGTGCGGCATGACGGTTGCGCCTATGATGCCGATCGCTATGAATATCATACCCCGCTCGCCCAATTTCAACCTGAGCATGGAGGCTCCCATTTCAAGAAAAGCCGGCCGAGTTTGGGGCAGAATGAAGATCTCCACAGAGTAACAAACTCCGATGGTTGCCACCAATAACAGGACAACCGCTTCAATCGTCCGCATTCCAAAATGCTGCAATGCTAGGAGAAGTAAGACATCCAACCCAGTGATGATGACGGCCCAGAGAAGAGGGAGATGGAACAGGAGGTTCAGCGCAACGGCACTTCCGAGAACTTCCGCCAGATCACACGCGCCGATAGCAGACTCGCAAAAGAACCAGTTGGGCCATCGCGTCCAGGAGGGGTACCAATCCCGGCAGCACTGTGCAAGATCCTTTCCTGTTACCACTCCCAACCTTGCCGCGATGACTTGCATGAAGATCGCCATTATGCTTGCAAGTCCGACCACCCAGAGCAAATCGTACTTGAACTGTGCACCCCCGGCCAGATCAGTCCCCCAGTTTCCCGGATCCATGTAGCCCACGCTCACGAGGATGGCAGGGCCCACGAAGGCACGCCATTGCTGCCAAAAACCTGATTTATAATGCGGGACGGGGATCGAGCCGTGGACATTGTCCAGCGAGAGCCGACTCTCCGGTAACGCGCCCGAACCTGTCGTGTTGTCCTGATCTTTCGAATCAGCTGAACCCAATTCCTTCTCCGTTAAAAGGATTCCATTTTTTGCCGTAGCATGAGTGCCGACCCTCCATCTTCATTACTCTCACCACGGCGCAAGCATCATTGACGATGGAAATCCCGAACATGAATCGCTTCCGCCACCTTCCGGCTGAGAAAGTGTTCCTTTCTTCCATCCTTCACGGTCACAGAGCCATCATATGCCAGGACGTTTGTAATTGCGAGCTTCTGCCCCAGCCGAAGGCCCAGAGATGACAGATGTTTCAGGATTTCCTGTTCATCATCTACCTGCACAATGACGACCGATTCACCCGGTACACACACCGAAAGAGTGCGGTGCAGCATTCCGGGGACTTCACCCTGAGCAGACGGAATCGGGTCGCCGTGAGGGTCGAATTTCGGATGGCCAAGCGCTTTGTCAAGACGCCGTTCCATCGATGCCGAGGTGACATGCTCGAGATGTTCTGCCTCGTCGTGAATCTCGTCCCAGCGGTAGTCAAGATACCTCACGAGAAACATCTCCCAGAGACGATGGCGACGGAGCATCTGCAAGGCAAGCTTGGTGCCGGACCGCGTGAGCACGACGCCCTTGTACGGGGTATACACGATGAGTTTCTTGCCGGAAAGCTTTTTCAGCATTCCCGTGACCGATCCATCTTCGATCTTCAGATGCCGGGCAAGCGAGGATGTGGAGACCCCTTTGCCGGTTGCCTGAAGTTTGTAGATCCCTTTGATGTAATCTTCCGTAGACTGGTTCTTGGCCATACCGCTGTATTTTAGGTACACCTAAATATAAATTTATTTATGAAAAAATCAAGGTGGGGGGCACAACGCCGGGAACAGGTGAACGGAAGGAGAGGGGGGTGACCGGAAGTCTCTTACCGGGCCTTTGCTTCCTGCCTCGCGACGACGGTATTGTAGATGAACATGAGGATTGTTGCCAGCACCCCGACGCCGATAAGTGCAATCCAGACCATCTTCGGGCTGCCCGTCGCACGGGCATTTTGATAGAGCCAGCCACCAAGCGGATCGCCAACAAACCGCGCAATCGCAATCGGAAGGAACGCGTAGCCCTGAAAAAGTCCCTGCTGTCCCGGCGGGGCGATTTCGGAAATATATTCATAATACCGCGGCGCCTGGATCATTTCACCGATCGAAAATGCGACTATGCCCGCGGCAATAGTCGGAATGCTCGGCGCGATCCCGATGATCACCCAGATAAGCGCCGATACGCCGAACCCCACGAGTATCGCATTGCGTGTGTGAATCTTCTTGGTAAACCAGTTTACCGGGATCTGGAGAAGGATGATCGCCCCGGCTCCCGCCCACGATTGGATGATTTCATACGGAGCGTTCTTATCGATAAAATCAGTGATATAGTATGGGATGATAATGTATTCCTGCCAGAAGATGATCCAGTAGAGAGAATAGATCAGAAGAAGAATCATGAACTTCACATTCCCCAGCACCACAAACAGATTGGCAATTTTCTTCCCGAGAGATTCGGTGACTTCGGTGCCCTCCTTTTTGACATCCCTGTACAGGAGGAGATTTACCACGAGCATGGCAAGGCAGGCGAGTGATGAGACGAGGTAGACAAACTGGTTTCCCACGCTGTCGCGCACAAAATACGCGATCGTCGGACCGATCATCGCACCGACATTCACCAGCCAGTAATAAATGGCGTACCCGAGAGATTTCGTCTCCTCGGTTGAGGTAACAGCGACAGTTCCCAGGACGGAAGGTTTGATGAACGATCCGCCAAACGCGGTAAAGACCAGAAATACCAGGACAAGCCAGTAATGATCGAGCCCGCCGTACAGGCCGGCAAAGGCATTCATGCCAACAGATCCAATGAGAAAATAGCCGAAGGCCAGAATAGTGAACGCAATACTGAATGCCCTGCGAAACCCCCACTTGTCGGCAAGCGTGCCGCCCAGAATCGGGAACAGATAGAGGAGTCCGCCGAACATGCCCGAAAGCTGGCCCGCATGTGCCTCGTCGAAGCCGAGCCGGTTCCGCATGTAAATCATGAATACAATCTGCTGACCGTAGTATGCAAGCCGCTCGAAGAGTTCCATGACGTTCGCAACCCAGAACGATCGGTGAAAACCTTTCCTCACGTTTTCCAGCCCGGTCTTCAGTGACATGAACTACTCCTTTGTGTTGATGACGAACACCATCTCATTCCAAAACACGAAAAAGTAGCGAAATGAGCCGAGAGAATCAAGACATATCAAGCCGGAAAGAGAACTCATGGCCCTCATCTCTGCGATCTGCGTCATTGAACCTCAATCGATTTTTCGTTATCTTAAAATGCATTTTTGTTGAGATTTCAATCATTTTTCATCAGTTCCTTGCATAAGTAAGGATGGAAGCATGGCATTGCAGCAGGATATCACCAACCGGAAACTCCAGTTGTGGGTCCGGGATATGGAAACCTTGTGTCAGCCGGACACCGTCCAGTGGTGCGACGGCTCCGACGAGGAATACCGGTGCTTGTGTGAACAACTCGTTTCCACGGGGACGTTCACCCGGCTAAATTCGCAGAAGCGTCCCAACAGCTTTCTTTGCCGGTCAGATCCCGGAGATGTTGCCCGTGTGGAAGACCGCACATTCATCTGCAGCATCCGGAAGGAAGATGCCGGACCGACAAATAACTGGGTGCATCCGAAGGAGATGAAGGAAACGCTGCTGAAGCTTTTCCGCGGCTGTATGCGGGGAAGAACGATGTACATCATTCCGTTCAGCATGGGACCGCTCGGGTCTCCGATTGCACACATCGGCATACAGGTCACCGACTCTCCGTACGTCGTCGTCAGCATGAAGATCATGACCCGGATGGGAAAACAGGCGCTCGAAGTTCTTGGCAACGGTGAATTCGTTCCGTGCCTGCATTCAGTCGGAATGCCACTCCTCCCCGGCCAAAACGATGTTCCCTGGCCGTGCAACAAGGATCACAAATACATCGTTCATTTTCCGGAAGAGCGGACAATCTGGTCGTACGGGAGCGGGTACGGCGGCAATGCTCTTCTTGGGAAGAAGTGTTTTGCCCTCCGCATCGCATCATCCATGGCACGTGAAGAAGGCTGGCTCGCCGAGCACATGCTTATACTCGGAGTTCAATCTCCTGACGGAGAAAAGACGTACGTCGCCGCGGCGTTTCCAAGCGCCTGCGGAAAGACCAACCTCGCCATGCTCATCCCTCCGAAAGCACTCAAAGGATGGAACGTCACGACAGTCGGCGATGATATCGCCTGGATCAAGCCAGGATCCGATGGGCGTCTGTACGCGATTAATCCTGAAGCCGGGTATTTCGGCGTTGCTCCCGGAACCTCGGAGAAGACAAATCCCAACGTGATGAAGTGCATCAGCCGGAACACGATTTTTACCAACGTGGCACTCACGCCCGACGGAGATGTCTGGTGGGAAGGACTGACGGAAACGCCGCCGCCGAAACTGACCGACTGGCGCGGCGAGGAGTGGACGCCGGCCCTGGGAAAAGTGGCGGCACATCCGAACGCGAGATTCACAACCCCGGCACATCAGAACCCGATCATCGATCCATCGTGGGAAGAGCCGCTTGGCGTGCCAATTGATGCACTGATTTTCGGCGGAAGAAGAAGCGGGACTGTGCCTCTGGTCTACCAGGCCGATAATTGGAATTTTGGCGTCTACATCGCAGCGACGATGGGTTCGGAGACGACCGCAGCTGCTACCGGTGAAGTCGGAAAAGTCCGGCGTGACCCCATGGCTATGCTCCCGTTCTGCGGATATCACATGGCGGATTATCTTAATCACTGGCTGCAGTTCGGCAGAAATCTTCCGAATCCGCCGCGTATCTTTGCCGTCAACTGGTTCCGCAAGGACGAGCGCGGAAAATTTCTCTGGCCCGGTTACAGCGAGAACATGCGTGTCCTGAAATGGATCGTAGAGAGAACCCGTGGCCGCGGTTATGGGGTCGAGCGACCGCTCGGCTGGATGCCGCGGTATGAGGATATTTCCTGGGAAGGATTGGAAGAGTTTACGCCGGAAAGATTTCAAAAGATCATGTCGGTGAAGAATGACGAGTGGAAGAACGAGATCCTCTCCCAGCAGGAGCTTTTTTCAAAACTTTATGACAAACTGCCAAAAGAATTCATTTTTATGCGCGAGCTGATCCTCTCCAGCATCTGGCGTTCACCCGAACACGGAGAACTCGCACAGGAACGATAAGCATTATGAACGCAGTTCGGTTTCATGCCTTCGGCGGACCCGAGGTATTGCAATACGAAGAGGCGCCAGATCCCAAGCCGGGGCCCAATGATGTCCTTCTGGAGCTCAAAGCTGCAGCGCTCAATCATCTCGACATCTGGGTACGAAGCGGTGCCCGCGAGAAGAATATTCCGCTGCCACACATTCCCGGTTCGGACGGCGCGGGAATTATCCTGGGGACCGGCTCCGAAGTCAAAACGTATAAACCGGGAGACCGCGTTCTCATCTCACCCGGACTTTCCTGCGGCCACTGTGCCGCCTGCCTGCAGGGGCGGGACAATCTCTGCCGCGAATATCGCGTCCTTGGCACGAAAGAAAATGGAACGTATGCTGAAAGAATCTCACTTCCAGCGGTGAACGTTCTTCCCATACCAGACGGTCTGGATTTTCCCGATGCAGCAGCCGTTCCTCTCGTTTTTCTCACAGCGTGGCACATGCTGGTCACACTTGCCCGGATTACGGCAGGCGAGACAGTCCTGGTTCACGGGGCAGGAAGCGGTGTCGGGTCGGCTGCAATTCAGATTGCCAAGATACTCGGTGCGCGCGTCATCACCACCGCCGGCTCTCCGGAAAAACTCTCAAAGGCAAAATTACGGGGTGCCGATGAATTGATCGACTACCGTGAGAAAGATTTTGCCGAAGAGGTGCGGCGCTTGACCGAAAAGCGCGGCGTCGATGTGGTCTTTGAGCACGTCGGCGGAAAGGTTTTCGAAAAGAGTGTTACGGTTCTCGCAAAAGGAGGCAGACTCGTGACATGCGGCGCAACGTCGGAATTCATGGCGTCACTGGATATCCGATACGTCTACTCGCGTCATCAAACCCTCTTCGGTTCGTGGATGGGCGGAAAAGCCGAATTGATCCAAGTTCTGAAATTTTTCGACGGCGGCCCAACCAGCCGAAAACTCCACCCGGTGATCGACAGCGTTCATCCGTTGAGCAAAGCCGCCGAAGCACATCAGCGTATGGAAGAACGCAAAAACTTCGGCAAAATCGTTCTCACGATGTAGCACCGTGGTTACACTTCAGGATATCGAGAACGCGTACGCTACACTCAAACCGGTCGTTCACAAGACCCCGCTTCTCTCATCCCGCACATTGAACGACCTCCTGCACAACGAGGTCTGGTTTAAGGGAGAGAACTTTCAGCGCATCGGTGCCTTCAAGATCCGCGGAGCGTACAATAAGATCTCATCCCTCTCCGAAGTCGAGCGCCGGTGCGGCGTTATTGCGCACTCTTCGGGAAACCACGCGCAGGGAGTCGCCCTGGCCAGCAGACTCTTCGGATTAAAGGCCGTGATCGTCATGCCCCACAATTCGGTACGCTCAAAAGTCGAGGCGACCAAAGGATACGGAGCTGAAGTTATATTTTGTGAGGATTCCACCGACGACCGCGAACGCGTGACCGACGAGCTCATAAAGTCTCACGGCTACACGTTGATTCATCCCTTCAACGACGAGAAGCTCATCGCGGGCCAGGGGACCGTCGGGCTTGAAATATGCCAGGACCTGTCATCCCTCGATTATCTCTTCGTGCCGGTAGGTGGTGGCGGGCTCATCTCAGGATGCGCAACGGCGGTGAAGCATGTATTCCCTGGCGTGAAGGTCATCGGCGTGGAAACGGAAGGGGCGAATGACGCGTTCCAGACATTTCGTCAAAAACGGATTGTGAAAATACCGTCTGCGTCAACAATCGCCGACGGCATGCGGACCCTCTCGGTCGGCCCATTGAATTTTGAGATCATCATGAAGTATGTTGATGACATCATCACGGTGACGGATGAGGACGTTCTCACGGCAATGAGATTCTTCTTTGAACGTATGAAAGTGGTGGTCGAGCCGACCGGCGCAGTCGCCCCTGCAGCAGTACTCACGGATAAACTTCACCTCAAAGGGAAGAAAATCTGTGGGGTCATCAGTGGTGGAAATGTCGACGCGGAAGTGTTCCGGTCAATGCTCGCAGGAGTTCGCGGGGAGAAATACGTTTTCCGTTGACTCGCATCCGGGAATTGTTTAGATTTTTCCTTCGTTGTACACATCATCATTCACTGTTCTTTTCCACACATTTGGAGGAGTTATGTTCGTCATCCGTGATATCATGTACTGCAAACCCGGCCAGGTTCGGCCGATGGTCGAAAAGTTTCTGGCGCTCGCCAAGACCATGAAGAAAGAGGGACTCGGACCTATGCGCGTCATGACCGATCTGTCGGCAGAAAAATACTGGACCGTCGTTTCCGAAATGGAGGTAAAGGATCTTGGGGAATTCACCAACATGTCACGTGAACTCATGAAGAACAAAGATCTGCAAAAGATCATGAAGGGATATCACGACCTCATCCAATCGGGTAGGCGCGAGATTTACGTTATGGAAAAATGAAATGAACCGGTGTAGTCCGCAACTCCTGCGGACTACACCTTTTTCAATGCCTGCCGGAAGTCATCAATCAGATCCTTCACCCCCTCAACTCCAACTGAAATTCGTACCATCCCCGGCGTGACGCCGTGTTTCTGCAGCTCGGCCTCGTCCATATTGATGTGCGACGAATAGACCGGGATGCTGACGAGCGTTTCGACCCCTCCCAATGACATCGCGTTGACTGCCACTTTCAGTGAATCGCAAACCTTCACAGCGGCTTTCACTCCTCCTTTCACTTCCACCGTCACCATACCGCCAAACCCCGACATCTGTTTTCTCGCAAGGGCATTCTGCGGATGTGACCGAAGCCCGGGATAGATCACGCGGGAAATTCTCGGGTGCTTTTCGAGGGCACCGGCAAGTGCAACAGCATTATCGTTCTGACGCAGGACCCGGAGCTCGAATGTTTTCAGACTCCTGTCCAGAAGATACGACATGAACGGATCCGGGGTCGCACCGAGATGTTTTGCAAGATCTTTTGCTTTGCGGATGAATGAATTGTCCCCCACGAGAACACCTCCGAGTATGTCGGCATGACCGCCCAGATACTTTGTGGCACTTTCCATGATCACGTCCACACCATACTCGAACGGTTTCTGGTTGAGACAAGTGGCAAACGTGTTGTCGATGATAATCGTGATCTTCGAACGAAACTCTTTTTCCATCCTCCGTGTAAGCCGGACAAGCTTCTCGATGTCCACGAGCTGCAGCGTGGGATTTGTCGGAGTCTCAAAATAGACGATCTTCGTCTTCGGCGTGATGAGATAGAGAAGATCGTCGAGCGATCTCGGATCAATGTGCTTCACGTGGATGCCGTACTCCGGCAGTGTATCCCGGAAAAAACGGTACGTTCCGCCATACAATGCAGGCGTGCTGACAAGCTCGTCGCCGAGCTTGCAGAGGGCAAGCACGGCGGTGGAAATTGCCGCCATCCCTGAGGCAAACAATGCCGCAGATTCACCGTTTTCCATCAGCGCAATGCGTTCCTCGACTTCCGTAGTTGTGGGATTGTGGTACCGCGTGTACACGAGAACATGAGGGTCGCCCTTGGCATACCTGACGGCATCTCCGGAATTCTCGAACCGGTACGTGCTCGTCTGGTAGATCGGCGTCGCAACCGGTCCCTTGAACGCATAGAGATGCTTGCCGTGAATAGCTTTCGTGGACAGTGAAAGTCCGTTCGTCTTGATCTTTCTCATGATACCCCCATGCAGATTATTTCCGGATAAATATTCGATTTCTGAACCGGCATGCTCAGCGCGCGCACAGTTGAGCTCTCCCACCGTCAATGCTGAAGCTCCCGCCGGTTATCCATCCCGCCCGATCCGAGGCGAGGAAGAGAATCAGCTCGGCAACTTCTTCCGGCGTTCCAACACGACCGATGGGATGTGTGCTTTTGCTGTGCTCGAGAAACTTCGCGTACGCCGGTTCATCCATTCCGCTCGTGCGGTGGAGGTTCGTAACGACCACTCCGGGATCAACCGCGTTCACGCGAACACCTTTCGGGCCCAGCTCCAGCGCAGCACAGTGCGTCATCTGATCTATGCCCGCCTTGCTGACACAATATGCGAGAACATTTGGAAACGAACGAATACCGGTAACACTCGAAATGTTGACAATATTTCCTTTCCGTTGAATAATGGAAGGAAGAGCAAGCTGGGTCAACCGGAACGCCGACCGGAGATTGATATCCATCATCGTATCCCACTGGTCGAGCGTGGTGTTCTCGATCGTTCCGTTCCCGATGATACCGGCAGCGTTCACGAGAACATCAATACCTCCAAAACGCTCCAGTGTCTTCTCGATGACCTTTTTTCTGTCGGGTTCTCGTGTAAGATCGGCAGGAATAATCTCCACTGAGGAGGCATCCAGCCCGGAAGTACCCGATCGCAGTTCCTCACCGCGGCGTGCGACGACTGCAACGCGTGCCCCGCGGCGTGCGGCCATCAGCGCTGTCGCTTTCCCGATGCCGCTCGTTGCACCTGTCACGATAATGACTTTGTTGTTAAATTCATTTTCCATTCGTTCGTGCCTTCTGTAATTCGAGAATCTTCTTCGCCCGCCGGAAGACCGCGTCGAACATCGGCTGAGTAAGCTTTCCGGTAAAGGTGTTCTGCTGACTGGGATGAAACGAAGCAATCAGCATACAATCGTCACTGAGAGAGTATTCCGCTCCATGGAAAAACGCCGGACGTTTCACCAATGCCGTGAGATCCATTTCCCGGGCGGCATCAAATACGGATTCAAATGCAAGCTTGCCCAAACCGATGATCACCCGCACGTTGTTGAGGAGCCGAAGCTCCTCGAGGAGATACGCACGGCAATTCCTGAATTCTGCCGGCAATGGTTTGTTACCCGGAGGCGCACAGTGCACAGCGGCAGTAATATAGCAATTCTTCAGCATCAGTCCGTCTTCACGTGCGATCGAATCGGGCTTTGAAGCGAAGCCGAATGTATAGAGCGTGCGGTAGAGCCACTCTCCGCTCCGGTCGCCGGTGAACATCCTCCCGGTTCTGTTTGCACCGTGCGCAGCGGGAGCAAGCCCCACAATGAGGAGCTGCGCTCTACAGTCACCAAACGAAGGGACCGGCTTCCCCCAATAATCCCATTCAGAAAAGCGCGCGACCTTTTCGCCGGCGATCTGCTTCCGCCACTCCACGAGACGAGGACACAATTGGCATCGGATAATTTTTTCATTGAGTGAGCTCAGGGACATGCGCTTCTGCAGAAACGTCAATCAAAAAGTAAATAAAAACGGACAATATTCAAACCGGCAGGATCGCATGGGTATATTTGGAGCAAATCGTTCGGGCAAGCCATCCGGAGATCACCTGTCGCGTTGTTTTCCACCTGTTTTTTTCGTACCATACACGGTACGAAGTGTCCAGTTCGTGGTTTGTCCGATCATCACGCCCAACCACCCGGTTCTTACATCCAGAGATCATTCATCAACGAAAGTGAGGTCTAGTGTCTATGAGCGTGAGCCAACTTGCGCGATCGATCGCTGAATCTCCGACACTCAAACTCAACGAAGAGGCGCGGCTTCTTCGTGAGAAGGGCGAAGCAGTCATTCACCTCGGAGCCGGCGAACCCAAAAATAAAGCTCCCATCAATGCCATCCTGAGCTCGGCGGCAAAGCTTGTCACGGGCGACATCAAGTATACACCAACCGACGGAACTCCGGCACTCAAGAAAGCCATCATCCGTTACACCGAAGAGAACTATGACCGTCTCGTCGCCCCGGAAAATGTCATCGTCTCCGCGGGCGCGAAACAATCCGTCTTCAATGTCCTCTACTCCATTCTCAATCCCCAGGAGGAAGTGATCATCCTCGCACCGTACTGGGTCAGTTATCCCGAGATGGTGCGCATGGTCTACGGAGTACCTGTTATCGTTACCCCGGAAGACGGCACATTCCATCCCCGGCTTGAAGATATCAAGAAGGTTGTCAGCTCGTACACACGGGCGATTATCGTCAACAGCCCGAACAATCCTTCCGGCGTCGTCTACAAGGAGGAATTCATCGCGGAGCTGGTGGAATTCTGTGAAGCAAAGGGAATCTATCTGATTGTGGATGACATCTACCACAAACTCGTCTTCGGCGGAAGAAAATCTCCCAATGCCTACAGTTTTACGCCCAAGGACATCGAGAATACGAAAGTTATCCTCGTGAACGGGATCTCGAAGCTGTATGGCATGACGGGTTTCCGGATCGGATGGTCGATCGCAAACCGGAAACTCACCTCGATCATGACGAACGTTCAGGGACAGATGACAACCACGACATCCGTCATCCTGCAGGCCGCGGCAGAAGGTGCGCTTATGGGACTCCAGAGTATCGTCGATAATCTCCGGCTCACCATGGAAAACAACCGCAACGTCATGGTCCAGGAGCTGAAGTCCTTCAACGGCGTGCACCTCATCCCTCCGGACGGGACGTTTTACTGTCTCCCCGATTTCCGCGCATACTCGAAGAAATCAGAAGAGCTTTCCAACATGCTGCTGAAGAAGGCGCTCGTCGTGACCGTTCCCGGAAAGGAATTTGGGATGGAAGGGCACCTGCGGCTGAGCTTCTGCGGCAGCATCAAGGATATCAAACAGGGTATCGAGCGCATTAAATGGGCCCTTGACCCCTGCTCACCGAATGAAATTTATATCGGCGAACGTAAACTCGTGAGGGACTGGCTATGAACAATCTCCTGAATATCAAAACTCCCGCACAGGATCAGGCAAGAGCATACAAGGCAGACTACGGTCTTGAGAACCATGGACTCACAAACCTGAGTACCGTTTTCTGGAATCTTCCGACTGAAGCGCTTTACGAAGAGATCGCGTTCCGCGGAGAAGCCCGCGTCACACATCTCGGACCTCTTGTTGCAAATACCGGGAAACATACCGGGCGCTCCGTCGGTGACAAATTTATCGTTAAAGAAGGAACCACGCAGGATAAAATCTGGTGGGGTGAATATAACCGGCCCTTTAGCCAGGACAAGTTTGATGAGGTCTTCGGCAGAATGCAGGGATTTCTTCAGGGGCGGGATCTCTTTGTACAGGACTGTTTCGCCGGGGCAGACCCGAATTACCGCCTTGCGGTACGCATCATCACCGAAAAGGCCTGGCACAGCATGTTCGTCCGAAACATGTTCATCCTCCCGAAGACGCTTGATGAATACAAGCGGCACGTTCCCGACTTCACGATCCTGGCACTCCCCTCATTCAAAGGATTTCCTCAGATCGATGGCACGGCATCGGAGACATTTATCCTCCTGAATTTTGAACAGAAACTTGCCATCATCGGTAATACCGCATACGCCGGAGAGATCAAGAAGTCGGTCTTCACGATCATGAACTTCATCCTTCCGCTCGACGGAGTGATGTCGATGCATTGCTCGGCGAATGTCGGAAAGAACAAGGATACCGCGCTGTTCTTCGGACTGTCAGGCACAGGCAAGACGACGCTCTCCGCCGACCCGAACCGCGGGCTCATCGGCGACGACGAGCACGGCTGGAGCGACGAAGGCATCTTCAATATCGAAGGCGGATGTTATGCCAAGGTGATCAGTCTCTCTCCCACCGCAGAGCCGCAGATTTTCCGGACGACGCAGATGTTCGGAACAATCCTCGAGAATGTTGTTTTCGACCCGATCACACGGCGCATCGACCTTGATGATTATGCCCTGACTGAGAATACCCGCGCATCATATCCTCTCGAATATATCAACAATGCCGTACCGGAGAAGATGGGAGGACATCCGAAGAACATCATCCTCCTCACATGCGACGGGTCGGGCGTCATGCCGCCGATCGCAAAGCTTACTCCCGAGCAGGCGATGTACCAGTTCATTTCCGGCTACACGACAAAGGTCGCCGGGACGGAGATGGGGCTCGGGAAAGAGCCGGAGCTGACATTCAGTTCATGCTTCGGGGCTCCGTTTATGGTCCACCACCCGTATGTCTATGCGGATCTCCTGAAGCGCAAGATGCTGAAATACGGCGCACACTGCTGGCTGGTCAACACCGGCTGGGTCGGCGGGCCGTACGGCATCGGCAAGAGGATCAGCATTAAGTATACGCGTGCTCTTCTCAACGCGGCCCTCAACGGAAAACTGCTCAACGTGAAATATTGCACCGACCCGGTTTTCGGATTCCAGGTGCCGCAAGAATGCGAAGACGTTCCATCAATTGTTCTGAATCCCGCCACGGCCTGGCCGGATCAGAATGTGTATATGCAGAAATACCGCCAACTCGCCGGCAGGTTCATCGAGAACTTCAAGAAATTTGAAGAAGGATGTCCGCCGGAAGTAATCAAAGCAGGGCCGAAACTCTAATCTACACACCGTACATCACTCCGTCCGTCCGGGTTTTGGGACGAACGGAGTTGTTTTTTTTCAGAACGCTCTACCGGCGCCAGTAAACTTTCGAAGTTCTTTTCCATCCAATGAAACGGAAGCATCTACAGCATTCATCTCACTAAAAGGAACCGGATATGGATATTGGATTGAGATTCGTTCTTTTGCTCGCCTGTGCCCCCCTCCTTGTCTCGTGTCAACACGACAACACCGACAACAAGATCTCCATCGAGGACCGATTGAAAAAGCTGGAATCAACTGCTCCGGGAGTCGGAGAGGTGATGTCGGGGGTCCAGCTGCATTTCGGGAAACTCTATTTTGCCGGTCAGGCAGAGAACTGGAAGCTTGCCGACTTCGAGCTCGATGAGATAACGGAAAATCTCGACAATGCGGCGCTCATGAGGCCCGAAGAACATGGCGTAAAGCTCGGGGGAGTTGTGGATGCATTCAAACAATCACAGCTGGCGGATCTGAAACACGCAGTTGATACCCGCAATGAGAAAGAGTTCCACCAGAAATACCTCGAGTCGATGGCAGTCTGCAATTCGTGTCACGCCGCCACGGGCCGCCCATTCATCGTCATCACGGAACCGACTGCTCCGCCCGTATCCAATCAGCGCTGGGCGGTTCCTGCCACGGATTTCATCGCGGCGCCTGGCGACACCGCAAAATAGACCCTGCGATTATTTGAGCAGCAGCATCCTTCCGGTTTGAGAAAACGAACCAGCGGGATTTCCAATGGGAGTTGCTTTCATCCGGTAGAAATATATACCGCTCGCCATCCCGTTGCCGTTCCACACCGCCGTATAGGTTCCGGCACTTTTCATTTCATCGACAAGCAGCCCCACACGCTCCCCGAGAATATTGAAGACCTCGAGGGTCACCCTGCTGGGTGAGGGGATATCGTATCTCAACACGGTTGAGGGATTAAAGGGATTGGGATAATTTTGTTCGATGGCAAAGACGTTCGGGATCGTGTGTTGACCTGAAGAGGATCCGGACGGAGGAACCGGCGGCATCTCATCCGTTGGCACGATGGTAATACGATTTGCATTCACCGAACCCGACGAAGAAGAGAGAATGAGTTTTCCCGAACGGTTCGTCTTCACCCAATATCCCACGGATGGCCGCAGCGTATCGGTATAATAGTAGCTGCCCTGATAACCGAAAAACCGGGAAGTAATTGTACCGGGAGAATCCGCAAGAACGTTTTTGACCGGAAGCGGGGAAATGATCGTCCCGATCATATTCCAGCCGGTCACTACACTGACAGTATCCGATTCAAGACTGTCTCCTGCGATGGGGACGGACTGATCGAATCCGAACTTGATCCAGTACCCCGTACCTGTGGTCAGCGTATCTTTGATGAAGTATGATCCGTTATACGAGAACGCATGCGACACTGCGCCCGGAAACAGCGAGGTCACGCTGTAATCAGACCGGAGGACAGGAACAGACAGCAGGTTCCATCCGGAGTTGAGTGAATAGGTTATACCCGACGGAACGACTTCGGAGAGCGGCCGTTGCCAGATTCCGCCATATGTGGATCCAATGAGAATATTGGGCATGAGTGCTCCGTTCGGCCCGAGCGCGATGACACCCACATTCGTATTTCCCAGCCCGGCAGTCACCGATGACCAGCTGTCGCCGAAGTCCGAAGAAACATATATACCGAGTACCGGTCCTCCGGTAAAGACCGTCTTTCCGCTGACGGCAAATGCACCAATGTAGTTTATGGGAAGCCCGGAGATGACCCGCGTCCAGGATAATCCGTTATTGCTCGAGCGGAAGACTCCGCTGCCGCCCGTCCCGGCGAAGATCAGCGTGTCGCCGCCTTCATCGATGGCCGACGCGAGTGCAAACACGACATTGTTGGTGAGACCGGTGTCGATCGGATTCCAGGTTTTTCCGTCATTCGTGGAAACGAACATGCCGCCTCCTGAGGTCCCGGCAAAGACATTCGACCCGCTCGCAAGAAGCGAATAGACATTGGGGTTGGTGAGACCCGTGTTGACAACACTCCACGTTGCACCGTCGTCCGTCGACCGCTCAATTCCTCCCGAAGTCCCGGCGAAAATATTTCCGCCGTGCGCCGTCATCGAGAGAACAAAGGTATAGAGCATTCCTCCGCTCACATTGGACCATGTGCTGCCGCTGTCGGCAGACATGAAGACCCCGCCGTATGTCCCAGCAAAGAGATTTCCTCCTCTGGAAATCAGCGCGCGCACATCCGTCTGCGTCAAACCCGAATTTGCAGTTGCCCAGCTTGCCCCGTTATCACCGGACACAAATGCGCCGCTCCCGTCGGTTCCGCAGAAGAGCTTTGACCCCATGGAGGTGAATGAGACGACCGACGTGTTATTGATTCCCGTTACCGCGTCCGACCAGCTCGATCCGCCGTTGGAAGAGCGATAGAAACTTCCCCCGTTCGTACCTGCGAACAGAAATCCATCCTTGTTCACGAGTGCACGAACAGCCAGGTTCGAAATCCCCGAGCTTGCCGAGCTCCAGCTCGCACCGGTATTTGTCGTAACGAACACACCATGGTCATTCGCAACATAGACATTCGAACCAACGGTAAGAAGTGCGCGCACATAGAGATCGGTCAGTCCGGAATTCACGGCCGACCAGTGCGAACCCCCGTCGGATGAAAAAAAGACTCCTGAGCCGAATGTCCCTGCGAAGATCCCGCTGTCGGTGGCGGCAAACTCCTCAACATATTGGTTCGTGATACCTGAATCCGATTCTGTCCAGGAAGATCCGTTATCGGTTGAGCGGTATGCACCGCCGCCATAGGTTCCGGCGAACAGGGTTGTTCCCTGCACGAAAAGCTTCCAGATGGAAAAATTCCCGAGTCCGACATCAACCGCCGACCAGTACCCCCCGCCATTCGTGGAAAGAAAGATTCCTCCTCCATTCATTGTTCCGGCGAAGATGTTGGTATCCAGCCGGGCAAGCGAGTAGACCTCTGTATTATAGAGCCCGACATTTGTCGCG